>MDSV01026593.1_pt1 | contig 48860 bp, 49 predicted proteins | sample 810851 | NCBI WGS metagenome assembly MDSV01 (sample SAMN05326640, study PRJNA326480) | marine metagenome | isolation source: seawater | place: Atlantic Ocean: North East | collected 2012
TATAAATTAATTAATCTCATTAAATACAAACCATTGCTTAAAAACTAAAAAATTCCATATAATATTTGAATAATCTCTTTTTTGTTTTTGATGCTTTCTCCAAATTTCCTTTATCAATTCAATATTAATGAATTCTTCAATTGACTCGTTGTTATAATTAATCAATTCATCTGCCCAAGTTCTCAGTTCATTGTTTAACCATAATCCTATTGGATTACCAAATCCCATTTTAGGTCTATCAAAATTAAGTTTTGGATAATTTTGTTTAAGATAATTTTTAAGAAAAAATTTAGAGGAATTTTTAGTAATTTTGTCTGAAACATCTAGCTGATTTGCAAAATTTATTATCCTATCATCTAGAAAAGGGGCTCTAGATTCTATAGAGCAATGCATACTAGCACGATCAACTTTTACAAAAATATCATCAGGTAAATAAGTGTTTATATCGGCTCTCTGAAAATTTTCCAAATTCGATAAATTGTCTAAAAAAATTAAATTTTCTAAATAATTTTTTCTTGTACCACTTTTTATTTTTACCAAATTTTGATAATTATGATCTTGTCTAACAATTTGAAAATACAATTCTTTTAAGTTTCTAAAACCCATCAAGGTTGATATTTTAGACATCTTATTTCCAAAATTAAAATATTTATTTCCTAAAATATAATTTAGATTATCGTAAAGTTTTTCTGGAAAAAAATTTATACAATGTGAGATTAATCCTCTAAATCTGTAATTTATATTTTTTAAAGTCTGATAATGGTTATTTAAAAATAAATATCTATTATAACCCAAAAAAATTTCATCACCACCATCACCTGATAATGCTACCTTAATATTATTTTTAATGGATTTAAATAATAAGAAAGTTGGTATTTGAGAAGAGTCTCCGAATGGTTCGTCATAAACTTTGTGAATATTTATAATTGCCTCGTACAAATCATTAAAAGAGAATTCCAAGGTATGATGATTAGTTCCAATACTTTTTGCAACTTGTGATGCATAAACAGACTCGTCAAAATTAACATCATTAGATTTAACACAATAAGAATTAATTTTATTTTTTGATACAGAGTTTGAAAAATGAGATATTATTGTTGAGTCAATACCACCAGATAGCAAAGTTCCATTAGTAACGTCTGAAACTAAATAATCATCAATTACCTCAAAAAAAATTTTTTCAAAATTATTTATTTTTTGATCAAAATTTTTATTTGATAAATCATAAGTTTTATTATGATTTTTAATATCATTTATTTTAAAAATGAAATTTTCTAGATCTAATTCAAGATATTTTCCCTTTGGTAATTTGAATACATTTTCGTATATTGATAGAGGACTTGGTATATAACTCAATTGAAAATAATACTGCAAGGCTTCCAAAGAAATTTTTTTTTTTATGCCTATTTTTTGAATATCTCTTATTTCAGATGTAAAAAAAAACATTTCATCGTCCTTATAATAATATAATGGCTTTTGACCTGATGGATCTCTTGAGAGATAAAATTTATTTAGTTTTGCATCAAAAAGTCCTAAAGAATACATTCCACTTACATATTTTAATGCATAATTAATCCCATAGACATCTATTAAATTTAATAGAACTTCTGTATCTGAATTACCTTTAAATGAAAAACCTTGGCTTAAAAGATTTTTTTTTATTTCACGAAAATTATAAATTTCACCATTGAAGACTAATGTAAATCTTTTAGAATTAGATATCATTGGTTGAATTCCGTCTTTAGATAAATCATTGATTGCTAATCTTCTATGAGATAAGAAAATTTTTTTATTCTCACTAATCCAATCTTCATATTGATCGGGGCCCCTATGGTAAATTTTTTTTGAAATATCTGAAATATTGTGAATATCTGTCTGAGATATTTTATTTTTTTTTGAAATTCCTACAAATCCACACATTCAATCAATTTATTATCTATAATTTAATCGTCTCTAAAATTTTTTTATTAATTATTTCAGAATTAAAATTCTTAATTACTCTTTTTCTTGAATTTATACCTAACTTTTTAATTATGCTTGGTCTTTTTATGAATTTTTCTGCAGATTTAATTAAACCATTTAAATCATTATAACCAACTAAATAACCATTAAAATTGTTTATCACGGCTTCTTTACAGCCTGGAACATTTGTAGTGATAATTGGTTTTCCAGATGACATTGCCTCTAAGATACTTCTAGAAAAACCCTCTCTTTTTGATGGTAAAACATAAACACTACATTTATCAAATATTGACCTTACATCATTTTTCCAGTCAATAAATTGAATGTTATGTTTTTTAAGATATCCTTTGTCCAAATTTATATTTAAAGAAAAATTTTTTTGTTCTTTTCCAACAAAGAGAAACTTAATATTGGGGTATTTTTTTGAAAGTATTTTTGAAAGCTTGAAATAATTTATAATTCCTTTATTTTTAATAATTCTTGATATCATCAAAAAACAGATAGTTTTTGGAGGTTTTGAGTACTTATAATAATTTGTGTTTACTCCTGAACCAGGTATCACAGCTGATTTTTTTTTAATTATCTCTTTTAAAAAAAATTTTTGATCACTTTTATTTTGAAAAATTATTTTTACAGAATTTTTTAATGAAATTTTTAATATGATTTTAAAAACTTTATAAAGTAAATATCTGTAATCATTTTCATTTTTAGAAAGAAAAATTCCTCCTAATCCAGTTATCATTGGAAAATGCAATAATTTTTTTTTAAAAATTATATTAGCTAATCCAACAAATACATTTGCTCTTAGTGTAAAAGAGATTATTTTAATATTTTTTGAATAAAATAATCTAGCTAAATTAATAAATGAAAAAAATTCGTGGAAAAAAATAATTTTACTTGATCCATAACTTTCATATTTAACATTAATACTTTTTAATTTTTTTTTTACTTTTGGATCAAAATCTTGTGACAATGCAACTACTTCATACTTTTTTTTTAAAGATTTTAATAAATCATATCTGAAATTTATTAGTGAATGGGCTGTTGAGCCCACTAAATAGAACTTTGATTTCATTTTTTAATATGAAATTGCTCAAACCATTTTATAAATTTTTTTATACCTTCATCAATTTTAACTTTTGGTTTGAATTTTATTAATTTTTTAAGTTTTGTAATTTTGGCAGACGTTTCAAGAGCATCCCCTATCTGAAAAGGTAAATAATTTTTTTTTGCTATTTTATTTGAATATTTTTCAATTTTTAAAATATAGTTTTCTAAAGTTTGTGGATCACCATTTCCAATATTTAAAACTCTTATTTTTGCTTTACTATGAAAAGAAATTTCTTTTTTAAGTTTATAATTTTCATTCTTTGTTGGTATTTTGTTAATTAATTTTTTTATAGATTGTGAAATATCAGTTACATAAGTAAAATCTCTTACATGATTTCCATGATTATAAACATCAATAGGTTTATTTTGAAAAATATTTTTTGTAAATTTGTATAGAGCCATATCAGGTCTTCCAAAAGGTCCGTAAACTGTAAAAAATCTCAAGATAGTAAAAGGTAAATTATATAAGTGGCTATAACTGTGAGCAATCAGCTCTGTAGATCTTTTGGTTGCAGCATAAAATTGTAAAGGGAAATCAGCTGGATCATTTTCATCGAAGGGAACTTTGATGCTTGACGCGTATACACTGCTTGTGCTTGCTAGCATTATATGTTTTATTTGTTTAGTTTTTCTACTAGCCTCCAGTAAATTTGTTGTTGCTACTATGTTATTTACTACATAATCCATGGGTTTTTTTAAAGAATGTCTAACTCCCGCTTGTGCTGCTAAATGAATAATATGAGTAATATTATTTTTTTTTAGGTAATTAAAAATTATTTTTTCTCTTAAGAGGTTATTTTTATAAAAAAAAAATTGTGATTTATACTTTTTTTTTAGATTTGTTATTCTTTTTTTTTTCAATAAAACACTATAATAATTATTAAGAGAATCAATCCCATAAACCTTGTGTTTTGACTTTAATAATTCTTCAGAAACATGATAGCCAATAAAGCCTGCTGCTCCTGTAACCAGTATTCTCATTATGCCTTAATTATTTTATTATTCTTTTTAAATCTTCCTCTACAATCAACAATTATTTTAGATAATTTTTTAACTAAATTATAATCAACATAGTCGTGATCTGTTATAATACAAACTACATCTGCAGACTTTAAATTAGATCTATTAATTTCAGTTGATCTTAATATTAGATCTTTTTTTCTTAGAGAAAAATTTTTTTTGTTGATTTTTATTTTTATAAATTTAATAAACTCATCATTATAACTTAATTTGGCTCCATAAGAGTGTAATTTCTCCATAATTTTAAGTGAAGGTGACTCTCTAAGATCGTTTATATTTTTTTTGTAAGCTATTCCTATAATAAAAATTTTAGAATTATAAAAATTCTTATTAATTTTATTTAGTGAAATGTTAATTTTTTCAACAACGTAACCAGGCATTGAATTATTTATATCACCTGATAATTCAATAAATTTTGTATGCATATCATATTGCTTCGCTTTCCAAGTAAGCAAGTAAGGATCTATTGGTATACAATGACCACCTAAACCTGGCCCAGGATAAAATGCTTTAAAACCAAATGGCTTAGTTTTGGCTGCTTCAATTATTTCGTATATATCTAAATTCATTTTATCAGAAATTAATTTCATTTCGTTAACTAAACCTATATTCACTGATCTAAAAATATTTTCATAAAGTTTTGTTATTTCGGCTGTTTTAATTGATGAGACTTTCTTGGTTTTAATATTAATAGAGTTATAAATGTAATTACATTTTAATAGACAACTTCGAGAAAAACCTGAAACTAATTTTACTATATTCGAAATATTATATTTTAAATTTCCAGGATCTTCTCTTTCTGGTGAGTATCCAAGAAATATATTTTTTCCGATAATTAAATTTTTTTGTTTTAGAATTGGTAAGAATAAATCTGCTGTTGCTCCAGGATAAACAGTACTTTCTAAAATTAATAATTGATTTCTAGAGATATACTTTTTTGCAGATTGTAAACTTGAATGAATATAACTCATATCTGGATCTTTATTTTTTGTTATTGGTGTAGGTAGAGCAAAAATTATCGTGTGACACTTCTTAATATGATAATATTTGTTGCTCAGAATATTTGCATTTTCTATCAAATAATTAATATCGTTTTTTGAAATATTTGAAATGTAGGATTTTTTTTTTATTAAATTCTTAATCTTTATTAAATCCTTATCAATTCCTATAAGATTATATTTTTTTGATTTTAAAAACTTTAAAAAAAGAGGAAGTCCAACATATCCTAATCCAATTATAGCTACATTCTTTTTTTTTTTATTTAAAGGATTTAATTGCATTGACAAGATATTTATAGATATTATTAATGTAAAATCATGCCTTATACAATAACCCTTAAAAAAAAAAATATTAAAATTTATTTTATTTTCTTTATAGTCTCTTTTTTTATTGCTCTGATCCTTTCATCAACCTCAAATCAAATATCACAGCGGGATAAATATTGTAATGATAAATTACTTGTTAATTTTGATAAAAATTTTATTGATAAAGACTCGGTATTAAAAAAACATTTCAAACTAAATCTTTTAGATAAACTTTCCAATGGAGAATATGTTACTGAAAATTCAAGTGTTTCTTTTCTGCAAACTAATTCTAAAAACTTAGAAATTTTTTTTGAAAATGATGCAAATTGTAAAATTCTAAAAAATATAAATAGGGAATTTAATAAGATTGAACAAGATGTTGTAAATGAAATTTATAATTATATAGAGGAAAATATAAATGAAGTTGATAAATATCTTACTTATCAAGATTTAGTAATATTTAATAATAAAAGAATTTTTTTAAAAAGTGTAAAGAATAAGATTTTATACATAAATTTAAACAATAATGAAAAAATATTTACACTATTTGTTATTTACATGACGTTATGCTTTTTAATTTTTATTTTTTTATTTTTTATTTTTCAAAAAATTAATATTAAAACTAAATGACTTTTTTGTATTCAATGATAATAAAATATATAAATAAGGTATTATCATCCACTTTTGTCTCATAGCAATACCATAATTAGATGTGACTGTAGAAAGTATTATTAATAATAATAAAAAATTTATAATAGAAATATAAAAAAATAAATTATTTTCTTTAAAAGTTTTAAACTTAAAATTTCTTAAAATAACTACCAAGCTTAATAATAAAAATATGTTTTCTATAAATATTAAATATAAAATAAAATTTGGCTCCAATTTTCCGATAAACATATTAAACAAAGGGAAAAAAATATAATTAAGAGTTCTGATAAATAAATTATTTCCTTCTGGTATCCCTAATTTTGTATCAGCATAATGATTTTGTAAATTGTGTATTATTTCAATCAATTCCCCACTCACTAACATTCTACCAAAAGGTCCAATAAAACTCTTTGTGAAAAAAAATATAGAAATTATTGAAATAAAAATAATAAGACCATAAAAAAAATTTTTAATAGAATTTATATTATAATTACCATTTAAAATTTTTTTTGATCCTACAAAAATTATATAAATTAATAGAGCTGCTAAAATTATCCAGGTTAAATATGGCCTAATTAAAAATGAGAATACAATTGAAATTATAATTAAAATAAATTTTTCTTTATAAACACCATATAAAAATATGCTAAACATTAAAAAAGAAAGCATGTCCTTATTTAATCCTATAGTCCACAAGTTAAATGAAGGTAATGATAATAATATGTAAAGTAAAAAGATTATTTGCTTATTTTTGATTTTTCTAATTAAATCTAAAAGTAGAATGGTACAAAAGATATTGGGAAATATAAAAATTAAATTTATGTTATAAAAACTTAAATTAAAAAAATATAAAAAAAAATAATTTAGTCCATAAATTATTTGATTTCCAATTGGAAAATTGTTTGGGTTAAAATTTTTATAATCAGCAAATAACGACTTGGTATCCATTGAATAAGTGCCTGATATATTCAGATAAAGAAATATTAATAAATATATTATTTTAATAAGAAAAAAATAATTGAGGATATTTATATCTAAATTAAATTTTCTTGATAAATAAAGAAAAAAAAAATAATAGGTTGGTAAAACTAAAATTGTACTTACAAGTTCCATACAAAATTATAATAACTTATTTTAATATTCTTCTCTCTAAATGATATGCCTCTGCATATTTATATCCAGACTGCATTCCTCTAAACTTAGAGAGCACTTTTATACCCTCGATTGATCTTGGGAAAGGAAATATTCTTAATTCTCTTTTATAAAATTTAATAGCTTTTAACTTTTTATTAAAAATTTTATTCAAGTCTAAATATATATTAGGTTTGAAATCTTTATTTAATGACAGATGAGTACTGCATGGCACCTCAAATGTTAATATTTCTTCAAGCACAGATTTTGCATTAGGCCTACAAGCAACATTTACTGCATTAAAAGTTATTGTATGATCAATATTTGTATCGTATGGATTATGAGTTAGAATGATATTAGGTTTATATTTCTTAATTTTATTTTCAATAATTTTAACAAACTTGCTTAGTGGGTATTTGTCAAACTTGGTACAATGATTTTTGTGTAATTCGTAATCTTTCACACCTAAATATTTCAAACAATTAAAATATTCTTTTTCTCTAATTTTTCTTGATTCTAAACTTTTTTTAGATTCTTCCTCACCCATATTAAATCTTGATGAAACACCTTCACCTAGTGTTAAAACTGAAATAATATTTTTTTTTTTTATTTCATTAATTATATAACCACCACATCCGAGAACTTCATCATCTGGGTGTGCAGCAATTATTAAAATTTTTTTTTTCATATATTTATTATTAAATAATAAATTTTACATATTTGGAAATATCAAATTTATAAAATTTTACCTTAAGTTTATTAGCTAATTTTAGGTCTTTATTGCTATCACCAATATAAATAGTATTTTTGTTCAAAATTATATTTTTAAATTTTTTTAAATTTTTAATAGATGATTTAAACTTACGATTATACTTTCCATCTAAAACAATCAAGTGATTTAAATAATTTTTAATTTTTAATAACTTAATTTTATTATACTGTCTAATTTTATGACCTTCTGTAATAATCATTAATTCAATTTGTTTTTTTTTTAATTCCAAAATTATATTAATTAAAGATGGCGGTTTAAATATTTCTTTAATTTTAAAATTTTGATAGAAATCTACTAATAGTTTTTCTTTAAATTTATATTTTAATTTAAATTTGAAAATTAATAGTTTAAATAATTTTTTTTTTGTCTTTTTTATATGCTTCTCATATAATAAAAAATTAACAATATTTTTTTTTTTAACACCATGAATTTTAAAAATTTTTTCACAAAGTTTATTAAAAATTAAATAATCATAATAAATTAATGGAAAAATTGTATCATCTAAATCAAAGATAACTAGATCAAATTTAGACAATTGGGATAATAATACTTTTTTTTTTTTAATAAGTTTTCCAGTATCTAGATAAAATTTTCTCATATAGAACTTTCTTTGGTAATAAAACTTTTTTATTGTTTAATAAATTGTTGGATATCCTAAATGGATTAAAACCTGACTTAATTGAAAAAATAATGCTTCCAGATATTCTGGGATTAATGTCAGTTAAAAATATTTTACCTTTACTATCTACGATTACTTGGATATTTATAATACCATTAAACTTTAAATGCTTTGCTATTTTGTTAATAAAACTAAGAATTTTTGGACTTTTTTTTATTCTTCCTACTACACTTACATTGGATTTAATTATTCTTTCTCTAGGTAGTGCAAATATAAGCTTACTTTCATAATCAAAAATACAGTCAACTGTAAATTCTGCACCATTTACAAATTCTTCAACTATAAAATTTTTATCATAATTAAAGAAATTAAAGTATTTTTTATTATAGTCCTTCAGTATAAGTTGATTCTTAGATCCTCTACCAATTCTTGGTTTAATAATAATTTTATTGTTATAATTTTTAGGAAAGTTAATAAATTTTTTTAAATGGTTTCTTAAAACAGATTTATTATTACAAATTTTGATTGTTTTGTGAGGAGATAAAAGTGTTTTTTTGGTTACTTTTTCCATTAAATATCTATTTTTAGATAAATTATAAATTTCTTCATCAGCATATAAAAAAATTTGATTTACTTTTGGCTCAATTTTATTTAGGAATTTCAAAAAATTTTTATCTTCACCTTTGGGAGATATGTAAAATTCATCACATATTTTTTTTCCAAGACCATTAGGTTGACAATCGCTCCCAATTACATAAAAAAAATTTTTAAGTTTCTTTACAAGTTCATACGCTATTGGTCCATTAATTGATGTAATTAAAATTTTTTTTTTAATCATTATAAATAAATTATTTAAAATATTTGATATACACGTCTCTAATTAAATGAATAAATGAAAACAAAATCACATCCAAGAAAAACAATAAGAAGTTTTTTTTAAATAATTTTACCAATTTAAATTGTGTAGAAATTGTTTTAAAGTAAGTATTTACTGATGTATATGTTTGATCACTATGAGTACCTTTAACATTACAATCAATAATTAATTGATAATTTTTTTGGTATAATTGATGAGAAAAAAAAACGTCCTCATAATATGATTTTGGAGTTTTGTCTAAATAATTATCATATTTAACATGTCTTAGAGCATCACGATGATACATTACAGTACTACACAACCATTGTAAATTTGTGATTTTTCCCTTAAATTTAGAAACTATGTAGGGTATACACCTCCCCGATGCTAGTATTGAGTATTGATCTGGAGTTTTAAATCCATTTAAAATTCTAATTATAATTTTGAATATAAAATACTTTTGATAAATTATATTCCAAGATAAAGCTTGCGGAAAACCTTGATTTGTAAGTATTAATGCACTTATGATTGTTTTTTTTTTTGATCGTGTATATTTTTCTAAGTTTAAAATAAAATTTTTTTCTACTATTACATCATCATCTATTTGTAAAATAAAATCATTTCTTGCAAATTGTATTGCTTTTCTTCTCTGAATAATTTGATTTTTTTTTTTTGATATTAAATATTTTAAATCAAAATCAATTTTTTTTCCCTTTAAATAATTAAAATCTTTATAGGCTGTTCCACATATAATTAATTCTTTGGGTAAAATTTTTCCTTTATTAAAACTTTCCACCATTTTAGAAAGCTTAACTGGTCTATTATGAGTTGCACAAACAATTGATAAATTAATTTTTTTTTTCACTTTTTAAATAAATAAATTATAGTTTTTTTTAAATTTAATTTGTAAAAGTAGTCATACTAAATTGAAATTAATTTCTAAATTATAATAAAATTAATATATATGTTTAAATAAATAATATATAATTTAATTTAATAATACTAATTTAAATTTAAAAAATTAAAAATATACTTCTTAAATGTTTAAAATTTATAAGAAAACAATAAAAAAAATTTTTAATTTATTCGGTTATGAAATAAGAAAGAAACCAAAATTTGGTAAAGTTCTTGATTATAACGATATTTATAAAATTAAATTAACATCAGTTAATCCTATTATATTTGATATTGGTGGAAATAAAGGTCAGTCTATTGAGAGGTTTTTAAAATGTTTTAATAATCCAAAAATTTATTCATTTGAGCCTAATCCTGATGATTTTAAATACCTGGTTGAAAAATATCAAAATAATAAAAATATAATTTTAAACAATATGGCGCTAGGTGACGAAATTTCAACAATACCTTTGAATGTATCTATTAATACAGGAAACTCTAGTTTTTATGCTTTTAAGAAAAATACGGAGTGGATGAAAATTAGGAGTAATCAATTCAATACTACAGCTGAAAAGTATATCGAAAAAATTGTAGAAGTAAATTGCACAACTGTTAATGATTTTTGTCAAAAAAATAAAATTGATAAAATCGATTTATTAAAAATTGATACTCAAGGATATGAAGATAAGATATTATCTGGAAGTTCTGATTTAATAGATAAAAAAAAAATAGAATTTATTGAGTTAGAAATTATGTTAGACGAGGTTTACGAAAAAACAATGTCATTTTACGATATAGAAAGTAAACTGAGTAATAATTATAAACTTTATGGAATTGATTATCAGGGATTTAAAAATTTATCTGAAGGTTACATGTTTGCGATTGATGCATTGTATAAAAAAATAAATTAAAAATTGATTCATCATTTATATGATTAGATTCTATTTAAGATTTTTTTACTATGAAATAATAAGTCTTTTATTATTTTTTAAATTAAGAAATAAAAATTATCATAGCTATCAGATTTCTTTCAGTCATTATGACAATTTATTCAATAAATTATGTATTAAATATGGAACAGACAAAGGGTTTGATAAGTTCCAACTAACAGAATTTTACGGAGCAAGAGGTGAAAAATCTGAATTTTGTTATCCACATATATATAGTAAATTTTATAACGACCTATTTTTTCCTGTAAGAAAAAATATCAAGTTGGTTTTTGAATGTGGTATTGGTAGTAAAACTAGAAAAAAAAAATTTGTTCCAGGAGCTTCACTTAAAGTTTGGAGAGACTTTTTTCCAAATGCAAAAATATTTGGGGCTGATATTAATAAGAAATTACTTTTTACTTCAAAAAATATCAAAACTTTCTATGTAGATCAAACTGATAAAAAAAGTATTCAAAATCTCTGGAAGAATGTAGATAGGAAACAATTTGATATAATTGTTGATGATGGGCTTCACACACATAGTGCTAATATTTTATTATTTGAAAATTCTATTAAATTTTTAAGACAGGGCGGGATCTACATAATAGAAGATGTTAACATACAAAGTGTTGCTAAATATAAAAAATATTTTTACAAAAAAAATTTCAAATTTGAATTAATTAATTTTAATAATTTGAATTATTCTAATCATTTTTTAATAAAAATTACAAAATAATGCTTACAGATTAGGATTATTGATTTTTAATAAATCAGATATTTTATTTATTTTTTTTATTTTTTTTTGTGTTTTTAAATTATGATTTCCATATCCATAATTTGCTAAAATAAAATTAACTTTAGCTTTTTTTGAAGCTTTATAATCAGGTAGCATATCTCCGATATAAACACTGTACTTTTTTTTTATAGCTAGTTTTTTTAAGACTTTTAAAATTTGGTCAGGATAGGGCTTTCCTTTTAAATTCTTTTCAGGACACGAAATAAAATCAAATTTTAATTTGAATTTTTTTAAAAAAAAATTTGTTCTTTTTCTATCTTTTGATGTAACTACAGCAATTTTACTCTCACTTTTTAATTTTTTTAAAATTAGGCTTACTTTTGGATATATCTTAACTAAAGATAGTTTTTTACGAGATACATTTGAATAGGTTTTAGCTATTTGATTTTGATAGTTGTAAATACCTAATTCAGATAAGATATTATTAAATGGAGCTCCAATTAATGAAAAATAGTCTTCAAATTTAATACTAATTTTATGTTTTTTTTGGACTTTTGTCCAACTAGCTCTCATATTTGATTTTGTGTCAAAAATAACTCCATCAAGATCAAAAATATATAATTTATATCTTTTCATTAGTTTTTTGCATTATTTTTAATAAATTTTGAAATTTGGGTTTGTCAAAATATTTTTTTGGAAAAGATTTGTTTGGAAAATTTTTAGATTTAATTTTTTTGTCATTAATTGTCGTTTGTAAGTCTTTTAAATTATTTATGTAGAATTTTTTTTTTATCATATATAAGGGATCAATATTAATTTCATTTTCAAATTTTAAATATAACGGTATTTTACCGCAACCAAGACCCTGAACTGCAGACGCGGAACCTCTATAAAGAATAAATTTTGAAAATTTTAAATCTTGTACAAATGTTTTACTTGAGAATATAAGATTTTTAGGAATAATTTTTTTTTGATAATGTAGGTTCTTAAAAAAAAAATTTTTTTCGATGCCTGGATGAAACCGAAAGAAAAATTTTAAATTAGAAAACTTATTTGCTGCATTAATAGTAAAATCTAACATTCTTAAAGTTTCTGATTTTATATTCTCTGGAATTACCAATATATTCCTGGTCTTTTTGTCGTCTGATTTATAGTTCAAAAATTTATTAGAGCCAATATTAATACACTTAATCTTTGATTTATAACTTCTTAAAAATTTGTTTCTAGGAAATGTGCCAGTATTAAGTATTACATCTGGTAAATAATTTTTTCCCAGGTCTAAGAATATTGAATTGCTATGTTTGGTCAAGGTAGAAAATTGATAAGCATAAATCTTGATATTTGGATGATTTTTTTTTATCTGACTTATTAATAATTTCTCCCAAGCGTGCCCTTCCAATGTTAAAAAAAAATAATCAGGTTTGAAATTTTTAATAACTTTTTCTACTTGATACAAAAGTTTAAAATTATTAAATATTGATGCTGCATTTTTAAAATCACTTTTATTAAATAAAAAATATTTTAAATCCTTGTCTGTGAGTTTAAATTTTTTTAATTTTAAAAAAGTTTTAATTACTTCAAAAATTAATTGTAGCTCTTTAAAAATTTTTATTGATTTTGATAAAATTATTAAATTTTCATTAAAATTTTTTTTATTATCTTGAAAAATTGACTTACTACTTTTATTTGTAAAATTTCTTAATAAGCACTTAATTATGTATTTTTTTTTTGATAAAAAAAAAGGCAATTCACCAAAATAAAAATCTTTTTTAAAATTTAAATGATTTGTATTTATAATATGTGATAAAAACAAGCATTTTTCTTTATTTAAATTTTTAAATTCTTCCAAGCCTGAATTTGGGTAATAGTCAGCACTCTCATTAAAAATACTTTTTAAAATATCTTTAATTCTCACTAATAAACGTTGGCTGTCTATTTCCCACTTATCTGTTTTTAATGAAGACAGCTGACTAATAAAAAGCGGGTTAGGTTTTATTATGTGAAGATTGCTTATTGACAGTATATGTTTTGAGTTTTTATACCTGGATAAAATAGTTCTTGAAACACTACAAATATTATTAAAATACTTTAAATTCAAATTATCACCTATCTTAAATCATTTATTGAATTTATTGAGTTTACAATATTTTTAATTATCAAAGATTTTATTTTAATATTATTATCAAGTAATTTGAATTGCTCAACTTTCAATTTTATTTCTCTAGACGAAGTTTTAAATTTACAATAATTAATTAAAACTTCTTTTTTAAAAGCAAATAAACCTACGCACTTGTAATCAAAATTTTTTTTATATTTTCTTGATAAATCTTTAATTTCACTTTTATTATTTAGCTCAACTTTAACAACATTTTTATCTGCCTTATCTTCCTTGAGAATATTTGTAAGTAAATGCCAACATTCAGATTTTTTATCTTTTTTAACAAAGGAAATAAATTTAATTATATCACTTTCTGATAAATATAATTCGTCACAAAAAAGAAGAAAAATAATTTTTGGACTTTTTGATTTAATTTTTTCAGATACTCTACTCATCCCACTAATGTGTTTTTTTTTTGAAATTAAATAATTTATTTTTTTCTTTTTTAATAATAAAATAATTTTTTTGTCTCCGGTAATAATTATTGGTCTTAAATTAATATTATCTACTTTTTCAGCTACATGTTCTAAAATTGTTTTTTTTTTTATTATTTTTAAAAGTTTGCCAGGGAATCTTTTAGATTTATATCTGGCTGGTATGTAAATATTTGTTTTCATTCTATTTTTGTAAATTGACTGCACTTTTTGAAAAATGATTTATTATTAATTTTTCTAGCTCCGCTTTATCATTGATTACTTCAATGCCACAGGCAGAAGGATCATTTTTATTTACTTTTTGTATAGGATCGTAATATATCGATTTTTTACTGAGATAACTTGCTGCAACAGAAGTTGATGTAAAAGGTAATGATATGGTTAAATCAGTATTTTCAATTAATTTATAAGGAGACGATTTAGGATCTACATAAATTATTTTAGGGTTTTTTTTTAATTTTTCGTACAAATTTTTAATAAATTTTTTTTCTAAATGCCTAAATTCTTTTTTCCTCTTTATTGCTATATAAATATCTCTATTTCCAACAGCATCTATAATATCTTCATAAAACTTATTATAAATAAAATGATTATGAGTTTGATAATCGGTTATTGTTGATATTCCTGTTGGCCATTTGTGCGTTTCGTATCCAAAAACTGAAATAATATTTTTCTTATTATATTCTATTTTATTCTCGTTATCTGCAGAATATATCGGACCAACTACTTCTATTTTTGGGTTGTTTGAAAGTCTTTCCGTCAAAAAACTTTTACATTGTAAGGTCCAAACGTTAAAATAGCTCCATGTTGATAAAAAATATGCCTCATGATCAAAACTTAGAATATTTTCTTTATTATCTCTCATTTCGTTCATCAAACTTAAGCTAACAATTTGTGGCGTATGAAACGTGGTATAAGTCCATAAAGGTCTATAAATATTGTTAATCCAAACAAAATAAAATTTAAACTTTTTAGAATTTGAATTTTTAACTATTAAATATGTAGTAAATTCGTTTATAAGCAAAAGTGAACCGTATCTAAATAATAGTAACTCTGACAAACAAACTATTAAATAATTTATGTATTCAAATACAAATTTTGAAAGTTTTAAATCAAAAATAAAAATATTTTCTATATTTTTTAAGCAGATGTTATTGTCAATATTCTGATTATATCCATTCGGGTCTATTGTGATTATGGTTTCATTTTTTTTATAACTATTAAGCCAATTTTTAATACTAAATTTTGAAGAATTTTTATCAATTCTGGATCTTTTATAGGGATAGTTAAATAATACTGCATAATTATTTTTGGTAGTTCTTTCATAAATTCTAAATATTTTTTTTAATACTACTTTTAAAAAAACTATTAATGAAAAGATTAAGTTTCTGAAAATAAAAAAAATTATTATTAAATTAAACAAAAGAGAACATAAAAAACTATTTAATTTCAAATTAAAATTATTATTTTTTTTGATTTCATATTGCCACTTTTTTGGTAATGGAAATATAATTTTTTTTTTTTGGTATAAACAAGTCAAAATCGATAATATCATTTTTTTATAACCTATTTTTTGGACTAAATACTGTTGAATAATTTTTTTATGATCTGGAAAATTTTGATTTTTCCATAAATAGTTTGAAATTTTATGATTATAAACTTGAGTATTGTGTATATTAAAAATTAACTTTCTTACCTTTGATACTAAATTGAGTTTGCTTAATTTGAAAATATTACGCCAGTACCCCTGATATAATTTAAATCTAAAAACTTTAAAGATATTGTTTTTAAAAAAATTAATTTCTATGTTCATTTAAAATATTTGACTAGCGTAGGAGATATCTTACCAATTTTAAGTCAAAATTGTCATCAATATCTATAGATCTTTCTCTTGGCATTTCAAAAATTCCAACATTTTTACCAAATAAATTTTTCTTAATTAATAAATGTTTTCTTTTCCAAAAATATATACTTGCGTTCATTTCATATACTTTGGGAGCTGACTGTCTGGAACTGACAGTTTTATTAAAATTTTTAACTAATTTGACTTCATTTTTTCTTACCTCAACCATATTAAAATATGGATTTTTTTTTGCCTCTGATACTGAAAACAAAATATTATAATTACCTCTTTTAAATTTTTTGTAAGATTTTATAATATCCTTAATTTTTCTTAAGGGTGATGTAATATCTAAATCACAAACTACATCGAATTTCTTTCTTAATTTTTTTTCACTTTCTATTAAGCCGTGCTTTATTACACTTAATTTAGAAACTTTATCACCAGAGATTGCTCTTGGTCTTAGAAACCATGAATGGACTTTTTTTTTATGAGCTTGTCTTTGAATAGTTTTTGAGTCAGTAGAAATTACAATTTCATTAAAAATTTTAGATCTTTTGGCGTGATCAATTGTAATATCTATTAATTTTTTTTTATTTATAGATTTTATATTTTTATTTTTTATTCCTTTTGAACCTTTTCTTGCACATATTAAACACAATACTTTCATTAAACTCCCAAATTTTCCAACACTTTAACTGCGTCTTTATAAGAACATGCATACTTTGGTCTTTTTTTTTGTATATCTTCAAGTTGCAAATACATCCTTTCGATAGAAGATATTTTGTTAAATTTTTTAACAATTATTTTGTTTAATTTAGTTATTTTTATTTTGTCGTTAATTAAGTCAACTTCCATAAATTCTTTGGTTGTAATTATTTCAATTTTTCTACTTTCTTTTAAAGAAAAATAGTTCAAATTAATATTTATTATTTTGCTAAGATTTGAACTTGCATTCATATGAAAAAAATCAAATGAATTTATATTTAGATTTGAGATTTTTTTTAGTATTTTATATTTGACTTTTAGTTTTCCAAACAACCAATTGGTTAAATCAACCTCGTGAGAAAGATCTAAATGAACTCCACCTCCTAATTTTTTGTCAGCACTATAAGATAACGAATAGTTTCTTTTTCTCCATCTCGGTAAATAACTATAGCAATTTATATTCGCAAATAAAACTTTTCTTTTTTTTAATAAATTTTTTACATATTGAAGCATTTCTTTATATCTAAGATTATACCCCACATAAACTTTATTATTTTTTATTTTTAGATTTTTTGTTTTTTGAAAAAGTGGTTTTTCTACAAGTATAATTTTATCTTTAAAATTTTTTTCTAGGAAAGATAGTTGATTAAAATGATCAGATGTATTTGAACAAATTATTATTATACTTGGATTAATTTTAAAAATTTCTCTTAAATCATTTATTGTATTTTTTCCTTTGTAATGTTTCGACATTATATAAATTTTTTTGAATTTTTTTGAATTAATCAAAGACTTATAATGTTGCTTTCCAATAGATCCAAAGCCAATTATTAATACAATTTTATTCATTATTTTAAAAAAATATCTTTTAATTTTTTATTTTCAGTTAAATCAAAAAATTTTTTTTTATCAGGGTTGTTTGATATTTTTATTTTTTTTATTGTATTAATTATTTTTTTTATACTATCACCATGATCATAAGGATTTTTAAATTTAAAAAATTTTTTTGATTTTAAAGTTAAATTAATTTTTTTTTGAATTTCTTTCCTGTTGTAACTGCAATCAATTACACTTGGAGATCGTAATCTTCCATGCTGCCTATTTCCAATGTTTATTGTTGGAACTTTAAGAGATGGTGCTTCCAATAAACCACTTGATGAGTTACCAATAATCAAATCAGAGTACTTTAAAATAGAGAGAAATTTTTCATGTTTTAGAGATAAAATTACTTTAAAATTTTTATTTTTTTTTTTATACAAATTAATTAATTTTTTAAAATTAGAATAATTAGTATCTGCATTTGGGGATGAGATTATAACTAAATAATCTTTATATTTTGATAAAACTTTTAGTGTATTTTTTAGTCCAATAATACCGTAGTTTTTTTCTAAAGTTTCAGGATGATAAATGAGTAAAATATTTTTTTTTTTAAATTTAATTTTAAATATTTTTTCTAAATTTTCCTTTTTTTCATATTTTACTCTTTTAATATTTGATACCCCTAGACCTCCTACTAAGAAAATTTTTTTTGGACTGTTTCCTAGTTGTATCAGTCTGTTATAATATTTTTTAGCAGCTACAAAATGATATTGAGAAAATATCGAAATTGAATGTCTAAAATACTCATCGTACGAATTTGTAGTAGTTTCTCCTCCATGCAAATGAATTATTGGATATCTCATTACTGCTGCTGCTATCGCACATGACAATATTTCATATCTGTCACCAAGTAATATCACAAAATCAGAATTATTTTTTTCAAAATATTTGTTAAATTTTTTAATTCCTATACTTATAGAGTTTGCAACTGCTCCTTTCCCTTCTTTTATTTGAACATCTATTTTTTTCGATATTTTTATTTTATCCTTAATTATGTCATCTAAGGAATTTCCAAATGTATTATTTAAATGTGAGCCAGTAACAACTAATTTTAAGTTAAATGACTTTTTGGCATCTTTAAGAAAGTACGAAAGTAAACCATAGTCAGCTCTACCACCTGTAATTACTGTTATTTTGATTTTTTTCATATTAAATCATTTTTTTTGTAGTCCTTTTTGGCCTTTTTTCCTAAGAAAAAATGCAATTTTTCAATTGGAGTTCCACTCAAAGGTCTTTTGGCTGTTAAATTCTCCATCGTAAATTTTTCGCCTTTTTTTATATTTTTTTTTGCTGTTAAAGATTTTTTAACAAAGAAAATATTTTTTTTTTCTGATTTACTTACTACTTTATCATATTTTCCTAATGCATCTTCTGCCATTTCAATATATTCGAGCATTTTTTTAAATTTACTAATTTTTAAACTAGATTTATGATCTGGGCCTTTCATCCTATTTGACAAAGTGATATGCTTCTCAATTAAAACTGCTCCTTTTAATACAGCCATCATTGGTGTTTCAATATTTTGAGAGTGGTCCGAAAAACCAACTAAAATCTTAAATCTTTTATTTAAAAATTTGATACTATTTAAATTTAAATCTTTTATCTCCGCTGGATAAGATGAGCAGCAATGCAAAATAGTAATTTTTTTTTGATCTTGTCCATTTTTTATCAAGTATTTTATTGATTTATCAATATCATTTGTTGTGCTCATGCCAGTTGAAATAATTATTTTTTTGTTTAAACGTGCGATATTTTTCAACAAAAAAAAATTATTTAGTTCTCCAGATGGAATTTTTATCCTTTTAAGTCCCAATTTTTTGACAAATTTAACATCATCTTCATGAAATAAACTACAACAATATTCTATTCCTATTTTAGAACAAAATTTAGACAATTTGATGTGCTCATTTAGAGATAATTCATATTTTTTAAGCAATTTATATTGATCTTTAATTACACCCCCAAATAAATTTTTTTTTTGATATTTCGCTAATGGAGTTTTTGGATGTATTAACTTTTCAGTATTATAAAACTGAAATTTTATAATTTTGACTCCAATTTTTTTAGATAAAATTATTATCTTTTTTGCTAAATTAAAGTTCCCATTATGATTAACCCCTACCTCTGCAATAACGCTGGTTTCCATATTTAAATTAATTTTTAAGTAATTGAATAACCACCATCTATAACAATATTTTGCCCAGTTATATAGGAACATTCATCTGATGATAAAAATTTTACTAAGTTAGCAATCTCAATAGGTTTTGCTAAACGTTTTAAGGGGGTGTGATTTGAGTATTTACTTATAAATTTTGAATTCTGTCTTTTTTTAGAACCTTTTACATGACCAGCTACAGCACCTGGGCTTATAGAATTGATCTCTATTTGTTTTTTACCATAATGAGCAGCCATTTGTTTTATCAAATTAATTATTCCTGCTTTTATAATACTATAAGTTATATTTTCTCGCATTTGTGTTCCAACATAATTATTTGGATTTTGTGCTAAAAAACCGTATATGGAGCTAAAAAGAATTATCTTTCCATTTTTTGTTTTAGATGAAAGTTTTTTTGCATACTTGTTTGCTATTAATGTGTAGCTCAAAAGGTGACTATCAATATTAGATTTTATATTTTGGATATTTAGATTTTTGAAATCATTTTTTAACCAATTTTTATTAATAGGGTATGAACAATTTATTAAAACACCAGGTATTCCAAATTTTGAAAAAAAAGAATTAAAAGTTCGATCTATTTGAGTAATTTTTGAACAATCAAAATAACTAAAATTTTTGCCGTGCTTTTTTATATCAAAATTAATAACTTTAAAATTATTTTTTTCTAATACTTTTAATATTTCTTTACCTATTAAACCCGAACCGCCTATTAAAAAAACAAGCTTTTTCCTTTGATTTTTCATTAATAATATATACATCATTATCAAAAATAAAAAAACTACAAATGAAAATTTAATTTGAAAAAATCAAATTTAATAATTTTATTTATCTTGTTTCAATTAATTGTCTTTATTATTTTGCAAATGATTATAAATAAAAAAGAAATAAGTTTTTGCGCTACTAAATTTGAAATCAATGGAATAAGTTATAAAGATATGGATACGAGATTAAGAACTCAAAATCTAGACTTATACTTTTTTAAAGACATTGATATATTTAAAAGATTACAACACAATAAATTTTTAATATCTTCTACAAAAAATAATTGTAAAATAAAATTAGATATAATTGAGAAAAATTTATATTCTTTTAATAGAAGTAATGACGGTGATTTTAAAGCAAGGTTACAAAATATTATAAATTATGAATTAAATAATATTATTATTTTTTCAATTATATTAATGCTAAATTTAATCTTTTTTATTATTTTTTATTTATATCGGCTTTTATTTAAAAGTAAATTTCTATAATAAATTAAACTAAAAATAATTCCTGGAAGAAAAATCCATTTTTGCCTTAACGCAATTCCAATATTTGATGTTATTAATATTTGAAAACAACCAATTGCAAAAAAACTCACAATAATAAAAAACTTATGATCAATTTTATAATTTTTTATAGCAAAGTTTTTATTAAAAATTATTCTTAAAGTTAAGAAGGTTAAAACTATATATATATAAATGCCCTCTATAGAAAAAATTGTAAAAAATAGGTTTTTATTCTCTGTAATGAATGGACGACCAATATATTCGAAAATTCTAAGAAAAAAATTTTTTTGATTTATAAAATTTTCTCCTGGATACATGTTTTGAAATTGAATGATTGTATTAATTATGTTTGTAATATCTTTAAAAAAAAATACTTTTCCAATAATTATTCCTAAAAAGAAAAGTGTAATTATTATTAATAATATTTTTATATCTATCTTTTTGTTAAATAAAATATTGGTCTTTTTAAAAATTAAATTATATGAGCCAATTAAAATTAAACTTAAGGCCATTGTAATAATTACAATTAAACCAAGATATATTTTGAATAAAATTAATATAAAAAGTGAACAAATAAATATATATATGCTGTTTTTAATATAAGATAAAATTAGTAATGAAATTGCAAAGATGCCCAAAACATCCTTAGTGATCCCTGAAGACCAATAATTAAATGAAGGTAAAAGTACAAAAATTAAGATTATAAACTTATCGTATTTGTCAGAGAAATAGCGAGAAATACAGCTATAATATATTAAAATTGAAGTCGATCCTAAAATACCAAATAAAAAGTTTAGAGAAAAAAAATCTATATGTAATTTTTTAAGATAATAGACAAAATATATGAACCTTTCATGTCCTCTTCCAACTATAAAATCTATATTATTAAAAAAAATTTCATCATATGCATTGAAATAATAACCTGTTGCATCTGAACCAGGCGAAATTCCAAATAAACTAAAAAAATCATTTATCAAAAAACACATAGAAAAAAAAAGATGAGTAAAAAATATTATTTTAGCAATATTCTTTTCTATAGATAATGTTTCTTGTAATACTTTAAAGATTTTATAATTTATTAAAATAAAGAGTATTGATAAAATAAATGTTATTCCTAGGTGATTATTAACCAGCATCTTTGTTAAGGGGAAACCCTGCCAATTGGTTTACCTCTTAATTTTTTCTTACTATATTGACTAAATTCAAACTTAAACTTTTTATCAAATAATTTATTAATTTGATTATTTTTCCACATATCTCCTTCATGCCATGTTCCTGCAAAATGTAAAAAATAATTATTCATCATTGAAGAAGATATACAATTTGCAATCAAAGATTTGTTTTTCATGTATTTTTTAGTGTACAAAAATGGATAATAATTAGAAATTTCATAAATCCATAAAGCTTGAAATTTGTAATCTAAATAATTAATTTTAAAATTTTTTTGAATAAAATAATTAAAATGCGTTTGTTCACCACCACTTGTGATGGATTTTACTATTTCTTTATAATTGAAGAAAAAATCATAAAATTTTTTAAAAACATTTTTAGAAATTACATAAACACCTGCACAAAACTCATCTTTTTGAACTGAAAGTTTATGAAACTTGTAAAGATTTTTTAATGAAATATTTAAAGCAGAATCTAATGGATATTTTTTGCTGTAAAACCTATTTCTTAAAAATGCAATTTTTTTTGTACTCTCCTCCCAGGAATAAGGCATGAATTTTCTAACAGATACTACACTTACAGTGTTTGTTTTATGATGCTCAAAAATATTTGGGGCATAAGCGTTTATTAAAATATCAGTATCAATCATGCATATGTTTTTTACATCCTTAAATTTTTTTTTTATTATTTGAGGGGCTATAAGTTTTTGCCAAGTTGGTTTTTTCCAAAAAGGTGAGGATTTTTCAATTAAATGATCTGTTACTAAAAATAATCCAATTTTATTTTTTTTACAGTAATTTACAAAATTTTTATATGCATATTTTTTAAAATCTTTTAAATGTTTTTTTCCAATTGATATAACACAAATATAATTGTTAGTTTTAGATTGAATTACTTTTTTTATCATTTTTATTTTAATTTTTTTTAACTATCTATTTTTTGTAACTATATGACCCATTTTGATAAAAGAATTATCTTTAATAATAATATTTTCTCTAATTACAGCTCTACTACCAATAAAAGAATTATTTCCAATTTTAACACCTCCATTAAGAGTTGCTGCTGTTGACACATGACAATTATTTCCCAGTTTGCAATCATGCTCGATGAGCGAATTAGAATTAATAATACAATTTTCTCCAATCTTAGTCTGTGAATTAACTATTGCTCCATGCATAACTATTGTTCCAGATTTTATTACAGATCTTTTAGATATGTAGCTTTTAGGAGATATTATAGTTTGAAATACAAATTTTTTTTTTTTTAGTTTTTTAAATACTTCGTCTCTTTTCCTACAATCATAGATATTTCCAAATGCTATCAAAAGATTTTTAGTAATTTTTTTTACTTTATTTATATTTTCTAAATTGGATAAAATTTTATAACCTAAAAATTTTTGTCCTATTTTATTTTCTTCAGATATAATTCCACATATTTTAAACTTGTTGGTACTCTCAATTACATCAATGCTAGAGGCCGCATGACCACCGGATCCAATCAATATAATTTTTTTTTTCACTTAATTTTTTTAATAGAAGAAATATTTTTAGAACTACTCAAAGAATACAAGTTGTTTATCATATTATCAATACGAATGCTTTTGATATTAAGCACATTTTTAATTAATTTATTGTTTAAAGTCATATTTTTAGGTCTTAAAACAAGTTTTTTTTCCTTTTGAATTTTTGAATATAAGGCTGGTATTATTAAGTTAAAATTTAAATTAAACTTCTTTGCAATCTTGACTGCAAAATTATATTTTGAAATTTTTTCATCAGATGAAACATTTAAGATCCCACAAGTCTTTTTTTTTAAAAGAGTAATTATTATTTTAATGAAAAAATTAATATCCACTGGATTAAAAAAAACATCTTTAAATACTTCAATTTTTTTATTTTCTTTAAGCATCTGAATAATCCAATCACTATAAGATCTTCTATAAATAGGTCCAAAACCAAAAAAATTTACTCTTAAAATTAGGCTTGTATCATTAATTTTCATAATTTTTCTCTCAGCTCGAACTTTTAATTTAGAATAATAATTTAACGGAAATGTTTTGTCTGTTTCTTTATAAAAATTCTTTCTACCATCGAATAAATGATCAGATGAAATAAATACAAATTTAATATTTATATCTTTACAAATTTTACAAAGAATTACTGCTATATCAAAATTTATATATTTACAAAGATTTTTTTTTTTTTGACATTTTTCTATATTTGTAATTGCTGCTGAATGTACTAAATATTGTATTTTATTTTTTAAAAGAAACTTTTTTAATTTTTTAATGTTGTTTAGTTTAATATTATTGTGGTGTATTTTTGGAATTTTTTTTTTATGAAAATTGACGTAGATTTTATGCTCTTTTCTTGTTTGGTAGTAAAAGTTTAAACCAAATAGTCCTGATCCCCCTGTTAAAAAGATGTTACTCACAATTTAATTATTAATTTAAACAATTTTTTAAAATTATGTCATTTTCTAAATTTATCAAAACTTTAAAATACTTTAATTGCTTGTATTCAATTTATTCTTATGTATATAACTCATTTTTAAATAATTATAATATAACTTAAAAACTTACAAATAATGGCTAATAAATTCAAAAATATTCAGGCAGGTGTTCTAAAGGCGTTTCAGGAGGAAATTCCTTCTATTTACTATTCAGATAAATCCAAAAAAGAGTTTAATCATTGGAAATCAGTTATGGAATTTCATTATCATGATCTAATGAAGTTTCCTAAAAAAATGTTTGATGGAAAAGATTTAATTGATTTGGGCTCTGGAACTGGTGAGAACACAGTTTATTTTGATAATTGGGGGGCTAAATGTACTTTAGTTGAGATGAATCCCAATGCTTACAAAATATCAAAAAACATTTTTAAAAAATACTCAATAAATAATAAAAAAAATAAATTTATTAATAAATCGATTTATGACTTCAATACAAAAAAAAAATATGACATTGCTCACAGTAGAGGAGTATTTGCCCATACTAATGATCCTGAAAGAGCTTTTAAAAAATTAGCTTCTCTAGTGAAGCCTGGAGGATACCTAATATATGGAGATGGGAATAAAAGTGGTAATTTTCAAAACATGCTCCAAAGATTGGCAATTTTTAATTTTGCTGATAACTGGGATGATATGGTCAAAGTTGCAGAAGTTTTGTTTAAAGAGGATCTAGATAGATCACAAAAATTTGCAAATAGAACCAGAAGATGTATCATTTTTGACAAATGGGTAGTTCCAAGACTTACAAATCCATCTGTAAAAGAAGTTCTCACATGGTTTAAAAAAAATAAAATTACAATTTACTCGTCTTATCCTAATGTAATTCCTTCAGTTTTAGGCGATTCACTTCATCATAGGCCAATGTTTGATATTGAAAATTTTATGCAACTAACTTCTTTTATAGAGTCATATTGGTTGATTCAAAACAAAATGGATAAGGTTGAAATACCAAAGATTTTTGATGGAATAAGTAAATTAGCAAAATATCAAGATGATATGGTTGATTACATAGATGATTATAATTTAGAAGATATTAAAAAAAAATCTTTTAATTCTTTGTCAAAAAAAGTGGATATATACAATAAAACTTTAAGAAAAATGAATTTTGATAAATACCTAAAAAAAAGAACCAATACTTTCTGTAACGAAGTAAATGGATTTCTGTCAATTTTACAAAAAAAAGATTTAAAGAAATCAAAAAGTTTTATATCTAAATGTAAAGAATTATTTAGAGGTGCCCAAGGCATAAGACATATAGATTTTGTGGGCTATAAAAAATAAAATGTCCAACTTAAAACTTGGAAAAATAAATAGTCATAATGAGTGGGACACTATTAAGGAAATAATTGTTGGATCTGGTGAAGGTTTGGGCGCAACAATAGAATGGCATTCTCAAAATAAGATAACTGAAAAAGTTATGGAAAAAGCTTACGTTCTATGTAGGAAAGCTTCACCTCAGTGGTTTGTTGATGAAATAAATGAAGATTTGGAAAATTTATCAAATAAACTTAGAGATTTTGGAGCTGTAGTTCATAGACCAAAAGTTCATGATATTTCAAAAATATATTCCTCGCCATTTTGGAGTTCTTCTGGAAATAATATTTATAATGTAAGAGACTTAAATCTAGTTGTTGGTAATAGTGTTATAGAAAGTCCATCTCATAATATTAGTAGATACTTTGAAACAACCGCACTTTATGAAATTTGGTATGAAAAATATTTTGAAAATGGTTTTAAATGGATAGCAGCACCTAAACCTAAACTTGAAACAGATCCAGTCCTGCCATATTTTAGAGATAACTCTGAAAGAGTGCTTACCGATGAAGATATTAGACATCAAGAATTAACGGGTGGTAGGTTAGAAAAACTACATAAACTTAAAGAAGATGAAATTTTATTCGAAGCTGCAAACACTGTTAGAATGGGTAAAGACTTACTGTACCTTGTGTCATCCTCTGGTAATAAAAAAGGGGCAAAGTGGTTAAAAAGCGTTCTTGGAGATGAGTATAATATTCACGTAACTGATACGCTTTATAGGGCTAGTCATTTGGATTCAACTGTATTGTGTCTCAAACCTGGTTTAGTTTTATTAAATAGTAAAAGGGCTAATCCCAAAAATTTGCCGAAAATTTTTGATAAATGGGACAAAATTTGGTTTGATGATGTAGCGCCAACTCGAGAGGAGGAATTAAATTTTCAGAGAGAAGTTAGAGATGAAATTGCAAAGGAATTAAGTGATCTAGGTTTCAAAACAAATCTAGGTTATATGAGCTCTCCATGGGTAGGTATGAATTTGTTGTCTTTAGATCAAAACACAGTTTTGGTAGATGAAAGACAATCTAAAATGATAAAACTACTTGAGGAATATAAGTTAAACGTAATTACAGTTAACTTAAGACATATGTATACGCAAGGTGGTGGCATACATTGCGCTACATTAGATACAGTGAGAGATAGCAAACTTGAAAGCTATTTTTAAAAAATTAAACATTAACTCATCTCCTCCATTTGGAGTGATGTTTCACCATTTCCATAACAAAAAAAATAAGCAGACAGGACAAGGGTCATTAAATCCTAAAAATTTTAAAAAAATTCTAGTTTTTTTAAAAAGTAATTACAATATTCTTTCACCTCAGAAATGGCTTATCAAATTAAAAGAGGGTAAATTAGAAAAGAAAGATATTTGTTTAACATTTGATGATGCACTACTAAGTCAATACACAGTTGCATTAAAAATTTTAGATAAATTTAAAATAAAAGCTTTTTGGTTTGTATATTCATCAATTTTTAATGGAAAAATTGATGAATTTGAAATTCACAGAAAATTTAGAACCACTTATTATAAAAATTTTTATAATTTTTATTTAGATTTCATTAAAAATTTTAAAGAAGAATATAAGTTTGTTAAAAATAAAGAATTTCAAAATTTCAACAAATATATGAGAAATTATTACCCTATATATAGTAAAGAGGATATCAAATTTAGATTTATTAGAGATAAAATATTAAGCAAGGACCAATATAATGTAATTCTAAAAAAAATGATGAGGAAAAAAAGTACAAATGAAAAAAAATTATCAAAAAAATTATGGTTGAATAACAAACATCTTATAAACCTTGATAAAAAAGGACATATTATTGGTATGCATGCTTTTAATCATCCTTATAAATTAAGTGAATTAAATTACATAAATCAAAAAAATGAACTTAATAAAAATTACCAACACCTAAAAAAAACATTAAAAAAAAAACCAATATCAATTTCCTATCCAAATGGATCTTTTAATAATCATACAGTGCAAATTATAAAAAAATTAGGCATCAAATGTGCATTTATATCTAGTATGAAAAATAATAGACAATTCCAAAAAAAATATGTTTTAAAAAGATTGGATCATTCAATTATTCTTAATAATTTAATTAAGTAATTAACAATTTATTATAATTTTTTGGAAATTTTTGTTTTAAAAAAAATAAAATATGCTTAAGAAATTCTTGATGAAATTCAAAAGTGTCCAAATATAAAGGTAAAGAACAATTTTTATTTTTAATTATGTTCTTTGCATGTTTAATTGTCTCTTCACTTTGATAAGGGGGCTTAAAATTATTAATTTTACTATTTTGATTATAAATATAATTATATTTATCCTGTTTTAATTTAAAAATTAAATCGTTATTTTTTTTAAATGGATTATCATGAAGTATTAATTCATCTTTATTTTGATTTATAAATTTTATTTTGCCAGTTAATTCAATAAATCCTTTTCTTTTAGATAAAATTATTCGATTATCTAATTTTTCTAGATAAACTTTTAAATTTTTTGTTTTAGTTAAAAATAAAAATAAATCCAAGAAATGAACAGTATTTGAAAGTAGACCCCAATTGTTTCCATTTATATAGATTTTAATTTTTTTCTTTGGCTTTATTTCTTTTTTTAAAGTTTTAAATATTTTCCACGATCTTCTTGGACAATTAATCCAACATTTAAGATTATATTTATCAATTAGATTTTTGGTATTTTGATACTCATTTATTTTTTGGAAAACAATCTTTTCAAAAATAAAATATTTGATTTTAAAATTAACTACTAACTTCTTGAATAGATTATATCTTACGTTTGAATTTGTTGAAATAATTGAAAATAAAATTTTTTTATTACTCTTGTCAAGATTTTTTAATATGTGAATTTTATTTTTGTATGGACTTTGTTTTTTAAAATCTATAATTTTTTTAATTTTTTTATCATAAATATAAATTTTTTTTATTTTGCTATAACCTATAATTGATTCTAAGTGGTGTTTACCTATTCCACCTAAACCAGCAATCAAAACATTGGACATCAAAAATAGTTAGGATTTTTTTTTAACCAGATTTCTAAAGCCTTACTTGTCTCCCAACTTTCATTAAGATTAGATTTATAAGAAAAATTCTTTTTAACTTTTTTTCCATTACTTGACATTTTTTTGAAAATTTTTTTATCTAAAATAGAGGGCAAAATTTTATAAAAATCATTAAACTCATAGGTAAAGTTAGCATCATCTAAACTTATCATTTCTTCGTGTAATTTTTCTCCAGATCTTATTCCAATTAATTTATAATAATTTTTTTTACTGCTAATAGCGTTTGCAATATCTAATATTTTAATTGATGGAATTTTTTTTACAAAAATTTCACCTCCATGCATTTTATCAAATGCCATCCATACAAATTCCACACATTGTTTCAAATTAATTATAAATCTAGTCATATCTAAGCTAGTGATTGGTATTTTTGTTTTTTTTTTAGCAATTGATTTAAAGTATGGGATAACTGAACCTCTTGAACCTATAACGTTTCCATATCTAACTATAGAAAAATATGTATTGTTTTTTAATTTATCAAGATTTCCTGAAATAAATAGTTTATCTGCTGCTAATTTAGTTGCACCATATAGGTTAACTGGATTACATGCTTTGTCTGTTGATAAAGCTATAACTTTTTTTACATTATTGTTGATAGAAGCATTAATAACATTCATAGATCCGTTAATATTTGTTTTAATACACTCAAAAGGATTTATTTCAGCAGTAGGAACAATCTTAGTTGCTGCTGCATGAACCACAAAATCTGCACCCTTCATGGCATTATTTAAGTTTACGTAGTCTCTAATATCTCCAATTATAAATTTAATTTTACTATTGTTTTTATAATTTTCTTGCATATCCCACTGTTTTGATTCATCTCTGGAATATATTATTATCTTCTTGGGTTTAAGTTTTTTTAAGGTTAACGAGACAAAGGCTTTTCCAAAGGATCCTGTTCCACCTGTAATTAGAATTGTTTTATTTTTTAATATTGTCATAAATTTTACTAATTAATTTTACGCTTTGTATAGCATCAATTATAGTTACAGCATAATTTTTTTTGCCTCTAAGGCTTTTATCAATTTCATTGAATTGATTATAAAAGCCAGGTTTAAATTTCTTATCAAATTTCAGTAAATTCTTGTAATTATTTTTTTCTTTTTTTATAAATTGTAATTTTTCTAGTGGATTAAGTTTAAATGTATTATTTTTGGTTGAAACAGTTACTGACCAAGAAGCTGGAATATTCCAATAACATGTATACCTACCAATATCACCATTGGTAAAATTTATGCTGGCATATATTATATAACAATTATTTAAGAATATTTTTTTACTTACGACTTTAGTTGGATTACCTTTTGACAGAAAATTAAATAGATCAATTGTATGAATACAATTTGCATACATCCAATTTATTAATGTTTTCTTACTGTGACCCATATTTTTTGCTATTTTAATATCTTGTTGATCTTGAACATCTATAAAATATTTTGAATTTTCCTTAGATAGAATTTTTTTAAGCTTAGAACTACTCTCTAAAAATCTTCTATTGTAACCAACAAAAAATTTTATTTTACTAAATTTTCTTTTTTTGTATAAATTTAAAATTTTTTTTGCTTCAAGTAAATTGAGACCAAGAGGTTTCTCAATAAATATATTAGAATTTAAATTAATAATTTTGCTTAAAAAAAATAATAATTTTTCTGGCGGCAGACAAATTATTATTAAGTCATATATTTCTTTTGATATAAATTCATTGAAATTATTATAAAAACTTTCAATCTTATATTTTCTTGAAAACTTTTTTGCATTTTTCAAGTTTTTGCTAAAAACTGATGTTATTTTGTAATTTTGGAAACATTTTATAACCTCTGCATGCTTTTCAGCAGTTTTACCGGAGCCAATTAAAGCAACTTTAAAGTTATATTTTTTCACCCTTATTTTTTTAAATAATCTGCTATCGCAACTAACCAAACATGATGTGTCATTTCAATATAATTGTAATTTTTAGAAGCTACCCATAAATTAATATTCCCCATTTTTTTAAGAGGATTCGTTGCGTCGAAACCAGATAATGTAATTAAAAAAATTCCCTTTTTTTTTGCAATTTTTGCTGCATTAATAATATTTTTGGATTTTCCGCTACTACTTATAAAAATACATATATCTCCTTTTAATGCATACTTTTCAATGGCCTTTGAAACCCAATTTTCATAGCCATAATCATTTGCAAAACATGTTATGAGATTTGACTCGTTAAATGTAACAGATCTAATTTTTGCGATTTTTGTTAAATCTATAGCCACATGATTTGCAATAGAGGCACTTCCTCCATTTCCAGCTAAAATAATTTTGTTTTTTTTTCCTATTTTTTTTAACTTGGAACTTATTAATTTCAATTTTTTTTCATTATATTTAAGGATATGAGAGGATAAGCTTTGAAAATAATTACTAAAAAAATTTCTTTTCATCTTCTTTATTAACAATTTAATTTAATTTATTTCAAGTATTTATTTTTAACATCTAAATACCATTTGTTGTGATAACCATATGCTTTGTCATCTACAAAAAAATCATATGAAATTTTATACATTTCAAGTTTATGATATCTTACTTTCCAAGTATTTAATTGAGCAATAGTTAATTTAAAGTATGTTTTTTTTACCTGTGCTTTATTTCCCTTAAATTTACCCATGCCTCTTGCGGTAAAAATTTTAATTATATATTTTTTTGAGTCATAAAGCTTATTTATTAAATTTATAATTTTTTTTTTTGGTTTTGCATGTTTATATGCTTTATTTTTTGGGGTAGTGCAAATAACATTATCTAAATCAAAACATAATATTTTTTTTTTCATTATAATATTTACCTAACAAACATTTGACCATTTTTATTTAAATCATAAATCTTGTCACATTTATTTAAAAGTGCTTCTTTATGAGTAATGATTATATTCGTTTTATTATTTAATTTATGATAAATAAGATTGTAGATATTCATTTCATTATCTTTATCTAAAGCTGAAGTAGCCTCATCCCATATTATTATTTCAGGATTTTTGTATAAGGTTCTTGCTATAGAAAGTCTTTGTCTTTGACCACCAGATATTCTAGTACCCCTTTCACCAACACTTGTGTCTAAACCATCAGCCAAAGAATTGATAAAATTTCTTAAATTAGAATTTTCAATTGCCTCTTCAAATCTGAGTTTATCAAAATTTGGAATGTCTTTCCAGATTATATTATTTTTAATTGTGTCATCAAATAAAAAAACTGATTGCTGTATATAGCCAATTTTTTTTTTCCAGCTTTTTAGATAATCTTGAGTTAATTTTAAATCATCTACTAAAATTTTTCCCTCGTAGTTATCAATTAATCCAGCAAAAATATCTCCAAAAGTTGATTTGCCCGATCCGCTCTCTCCCAGTATTCCTATAGTTTCTCCTTTATTAATTTTGAAATTTACATCTTTCAAAAGATATTTATCTGAGTCCTGAAATTTAAATTTTAGATTATTAAAAATTACGTTTTGGTTAAATATAATTTGTTTATGATTTTCAACTTTTCTCTCATTATTTATAGGATCTATATTATTAATGTCTCCTATAATTTGACTGACTAATACGAAACTATTTTGTATACTATAAAATGCAGTATTTATTCTTGAGATTGATGGCATAATTCTGAATGTAGCAGCAACAAAAATTGCTGTTAATTCAATTAAATTTGCATCTATTTTAAAAAATATAACTAGATATATCAAAAGACAAAAAGAAAATACTGAAATAGTCTCAAACACAATTTTGGGCATTTGGGAAAAAATCTCAAATATTATTTTATAATCTACAGCCTTGGTTATGGTTTTATCAAAATCTTCTTTTACTATATTTTCTTTTGCAAATACTTTTACATCTTTAATGCCTTCAAAATATTGCATGAGATATTTTTTTACTAAAGCATTGAAATTTAATTGTTGTGCTCCCCAAAATCTTATTTTCTTTTTAAAATATATTCCTGAAATTACAGCTATTAACAAAAAAAATGAAATCATTGTTATAGTAACTATAGGCTCTTTAAAAATAAGAAAAGCTATCAAGAATAACAAAACAAATGACTCAGTTATTATTGAACATAAAGATTTTAAAATTGATCCAATTGCTCCACTTTCAGTAACCTTATTGATTAAATAACTTGAATTATTTTTTTTATAAAATTCATATTTTTTGTGGATATATGACTCGAACAGAGTTTTTCCATATCGTTTCTCAATACTAGAAAAAAAACTATATAACCAAAAAGTAAAGTACGAGTAAAAAGAATTCTTAACCAAATATAAAAAAGCTATTAAACTGATAGCTATATAAACCTGATGATTATAATTATAATTAATCAATAAATTAGAGAAAAAATTATCATCTACTGATGTTGAAATGAGTTGAGTCAGTGGTAAAACTGAAGCTAATATTAATAATTCTAAAGAAGAATTTAATAAAAAATAAAAACAATACTGAACTGATTTGATTTTTTCTTTTTTATTAAATAGATTAAATATTATTTTTAAAAATTTCATGATTAAAACCTTAAAAAATGTTTTTTTCGAAGGTTTCTTGAATAAATAATTTCATTCTTAACTTTGGGGTATAAAAGAATAAATTTTTTTATCTTATCTAATTTTTTTTTGTGAGTTTTATTGGACATATAATTTTGAGAAAAAATTTTATATAACGAAGTTATTACTACTTTTAAAGAATTTATTAAATTTAAATTTTTTCTGTAAAATTTTACCTTTATATATCTATGAAAAATAGTTTTTGTTTCATTTTCTAGGAAACGTTTAAACCTACTTCTTTCAACTTTAGGTACAAGGCTTAGAGATAATCGAATAAATTTCTTATTAAATTTTTTATAATAATAAATATGTTTTTTTTCTGGAATTAGATAATCTTTACTTTTTGAATAATTTGGTTCACGCGAACAATAAAAAATTTCTAAAAATTTACTTTTTCCAAGACATAACGAAATAGCATTGGAAATCATTTCATCGTATTGTCCTGCGCTTCTTCCTTGTGTAAATTTATGAATTATTTTTTGTGTTTTTTTAAAATCCTTTGTTCTGGTAATCGAATATAAATTTTGTTGAATTTTGCCACTTAAGAAATTTTTGACCCTTTCAGACTTAGATTTACTATCATTACTCTTTTTTAAACTATTAGATATCAATTGTAGAAAAAAAATTTTTTTTTTCACTCTTTGATAATCTTGATGTATGTATGTATTTCCCGAAACAGTTGAAAAATTTTTATTTTTTTTTAAAAAACTTATTCCATGCTGCAAAGAGTCTATTAAGAAAAAATCATCATCACTAACTAACAAGCAAAACTTTGTATTTATATATTTTAATGACTTAAATATTTTGGCATGAAAAGATGTTTTGTAATTAAAATGTAAATATTTTATATCTAATTTATAATTTTCAAATATTTTTAAATTTTTTTTTTTTATTGATGAGTCAAGAATTAGAATTTTTAATCTTATTTTGTATGAATTTATGAAACTCAAATTTCTCTCTAGTGTTGATGTTCTATTATTGTTTAAAATTAGAATTGTTAAATCTTTGTAATTTTTGTTAACATTTTTCATTATGCTAATGAATTGAATTTTTATTTATATATTTTTTCAATTCTTTGAGGTCATCAATTAATTTAGACTTCGGAGACCATTTCAATTTTTTTTTTGCTTTTATATTTATTATATTTCTAATACTCGAGCTTTTTGTATCTTTTTCTATAATTTCCACTTTTTTTTTATGAACATTCATTGATTTATTGATTATCTCTTTTAAGGTGATTAATTTATTTCCTGTCAGATTAAAAACATTGCATGAAGATTTGCCGTTTTTTTGTTCAAATTTAACAGCTTTAAATATACCTTTTACTATATCATTAAGACTAACAAATCTTCTAGAAGTTAATTTAGAGCCAATTTCAATAACATTATTTGAATTTATTTTTGAAAAAATACTTTCAACAGCACTTCCCCTTGATCTTTTACTTGAGTATATAATTCCGAATCTCAAAAGTATTAAATTTGTGTAATTGATAGTTTTTAGGTAAGTTTCGGCTAGAATTTTTGAAATTGCATATTTGGAATGTAATTTTTGTATATCGATTGTCACGTTTTCATCTTTTGGTAATATAAAACTTTGGTCTCCATAAACCCATTCTGTTGAAGCAAAGATAAATTTTTTACAGTTCTTCTTTTTCGCATTTAAAAACAAATTAATAGTTCCATCTATATTTATATTCATTCCCTCTAAAGGATTTTTATCAAAATCATTATTGTTAGAGATTGCAGCTAAATGAATTACAACACAATTTTTTGGTATTATTTTATGAATTTTCCCGCTTCTTATATCAAATTTTTTTGTATATTTGGTGTTTTTAGCATTTTTATCTATTGCTAAATATTTATAGGAATTCTTTTGGCAAAATTTAATAACTTCCTTACCAACAAAACTTTCAGATCCTGTAATAAATAATTTAGTATTTTTCATTAACTTAATATATTTCTTTCATTATAACCTTTGCACCATGGCTAGATGATTTACATTTAAGAAAACCCAAATTATCTTTGAATTTTTTATTACTATTAAGAGTTAAAAATAAAAATCCTCCACCACCAGCGCCTAATATTTTGCCCGATCTAATACTTAGTTTTTTTGATAAATTTTTATAAATTCTATCAATTGACTTATTTGAAATCGTATTGTTAAGTTTTTTTTTTAAATTCCAGGAATAATTTATTAAATCACAAAATTTTTGAGTATTGAAATTTTTTTTTTTAGCTAATTCAAATCCCTTTACAGACAATTCATACATCTTCTTTAAAAATAATAAATTTTTTGTGGTATCTTTATTCTGTTTAATTAATATTTTACTTGCTTTGCGGTACTGTCCTGTCCAAATTAATATAGACTTAGAAAGAAATTCATCAATTTTTTTTAAGTTTTTAATTTTATGAACTATAACTTTTTTTTTTTTAAAAATAAAAAAATTTAATCCACCAATTGCTGCTGCATATTGGTCTTGTTTACCAGGAGTATTTTTAAGTAAATTTATTTCTATATCACAAGCCTCCTCGGCAAGCTTTTGTGGAGATACCTTTTCACCTCTAATTTCATGTAATGCCTTTAATACTCCAACAGTAATACTGCTTGAGGAGCCAAGGCCAGTATTTGAAGGTACATCAGATACAATTGAGACATAAAATGGAAATATGATTGGATATTTTTTTAAACAAGCTTTTATAATATTATTTTTTATTTGAGAGGTATTTTTTACATGCTCTGTAACTGAATAATTAAGTCTAATATTTTCTTTGAAAAGAACGTTATGTTTTTTAATAATTACATATACAAACTTATTAATTGCGACACTTAAAACTGCTCCAGGATGTTTCTCATTGAACTTTTTCATGTCAGTTCCTCCACCTAGGAAACTAATTCTTAAAGGTGTCTGAGTAACCAAAAAGTAATTTTTATTTTGCATAATTATTAAAGAATTTTATACACTAAATATTAAAATATATAAGAATAATTTAAATTTTTTTAATTCCTGTTTCTAATTTGATTGGATTGAAATCTTTAATTATTTTTTTTGTTTTTTTTATATTTGCTTTTATAAGTAGATTTTTTTTCCTTTTATATTTTAATAAAAATTTTTTATAAAACTTAGCCTTTCCATTTATATTAATTTCTAATTCTTTTAGAACTTTCCACACTGGTACTAACTTACCAGACCCAATGTCAACTATTTGATTTTTTTTACAAAACTTAATACATTTTACTGCTGCATCTATGGCATCCTCAATAAATATAAAATCATTTTCATAAAAAGGGTTTTTAATTATAATTTTTTTTTTTTCTAAAAGATTTTTTTTTAAAGATGGTATTAGTGACTCTTTTTTTTGCCCTCTCCCATAAAGATAAAAAAAATTCAACCAAATAATAATTTTGTTATTTTTCTTTGCAATATTAAATAAATAGTCTTTAAGATTTTTTTTTGCAAAAACAAAATATTTGAGAAAATTAGTTTTAGATTTTCCTTTATCTTTATCATAATAATTTTCAAAGCAACTACCTGAAACAATTATCTTTTTACATGTTTTGATTTTTAATATTATTTTCATTAAGTTTATTGAGCTATTTAAATTATTCAAAGATATTTCATGACTAAAATCCGGTATTTTAGACCACGAAAAATGATACGTAATCTCGGGTTTGAATTTAATAATTTTGTTTTTTACAACATTATTAATAGGTTTTTCTAAATTCAATTTTAACCAAAAAAGATTTTTTTTTAAATATCTCTTTTTTTTTTTATTATTATATATTGCTAAAATTTTATGATTTTGACCAAGAAGATTTTTAATTAAATATTTTCCTAAGAAACCATTTGCCCCACTAACAAGAATTCTCATTTTTATTTAAATATTATTTAAGTTTTAAATTTGGGTAAGATGAATCTTTCTTTGAAATTATTTTTGGCTTAAAAGGCCATTTAATATTAAATAAAGGGTCATTGTATCTAAATCCTGAATATTTATTCGGATCAAAATAATCTCCCATATAATAATGTAATAAAGTATTTTTTTTTAAAGTTAAAAAAGCGTTAGCACACATAGGCGGTATAACTAAGCTAAATAAATTCTGAGAACTAAGCTCTATGAAAAAATATTTTTTAAAGGTATTTGAATTCTTTCTCAAATCAATTACTACATTGTAAATGCTTCCTGTAATACAAGACAGTATCTTAGCCTCCTTAGTAGGTTCTTTTGTATAGTGAAATCCTCTGAGAGTTCCTCTTTTAAAATTTTCAGATATATTTCCTTGAACAGTATTGAAATTAATATTATTTTTTTTTAATGTTTTCTTACAAAAATGTCGCCTAAAAGTTCCTCTTTTATCTTTAAACAGCTCAGGTCTTATTAAAAAAACACCCTCTATTTTTGATTTTTTAATTTTCATATAAATTGAATTTTATTTGGCAATGGCAAAAGATACTTACCTCTATATCCTATTTTTTTTAAATCTCTCATTATTTCACGTTTAAAATTCCAGGCTAATACAAAGATTATTTTATAATTTTTAATATCATTTTTAATTTGTTCATAATCTATAATTTTAATGTTCGTTCCGGGAGTAAATTTATTTTTTTTAAGTTTATTTTTATCAACAATTTGATTAAGAATATTCTCATTTATTTGACAGAAATTCAATAAGGTTGAACTACGTGCAGATGCTCCATAACCGATAACATTATTTTTTTTTACTAACTTTTGAATTTTCGATCTTAATTTTTTAGAATGAATAATAGACTTTACTGCAAATTTTTTCCACTTGAAATATTCATTTACTTTATTTGATTTTTCATTTTGAATTAACTTTTGTAGTTTTGGACTAACTTTATTTTTTGTTTTTGAAAAGTACAATACTAACGAACCTCCACTAATTGGGCTTTTGTCAACATCATAAGGATATAGTCCGTACTTTATAAAAAGTTTTGATATTGTTTCTATTGTAAAATAAAATAAATGTTCATGGTAAATTGAGTCATAATGAAGTTCATCTTGAATAATTTTTGCATAATGAAACTCAATAATTGCAGTGCCTTTGTTTGTTAATAATTCGCTCATTCCTTTTAATATTGATTTAATCTCTCTCACATGAGGAATTACGTTTCTAGCAAATACTATATCCGCTTTAGAATATTTTTTTACTATTTTCTTTGCACACTTAGAATTGAAAAATACAGGTAAAGTTCTTATACCATTTTTATTTGCTAATCTAGCAATGTTTTTTGCTGGATCTATTCCAAGAATTTTTTTTTTTTTCCTTAAAAAAGGTTTTAAAAATGTTCCATCATTGCTTGCTATTTCTACAATAAAAGAATTTTTATTAGTTTTCTTTAAAATTCTATCACAAAATATTTTTGAATATTTTTTTGCTGAGATGGATGTGTTTGTGACCCATAGGTAATGGTTAAAAAGATATTTAGGATTAACTGTAGATGAAAGTTGTACAGTCTTACAATTTGAACAATGCAAAGTAATTAGTGGAATTTTGTGTTCTTTATGGAACTGCTTCATTTTTAATGAATTAGCAGGAGGTTGTTTTTTTAAATCTAAGATTTTTTTTAATTTTTTTGAGCTGCATAATCTGCATTTAGATATATTTTTATAAATCATTAAAAATACTATAGCTCTAAATTGTTATTACATATATTTTTATCTTTAAGATATGATAGTTGCTTTAGTCTAATAGTTTTTTTTCCTCTAAAATCCTCCTCACTGAAATTAATTTTTTTAAAAAAGTCTATTAACTGATTTCCTCCATGAATAAGATCCCACTTTGGTTTGAATTCCTTCAAGACTGTCGATATTTTGTCAAAATTTATTTTATAGGTTCTCTCGTCTTTTCCTAATTTATTCAAAAAAACTAATTCTGATTCTGGAGAACACTCTTTAGCTGCTAAAGCAAGATCTCTAACTGTATAATTGCCTCCTGGAGCTCCAACATTAAAAGCTTCTTTATTAATATCTTTAGATGGTGCAATTAAACAAGAAATAAAAGCTGAACACACGTCATCTACATGTATGACTGGTCTCCATGGAGATCCATCACTCCAAATTTCTATTTTTTTAGTTGTAAATGCACACCCTATTAAATTATTATATACAATGTCCGATCTAAATCTTGGAGAAGGTCCAAATACAGTTGAAGGCCTTAAAGCAACTACACAAAAGTTATCGTTAGCTAACCTCATAAGTTCTTGTTCTGCTTTCCATTTTGTCTTGGCATATGCTGTAATTGGCTCCTTTTTACTGTTATCTTCGTCTAGTTCTAACTCAGTATTTGAAATTCCATACATACTCTGAGAAGACGCGAATATAAATCTTTTAACACCGTTTTTTTTTGCTAATAAAGCCAATTTCATAGTTGCAGAATAATTAATTTGGTCTGTAAGTTCAGGCATAAATTCACCTAAAGGATCATTTGATAATCCGGCAAGGTGAATAATCACATCAAAATTTTTTATGTCTGTTTCATCAACTTTTCTTAAATCTTTTCGTATCTGTTTTTTTAAATTTAAGTATTGTGAAATTAGGCAACTTTCAAAATATCCAATATCCCAACCAGTAACATCATAATTTAATTTTTGTAACTTTTCAGTCAGTACAGACCCTATATATCCTAAGTTTCCTGTAACGAGAATTTGCATATACAATTTTATAAATTAATTTTTGAAGAAACTATTATTCTTTTTTAAAATTGTTTCAACTTTTAACTTATCATAAATATCATCAATAGGTTGCCACTTAGTAACAAAATTTGCTTTAATTACTTTCTTACTGCTTTTTATTATTCTGGGCAGAATATCATCCTCAAAAGACTCTTGTTTAGATTTTATGTATGAAAATATTTCAGTATCTAAAACGTAAAATCCAGCATTTATAAAATTAATGATTTTTTTTTCTTTAAAATTTTTTATTAACCCATTTTTAATTTTAACAGTTCCATAATTGAATTTACTTTTATGAATATTGATAATGAAATTTTTTTTATTTTTTAATTTAAGAGATTTTTTCAAATTAAAATTTGCAAGCGAATCACCATAAGTAAGTATAAAATTAGTATTTGGAATATATTTCTTTGCACTTAAAAGTCTGCCCCCAGTGGGTGTTCCTATGCCAGTATCAATTACAAAAATATTTTTTTTATTTAATTTTTTTGTAAATTTTTTTAATTCATTAAATTTATAACCTCCCAATAAATAAAAATTTACTTTCTCATTTTTAAATAGTTCAAAAATATGAATTAATATTTCTTTTTTATTAATTTTTATTAGTGGTTTTAGTTTTCCTGGTTTTCCATTGTTGAACCTTGTTCCAAAACCACCACAAAATATTAAAATATTAGTTATCATTAAGTTTTTAAAAAAATATTATGATTTTTGTCCTATAAAAATAGTTGATTTAATTTTCTATATGTTGTTATGCTCAATTAATGGATGATCAGGATGTATATTTACATGCAAGATACATGCTTTTTTATAATTCATAAATTTTTTTAAAAGTCCATTTTGCAAAATATTATTTTTTAAATAAAAATATCTTAGGTCAAAAGATTTAGCAATTTTCTTGATATCTGGTGGGTAATACCCTGTTAACTTATCATTTCCTACGCTCTTAATATTATAAACCTCACATCCAATTTTAGTATTTCCATAAATTTTATTATCTATGACAATTATTTTTAAAGGTATCTTGTGGTATTTGATGAAATTTAATTCCTGTAAATTTATCAAAAAAGACCCGTCTCCAATTAAACTTATTACTTTTTTAGACTTTTCAGCAATTTTTGCTCCTATACCTGCAGCAACAGAATATCCCATTGGGGAATTTCCCCATGCTGAAATAATTCTCTGTTTTTTTTTGGATAAGAAAGATTGCATAAAATAAGTAAGATTACATCCAGCATCTGTAAGTAATATACTGTCATCAGGAGTAAATAATGATAATTCTTTGATGAATGAGTAAGGGTTTACAAATTTGTTTCTGAGATTATTTGGTAATTCTTGATTGTTCTCATAAAATTCTTTTTTTATTTTATTACAGTATTTGTGCCAGTCGCTTTCTTCGATTTTCTCAACTTTTGATAATAATTTTCTATTTTTAAAAAGATTTTTTAAATCAAAATTAATCTTTAAATTTGGATTAATCAGACCTTGTGTTAGCTCAGATTTATCAATGTCAATTGCAATTACTTTTGCGTTCTTTGCAAAGTATTTAGTTGAAATTTTTGGGGAAAATCTTACTCCGAATGTAACTATAAGATCCGATTCTTGAGAAATTTTACATGCAGATAAATGCGCATGTCTTCCAACAGACCCTAAATAAAGTTTATTATTAGAATTTATTATGTCTTGAGCAGGCCAGGTTGTAATGAATGGTATATTTTTGTTTTTTGTTAAGCTAATAAATTTTTTTTCTTGTGATGACACTCTTAAACCTCCACCTGCAATAAACAATGGTTTTTTTGCAGAATTTATAAGAGAACAAAATTTCGATAAAACTTTTTTATCAAATTTACTTTTATTATTTGGTTTAAATTTTTTTAATTTCCTTTTGTTGATTATTGCTTTTTGAATATTAAATGGTACATCAATTAGAACTGGACCAGGTCTTCCTGTGGTAGCTTCATGATAAGCTTTATCAAGAATATAGTCTATCTCTTCTGGTGATTTAATTTGATATGAAAATTTGGTAACAGGCTTAAAAATAGATACATTGTCAGTCTCTTGAAAACCCCTTTGCCTAACTTTTCTTTTCCCAGTAATGTGAAATTGACCTACTTGGCCAGTAAAAAAAATACAAGGTATTGAATCATAGTATGAACAGGCGACTCCTGTAAGAAGGTTTGTGCCGCCTGGTCCACTTGTAACAAAACCTACCCCAAAACCCTTCAACCTTGCGTAAGCGTCTACGGCCATAGCAAGTGCTTGCTCATGATTTGGACAGTAAAACTTTATTTTTTTACTCTTTCCAATTTCAGAAAGTACATTCATAATAGCTCCACCTTGAAAGACAGGTACATCTTTAACACCCCAGCTTTCAACTTTTTTTACAATAAATTTTGCTACTGAAATATCTTTCATATTTAAAATGTTTAAATTTTTTGAGCTTATTTTATTTAAAATTATAACCTATTTTTTTAAAGAATTTAAAATTTTTAATAAAAAGTCAATGTCTTTTTTTTTTAAATCTGGATAATTACCAATATAAAGACCATAGAAATGAACGTGATCACAATTTTTTAAATTCTTTATTTTTTTATAAGATTTAAGTTTTCTGAGATATGGTTGTCTCAATTGGTTACCTCCACCCGCAGTACCAAGTCTATACTCAATTCTGTTAGATTTTAGTTTTTTTTCGAGTTCACGCATCAAAGTCACACTTTTATTTTTTAAAATCACTGAGAAAGCGTAATTGCTTTGACCATTTAAATTAAAATCAACAAAATAAATTTTATTATTTAAATTTTTTAAAAAATAATTGAAGTTTGAAATTCTTTTTTTTATATTAAAATCTAACCTTTTAATTTGTGACTGCCCAAGAACTCCACCAATCTCTGTATTTCTTACGTTATATCCTTGATGATAAAATATAAATTGAGAGTTCAGATCTTTATATTTTTTTTTAATTGATTTTTTAAAATAATAATCTTTAGCTTCCCTTACCATACCATGTGATCTTAACATCAGTAAATCATTATAAGCCTTTTTATCATTAGTGCATATCATTCCACCTTCTATAGTACTCATATGATGGGCGTAATAAAAAGAAAAATTTGATGTCCAGCCGTATGAGCCAAGTTTTTTATTTTGAAATTTAGCTCCATGAGACTCGCACACATCCTCTATTAGTATTATATTTTTTTTTTTAATATAATTTAATAACTTTTGAGTTAAACAATTAAAACCTAAAATATAACTTAAAAAAATTGCTCTGGTATTTTTATTAATTTTTGAAATAATTAAGTTAGTATTCATGCCTAAAGTGTCTAAATCAATATCAACAAAAACAGGTTTAAAACCACAGTGAATTAAAGATGAAATATCTGATGACCATGTTAAAGGTGGAACTATAACTTCTCCACCCTTGGGATATTTTAATTTTAACAGTTGGATTGATAGTAGGTTAGCAGATGAACCAGAATTTACAAAAACACTATACTTAACACCTAACCACTTTGACCAAATTTTTTCAAATTTATAAACTTCTTTATTTTGGGTTAAAATTTTGTTTTTTTTTAAAAAATTAATTAATTTTTGAATATCTTTTTGTTCTATATTATTTTTGATTAGTGGATAATTAAATCTATTTTTCATTAATGCTAAAGTTTTTTTAAAAAACCACTATAGCAACTTGTAATAAATGATTTGTTTTCATAATATTTGCAAATTTTGAAATTCTTATTTTTTCCTAAGAATTCTTTGACTGCAGTATAAGGACTGTTTCCTTTCCCAAAATTTCTACCTTTATTTACGTGTTTTTGGTTAACAAATTCTGTGGTTGTATCCATTACAACTAGGTAACCATTTTTTTTTATAAAATTTGAAAATAACTTTATTTCATTGAGTACATGGTCATGGGAATGATTAGAATCTAAAAAAATCAAAGTTTTTTTATTTTTTATTTTTTTTTTAAAAAAAACTAGTAAATCATTATCAGTAGAACTTTTTTCTATAAGTTTAATATTTTTTGCAATGGGATGATTTAAAATTCTATACTTATTTTTATCTTTGATTTTTATATCAATACCATAAATTTTAAATTTTTTTTTAATCAGAGTCATTATTGATGAATAAAAAATTAGAGTCCCCCCATGTGCCACACCTGTTTCAATAATAATATCAGGTTTATAATTATAAATAAGTTCTTGAATTACAAGGAGATCACTCGGAAATTGAATTGTTGGTATTCCAAGCCAATCAAAATTGTATACATATTTTGTATCTAGTAAATAATTAACAGTTTTAATAATTTGTCTGTTTTTTATTTTCTTTTCTTGAGCTTTAAAATTTTTTCTTCTTAATACATCAATATTCATAATTTTTATTATTTAAATTTTTCAATAAACTTTTAGGAAAATTAGGATTACAACTAAATAAGCGTTTTTTCCAATTTTTCTGGTTTTTTTTATCAATTATTGATAAAAGTGCAAAGCTTTTATAACAAGAAAACCAATCTGCATTTTTTTTATAAATTATTTTTTCTAAATAAATTTTTGACTTTTTAATGTCTTTTTCTAAAAAGAAGAAGGTTTTTGCGTATTCAAAATTAATTTTGTCATTAAAATTATATTTGAAGTTATTTACAATTTTTTTATGTTTTTTCATAGTATTTGGGTATTGTTTTTTTTTGCTTAACTTTTTTAAAGTTGATAATGATATGACATCAGTAAACATCGACTCTTCCTCATCTATGTTTAGTTTGGAGAAATCTATTTCTTCCTTATCTTTTCTCTCAAAAATCATTATGCATCTATTTGTATTTAAAAAATTTTTAAATTTTTTTTCGTTATAAAAAATTAATTTAAAATTATTTAGATAACTTATCATAATCAATTTTGAAGGGGTTGGTGTTTCAACTAAGCCATTATGTACATTGCTGCCATCAAGAAAATTAGATTCGAATTTATTTATTGATATAGAAAAAAAATTATTTTTTTTAATATTTTGCTTATAAAATATATCCTTGATTTGTTTATATGAGTTAATTTCTCTATTTTTCATAAGTGATGAAGGTAAAAACTCACCTTCAACTATAAGAAATTTTTTTGTTAATTTTAAAAGTTTTATAAAAGATTTTTCTATATTATTAGTATGATGTAAAACACCGCAACAAGTAACAACATCACTGGCATACTTTTGTTTTATATTATCAATTTTTGATACAATATATTTTGCTCTTGTTTTTATTTTTAACAATTTTCTAATTTTTTTTCCTCTTAACAGAGTGTCCTCTCTGGGCTCTGATCCAATGACAGTTTTAAAATTTAAACTAGCAATTTTTTCAGTAAAGTATCCATCATTGCATCCAACATCGTGAACTGTTAAATATTTTTTTTTTTTTAATTTTTTTTTTAAAAGATCAATTAAAATTTTTTCTTGTTTCTTCTTTAAATAAATCCAATCAGGAATATTTTGTTTTTTAGTATTTTTAATCTCATAAAAATTATTTTTCCACGGAGACATAGAAAATCTTCCTAAAGAATTAATTTCTAAAATCAGCTTTTTTTTTTTCATTTTAATTTTTTTTATTTTTAAAAAAAACGTTTTCCTTCATGCCTCCACTGAAAAAATTTTTAATGGCATCTCTATGACTTAAATCAAAAATTCGATGGATGGCTGACCATCTAATTTTATTTGAAAAATTATATCCACTCTCATGAAGCATTTTAAAATCGAATAAAGCCATATCTCTTTCTTTCAATATCAAATGAGCTTTTTTAAACTTTTTTAATTCCTTTTTTTTTATATCAATATAATATGGATCATAAGTTTTTTTTTGTTTCACTTTTTTGTAATTTATTAAAGTCTTAAAAACCCCAGGATTGTGGCTACCTTTGTACAAAATTACTGCACCTTGTTTTTTTGAAACATTATCAAATGCTGAATACACAACAATTCCATTTGGAGAACCAAATTGACTTGTGTAATCCTGATGCAATCTAGCTTTCCAAAATTTATCTCTTGGAAAATCAATTCTTATTCCAAAACCTTGATTTAATACTCCAATGTTTTTTGAGCCCATCAAAAATTTACAAATATTATAAGTTTGGTTGTAAGAAATAATTTTGAAAAAAGATGGTAGTTTTTTACATGTATTATATATTGCTGAATTAACATCATCCAGCTTTTCTTTCTTAGCCTTTAAAACATAATAATCAAATTTTTTAGAAATATATTTTATGGTTTTTTGATTAGTTTTTTCTTTATAAAGTTTTGAAGAAATATAAAAAATTTCTTTTTTGATTTTTTCTATTAAAGATTTCTTATAGAAATTTTTAAATACATAATAGCCATTTTTTTTATAAAAATTGAGAGTTTTTTTATTTTTTTCCATAAATACAATAAAAATAATACTTAAAGTATTTATTTTTTTCATCTAGATTTTTATTAATCTTATTTATTTTGTATAAATAATAAAACGATCGATATACCGATCTGTAGTCAGAATTCATTTTTTGAGTAATCATCTTAAATTTTGTTTCTGCATCTTTATAATTTTTATTATGGAAGTCTTCTTTTGCACTTTCGTATAAAATTTTGTCATGAGGTGAATAAAATATATTTTCTAAAATTTCTAATTGAATATCATTTAAACGAATAATTTTTTTTAATACAAATGTAAATTTTTTTAAAAGTCTTTTTTTTATAAGAAATAAAACTAAAAACCACAATATAGAAAATATTGGTTTTTTTTTGAAATAGTTTGAATACAAATATTCAATTAATCTTTTTGGTAATCTAGATGTTCTTAACTTATTTTCATAATTTATAATAAAATTAAACGTTTTGAAGTTCACATTTATATTATTTGTTTTTTTTTCAGCTGCTAATAAAAGGCCATCTAGCGGTCTATTATGAAACAAAGTTTCTCTATATTGAATTGGATCTATTAATATTTTTTGGTTGGTAAATCCAAACTGATTAAGTAACGAGCAAACCTTATATTTGTTAGGTAAAGAAACAATTCCTGAAGATGAGGAGGATGTGTCCTTAAAAGACGTTTCAATTTTATCTATAGATAATGCAATATCTTTTACTTCATTGACTTTGTAATACACATCTAGCATTTCAGAATTAAATATAGCTTTTTTTTTATCTATAAAATTTTCTCTCAAAACTCTCGTATCAATTATTAATGTTTTTTTAGTTAAGCTCACTAACTTTTTAATAAATTGATAATGATCAGGTACATGGTGCATGACACCTAAACAAAGTACAATATCAAATTTATCGTTTATCTCATGTAGATTTTTTGGCTGAAATTCAACGTTGCATTTAATATCTAAAAAATTTCTAATTTCATTACCTTTGTCTATATTTTTAATTCTAGGTTCAGCACCTACAACTCTTTTAAAATTTAGATTTGCTAAATTGCATGCAAAAAAACCATCAAATGAACCAATATCTATCAGGGACATTGTTCTAATTTCGTCCTCTGAATACCTCTCTAAAATAAAATTGCTAATTTTACTTAAAAGCAATTTAGATCTACCTCTTAAACCTTCCTCGTTTCCTATCCTGATACCATTTTTTTCCCATTCAGACGATGTAAAAGGTCCAAATGAATTTAGGTATTCTATTTTTTCTAATTTTGAACTCATTGTAAAAAATTATGTATTTCAAAAATATTATAACTGTATCTAATTTTTTTTACTAAAAAAATATTATTAAAACTTTTTCCTCTGATTGATAATATTTTGTTTTTTTTCAAATTGTTTAGAAGTTGTTATATTTATCTTATACTTTACTTTATGGTTGTATTTATTCTACCAATTTAATTAAATCAATTATTAGATTTAAGTAATAGTTTTGATATAGAATAATTAAAAATAAATTTTGATAAATTAAAAATTACAAAATAAATTTTTTTGAAAAAACAAAGTTTATGATTTTTGTTTTTAATTTTTTAGGAATGTATGCAAAACATACTATATTCTTAAATTTAAAAATTTTTTTCAGTGCATAAATCAAGCCAATTGAGCTATTAGTACTGGTCAGCTGCACGCATTACTGCGCTTCCACATCCAGCCTATCA
>MDSV01080031.1_pt1 | contig 48830 bp, 44 predicted proteins | sample 810851 | NCBI WGS metagenome assembly MDSV01 (sample SAMN05326640, study PRJNA326480) | marine metagenome | isolation source: seawater | place: Atlantic Ocean: North East | collected 2012
CGCGAATTTTATAAGTGATCTTCTCTTTCCTCAAGTCACTTTGTGCTCTAAATCCACTTTTTTGCAATAAATCACGTATTTTTTTACTATATTCGCCGTGTTTATCAGTAATATTCAGTATTTGTACCTGAATTGGCGAAAGCCAAACCGGCAAAGAGCCTCCGTGATGTTCAATTAAAATACCAATAAATCTTTCAAAAGACCCTAAAATAGCTCTGTGGATCATAACTGGTTGATGCTTCTTTCCATCATCGCCTACATATGTTGAATCTAGACGCTCAGGAAGAATGAAATCAGCTTGGAAAGTTCCGCATTGCCATTCTCTATCCAAAGCATCTGTTAAAATAAAATCTAACTTTGGACCATAGAAGGCTCCATCACCTTCTGAAATTTCGTATTTAAGATCTAGGTTTTTTATTGCCTCTTCTAGAGCTAGTTCAGCTTTATCCCAAACTTCATCAGAACCTACTCTCACTTCAGGTCGAGTTGAAAGCTTAATCTCAAATTCTTTAAAACCTAATTCTGAATAAATTATAGATAAAAGTTCTATGAAAATTTTAGTCTCTGCTTCAATCTGCTCTTCTGTGCAAAAAATATGTCCGTCATCTTGCGTAAAAGCTCTTACCCTCATCAATCCATGTAGAGTTCCAGAAGCTTCATATCTATGACACGAACCAAACTCAGCATAACGAATGGGTAAATCTCTATAGGACTTTAAACCTTGATTATAGACCTGAACATGACAAGGGCAGTTCATTGGCTTCAAGGCATTGGTCCTTTTTTCATTTGCATGCTCTTCATCAATCTCTGTAATAAACATATTTTCTCTATATTTATCCCAATGACCAGACTCCTCCCAAAGTTTTCTATCAACCACTTCTGGGGTATTGATCTCTTCATAACCAGAATCTATTTGCTTAATTCTAATAAAGTCTTCTAAGGCTCTATACACATTCCAACCTTTTGGATGCCAAAAAACCATACCAGGAGCTTCTTCTTGAAAATGAAATAGATCAAGTTGCCTCCCTAATTTTCTATGGTCTCTTTTCTCAGCTTCTTCCAATTGAAGTAAGTGACTTTCTAATTCTTTAGTGCTTTGCCATGCTGTGCCGTAGATTCTTTGTAACATCTCATTCTTTGAGTCTCCCCGCCAATAAGCACCTGAAACTTTTGTTAACTTAAAAGCTCTTAAGTGTTTAGTATTGGTAACATGTGGTCCTCTACACATGTCTGTATATTCTTCGTGGTGATACAAAGCAATTACTTCTTTATCAGGAATTTCTTCAGTTAAAGTTACTTTGTAAGGCTCACTTCTATCTTTAAAAGTTTTTAGTGCTTTCTTTCTAGAAACAACCTCTCTAACAACTTTGTAATCCTTTTTTGCTAATTTAAGCATGCGATCTTCTATAGCCTGAAGATCTTCATCAATTAGAGCTTTATCTAGTTGAATGTCATAATAAAAGCCATTGTCTATGACAGGTCCTATCGCCAACTTAACTTCAGGGTAAAGTTGTTTAAGAGCGTGCGCTAATAAATGTGCACAAGAATGCCTTATTATTTCAATTCCTTCTTCGTCCTTAGAAGTGATTATTTCTACCTTTGCATCTTTCGTAATAATCTCAGAAGCGTCTACAAGAACGCCATTTATTCGGCCTGCCACAGTCGCTTTAGCTAAACCGGGGCCAATTTCCATAGCTAAATCTTCTATGGATATAGGTTTGTCAAATTTTCTTGTAGATTTATCTGGAAGTGTAATTAGAGGCATATTCAGTGGTGTCCTATACCAAAGGACACTTGTTTTCTTTAATTTTATTGATTGTTATAAGTAAAAGCAATGTTTAAGGGGATATGAGAGATTTCTTCCAACCTTCTTCATTTAAAATAAAAAGCTCTCTTTTGTGCAACCTGTTTTCTTGGTTTGTCCAAAATTCAAATAAATTAGGTTTAAGAATAAATCCGCCCCATCTATCAGGTCTCTTTATGTAGTTGCCTTCGTTGTCAGATTCAATCTGCTTAGCTTTTGCTAACAAGCCTTCATATGAGTCTAAAGTTTCGCTTTGTCTTGAAGCTGAAGCAGAAACTTGAGATCCTCTAGGTCTAGAGTAAAAATAATCATCCGATTCTTCTTTACTGACTTTTGTGCAGTGTCCTTCTATTCGAATTTGCTTATCTGTTTTTGCCCACCAAAAATTCATAGCTACCTTATTGTTAACATTTATCTCTTTTCCTTTTTTTCCTTCGTAATCAGTAAAAAAAACAAGGCCTTCGTCGGAGAGCCTTTTTAAAAGAACCATTCTTGAAGAAGGTTGGCCATCTTGACTCACTGAAGCCAGATTTAAAGCATGAGGTAATCCGGCTCCTTTTTCTTTTGCTTCTTGGATCCAATCATGAGTTTTTAAAACAGGTTCATGTGAGGCATTCAATAATTGATATAGATCCATTTATTTTTTAGCTGAAACCCAATAGTCTAAACTTAAATATTTTCCACCCCCCAAGCAGAGTAAAAGAAAGAGCATTAAACCATAAGTTGCTGCAAACTCAATTCCGTTTGCTTCGTGTGGCCAGCCATTGTCGTAATGAACCAAGTATCCTGCAAAAAACATTATTATCATCAGTGAAACGGAAGCCCATCTAACAAAGAGCCCTATTAACAATAAAACTGCTCCTCCAGCTTCAAAAATAATAACAAGCCAACTAACGATTTCTGAAAAAGGGACTCCCAAAGTTCCTAAGTAACCCGAAAACTTATCAACGGTGTCAACCTTGCCAATGCCTGCGTACCATAACACAAAGAAAAGATAGATTCTTAACAAGAAAAGCCCAACGAAATCTAATCCCTGTAAACTTTCTAAGAAATTGTGTATCTTTTTTAAAGAAGTCATTTAATTGAAATTATAGCTTTCTAACCACTACACTTCCAACAGAATAACCAGCTCCAAAAGAACAGATCACCCCTACTTCTCCCTTATTAATATCTTTATTGTTCTTATGAAAAGCTATTATTGAACCTGCAGAACTAGTATTAGCGTATTCATTTAAAACAATAGGCATTTCCTTTTCACTTGGATCTCTGCCCAAGATCCTTTTAGATATTGATTCATTCATATTTAAATTGGCTTGATGGAGCCATAACCTAGTCACATCGGGAACTCCTAAGTTTAAGTCTTCAAGGTGTATTTTTATATGTTTCTCCACCATAGGAACTACATCTTTATAGACCTTCCTTCCATTTTGTATAAAAAGTTTATCTGGGGCCTCGGTATCTGAATTCTCAGGTTTGTTTAAAAAACCAAAATTGTTTCTTATATTATTTGAGAATTTTGTTTTTAATTTTGTTCCTAGGATCTCAAACGCTTGGGAATTGTTATTTCCATTACTTTTTTCTAATAAAACTGCGGTACATGCATCTCCGAATATAAAATGACCATCCCTGTCTTGAAAGTTTAAATGTCCAGTGCATATATCTGGATTAACAACTAGTATTCTTTCTGCAACATCACTCTGAATATCATTACAAGCATTTTGTATAGCGAAAGTTGATGAAGAGCATGCAACGTTCATATCATAAGCATACCCCTCAATGCCAAGAGCTTCTTGAATCTCTATGGATACTGCCGGATAAGCTCTTTGTAGGTTTGCGCAACCACAAATAACCGCATCTATATCTTTGGCAGATCTGCCTGCATTTTTTAAAGCCTGTTTACAAGCATCTATAGAAATTTCAGCTTGAATTGAAATCTCTTCATTTGACCTCTCTTTGAGATTAGGCCTCATTCTTTTCGGATCCAAGATTCCTTCTTTATCAATAACAAATCTTTGTTCTATACCAGAAACTTTCTTAATAAAATCAGCATCAGAATGTACCAAAGGTTCTAATTTACCTGATTTTATTGATTCATCATTTAGTGAATTGAATTTATCTACATAACTATTATAACTGGCGACCAACTCTTCATTAGAGATACTATGCTTAGGTGTATAGAGACCCGAACCTGTAATTAAAACCCCCATATTTTAATGATAAGTCAAAAAAGAAAATAAATCTTAAATTCTTGATCTTATTTCTTTTGTTTTTCTATTTCTTCGTAAGCCTGTTGAATTTGGATAAATTTTTCTTTTGCTTTTTCAAGAAGCTCTTCTGGTAAGCCTTTTGAAGTTAATGTATCTGGATGAAACTCTCTTCGTTTTTTTTGATACTCTTTCTTTATATCGGCCAAAGACATGTCTCTACTTACTCCTAATACCAAATAAGCATCGGAGAATTGGTTATCAAGTTTTGATTTTAATTCTTCAAATAAATCTGAACGAATTCCAAAAATAATAGGAGCTTCTTTAAGTAATTTTTCTTCGGAGTGATGTAAAACTCCATCGGCCATCGCTAGCTCAAAGAGAAGTTCATAAAACATAATTAAGGAGTTCTTATTTTGAGATAATAGCGAAGCTAGCTGAGTTGCGTAATCTTGAAATGTATAAGAATCATCCTTGGCCTGATTAAAGATCTGTATGGCAAATATTCTCTGATCTGATGGAAAATTGAACCTTTCTTTAATATAAGAGTCTACTTTTTCTACTTCTTCTTTGCTTACTACACCATCAGCTTTAGCCAGTTTTGCTAAGCAAGCAAATAAAGCAGTAAAGAAAGCTGCCTGATTTCTTTGATTGGAAGAAAAAGATTGTTTGCTCTTAGATCCCAATTTGGAACCAAGAACGGCTCCCAAGACAGCACCTAAAGGGCCACCAAAGGCCCCTCCTATCATCCCACCTATCAAAGAATTTATAAAACTCATAAGAAAGCTATTGTAAAGCAGTTAAATTTATATAAAACTAATAGTTAATTGTATTTAAGGGGAGAAATGAGTTTACCTGTTATTGATTATTTGAAGCTGCCTGATGGTGAAGAACCTTATTTGGAAGGTCACAAGTGCACTGAATGTGGATCTATATTTTTAGGAGAAAGACATGTCTGTTCAAACTGTTTCTCAAGGGACAGCATGGAAGTTATTAAACTTAGCAATAAAGGAAAATTATATTCCTATTCTATTGTTTTTAGATCTTTCCCAGGTATAGATGTACCTTATATATCTGCAATAGTTGACTTAGAAGGAGGAGGAACAGTTAAAGGGAATTTGATTGACTGCGAACCAGACCCTGAAAAGATAAAATTTGATATGCCAGTTGAGGTAGTGTTTGATGATGCTTTAGGAAGAAAAGATTCAGAGGGCAATTCTTATATAAGCTATTTCTTTAAACCAATTTCTTAAAGGAGAATGATATGAGTGATGTATATGTATTAGGTGTAGATATGATTAAGTTTGGACGATTCCCTGAAAGGACCGTTCCTGATTTAGGTGCCGAAGCTGCTCTACTTGCTTTAGATGATGCTGGGTTAACCATAGATAATATGGAGGCGTTTTATTGTGGTAATTTAGGTCAAGCTAATGCCATGGTTGGTCAACGGATCTTACAAGAGATTGGTCAAACAGGTATTCCAGTTGTTAACTGTTCAAACGCCTGTGCAACAGGTGCAACAGCTTTTAGAGAGGCTTGGACTTCAATCAAAGCAGGCTTATACGATGTAGTTCTAGCCGTAGGAGTTGAGCAGATGGGAACTGGCTTGTTAGGAGGTGCTGGAGGAGGTAAAGGCATACCTAAAGAAGGTTTACTAGGTTCAGGAACTATGCCAGCTGTTTTTGCGGAGGCCGGCATGGAACATGCAAGACAATATGGAACTACATTCGAACAATTTGCAAAAATATCAGTTAAAAATCATCATCACTCAACTATGAATCCAAAGGCTAGGTATCAAATTGAAACCCCTCTTGACGAGGTAATGAATGCTGAAATGATTTCTTATCCAAATACTAAACTTATGTGTTCTGTAAATGTTGATGGAGCTGCAGCTGCTGTTCTTGTCTCAGAAAAAAAGGCTAAAGAACTTGGTATGGAAAGGGCTGTTAGAGTAAAAGCATCTGTTCTTACTAGTGACCCTTATCAAGAAAGAGATTTAGTAATGCCAGATGTCAATTCATGTACTAGGAAAGCTGCTAAAGAAGCCTATGAAATGGCTGGACTAGGTGCAGACGATATTGATCTTGTCGAACTTCATGATTGTTTTGCAACTGCAGAAATGCTTCATTACGAGAATTTAGGTCTTTGTGATGATGGAGAAGCTGGAAGACTTATCGACGAAGGTGAGGTTGAGCTGGGAGGAAGAGTCCCCGTAAACGTTTCAGGAGGACTTCTTTCCAAAGGACATCCTCTAGGTGCAACCGGTATAGCTAATATATATGAAGTATGTACTCATCTTCGAGGCGAAGCCGGTGAAAGGCAAGTTGAAGATGCCAAGATAGGACTTACTCATGTTATTGGACTGGGCAGCGCTTGTGGAATACACATTTTAGAAAAAGCTTAACTACAATATATGTTGATAGGTGTCGTTAGCGATACACACAACAATATCAAAAACATTGGGAAGATTATAAATATCTTTAACAATGAGAATGTTGATATAGTAATTCATACGGGTGACATAAGTAATGCTGCAACCTTAAAATTGTTCTCAAGATTAGATTGTCCAATGCTGGGAGCTTTTGGTAATAATGACAGGTCTGAAGCTGGTTTGGCAGAAGTGTGTGATAAATATAATTTCAATTTTAGTGAACCTCCGGTATCAATAACCCTCCAAGAAAGGAATATAGTAATATTTCACGAACCTGATTTGATAAATGACTATTTGAATCAACATAATGATGTAGATCTTATTCTTCATGGCCACACTCATAGACATAGAGAAGAAAGTATAGATGGCGTTGTATATTTTAATCCTGGAGAGTCCGCAGGATTATTAGAAGGAAAAAATGCTATAGGATTAGTTGATACAGATGACTTAAAAATTAAAAGAGTTTTTTTCTAATTCTGGTTAACAACCATAAACAGAAAATGATAACTGGAAGAGAAAATAAAATAGGCCTTAACACTCTCAAGGAATAGTCTTGCTCGAAAATTAAATTAAAAAAGAAAGCAGGTATAGCCGGAGAATAATGATCAGAGTCAACTGCTACTAAGGAAGGAGTTAATAACAAAATTAAAAGAGTAATAAAAACTGATGCAGGATATTTCTTATTATAAGAACTGACAACAAAACTGAAAAAAATTGCGACGATAATGTAAATCAACCAAAACATATTCAATTTAAGTAAGAATTTTATTTAGAGAATCCTTGATGAGAAGTCTTCTCCAGCAGGTTATGTCTTTGCATGCTAGCTCAGGCCCTTTTTGAAGAACTGATCTTAAGAATTCTTTTTGGATCTTTTTTGAAAAAAATAATGTTGGATTTATTTTTTCTTTCTCTGCAACGAAGACAACTATTTCATTAAATTTATTTAATAAAGCCCTCTCTTCCTTCTTTGAAATACCTGAAGATAGTTCTTCATTGTTATTAGAAGGATTAAATATTGAAGAAGAAAGAAAATTAATTTCTTCGTTATGCCATTCAATTTTATCTGAACTTCGTAATTCTTCTACTTGTTCTCTGTAAAGGTTTAACAAGTACTGTACATCAGAAGCTGCATAATTTAATTGTGAATCGGACAAGGGTCTTCTTATCCAATTAGATCTAGTTTCCTTTTTATCTAAAAGAATCTCTAGTTTTTCTTCAACTAATCCTTGGTAACCTATTGAATAATGACCATCTAAGAAAGCATGAGCAAGCTGTGTATCAAATATATTTGTCATTATTTTACCCGTCCAAGAATAAATAGCTTCCAAGTCCTCTTTACAAGAGTGTAAAATCTTTACAACTGAATCTGAGAATAAAAAACTACAGCTCTCTCCAGGACTTGTTATAGCTATTGCGTCTACAAGATAAATCTCTTCCTCATCGTTGATCTGAAGAAGGGCTAACCTCATATTGTCTTTAGTAGTTCTTCTAAATTCTGTATCAATCCCAAGATACTGTTTTTGAAGAAGCTCTTTATTGAGAAAAGCTAAATCTTGTGGAGAGTCTATATAAGTAAACAAGCTCTTATATTTTTTGATTCTGAAGAGTAACCACATCTACTATCTCTTCTTTTGATTGATAACCTTGTATAGATTCCTCAAAAATTTTCTTCAAAGCCAGAACATCATTAGTATCCTTAGCAATAATTAATGAATCTATAAATTTATTTAGATCTGAAATACTAACAGAATCTTCTTCAGCTCTTAAGATCTGGGAATGGGCCGTTTTACTAACATTATCGCCAATTAATAATTCTTCGTATAATTTCTCACCAGGCTTTAATCCAGTAAATATTATTTCTATATCTCCCTTAGGATTATTTTCATCCTTAAGCTCTAAACCACTTAGACTGATCATCCTTTTAGCTAAATCAAAAATATTAACTGGTTCTCCCATATCTAATACAAAAACATCACCTCCTTCTCCCATTGCACCAGCTTGTATGACTAACTCTGCAGCTTCAGGTATAGACATAAAATACCTAATTACGTCTGGATGAGTAACTGTTACAGGACCACCTTCTTCGATCTGCTTACGAAACAAAGGAATAGCCGATCCAGAAGAACCTATAACATTACCAAACCTAACCATGGTCATCCTTGTTTTATTTATAGTGTTTTGTTCAGCAGATAATGATTGTAATATCAGTTCAGCGAATCTTTTAGTTGCGCCCATAATGCTAGTAGGTCGTACGGCCTTATCAGTAGAAATAAGTACAAAAGTTTCAACTTCTGCCTTTATTGCTGCTTCAATGCATGATTGCGTTCCAATAATATTATTTTTAACTGCCTCGAACGGGTTCTCTTCTACAATAGACACATGTTTATATGCAGCTGAGTGATAAATCGTGTCAACACAAAAAAGATTGCATATCTCATGAATTCTATTTTTATTTGTTACATCACCTAAAACAGTATAGAGATCAATTTTATTCTTCGAGTTAGATATTTCATTGCTTATCTCATAAAGCGAGTATTCATTAGAGTCTAAAATTACTATTTTACTTGGATTATTATTTGAAACCTGTCTAGCTATCTCAGAGCCTATAGAGCCACCTGCACCTGTTATAAGTACAACTTTATCTTTAATATTTTTATTAATTAATTCCTGATTTGCTTCCACTTCATACCTACCTAATAGATCTGAAATATCAACTTCTTTTAATTCAGAAACTGAGATTTTTCCTTGTGCTATCGCGCTAAGACCTGGAAGAATTCTGACTTTAATTGAGTATTGCTCTATATCCTTTAATAACTGTCTCAGGATAGATTTTGAAGTAGATGGCATTGCTATGAGTACTTCATCAATTCTTTTATTCTTTATAAGTTTACGTAATTTTGATGGTTCATAAATTTTTAATCCACCGACATAAGAATTTTGTAAAGTAGCCTTATTATCAATGAAAGCTACTGGTTCCATTTCAGAACTTACTCTTAAGGCGCTAGCTAGCTGAATGCCCGCAGAGCCTGCTCCATAAATAGCTACTCTTTTCCCTGACACTATTCCCGTAAGGTAATAATTAGCAATTACTCTTGTGCCTACAATTAATATAGCAGTTGACATAAAGCCTACAATCCAGCCCTCCGCAGTAATTAAACTCTCATGGATAGGGGCTTTTGGAAAAATAACAAATAAAATCACTTTTAATAAATAATTAATTAAAAATGCCAGAACAACTGCTCTGGACAATGTAAAGATAACTGAAAAATCTATAAACCTAATCACAGAGCTATAAACGCCAACATACCAAAATACAAGAGAGCTGAGGAAAGGAAGCCAAAAAAGTCTCAAAAATTCATATATTTCAAGCTGGAACAAATATACATTACTAATATTAAGAGCAAATAAAGTTGCTGCACAAAAACAAAAGAAATCAGAAAACATTGCTATGAGCTTCTTTTGAACTCGAGAAGATGAAAGTAAAGATTCTCTAATATTCATTGCGATTAATAATTAAATAAAACTTTAATGCGAAACACTATCCTTTTTAATAACTTTTAGCAGTGTACGTAGAATAATATATAAATCAAAAAAGAATGATTTCCTTTGCAAGTACTCGAAGTCTAACTCCACTTTTAGTGGGATTGAGATCTCGTCTCTTCCATTTACTTGAGCCCACCCAGTTAAACCTGGCTTTAATTTTTCTATACCCTTTTTAGACCTTAATTCTATTAAATCTTCTTGATTAAATAGGGCAGGTCTTGGTCCAACTAAGCTCATATCTCCTTTAATAATAGATATAAGTTGAGGTAATTCATCAAGACTACTTTTCCTTAAAAACCTTCCTAGTGGCGTATAGAAATTATCAGCATCCTTCATTAAATGACTAGCTAATTGAGGAGTATCGCTTCTCATAGTTCTGAATTTGGGCATGTAGAATATTTTATTATTTACTCCTACCCTTCTAGACCAAAAAAATATAGATTCATTGGAAGATATTCTAATTGCTAAAACTAGAAATAAAATTGGCAATAGACAAATTATTAAGGCAGTTAAAGAAACAGTTAAATCAAAAAAGCTCTTCATTTATATGCTCTAGCTTCAATTTTGCTTTAAAACCAATATTCTTAATGTTATTTGCGTAGTAATCGTCACCCATTAATTTTATTATCTTTATCTTAAAATAAGGATGAATTTTAGAGATAAAATTAAAAAAAACATATGGCACCCTCCATTTTGTTCTTTTTTTTCCTAAAGATTTCCTGATTGAGTCATATATCTCTTTGGAGGAGTAAATATAATCATCCGTTGCAGTGTATATCTCTCCATCTGACATTTTACTTTTTGATAGAGAGAACAAGGCCCTAACTAAATCATCTACATGTATTAATGATTTCTTATTTCTATTTTCAGGTATTGGAGGAAACCATCCTTTATCTATACCATCGATTAAGGATCGTAAATTACCTTTTACATTCGGTCCATAAACTAAAGCAGGTCTTACTATTGAGATTGACATCTCTGAAGACTCATTCAGCTCTAAAAGCTTCAATTCAGTTTTTCTTTTGATTATCCCGTAAAAGTCTTTCGAATCATGGTCTTCATGAATTTTATAGTTGAGATCCTTAATATTGATACGCCCTGCTTTAACACTGCTTACATAAATAAACTTCTTAACACCGTAATGACTTGCTTGTTTTGCAAGATTTATAGTTGCTGTGAAGTTTATATCCTCACAGGATTGTCTAGACTCGAGACTATTGATAGTTTCATGTGCCTGTCCTGCTAAATGAAATACTGTATCAACGTCATAAAAAGATAATGGGTCTAGTTGTTGGCTTTCTAGATTACAAATAACAAAATCATTGGAAACTTTATCCTCTTTCCTTAGAACTTCCCTTGTAGCAAATTTTTTTAAATCTAAGAACTTAAGTAGCCTACTACCTATAAATCCTGTAGAACCAGTTATTAAGATCACTTTACTCTCTCTATCTTTTGTTTCGAATCGGCATTCCTGAATTGTTGAAATATTGAAATTACGTCTTTAGCTAAAAGTTTGGAAATACTAACTCTGGAATACTTTTTTATAAATTCATCCCTATTAACAAAACCCATTTTAAGGGTATCTAGGCTTCTTATTGCTTCACTGACATTAGCAGGAGAAAAAACAGCTGTATTAGGAACTTCCTTTCTTAAAAAACTGGCGGAAAAACCTCCTAAACCTGCCCATATAGGTTTTCCTGTAGCTGCATACTCAAAGATTTTGGAAGGCAATACTTTTTCAAAAGCCTTAAACTCATTGAGATGTAGAAAAAGAATATCCGAATCTAAGTACTCCTCAATAAGATCTTTTCTATCTATAGGATCAAATATATTTATATTAGTAAGATTGTGTTTATTTATTTTATCTTTAAGAGCGAGCAACCTTCCTCCCGAACCAATAATCTTGAATTCAACTTTATCCCTTAATTCAGATGCTATGCCAGGTACTATGATGTCCAATCCTTGGCCCATACCGATATTTCCTGCATAAAGAACTTTAAGAGTCTTGTTTTTATGCAATTTTCCTTTAGAAATTAATTTTTTTCTTTCTGAATAAAATTTAATAAAATCTAAATCTATTCCATTAGTAAAGTAGGAAAAATTTTTAATGTTGTACTTGCTATTAAAGTACTTGTAAAAGCCTTTAGATATTAAATTAACTTTGTTGGCTGTCTTAAGTGTATATCTTTCAAGAAAATTAAAACCTGGCTTTAAGCAGAAGACGACTATTTTAGGAAATATATTTTCAAAAGTATCTGTAAAAATATCTCTTATATCCAAATAAAAGGGGATCCTATATCTCCTAGCTAGATATGCGCCAAGAGCTCCTGTCATCAGCCTGGATGTACTTGCAAAAATTAGATCGTAATCTTGAGATTTTGTTAATTTCACAACCTGTCTAGCGTAAGAAATAAAAGAAAGTGATTGGTCAATAAATCCACTTTTGTGGGAAGGTATATTAGCTCTTATTATTTTTAAACTGCCTTCCTCTTGTAATTCTTTAGCTTGTTTTTGATAACTCTGATATCTATTTGGCATCGTTGTGAATAGTTGGATACTGCTTTCGTCAGGCAATTCGTTTAATAATTCTTTAATTAGAGCATCGATCCTAAATGCACCAGGTGTTTGATCAGGTGGAGAGTAAAAACTTAAAATTAGAACCTTCATTTAATTTCCTAATTCCATGATATTGCAATTTCTGCTTTACCGTTTTCTGCAATTACATCTAGACAGCTAGTCATATGAACCTTACCGAATTCAGGAGAAAAAGAAGCTTTACCTAAATTCAAAGTCCCCATCAAAACTTCAACACTTACTTCTATATCTTTCTTAATATAAGCTTTAATTGTCTTATCGTTGCTATATTTAATAATAATGTCTGGGTGAAAAATATACTTAGCTATAGCTGTATAATTTCCTCCTTTTATTTCATCGTAAACATGCAGTTTCTTCTTATCAAAGTTCCAAGATCTTATATGTAAGGGCTTGCCTCTCAATCTTGTATAACCATCATGGGAGCAACTGATAGACAAATTAGGTATAGTCTTCTCAACTACAAGATTTAAGGGATTGGCCCTTCTAGCAACTCTAAAACCTCCCCAAACCTCAGAAGAATCTTTGCTATCTACTTCAACTGTACTATGAGAAACAGTTTTCCTTTCATTTAATCTTTTAGGGCTTTGTCCATAACAAGACGTTCCTCCATTTACAATTACCCTTTGCCCAAATAAAGATAATTCAAAAGATAAAGTGTCTGCATGTGCGTGGCCTGGTTGGTAATCTGGACCTAATTTTGCAACATCCACTATTGCAGCATAATCTTTAGAATTAACTCTTATATAACCACTTTCTTCGAAGTGTTTGAAATTTATATCTCCCTTCATCTTTTCATTTCTTTTAATTTCTAGACCTAAATCATTAGCATATTTCCTAAGACCCTCTTCTTTAGTTGCAATGCCGAAAGCAGCATCATTGAAAAAACTAATCTCTCCATCCGGGTGTATCATGCCTTCCAACCAATTAAACATGAGTTGAGTTTTATGAATAATTAGTTTCCTTATATCAGATTCAAATAATTCTTTAGCAATATTGGATAAATTAACCAAATCCAATAGATCCTCTAAAACGATGGAATGGTACATCGGACTTCTCTCATAATTACCTCCATCTTCAAGAATTTGTTCTTTTAATTCTTCTTTAATAATACCAAAGCCTTGCTTAAGCCAGCTGTCAGCTTCAATCCCTTCAAAAAAGTAGCCAGCAAAAATAAGTGCTTTTGCATTTTTGATCAGGTGATTGCCTAGCAAGTCATATTCAATTCTACGAGAAAGATGACGTGTCTGTATAACTAGACTTTCAATGGCATCGATTGATAAGTCGTTGCCTTCTAATACCCATTTTATCCAGTTCACGATTCTTAAAGAAACAGGATAAGATGACCATCCTATGCCTTCGCAAGGTAGATTAGAAGAAATCCAAGAAGCGATTATCTCATCTAAGTTAGTTTTGTTCTTTCGGTTATCCGAACTTAACAGGTAGTCAAAGTAATGTTGGTTAAATCTCCATAAATCGCTCTTTTCATCACCATGCCATCCAATTTCTTTTAAATCGCCTGTTTCATTACAAAAATTAAAGATACTTTTATTAAGTAATAAATTATCTTTCCTAACACTTACTGCCCATAAATCTTTATTCTCTCTTGCACTAGGAAAATTCTTATAAACGGGGCTTGGTTTATAAAAAGAGAAAAGGATTCTTTTATAGATTTGAATAAATTTTAGATGCTGAATTGTATAAAAATAGTTTTGAAGGGTTTTAAGCATTAGCAATAATTATTTAAATATTCTGTAATATCTTACTAACTGCTTTGACTATTCTCTTACCTGTCTTTCCATCCCATTTATCTGGTATTTTTCCTTTTTTCCAATTTCCTTCAAATAATTTATCAAAGAACTTATTTAAATTCTTTGGATTAGTACCTGCCAAAACATTAGTACCAATCTCTACAGTTTCAGGGCGTTCGGTATTATCTCTGAGAGTTATACATGGTACCTTCATGACGGTTGTTTCTTCTGTAATGCCGCCTGAATCTGTAATTACGGCCTTGGCATGCTTAACTAAATAGTTAAACTCTAAATAGGACAATGGATCTGTAATTAATAAATTATTAGGTATTTCATTTATCATATCTATAACTTTCCTTGTTCTTGGATGTGCTGGATAAACAATAGGTAGTCCTCTTGCTAAGTCACATAAAGTAAAAATCATTTCTTTAAATAAGCTAGCAGAATCTACATTTGAAGGTCTATGCAAAGTTAAAACAAAATAATTAGAAAGCTGAAGATTTTCATTGTCCCAGAAACTAGGTTTCACAAATTTTGGTTCTTTTAATAAAAGTGTATCAATCATTGTATTGCCTACAAAAAAGATATTATTTTTAGGTACTCCTAAATTGTACAAATTTTCGCTTGCAGAAATGCTTGTAGTAAAAAACCAGTCGGAGATCGAATCAGTTACTACTCTATTAACCTCTTCTGGCATAGTCCAATCATTAGATCTAATACCTGCTTCAACATGGGCTACTGGAACATTAAGTTTTTTTGCGGTAATAGCGCAAGCCATTGTGGAATTTACATCTCCTACTACTAAGCAAAGATTTGTAGGGCTTTTGCTTAACAATTCTTCATATTTGATCATTATTTCAGCAGTTTGTTGAGCTTGAGATCCCGAACCGACATCGAAATTAACATGCGGAGTAGGAATATTTAGATCTTCAAAAAAGCTTGCAGACATAGATGGATCATAATGTTGACCAGTATGTATTAGACGGTAATCGATTATTTTATTTTGTTGAGCGCCGTTATCAATTTCTCTAATTATAGAAGAAACTTTCATAAAATTTGGTCTGGCTCCAACAATCAAATCTATGTTGTACATGATCAAGAAATTATCTGCTTTGGGCCATTTTTGCTAATTCAATGCTAATTCTAGAAACTTCGTAAATCTCCTCAAAAGGAATTAATTCTAGTTTATTTTCTCTATATGAATTGACTAATTCTATAATCATATTTTTATGCCCTTTATCTTGTGTCCAAGAATTGCCTTTTGTTAAGTTTGATATGCCAATTCCTTTCAAGGATTTAAAATTATCTAATAAAAGTATCTTCCCTTGATTGAATATTTCTAGCCGTTCTTTTGGAAAAGCATTATGTCCATTAGAGAAATAATTTATTACACCTAGATCTCCATTATCAAACTCTAAACTGACATTAATAGTGTCTTGGTCATTAGAGAGCATTTTTGATAAATGGTAATTACTAATTTCTGAATCACTGAGATGCCTCAAATAATCTATAAAATGACAGACCTCTCCTACAATTCGACCTCCTCCAATCTCTTTATCCTGAACCCAGTGACTTGAAGGAATTTCTCCTGAATTGATTGAATAGACGTAAGACTTAGGTTCAGATTTATCGACAAGGAATTTTTTAATATTTTTTGTGTGGGATGAAAACCTCCTATTAAAACCAACCATTAGTCCTCCTTCTGATTTTATATAGATTTTTGAGATTTCTTCTAGTTCTTCTGATGATAAACATAACGGTTTCTCAACAAAAACATTTTTATTGGCTTTCAACGAATCAATTACCAGGTCAGCATGGCTGTCATGTCTTGTAGCAATTACAACAGTATTAATTTCACTATCACTAAAAATATCTTTAACATCTGTAGTGAAGTTTTCAAAACCATTTGATTGACCTGAGATCACTCCTTTAGAACTTCCCATACTTGCTATGGTGTGTAAATTTACTCCAGCCTTTCGAAAATTTGGCATCAAAATCTTAGCAGCGTAATCCCCAGCTCCAATAAACCCTATAACAGGATTTCCTTCTTTATGCTCAAAAGATTTTTTTAAAGGCTGTTTAGACTGAATTTCTGTTTTACTACTTTCATCATATTGAAGAATTATTCCCAAAGAATCATTATTTGTGGTTAACAAATCATAAGCCTCTATGGCTTGTAAAAAAGAGAATTTATTAGTAATCAACGAATCGGTTCTTATGTGACCACTTTCCATTAAATCTAAAATAGCTTCAAAATTTCTTTTTTCTGTCCATCGCACATAACCCAAAGGATAATCTATTCCTTTTTCTTCATATTCAGGATCATATCGTCCAGCTCCATAAGAACAAGAAACTTGAAAAGTGAGTTCTTTTTCATAAAAATCTGATCTTTCAAGATTTAGGCCAGTGACGCCAACTAGGACAATTCTGCCTCTTTTCCTGCTCATTTTTGCAGCTAAACTAACCAAAGAATCATCATCAGTATTTGCAGTTATTAGAACAGCATCTAAACCTCTTCCTTTAGTAAAGCTATGAGCAATATTTAAAGAATCATTATCAGTTTTTGTATTACAGATCTCTGCTCCGAACTCCTTAGCCAAATTTAGTCTATCTTGATTAACATCCAGAGCTAAAACTCTACAACCATGGGCTTTCAAAATTTGAACTGTTAAAAGCCCAATAAGACCTACTCCAAGTACCGCAATGCTCTCCCCAATAGTAGGTTGCGCCAATCTTACTCCTTGCAAGCCTATGCTAGCTAAGGAGGTAAATGAAGCTGTCTCATTAGAAACTGAATCAGGTATTTTTATACACAAATTAATAGGTGAGCAAACTTCTTCCGCATGCGGTCCATTTGAAAAAACTCTATCGCCTAACTCAAATCCTTCTACTCCTTCGCCAAGCTTGGTAACAGTACCAACATTAGAATATCCTAAAGGGATAGGGTCTTTAAGTTTAGATCTAACAGCTTCAAGGGTAGCGAGAGGACCATCGCTGTATATCTTGTTTAAAACTTCTTTAACTCTATCTGGTTGTTGTAAGGCCTTGTTTAAAAGACTAGCTCGCCCAAAGTCTACCAACATGCGTTCTGTTCCGGGGGAAATCAAACTTAATGCAGAAACTATAGCGACCTTTCCTTTAGGAGGATTATATGAAGGGCCCTCTACAAAAGAAATCTTCCCACTAGAAAATTCTTGTAACAAATGTTTCATATTTAAAGTTTACACTTTCCTGCACAACAAATGAAAATACTAATTTTTATCCATAAACAATCTACACCATTTTTCAATGCATATTATTTGGAAAATTGTATAAGAAGCGTCAATTTTATTTTGTCGATCAGCTGTAAGTAAATTATTAATCTCCTCATAATCAAATAAATCTCTGCTCATAACTACTTCTTTAGAAAAGTACTCTTCAACTAGTGGATTTAAATCATTTCTAAGCCAATGCCTTATAGGTGCTCCAAAGCCAGTTTTGGGCCTGTAAATAACATCTTGAGGCAGTAACCCCTCCATAGATTTCTTAAAAATCCACTTACCTTCCTTTCCTCTTATTTTATAAGATGTAGGTAATTTACTTGCATAATCTAATATATTTTGGTCAATTAAAGGAACTCTAACCTCAACCCCTGTTGCCATAGACATTTTATCGGTGTAAGTAAGATTGTGATCTGCTAAAAAGTGTCTCTTTTCTAGATATAACATCTTATCTAAAGAGTCCAGTCCTTCAATCTCATCTAACTCATTTAGAGTTTCATTCAACCTATCGTAAGCATCATAGCTCGCTAAATTTTTTTTAATTCTTGCAGATAATAAGTTGAAACAGGTATTGGGTGATGACCAAAAGAAATATGATATTAAACGTCTTTTTTTATCTTCATTGGCATATGCAAATAATTTTTTTAAACGTCTTAGTGAAGGACTATACGTAGGCATATTATTACTAAACGCAGAAAGTCCCTTCCTAACTGATAAAGGAAAGAAGGACCAATAATTCTCTGCCATTAATGCAGTATGTCTTCTATAACCACTAAAGACATCGTCTCCTCCTGTTCCAGATAATAAAACTTTAATCCCTTCTTCTCTTGCCGCTTTGCAGATTAGATATACATTAAGAGCAGCTGGATCAGCTAACGGCTCCTCTAAGTGAAATATCATTTTTTCAAAGTTATCTAAAATATTGGCTGAGACCTCTAAAATTTTTAGATCTAAATCCAAAAATTCAGCTACCCTCTTCGCATACGGAAGGTCATCAACAGAGCCCTCAGAAGCTTTAAAATCATCAGTTAATTGAATCGTAAAGGCCTTCATTCTCTCTTTGGATTCAGCTGAAGCATATAAAGCTACTGCACTTGAATCTAAACCTCCAGATAAGAAACAGCCGACAGGAACGTCTGAAATCATCTGATTTTTAATAGAACCTTTTAGTAGCTTCCTAATTTCCGTAACGGTTTTATTCACGTCCGTTTCTAATTTGATACTAGAATTTGGAGGAGAATAGAAGTTCCACTTTTTAGTAATAATACCTTCTTTGATTGTTAAGGCTGTACCGGGAAGAAGTTTTTTTACAGACTTAAGCATAGTATTAGGTGCTGGCGTCCATAATGTTAATAAATGATGAATCAATCCTTCATTGTCAATATCTTCTGCCTCAAAACCTTCTATATTCAGTGCTTTAAGTTCGCTAGCAAAAATAAATTGATTATTTTTTTGAGAGTAATATAAAGGCTTAACTCCCAAGCCATCTCTTGCCAAAAAGAGTTCTTTCTTCTCCTTATCCCATATTGCAAAAGAAAAAATTCCATTTAAGAGTTTTAAGCACTCTTGACCTTTCAGTAAATATAAATTTAAAAGTATCTCTGTATCAGAACGCCCAGAAAAGTTATACCCGCTTGATTGAAAATTTAAAAGAAGCTCATCTGTATTATACAACTCGCCATTGTAAACTATGATGGCTTTGTTATCTTCAGAGATCATAGGCTGATGCCCCGTTGGACTTAAGTCTTGTATAGCTAATCGGGTATGACCTAAAAATAGATTTCCTTCTTGAAAGAAACCGTCACTATCAGGCCCTCTATGGGATAATATCTTTATAGAGTCTTCGTTAAGGGCAGTATTAAAGCCGCCTAAAATCCCACACATCAGTTTCTTTTAAAATTTTGTATAACTTTCCTTAAACCATTAGCTATCAGTATAAAAGTTAAAACTATTAATAATCGTGTAGACCATAACCAAGCTTGAAAAAAATAAGAAGGATAGAGATATTTACCAAAAAGTTCTTTTTTACTCATTTCAACAGTGATCTCCGGCAATATCCCCAATACAAGAGCTAAGCCATCTACTAAATATTTTCGAAAATTATTTGGTAATACATTGAAAGCCCTTGAAGAAGCGAAAGCAAAATAAGTTTCGTAATCCGAACTTATAGAAAAGCCCACTTCATAATTGTCTAAAAATATAGCCTTAGTATAATAATCTTTGTTTACTGCCTTAGAGTTAAGTATTTTAAATTCGAAGTCATATCCCTTCTTTCTGTTGAAGACATCAGAAGCAGATAATGCCTTCCCATCTAGCCCAATCCATTCATTTCCTTGAACAATATCAAAAGTTCTTTCATTGCTGACTATGCTATGTCCAAAGCCAAAAATAAAATTCTCTTTTGGGAAAAAATGAAGTATTGAGAATTTCGTCCCATAACTATAGGTCAAGGAATGCCAAATAAACCCTTCAATGAAGTTTGTACAATTTCCATAACCTTGCAGAAAAGTACGTTCATAAAGATCAGAAGGTTTTGCTAAAAGTAAGCTTTGCTCTCCTATTACTTCTTTATAAGGAATATTGGGCAGCATTGTATAAAGTTCCGTTAAATTACTTTCTGACACTTCAATATTAACTGCATCATTATGATTAATGGTGTTAGAGTACTGAAGAAAGATAGGATATTTTAATGAAGCAAAAAATCCAAGAAACCATAGAGCAAAAAATAATGCAGTTATTTTGTTTCTAGGAGTCATTTAATAACCCTTTGAACATTTCTTTATTTTCTTGTAGCGATTTTCCGTAAAATCTCATAGCTAATTGTTTTGCACCTTTAGAATATACCTTCCAATCTTGAAAAGAGAGATTTACAATCTCTTGTATAGTGGTTTCTAAGCGAACTTTATCAGATAAATCTAAATCCCACCCAGCTTTCTTATCTTGCAAATCTTTCCAAGGAGTTTTATCAGAAATTAACACCGGAACTGAAACAGACAAAGACTCAAAAATAACCTGTCCAAAATTTTCTCCAGAAGATAATAAACACAGAAGATGGCTCTTTGAAATCATCCTAAGAACTTCTTTATTTTCTTTAGGTCCATGAAATTTACATTTAATATTTATAGGTAAAGAATCAATTAATGATAGGCACCTTTTCCAATAGGATTGGTCATCAATAGGCCCAATGATATCCAACTGTATTTGTCCTTCTATATTCTGCAGAGAATCTAATAAAAGATGTAAATTCTTAATAGGATGTATCCTGCCAACATAAACAAACCTTTTAAGTTTGAAATTACTAGTTTTATTATGGAAATTATTATCTCGATCGGGCTCCCTGGGTAAATTGGAAGCAATAGTTATTTTAGAATTATTTTTTAGATATTTCTTAATTCGTAAGCTTTCATATTGACTTGTAGCATGGAACTCTACTCCATCATATAAATTTAATAGCTTTGAAATTATTAAAAATAATTTCTTTCTGTAAGTCTTATAAAAAATTGCTCCTGGATTTAATTCACCCCTGGGGCAGATTAGCTTCTTAGCTCTAATCTTTTTATTAAACATAGTGATAAGAAGAGGCTTGATAGAATATTCTCTAGAAAGAAGACTATTAAAATACACAAGGTCAGGATCAATTGATGTAAATACCCTATTTATTTTTTTAAAAGTAAGAGAATTTTTGCAATAAAATAAGGAAATACCTTCAGTTTTATACCAGGCATCTGGTTTAATCCCTTCATATTGTGCTTTTGAACCATAATCTTTGTTACGAGTAATAATAAAGACTTCGTAATTAGGGGCTAACATCTCGACTATCTTACTTATAGAAATAATTGGCCCTCCTGCTCTAAAACCAGGTAAGTAATAGTCACAAAATATCAAAACTCTTTTAGTCTTCTGATATGTATCATTCATCTTAAAAGAACCTTAACCTTCTAATTACTGTAGACCCATAAAAAATTCCTAAAGAGAAATAAAGGCTAGTAGCAAAGAAAATATCACTTAATGCTTGATGCCCTTTCAAAAAAATTAATAAGAAAAATAAGAAAAACAGCTTTAATTCCATATTAGATTTTATAAGCGAGCTTTTATTCTTGCTCAATATGGTTTGTAGAAAGATTAAAATGGCAAAACAGATAAAAGCTATCAAGCCTAATATACCGAGTTCTATCCAAATTCTAAAAATTGCAGAGTCAAAAATATATCGCTCCATAACAGGAATATAATTAATAACTACCTCACCTGTCCAAGCTTCAATTTCATCCCGGATCCCTATCAGTCTACTTTCTGGGCCGATTCTTCCTGGTCCTATTCCAGAAATAAAAAAAGACTCATTAAAATGAACATAGGAGAATGGAAATATCTGTTCCACTAGCTTCGCCCACCGTTCGCTATCTAGGCCCAGGTAATACTTTCCTAAATATAATATTTGTTTAAATTTTGCTATAAAAAAACTTAAAGAGATCAAACTAACAAGAGCTCCTTGATAAGAGATTTTTCCATGCGACCTGAAGAATTGAAGAGTAAAAATTAGTAAACAGAAGAGTAAAGCTTCTCTAGATGCTGATAATACAAGGCCAAATAATACAATTATGGGCAAATAACCAAAATTTTTCCCTAAAGAGTAACGAGAAAATGAATTAAATAAGTATAAAGTTAGAATAACTCGGGCAAATCTCTTTGAGCTTGAAAATACGGAGCTAAATAATTGGATCTCATCCGCATTGTAACTATGGTAGGTATGCTCTCTACTTGGTAGGAATTCTATTCCTAGAATGAAAAGCAAGGCTTGAATAATAGCCAACCCAACTAAAGAAGTAATAGCAACGGATGTAAAGCGTTCAATAGATTTGAAAGTACCCTCCACCAAGAGGTTCCTGCCAATATAGAAACCTATAGGCAATATTAGAATAGGAAGAATATAACTTTTAAGTCCTGCAATATTCAAAAAAAATGAACCAAATTTTCCGTAGAATGTAGCCAAAGCGAGTGCTGGCAAAAGTATCAGCAAAAAAGGTAAAATCTTAATTAAGCTATTTTCTAAATATCTGTACTTGTATTTCAAAATATAAAATATTGATAAAGAAAATAAAGAGATGTCTATTAATACAAGAACAGCACCAGTGGAAAAAAGTTTAGTCATTAATTCAGCTAAAAAAGAAATAATGACAACAGCACTCAAAGAATACAAAAGAGTCCTTTCTCGCCTTTTAATATGTAATAAATTCAATCTAATTAACCTCTTATGATGATCTCTTTTTTATTTTAAATATTATCTTGAGTAAATATACTTTGATTGAATATCATTAAGCCTAATATACCTCTTCATCAGTAAACAAATTATTCTTTTTAGGGTCTTGTTTCAAAGCCTTTAATAAGAACCATAGTCCTATAAATAAAACTATGCCTTCTGAAAATCCTGTAGCTAAAGCAGCACCTACTAGACTGTACTTAGGGATCAAAATGAAATTTAAGGTGACATTAAGACCAAGACCAAAAGAATTTATAATTAACAGAATTTTACTCTTACCTAGAGCTACTATTAAATATATAAATAATCTATTTAAAATTATAAAGGGAAGGACCCAACCTAATACTGATAATGCTTTATTTGAATTAAAGTAGCCGTTCCCGAATAATAAAGATATCAGGCTCTCTGAAAAGAAAAATAAGAAGATGCTACAAATCAAACTATATATAAAAAAACTAAAAGTAATAATCCTTAACAATCTTAAAGCCTCTGCCTTTAAGCCTTTATAAAATGTTTGGATAAAATTTGTAAAATAAACCTTCGTAATAGCTAATGGGATCATTACAAAAGCCATAAAAATATTAAATGCAGCAGAGTAATAACCAAGTACTTCTTCTCCATGATAATATGCCAATATAAGCGTATCTATTTTTAAATTCATAAATTCAATTGCTGCAGCAAACATCAACGGAAGAGAAGAAAAGATAATGTATTTAAGTTTATTTAAATCAGGAATAAGATTAATGCTCTTATCTAGCTTAAAAAAGTTAAAACAGCTTGCCAAAACTACAAACAAAAGGCCCAAGGATATGAAACCAATGTAAGCTTCAAGATTTAAGCTGAAAAATACAACTAAAAATAAAGCTGAGATAGTAGAAACTCTGAATAGTAGATTATATAGGAAAAGTTTTTTTCCTAAATGCAAAGATAGAAAGGCGCCCACATTTAAAGCCAGGATACCAGATAAGAATGTAAACAAATTAGCCAAATGAGCCAAAATTAATTGATTGGAAGAGAAGTCAAATAAATATCCAATCAGATGAACGCTGATTATAGAAATAGGCAGAGAAATAATGAACCTTATTACCCAAGCTTGGCCGATATAATTTCTTAACCCATCGTCTTCTTTAGCTATCTCTCTTCTTAAAAGAGTTTGTATTCCAAGGTTGGTGAAAACATTAACGATTCCGGTTAAAGAAATCACATAGGTAAACCTTCCAAAATCTTCAGGCCCGAAATACCTTGCTAAGGTTACAGTAATAATCAAACCAACGGATAGAGCCAAGAATTGATCTAAAACTGTATAGAAAGAGTTATTTATCAGTGTAGAAGGAAGACTTTTCATTAAGTAAGAAAATTAGATTTAATGGCAAAAAGCAAGCTATTAAAATTCATACTTAGAGGAATAACACCTTTTAAAGACCTCATTCATTCACTGATATCTTGTACAAATATATATCTCGTTTTCCTTTATCCATTGTATCAATTGAAATAAAGTTTCCACAAAACGACCATTTGGGATGAAGATCACATCTTAATGGTGATTCATCGTAAAGAGGAATGGATTTTAAAACGTCAAGTTTAGTTAAGATGTTTTTTTCAATATTATAAATCAATAATTCTGGTGCGGATTCTGGTCCAGGATATGAGTCATAAAGCATTATATTTTGATTAAGGGGAGATATACTAGGATGCCCATCCTTCAATAATACATCTTGTCCTATTCTTTTATGTGTTAATTTATTTACATCAAATAGGACCATACTATCACCAGTCAAGGCACTACTTATTGACGTATTTCCTTGAATAGAATTACCTTTTGTAAGCTTTCTATAAAAAGGAAGTAAGGGACTGAAGATAAATTTATTTAAAATTTTGTACTTTCTTAAGTTGTTTATAGTGTTTTTTAATCCACACCAAACTAAAAGTTCTGATTCTGTTCTCCAATTAAAATGGGATGCCCTGCCGACATCATTAAGTAACCTAATATTTGAACCATCAATATTGGCTACATATATTCTTGAGTGCATCATATTGAGATGTCTCCATCGATGCGTGAAAGCAAATTGGTTATTATCTGGAGAAATCATCATATGTTCTAGATAATTGTTGCCTTCACCCATACTGGTAAAGGGTTTTATAGAATTCATCTCTTCTATCTTAATAATTTTCTTAACCTTTTTTTTCTCTATGTCTAAACTAAAAATTCCATCTCCTGGAACTATGTTTTTATTTTTAGCTTCATTACTAATGCCATCATAAGAATACCCTCTTCTACACCAATGATGACGCTCATGATCTATGCAAAGTGCCGTCCTTCCATCACTGGTAAGCGTATAAATTGCCATAGGTAATATTTCTTCCTTACCAGTATCTAAATCGAAGATAACGCTGCAAAATTTAGAATTTCTAAGGTCATTAAAAATGATTTTTGAATCAAATTCTGGTCCTAGCCATTGGAGCATACACCCCTGCTGCCAATTAAAAGTTGAAGTTTCTGTTAAAGCAATAAATTTGCCATCGAGAATCGATAAATCAAAATATCCAATTATTGCTTTGTCTCCTTTTTCTGGAATATGATCTAAAAAATCGACTTGCAAAGCTAAGAGTTTATTCTGATCAGCACTTACTGGAGATTTGTCGTAATAGCCGAAAAAGTAATGTTTTCCGTCATTTGGTGTGGAAAAAATTTTTTTTGTGTCTATCATGAATATTTAAGAGATTTCCTGAAGGAATGCTTTCTTTATCTCTCCTGCAAAGAAGTGTCCTTCATTCTTAGTGACCAGAAGCTTAGCTATGCTGTCTTCCTCTCGAAAAATCTTTTTCAAGTCTTCTATTGTAGTTCTTAGACAGCCTCTATCCTTTTCGCCGCTGATTATAGAAAGATTTATTTTTTTATCAATTATATTTTGTGTAACTGACTTTATATCAAGTAAAGGAGAGTAATTATCAGGGTAATAAAAGTAGCCATGCACATAACTCTTTCCTGAACTTATTAAATCAGATATGGAAGCACAAGAACCAGCAGAAATAACTTTTCTGATTGGATATCCAAGAAAAGGAGAAAAATAAGCAAAATAAGCTCCTTGACTCCAACCAGCTACATCAAACTCTACTTTATTAGCATTTAGTTTATGTAATTGACCTAAACAAAACTCAGCTTCTTTAATGTACTCAGCCCATATAGAAGTTCCAAAAAGACCTAATATCCTAGAATATTCTCTTTCAGCAAATACGTAACCACCTAACTCTTCATATAAAGCTTCGCTCAACCTCTCTCCCTGAAGTGGCCAATCCCAGACTGCCAATCCTAGGTTATTCTCTTCACAATATTCACGTAAAGAGAAGTTGCTGTTATTGTTTGTTATTACGGTGTTAGCTGACGTTATTGAACCTGGAAAGAAAACTACCACTCTTTTGCAGTCTCCTGGGAGGAATAGACGAATAGTAGAATCAGCAAAAATATTACTAGAATAACTTAGTTGCCATTCATTTAAAGAATCATAATATTCCCAGTCCTTTGTTACCTTATATTCTCCAATGAAATTTCTAGTATTAAAATATTCTTCCAAAGTTTCCTCTTCAGGTCTAATTTCTTTAATCTTGATATCTAATTGATTAAAAATTTTCTTACTTGATAAAGGGTTTAATGATCTTCTGGTATCGACTATTAACTTATACACATTAATGAGTTTATTAAAGATATTCTTCAGAAAAATAACAAAGCCCCTCATAGTCTATCAATCTATTTTCAAAGTTGTCTTACCAGCTATGCTCTTATTGGCCGTCTCTATTTCTTTTATTTCTATGCAACTAATATCAACATCAGGTTGTTCAATTAACAACAGCTTAAAAAAGGATTTAGTTAAAACTTCTAAGTCTATTTGATTATCTTTTACCACATAAACTTCGAGTTTATTACCACTCAATTGCTTATAGCTTATTGAATAAATACCTTTGAATCCTTTAAGTAAATGAACAACCAGAATCCCGCTTACGGTTATATCACTTTCGTTGACCCCTTGAAGTTTAATATTATCTCTCTTTCTGCCTTTTATACTATCTATAGCTAATAAGGAACCTTCAAAATTAATTTTAGGTATTATTAGATCTGACGTCTCATAATTAATTAGAGGAAATTCCCTTTCATATAACGTAGTTATCCTTAATTGATTTTCAGCATCGTTTTGTGCAATAAAACTATCCCAGAAAATTTCTAAGCCTTCTTCTTCTTTTGAAGAATAGGCTATAACACTAGTTTCCGCCATGCCATATTCAATTATCGCAGGAACTTTGAAGGCAGCTTCGATGACTTTAATATCATTTCGAGTAACAGTTTCGGAAGTTACTATAATTCCTTTAAGATTACTCTTGTTGCCTATATCTATATTATTATCAAGTATATATCTAGCAATGCTGTAAACCGAAGAGGTGTACCCAATTATGCAGCAAGGATTGCTCTTGATAATATTCTTAGCATACGCCTCTACAGTCTTTAATGATAAGTCGTATGCATTCAGTCTTCTTATATTTAAAAGCAGGTCATATATATTTCTTTTAAGCTCATTAAATTGACCTTTCAAACCTCCGCCAAATAAATGTGAATGGCCCCAGATCAGGATAGTTGTATCTAGAGGCTTTATACCAAACCTTTTCCTTCCCAAATATGTATTAACGTATTCTTGATCTCTTTGTAAGGAGCTAGTTATAAACTCTACCGGTTCTCCAGTACTGCCTCCTGTAGAAACAGTTGTATATTTTTTATTATTCTTAAATATTTTTTCTTTGTTCTCTTGTAAAACTTTTTTAGAAAGTGCTGGAAACTCTAACAATTGACTTAGATTGTCAATGCTATTAGGAAGGGAATGAGATTTTGACCACCATTTATAAAACTCATTATTAGTACAGGCATTTAGCCATATTCTATTAAATTCATTTAGTTGCCATTTCGTTATTTCTTCAAAGTTATCCTGATAATGTAGATATTTCCCTTGTTTATTACCTAATATTTCTAAACGACTTTTTAAAATAAAGTTTGCAATAAAGTAATTTTTTAATGGAATCATTATCGATTAACTCTTAACAGAAAAGTTTATTTTCTCTTTCAGACATTATAAGCGAATCTTATCTACAAAAGTCTATTGCATCTATGATTCCTTCTGCTCCTGCTTCGATAGTCCAATTTTGAACTTTAGATAAAGAATTATTTCCCATTTCTAGAAGATGTTTAGGGCTATTTATTAGGTAATTAATCTTCTTGGATATTTCTTCTATATCTCCAGTTGGAACTATAAAGCCATTTTTACCATCTTCTACTAGATCATATGCAGTTCCAACTACATGAGACACTATTACAGGTAATGAAAAAACCAAAGCTTCATTTAAGGCTTTAGGAGAAGGGTCTCTTTCGGAAATAACAGTTGCAAGATCTGAGATAGAATAGAACATTGATAACTTCTCTGGATTAACAAACCCTGTAAATATTGAGTTAATTTTCCTTTCTTCACATTTTCTTTCAATTTCTTGTCTTTCAGGACCATCTCCTACAAATAATAAAGTGACTTTAGATTTGTCTGAAGCTGATATTGAATTAATTAAATCAAAAGGTCTCTTTCGGCTAGTGAACCGAGCGGGAAAAATAATAACGAAATTTTCTAAAGGTATACCAAGTTTCTTTCTATTTTCTTCTCTAAATCCACTCAGTTCAGATTTTCGTTTAAGAAAATACTTATTATCAACCGCACAAGGTATCTTAAATAGGTTTTTCTCTTTAACCCCAAAATACAAAAAGTAATTCTTATTTCCTTTACAAGAGTACATAACTGCGTCGCATAAGCTGAAAAACAAGGGTAAAATTAATTTTTTTATGAAAAATTTTAATTCCGAAGCCGCTCCCTCATCTTCTAGGACTGATTCGCCTCTGAAAATAACCTTTCTTCTCAATATTTTTGATATAAAAAGAATCATCCAGGAAGAAAAAGTTTCGTAACCGTGAATCATGATTACTTGAAATCTTCTCTTTATTATAAGGTTTATGATCCCTGGATTTACTCTTGACCAGAATCCCCCCCTTTCATCCTTTGCATAGTTCTTAACAAAAATATGAGGAAATTCATCTAAATTAAGATTTTCATCAAATTTTATTACAGATTTAAGATGCTCATAATAGACAGGCCTCAAGGATAAATCATCCCCAAATAAAACTGTAAATTTTATTGGCAAAGATTTCTCTTTTATTATTTTACTTAAGGAAACAAATAAAGGAGTTTGATATCGTATTGGATGTAAAGCGTATATAGCGACTTCAATTGATTTTTCCATTTTATTTTATTAGAGATTCTTGAATTAGTTTCAAGCCTAATTCTAAAGGAAATTTATTAGTAAAATTTAAGCATTTAAAACTTAGGTTTGTGTCTGCTACGCATCTTGTTCCAGTAGATTTATCATCATTAATTTCTACAAGATCATCAAATGAACAGTTTGTTAATTTACAAATCTTTTTCGCTAGTTCTACCAAGCTTGTCTCTACGCCTGTACCAATATTAAATATAGAAGATTTTAGATTCTTGAAATTTCTTAAAGTTAACCAAATTGCATTTATAGCATCGTCTACATATAAAAAATCTTTTGTGGTGACAATGTCATTAATAATTAGTTTCTTTCTCTCTAAGGCGTTCCTAAGGAAAATAGTTTCTACAGTGTTTCTAGGACTGCCGTCTGCAGAAGGTCCATAAACATTGAATAGTCTAATAATAATTAAAGATAAATCTTTCTGTTTCACTAGATCTAAGCAGATCTTTTCAGCCAAGTATTTTTGCGAACCGTAGACGCTTTCAGGAATAACCTTGGACTCCTCTTTGAGTGGTAATTCACTTGAATGCCCATATACCTCTGAGGAAGATACAAATATGAGTTCTTTTTTTTGTTCTGCGCAAGATGCGGCTACATTTTTTGTGCCTTCTACATTGACTGAAAATCCCAATTCAGGATTTTGTTTACAAATGCCCACGGGTACACACGCTAGATGTAGTACCATATCGCATTCTGAAATAGCATTATTAACTTTAGAAAAATTTGTTATGTCTCCATAAATAACATTACTCTTATCAAAAGCTTTTTCTTTCTCCCTTATAAAAACTTTAAAATCATCTTGAGTTAATTTTAAGCTTTCAACAAAATGCCTTCCGATATAACCTGTAGCTCCGGTTACTAAGATTCTTTTATTCTGAACTAGCATCTACTTATTTTCATACCAGTCAAGGGTACTAGATAAGCCTTCATCAATCGAAACTTCTGGTTTAAATCGTGTAAGATCTTTTAACCTTTGTGTTCCTGCAAGATGCCTATCAACATCCCCAGGTCTTTTTTCTTCAAAAACAGGATCAAATTTCTTGGATTTATTTTTATAAAGAAGTTCTCCAAGCTCTTTGATAGAAACTTCCTTTCCTGAAGCAAGATTGATTACTTCTCCTTTTTCATATGAAGATTCAGCTATCTCTATTATGCCTCTGGCAGTATCAGTAACATAAATAAAATCTCTGGTCTGATTTCCATCTCCAAAAATAGTACAAGTATCATTATTTAATAAGTTATTAGAAAATATAGGAATTACGCCAGCGTAGTTAGCATCATTCTGCCTCGGGCCATAATTATTAAAAGGTCTAATAATAACTGCGTCAATTTCAAAAGTTGAAACATAAGACTTTATACATAAATCAGAAGCTCCTTTCGCAGCAGCATAAGCAGTTCTAGAATTCCATGGGTGGTCTTCATTCATAGGTACAAATTCAGAAGTTCCATACACTTCTGAGGTAGAACAATGAATTAGAGTTTCAAATTTTCCTAGTCTGCAAAGCTCACAAAGATTAACAGCCATAGAGGTTATTTCTTCAAAGCACCATTTTGGGTCTGTTAAAGAAGCTGGCAGAGGGATTGTAGCTAAGTCAAAAACTATATCTATTTCTTCTTGATCTATAATATTTTCTATTACTTCATATTTAGCTATAGAAAATTTCTTATCTAGGTATTCTTTAACATTAGGATTATTTTTTTTAGTTAACTCAAGGTTCTTTTTTTGTCCTAAAAACATATTATCAACCAGAACTAATTTATTTATTTCTAATAAGGAAAGAGCGTCTGACAAATGACTTCCAATAAATCCTGCAGCTCCTGTTACTAATATATTTTTTTTAGATAATTTCATAATTCTCCTTTGAATATTTCAAAAGCCCTATATGCGAAGTTTTTCTTTAACTTCCAAAACTTCAATACTATTTTTTTCTTTCCATGTTTTAAAATTTTCTAGAGCATAATTTTGAGCATTGGCCCCAATCTTAATTAATTTTTCTCGGTTATCCAGTAATTCTAAGATTGCTTTAGGCAATTCCTCATGGCAATTGCTTGGATTTACAAGAATGCCATTAATGTTATTGTCTATAATTTGATCTAACGAACCATCATTCATAGAAATAACTGGCATTCCAGCGCTCATAGCCTCCAGTACAGTATGAGAAAGATTAGAGACGTCGTTAGTATTAAGGTAGCAGTCTGAAGCTGACATAATTACTGGAACATCTTGATGACTAATTTTTGATTTAAATAATATATTATTAGTAGCTTCTAACGAGCTACTTAATTCTTTCAAAGACGACGTATTTAATCCTTCTCCTACTAAAACTAGTTTAATTCTTGGATTTACTTTAGAAGCTTCGCTTACTGCCCTTACAGCTCTATCAAGCCTTTTATAAGGCGCATTGTGATTTGATAGACAGAGGCAGAGAAAATCCATCTCTTTTAGATTAAGATCTAGTTCTTTTCTAGCATCTTTCTTAGTAGATAAGTTCTTAAATTTCTCCTTATCTACCCCATCAATCTTAAATCTTATCTTATCTTTAGGTATATCAAAGTATGAAAGAACTTTATCTCCTTTAGTGCCATCATTAAGCATGAAATATAAATCTGCTTTAACTTTCAGGCCTTTCATGTAAGGCTTAACTTCATTCAATCTATTTTGTTGAATATAAGGGTAAACAATAGTTCCCATGTATTTAGTAAAAAATGGAACTTTAATCTTCCGAGATATTGCCTCGCCAACAACTGCCCCGGCCACTTCAAAGCCACAAATTACAGTAGGCTTTTCCCTTTTAATTTCTTGTAAAGAAAGTTTCTTCGAAGCATGTATAGAAAGCATAAATTTAAAATCTGAGATAAAAGTAAATCTAGTTCTTGTGCCTTCAAACCCTGATATCTGATTTGACTCTAATAAAGCTACTTGTAACTTCTTATTTATTTCACTTTTTATATAAACTTTAAATTTCTTAAATAAGATTTGGCAAAACTTAAATGTCCTTAATAAAGGAATTGAATAATATTTGAGATTTATATTTTCAATGTCATCAGGGAAAAGATCTTCTATCTTTGCTATATTCTTTTCTTCATGTCCAGAATCTCCATTTAGAATTAAATTTACCCTAAATCCATGATCTAAATACCCTCTTATAGTTTGAAACAAAACTTGATTTGCTGCTTTTAATAAAATCTGGTCTGAAATTATTAATAAGAGGGGAGTTTTTTTATTATCTGTTTCAGAGTTCATAAAAATAGATAAACTTAAGATTGCACGATGAGATAAAATTGAATTAATCTATAAAGTTTGAAGAAGGATAATTTAGTCTAAAACTTTTCTTTTCTTTCATTAATATTTCTAGAATTTTCTGCGAAGCACCTACCTTGAAGGGGTTGCTGAATCCTTGATCTTTGTTTGGGTTATTCATGATATCCTTTATTTCTTTTACTATTTCATCTCTATCAGCTCTTACCAATTTGTTATTGCCTGCTTCGATTGTATTGATCCATTCTGTGTTGTTTCTTACTGTTAAACAATTTTTACAAAAAATAGAAGCTTCTTGTTGGACTCCTCCTGAATCAGTTACAACGAAACGAGATAACTTTAGTAAAGTTAGAAAATCTTTATATGGTTGAGGTTTTACAAAAGCTATATTCTTGGTTAAGGTTTCTAGATTATTATCTTTTATCGTCTTTAATGTTCTAGGATGAGCAGGAAAGAGAATAGGAACTTCAGAATCATTAATGGCTTTAAGGATTTCTTTTAATCTTTTTAGGTTATTAGTATTTTCTGCTCTATGAATAGTCAATATCCCGTAATTATTATCTTCTAGATCATATTTACTCATCACTTCAGGGATATCAATAACGCTTTCCATGACTTCTAAAGCTGTTTCAACTAAAGTGTCTCCAACTAACCAACTAAAGTCTTTTCTTCCTTCGGTTACAAGTTGCTGAAAACATGATTCTGTAGGGGCAAAGCAATACCTGGCAACAGAATCTATAATCCTTCTATTGATCTCTTCAGGCATGGCCCAATCAAAGGATCTTGCACCTGCTTCTAGGTGGACAACTGGTATTCCTAGCTTACATGCAGCCAAGGCTCCTGACACTCCAGCATTTGTATCTCCTACAACCATAATTAGATCAGGAATATTTGTTATAAGATAATTTTCTATTTCGATAATTGCATTTGCTACTTGTGCACCTTGCAAATCAGAACCTATGCCCAAAAAAATATCAGGTTCCGGCAGATCTAAGTCGGAAAAAAAAACAGAGCTCATTTCGTGATCATAGTGTTGTCCAGTATGAAGCACAGTGCTCTTGTGTCCTTGAATGAGAGACAGCTTTATAACAGAATTCATTTTTAATATTTCAGGTCTTGTTCCTAAGATATATAGAATATTTAAATTAGATTCTTTTCCGCTCATATTTTTTACTGATATATTAATTTCTTAACATTGTGGACATTTTGGTTCTCTTTCAAGAAAACCTAGCTCTTCATTGCTCTTTTTCCCACATCTACAAACCATTGAAATTGGTCTTGCCGGGTTACCTACTACCAAAGTGAAGGCAGGAACATCTTTAGTTACTACACTCCCAGATCCAACCATACAATATTCATTAAGAGTCACGCCGCAGATTATAGTTGCATTAGCTCCTATAGATGCCCCTTCTTTAACTAAAGTGGGAATAATCTCAAAGTCTTCATTAAAAGACCTAGGAAATAGATCATTTGTAAAAACCATATGAGGTCCTAAAAAACAGTCTGATTCAATTGTAACTCCTTTATAAACTGAAACTCCATTTTGTATTTTAACTCTGCTTCCAATCTTAACTCCAGAATCAATATAAACACTTTTACCTAGATTGCATTCTTCTCCTATATTTGCTCCTGGCATAATTTGAGCTTGATGCCAAATCTTGGTCCCTTTACCAATTTCTGATTCTTTATCTATTTCAGCAGATGGGTGTGCAAAAAATTTGTTCATAATTAAGCTATTTCAAAATTATTTTAGTTCTAAAAAGGATTGTGTAATAAAGGATTCTTCCATTTTATCTACTAGGTTCAATACATCTATACTGCTCTGTATCTCTTTATCTAATTGCTTCTTTTTATCTATAGACATTAAGAAATAATTAATCTCATTTAATAAAGGCTCTGATTTGTTTACTGGAAATTTAATTTCCCTACCTTCACTAATTGTTTGTCCTTCCCATGGATTCTCATTATCAGTTTGGTCTTTATTTTCATAAAATCGTAATTCTTGATTTATATAATCAAGCGAGAACATTCCTTTTTGGCCAAAAATTTTAAGGCTTCTTGTTTTGGTTGGTGAAGTCCAATTCACATTCAAAGTACAAACTATTTTTTCATCATAAGTAATAATAGCGACTAAAGAATCTTCCTCTGAAGAATGTATTAATTTTTGTTTTTGACATCCAATCTTCATAGCTTTTCTTTCCAAAAGATAATTTATAACATCTAAATCATGTACTGCCAGATCACGCGCAACTCCTATGTCTTGTACCCTGCTCGGAAAAGGGCCAGCTCGAGTTACCTCAATTCTGTAGATTTGACCTAATTCTTTATTATTCAATTTCTTCTTAAGATCTTGAACTGCAGGATTATATCTTTCGATATGACCAGGTAATAATACAATATTATTTTCTTTAGCTAGTTTATGAAGATAATTTCCTTCCTCAACCGATGCGGCAATTGGCTTTTCAACTAAAGTATGTATTTTAGCTCTAATAAGCTGTTCTGATATCCTCTTATGGTAGATCGTTGGAACGGCCACATTTGCAAAATCTAATTTATTATCTTCAATTAAGCCTGTAATGGTTGAGTAATATTTGGTTTTAAAATGATTAGCCAACTTTTTACCTAACTCTTCGTTCTCATCAACCAAACCCTTTAACTCTACCTCGGGATTTAAAGCAAGAATTCTGGCGTGGTTATAACCCATGCTCCCAACTCCTATTACTGCTCCATTCTTCATTTTTATTTCTTCCTAGTATTAAGATCTTTATAGCAGCTTATAACTGTTTTCTTAATTTTATTTATGTCTTTCTCTTTCAAAGAAGGCTCACAAGGTATTGAAAACACTTCATTACATGCATCTTCTGTTTCTGGACACTCTTCATAATTGAAGTTTGCAAATAATTTCGTCTTATATAAAGGTTTAGGGTAATAGATACCACAACCTATGCCTTCATTTGTAATTTTTTTGACTAGCAAGTCTCTAATGCTTTTTGCAACTCTAAGAGTGTATAGATGGAATACATGACTATAATTATTTATCTTTTCATTATCTATAGGTGTGATAATACCCTCCAGATCAGAAAAGTAAGCATTATACTCCTTAGCTATAGAAATCCTCTTGTCAGTCATTTCTCTTACTCTTGATAGCTGAACCCGGCCAATTGCAGCCGAAATATCCGTCATTCTGTAATTGTATCCAAGTCGAGTATAGTTATATGCTCCATCTAGTTCCATTCCATGTTGTCTATATTTTTTTGACAATTCAGATATCTCATGATTATTGGTCGTGACCATTCCTCCTTCGCCGGTTGTCATATTCTTAGTTGCATAAAAAGAAAAGGTTGATACATCACCAAATGAACCAGTTAAGCTATTTCCTATTCTTGCTCCATGAGATTGAGAAGAGTCTCCTATCAACTTTATGCCATTGTCCCTAGATAAAGACTGTAATTCTTTCCAAGCAGCACATTGTCCATATATATCAACGCCTATAATTGCACGAGTTTTTTTAGTAATCTTCCTTAAAATAGATTTTGGATCAATATTAAAAGTCTCTTTATCTATGTCGACGAAAACAGGTTTGGCACCTACCATCAAAATTACACTTGCAGAAGCAATAAAACTAAACGGTGTTGTTATTACTTCATCACCAGGCTTTACTCCTATTGAAAGTAGGGCGATGTGAAGTGCCGCCGTTCCAGAATTAACAGCTATTGCATGATTTACCCCGCAGAATTTAGCAAATTCACCCTCAAATTTCGAAACTTCTTTGCCCTGAGCTAATTGCCCTGCACTAAGAACTCTTTTAACTGCTTTTATCTCTAATGATCCGATGCTCGGCTTATTGATTGGGATAATTTTAGTATCATTCATTACAAGATTTTTTTTAATATTTATAATTCAAAAATTATAAGTTCTTAGTTTTCTCCTATAGTCTGAAGTCTGATTCCTCAGCACTAAGAATATGCTTTAAATCTAAAAGAATATGATTTTCTTTTCCATATTTCTTAATTTTCTTAGATCCCATTTCTTTAAACTGGTCATGTGCAACTGCTATGATAATTGCGTCGTAAAAGTCATCTTTTGGTGTTTCTACTAAAGAAGCTCCAAATAGGTCATGATTTTCAGAATTTGAAACAAAAGGATCTAATATGTCTACAGAACTACCAAAATTTATGAGTTCGTTAATAATATCTTTCACTTTAGTATTTCTAAGATCAGGGCAGTTTTCTTTGAAAGTCAATCCCATTATTAATACTTTAGAGTCTTTAACGCTTATGTTGCTTTTCGCCATTATTTTAATTAATGAATTTGCTACATAAGGTCCCATTTTTTCATTGATTCTCCTGCTAGCTGAAATCAATTCTGGATTATAACCATTAACCTGAGATTGATAGATCAAGTAATAAGGATCAACACCTATGCAGTGCCCCCCTACAAGACCTGGTCTGAATTTTAAGAAATTCCATTTTGTTTCGGCTGCCTCTAATACAGACTCTAAATTGATGTCTAGTCTCTTAAAAATTAAACTCAATTCATTCATTAACGCAATATTGACATCCCTTTGAATGTTCTCAATCACTTTACAAGCTTCTGCAACACTAATATTTTCTGCCTTATAAGTACCTGCTGTAATTATTTCTTTATATAGATTATCAACATTAATGGCAGCTAACTCACAAGAGCCCGAAGTGACTTTAGTTATATCAGATAACTTAAGACTGCTATCTCCAGGGTTTATCCTCTCAGGACTATAACCAACGTAAAAATCTTGATTTAATTTTAATCCAGAACTTTTTTCTAGAACAGGAACGCATTCTGTTTCTGTTGCTCCCGGATAAACCGTAGATTCATATATTACAAAATTGCCTGATTTAAGGTTTTTTCCTACTATCGAAGATGCACTAAGTAAGGGCTCTAAATTGGGTGTGTTGTTTTCATTAGTAGGTGTGGGAACAGTGACTATATAAATATCACTATCCTTAAGTTCTGCTTCTCTAGAAGAAAAGGTTAAATTCTTATTGGAAGAAAGTTCAGAAGCAGGAACTTCAAACGAAGTATCTTCTCCTTTAATTAATTCAGAGACCCTTGACTCGTTTATATCAAAACCTATTACCTGCCTTTTCTTTGAAAAGGCCACAGCCAAAGGTAAGCCCACATAACCAAGCCCTATGACGGCAATTCTAGAATCAGGTTGTATCATGTTCAATCCTTTATGAATTCTCTAATGAATAAAAATAGTTATTTTATACCTTTTAGATTTAGATTTTATCTAAATTAATTCTTTATTTGATTTTCAAGATACCACTCAACAAATTTCTCTATACCTTTTTCAATAGAAGTGGTGGGTTTAAAGCCAATTTCATCATAAAGTTCGTCGATTTCCGCAAATGTTGATTCCACATCACCAGGTTGCATTGGGAGCAAATCCTTTTTAGCTTTCTTTCCTAATGCTTTCTCTATAGCTTCTATAAACTTAGATAAACTTATTGGATTATTATTTCCAATATTAAACAATCTAAAAGGTGCGTGTGAATTAGTGGATTCAATAATTTGGGGTTTGGGAGCTCTATCAATTAATTGAATAAGAGAGCTCGTTACATCATCAATATAAGTAAAATCTCTTTCCATATTACCTTCATTGAATAAACTTATAGATTTATTATTTAATATTGATTCAACAAATTTAAAATAGGCCATGTCCGGTCTTCCATTAGGTCCATATACAGTAAAAAATCTTAAGCCCGTTGTTGGTATCTCATATAAATGACTATAGGAGTATGCTAACAGTTCGTTAGATTTCTTCGTGGCAGCATATAAGCTAATTGGGTAATCAGTTTTATCTAAAGTGCTAAAAGGTTGCTTCGTATTCAAACCATAAACAGAACTTGAAGAAGCAAAAATTAAATGTTTTATCTTATTATAACGACAACATTCAAGAATATTTGAAAACCCTACTAGATTAGATTCAATATAAGCGTTAGGGTTTACAAGAGAGTATCTAACACCTGCTTGTGCTGCTAAATTTACAACCACATCAAATTCATTCTCTTCAAAAAGGTTTTTAAGTGTTTTTTGATTATAGAGATCAAGTTTTATAAATTGATATTCATGCTCAATATTCTTTTTAGATATAAATTCTTCTATTTCTTCTAGTCTAGATTCTTTTAGTTTGACGTCATAATAATCATTTAAATTATCTAAGCCTATTACGTCATAACCGTTATCTAGGAGCGCTTTAACTAGATGAAAGCCGATAAAACCTGCGGAGCCTGTTACCAGTATTCTCTTCAATTAGCTCTCTCCAAATATATCTCTCGTAAAAACTTTATATGAAACATCCTCAAGGTCTTTAGGCATTCTGTTTGTAACAATCAAGTCTGAAGAGCTCTTAAAGTCTTTTAGATCTTTTGTTACTTTTGACCCAAAAAAAGCTTCTTCTTCCATCAAAGGTTCATAAATTAAAGCTTTAAAGCCTTTAGCCTTAATTCTTTTCATAATACCTTGGATTGATGAAGATCTAAAATTGTCGCTTCCTTCTTTAACAATGAGTCTATAAAATCCAACGGTTTCAGGGTTTTTCCTTATTATTTCATCCGCTACGAAATCTTTTCTTGTAGCATTTGAAGATACAATCGCCTTTATAAGGTTTTGTGGAACCTTACCGTAATTACTTAAAAGTTGTTTAGTGTCCTTGGGGAGACAATATCCCCCGTATCCAAAAGAAGGATTGTTATATCCAAAACCTATTCTTTCATCGGAACAAACTCCTTCAATAAGACTTCTAGTATCAAGTTCATGGGACAATGCATAAGAATCTAGCTCATTAAAAAAAGAAACTCGCATTGCTAAATAAGTATTTGCAAAAAGTTTAACAGCCTCTGCCTCTTTAGATTTTAGATAAATTATATCTATATCCACCTTTTTGGCACCTTGAACCAATAAAGAAGCAAATTTTTTGGAAGCGCTATCTTTACCTCCTACAATAATCCTAGAAGGATAAAGATTGTCTTTCAAGGCATTTCCTTCTCTTAGAAATTCGGGAGAAAAAACTATCCTATCTGTTGAGTGAAGTTTTTTTAAGAAATCTGTATGGCCAACAGGAATCGTTGATTTGATTACTATCAAGGCTTCAGAATTCATTGTGAGAGCATCTTCAACTGCCATGTCAACTTTGCTAGTATCGAAATAGTTAGTCTCGATATCATAATCTGTTGGAGTTGCAATCAAGATAAACTCTGCACCTGAATATCCTTCCTTATCAACTGTAGCCTTTATGGTTACTTCGTCTTTTTTTAATAAAGAGTCTATATTGTTATCAACTATAGTTGAGTTTCTCTTATTAATCTTTTTTACTCTTTCAGAATCTATGTCTATAACTGTCACATCGTTATGTTGTGCCAACAAAGCGGACAAGGACATCCCCACATACCCAGATCCTACGACTGTGATTTTAGTCTTTATACTCAAGTGTTTATTTCTTTATTGATTATTTCTTTGCTAAAAAAGAAATATCGGAGAAGTACAAAAGAAATGCTTAACAAGCCTCCTATAATTGTTCCTAAGATTGAAATTAAAGATCTGGAAGGCCATGATCGTGCTTCCGGAATAAAAGGAGGTTCTATAATGGCAAGACTATAATCTTCTTTAACCTTAGCCATCATCTGCGTTTCGAGCTGACTTTGTATTAATTGGTTAATAGAATCCTTAATTTCTACTAGTTTTGTATTGGATAATTCTAATTTGAGATAGTTTAGTGCATTGGTCGAAGTGCTAATATCCTTATCTCGTTTTAGGTTGTTAGCTTCCTTAATTATAAGATCTAAAAAATCTTTAGCAAAAATAGGTGACATATGCTCTACGTTTATGGAAATAAGACCAGAAAATTCATCTTGTGAAATGGACATAATACCATCTAGATATACCTTATAAACCTCTAGATATGAGGGCTTTTTTGCCCAAGTTTTAGTTTCTGGATTATATATTTCGAAGTCAAAGGACAACTCCTTAGAGGCTATATCAAAACTCTTTGCAGCCATAATCGAAGGCAAGACATCATCAAAAGTTATTAAATGTTTAACAAATTCTCTTGATTTAATTATTTCCATAACCTCAATTGATCCATCAGTTCCTGCTCCTCCAATATTCAATCCAACTAAAGAAGCCATTCCTGAATATTGAGAGAGAGAACCTAAATCTTTTGAATCTTCAGCTATCAAAAGAGACTGTGAGCGGTAAAGATTAGTTAAAGTTAAAGAATAGATTATAGAACAAACAGCAAAAAGAGATGTTATAAAGAAAAGAATTCTTTTGCCTTCTTTGAGGGCCTGAAACAATTCAATAAGACTAATCTCATCCTCTAAATCATTTGATACATTGAGATTTGTTTTATCTAAATTTGCCATAGACCTTTAATTATATGTTCCGTTTTTCATTAATTTTATCAAATTCTTTATATCTTCGTTGTAATTAATCAATTTGCACTGCTTTTTTTCTAAATTCTTAGTATAAATATTATTTAGAATAATTTAATGGTGCCCGGGGCCGGACTCGAACCGGCACGAAGTTTCCTTCGAGGGATTTTAAGTCCCTTGTGTCTACCAATTCCACCACCCGGGCATTCTAGTTGCGCATTCTACTTTAGGTTAGACTATTTTACGAAGCTTAATGGAGGCTGAGGTCGGAATCGAACCGGCGTAGACAGATTTGCAATCTGCTGCATAACCACTTTGCTACTCAGCCTTAAGTATTATTTTATTCTACTTATTTGAATTAACCATAGAAATTTAAATTTCTAGCTATAAATAATCTTTGTAGATCTTGAAATAATTTATTAAGGAATAAACCGATAGTAAAGCTGCTATCCATAATAAAAAAATTGCTATATTGATGAGGAAGTCACCTTTTTCTAGACTTAGAATTAAAAAAGAAATTGATATAAATTGAACTGTGGTCTTACTTTTAGCTACATAGGACACTTTAATAGGATTCTGTCCAATCTTTTCAACTAAAAACTGCCTTAAAGACGAGATTGTTAGTTCTCTGCATATGATGATAAAGGTGGCCACTACGATTAGCAATGATTCAGAGATAACGGCACACCATAATAAAACCAAACAAACTAATAACTTATCAGCTAATAAATCTAATAACGCTCCTAGTGAAGATTCAGTTTTTGTTCTTCTAGCAATAAAACCGTCAAGATAATCTGTAAATCCTGCTAATAAAAATAAAGATAGAGCTAAATACTGGTTTCCAGAACTTATAAAATAAATAATTGGAATAATTAGAAATATCCTGGATAAAGTAACATAACAAGCTAAATTCATAGAACTATTTAAGTTGATTATATATTGAAGAAGCTGTTTTCTTACCTAGACCAGGGACGTTTATTAAATCTTGGGAACTGGCTCTTTTGAGCTGCTCGATGCTGCCAAAATATCTAATAAGCAAGTTTTTTCTTTTAGGGCCCACACCTACCAACTCATCTAAAGAAGAACTAGAGGAGAGGTCCTTTTGTTTTTTCTTTTGTTTAGTTAAAGAGAACCTATGAGCTTCATCTCGTATTTCTTGTATAAACTTATGAGCTAAAGATTCCGTGGAGATTTTCTTTGTTGAACCGTTAGGTAGATGTATAGAGTCATATGCTGATTTTCTTCTAGCTCCTTTTGAAATAGAAATTACATGTATACCCATTAGATTCAGATTTTTTAGTTTTTTAACTACATGAGATAGATGAACCTTTCCTCCGTCCAGTATTATTAAATTAGGGTTTTCCATATCTATAGTTTGATTATTAAACCTGCGCTCTATAACTTCAACCATAGAAGCAATATCATTACCCGAATTTTCCTTGCTTATATTGAATAATCTATATTTCTCTTTTAATCTCCCATTTATTGAATAAACAACACACCCTGCTACAGCAGATGTTCCTGAATGGTGACTAATATCGTAAGATTCAATTAAATCTATTCTTTTGCTAAGCGATAACTCTTTAGTTAAAGAATCCAGAGCAGGGATTCTATTTTTATTACTTAAATTATTTTTAAATGAAAATTTAGTATTATTTTCACAAATTCTTAAGAGGCCTCGATCTTTTATTCCAAGCTTCGAAATTATCTTAATCCTTTTCCCGTGATATTCCGATAAAGCTAATTCGACTATTTTTTTATTTTTTATAGTTTCTCCTATAATTAAGGTGGGCGGGCAAAAAACTTTATTTAGGTAATAAGTTTTAATAAAGCTTTCCATTACAGAACCTTCTAAAAGATTATTTTTTTGCAAAAAGTTCTCATGACCCGTAACCCATCCTCCATTAACATGTGTAATTCCAGCTTTTGTAACTCCATGTATTGTAAACACTGAAATAGCATCTCTTTGCCCTAAGTGACCTGTAATACTCTGAATTCTTTGGATATCTCTTAAAGATGAAATTTTATCTCTAAAACTAGCAGCCTTTTCAAATTGCTTTGCTTGAGAATATTTATCCATTAGATTATAAAAAGAAGAAATTAATTCTTCGGACTTACCATTAAGAAGTAATTCGGTTGAATCGATATCGCGCAAATATTCTTCTTTTTTTATAAGACCCACACAAGGTGCTGAACAGCGGCCAATTTCATGTTGAATGCATGGTCTTGTTCTGTTTCTAAAGAAAGAATCGGAACAGTTTCTGATTTGAAAAGTTTTTTGTAACAGCTTCAGGGATTCTTGTACCGCTTTTGAACTAGGGTATGGTCCAAACAGTTTAACACTTGGATCTTTTTTACCTAAAAAGGATTTTGCAGAAGGAAATTCTTTAGAAATATCTATCCTTATCCATGGATATCCTTTGTCATCTTTAAACTGAACATTAAATTTTGGTTTAAATTCTTTAATCAGGTATTGCTCCATAAGCAAAGCTTCTAGTTCGGTACTGGTAAGTACTAATTCTAAATTCCTCAATTCTTGAATTAATTTATTTAACTTCTTGTCTTTAGAATCTCTAAAATAAGAAGATAACCTATTGCGTAAATTTTTTGCCTTGCCTATATAAATAGGATGCTTAAATTTATCTAAGAATTTGTAAACACCAGGGCCTTTAGGAATATCCTTAAGGAAATCTTTTATTTTTTCTTTCGAAGAAGGAACTTTCAAGAAAGATTCGATGAAGACTTGCCCTCCCATTTCTACAACTTACACACTATGTTAGAGAAGTCTTGTCAGGTTGTGAGTGCAAGTTCTCTTGTTTAAACTGATTTATTTTCACAAATAAATTATAAACTAGGAGTTATTAATAAATTAGAATTTACTTTTAAGAAAGATTAAAGAAAAATCTTGTCAGTGATTCCTGAAACCATCAAAAACACATACGAAATATAAATTATTATCAGAATTGTTAATGACTTGATGAAATTGTCCATCTTCAATAAGTATTAAATCTCCTTCTGTTACAGGAAAAACATTATCATCAACCTTCATCATGCCCTTTCCTTTAACAAAATTATATACTTCTTCCTGACCTGGATGACTATGCCCAGAGGTAGATTTTCCGGGTTTTAGGTCTGTGCTACTAACTACAAGATTATTCAACATTGAATTATCTTTTACTACATATTTTTCGTCGTCTTTTACTACGGACCCACCTATATCTAATATATTAAGTTTCATAAATTTATTTTCTTAATAATGTTTTATACGAATTTTAAAGTATCAGGACTTGAAATTATAGGTTTATTCTTTCTTATTACTTTTCTTTTTTATGAAATAAATAATTTCTAAGGCAATTGTTAATAAACATCCAATCAAAAAACTAATTAATATTATAAGTCCAAGACTAATATCCAATTCAAAAAAGATAAAGTCTAGACCAACCAGATTTGTATTTAAGCTTAAAATAAAAAACCAAAATAGACATATTATTGTTACGAGAAATAATAATAAAAAAGAAAAAAAACTCATTTATTTAAGTTTTATTAAGATATTTAGTTTTAAGCAAACTATCTTCAATATATTGAAGCATTGCATGACCTGCAGTTATGTGGCTTTCCTGTATTCTAGCAGTTACTTTACTTGGAACGATGAAGGAGGCATTACAAAATTCAAGCGCATCCCCACCATCTCCTCCTAAAAATCCAAGAGAATATATCCCTTCAGATTTTGCAAACTTCAAGGCCTCAATGATATTTGATGAGTTTCCAGAAGTACTTATAACAAGTAGTACATCACCTTTTCGCGATAAAGTAGAGAGTACCCTTTTAAAAATTTCATCAGGTCCATAGTCATTTATACAAGCAGTTAAAGTAGAAGTATCTTGAGCTAAAGATATTGCCGGGATACCTTGTCGGTTTACATCAGAAGTTAAACGAATTAAAAATTCAGCTGCAAGATGTTGAGCGTCAGCAGCCGAACCTCCATTACCGCATATCATCAACTTACCTCCTTCTTTTATAGATTGAGCAATGACATCGCCTGCATGGATAAGAATCTCATAAGCTTTCTGCTCTATAACTGCATTCTTAACTGATATAGATTCTTCAAAGCTTTTTTTAATTTTTGATTTTATATCTTCAGACATGAGCTCCTTTTTTTAAAAGAATATCACATGGAAAGCAAAATTTATTGATTTAAGGTTTCTTTTAGAGCTTTAGCAGCTCTAAAATAAGGATGATTTTTCTTTTCTACTGATATTGATAGACCTGTTGCAGGGTTTCTAGCTATTCTTTTCTTACGTTCTCTTATTGAAAAACTTCCAAATCCTCTTATCTCAACCCTATTTCCACTAGATAAATTATTAGATATATAATTGAAAATTAAATCACTTGATTCTTGTATATCATTCTTAGAAAGTAATTCGTTATTTTGATGGATAATTTCAACTAAGTCCGATCTATTCATCTTCAGATTCTGAATCTTTCATTTCAGCCTTAATGAGATCTCCAATGTTTGACTTGGTAGCATCTTCTATTTCTCTATTTTTTTCAGCATTGTCTTGTAATGCACTTTTTTCTTCCTGTTTCTCAAGAGCTCTTAGAGACAAGATTATCTCTCTATCTTTCTTATTAATATTTGCAACTACAACCTCCATCTCTAAATTTTCTTCTAGCACAACATTAGAAGCTGAATTTAAAAAGTCCTTTTGTGGCAAATAGCCATGTACTCCTTCTGCCAACAATAGATTTATTCTGTCATCATTAAAGTCAATGACTTTAGCATCGACTCTAGAACCTTTCTTATTGGATTGGATAAAATCGCCGAAAGAATCTGAAATTAATTGTTTTATACCTAAAGAAATCCTTTCCCTTTCTGGCTCTATTGAGAGAACAAGGGCTTCAATAACTTCTGATTTGGTTAAAGATCTAAGTACATCTTCATTGTCATCCCAAGAAATATCGGAGGAATGTACTAGACCATCTATACCACCATCTAACTCTATGAAAACACCGAAGTCTGTAATCGATTTAATTGCTCCACTGACCTTCTGTCCTTCTTTATGAGTATGAGCAAAAACTTGCCAAGGGTTTTCAGTTAACTGTTTTAAACCTAAGGATATCCTTCTTTTTTCTTCATCTACCTCTAAAATCATTACTTCTACATGATCTTTTAGGTCAACAACTTTAGATGGATGGATGTTTTTGTTAGTCCAATTGATTTCAGATACATGCACTAGACCTTCAACTCCTGACTCAATTTCTGCAAAAAAACCGTAGTCAGTTAGGTTAGTAACTTGTGCCATAACTGAAGTATTTAGTGGAAATTTGTCTTCTATACCTACCCACGGATCATCTATTAATTGCTTTATTCCTAAAGAAACTTTTTGATTTTCACTATCATACTTAATTACCTTTACATCTAATTCCTGTCCAATCTTTATGGCTTCTGAAGGATGGTTAATTCTACTCCAAGAAATATCTGTAATATGAAGTAGACCATCAATTCCACCTAAATCAACAAATGCACCGTAGTCAGTGAGGTTTTTGACCATACCCTTTAAAACTTGTCCTTCAGATAATGTTGAAAGTAATTTTTCTCTTTCTTCGAAGTTCACTTCTTGAAGAACAGCTTTTCTTGATAAAACAACATTATTTTTTTCTTTATCTAATTTAATTACTTTAAATTCTTCATAATTTCCAACTAAGTGCTCTAAATCCTTACTTGGCATAACCTCAGCAAGTGAACCAGGCAGGAAAGCTTTTATCCCTTGAACATCAACGGTCATTCCGCCTTTGACAGAACCTGTAATTAAGCCTTTAAGTATTGCGTCTTGAGCTAGAGAATCTTCTATTCTCTTCCAAACTTCTTGTTTTATTGCCTTTTCTCTAGAAACCCTAGTATTTCCATGGCCATCCTCAATAGCTTCGAGTGTAAGCTGAACTTCATCTCCTACCTCTATATCAAGCTCACCTGTTTCATTAAAAAATTCTGTTTTGAGAACTGCAGCTTCAGATTTTAGTCCAACATGGACAACAATATGATTTTCTAAAATATCTAGCACTATTCCAGTAACCAAACTTCCCTGCTTCATGGTTACAGTGCTTAGATTTTCTTCTAATAACTTTTCAAAACTTACTGACATATATTTATTTTTTATTTTTTAATATTTATGGAGTTTATTTATTTCTTTTATCACTTCATCAGGACTCAAATTAGTTGTATCAATTGTTACAGCGTCTTCTGCAGGCTTTAAGGGTGAGTGCTCTCTCTCCATATCCTTTTTATCTCTTTTTTCCAACTCTTGCAGAAGGAGGCGCATATTAACCTCGCTACCTTGTCTTTTCAACTGTGTTTGTCTTCTTTTTGCTCTTTCTTCAATTGAAGCAGTCAAGAATATTTTAAGCTTAGCATCAGTAAAAATTACTGTTCCCATATCTCTTCCGTCCGCTATCAAGCCTGGATGTAGCATAAATTCTCTTTGGCAAGGCTTTATAAAATCTCTTATAAGTCGATTTGCAGCTAAATGAGAAGTTTCCTTAGCAATTTCTTCAGTTCTAACTTTATTAGTAACATCAATATTATTAAAAATTACTTTTACTGGCTCTCCTATTGCGGCCGGATCAAACTTAACTATAAAATTTTTATTAATAAATTGTTCATTTTTTTTAAAATCTACTAATTCAATACCTTCTTCGAGCATAAAATAGGCCAAAGTTCTATAAAGAGCGCCACTATCCAAAATATTCCATTCTAGATCTAAAGCAAGCATCTGAGCTATTGTTCCCTTACCTGACCCGCTGGGACCATCTATTGTTATCACCGGAACTGTTTGGTCATTCATTCTATTTCTATATTTATGCCTACTTCTTTACAAACATCAATAAAATTAGGAAAGGATGTATTAACATTAAGACAATCTAGAACCGTGGTTTCACCATCTGCTCTAAGCGATCCTATAGAACTTGCCATGGCTATTCTATGGTCTCCACGTGAATCGATTTCTGCAGATCTAAAGGTACCGGCTTTCCCAAGTCCATTTATTATTATTCCATCATCTTCTAGTCGAAATTTAATTCCAAAAGATTCTAAAACTTCTGACATAACTTGGAGTCTATCACTCTCCTTTGTCCTGAGTTCTTTAGCATCTTTAACTTTTGTAGTTCCTTCTGCCAGAGAAGCGGCAATAAAGAAGGCCGGCATTTCATCAATCATATTAGCAACTAAATTCGTATTTAAGGTTATGCCTTTAAGATTAGAAGTTCGAATTAATAGATCTGCCGTTGGTTCGAAAGAATCTGTTTCATTTTGTAACTCAATATTTGCTCCCATATGCCTTAGAGCATGTAAAAAACCAATCCTAGTTGGATTTATACCCACGTTTCTAAGAAATAATTCTGAATTAGGAGTAATTAATGCAGCTAATATAAAGAAGGATGCAGAAGAAAAATCTCCGCAAATATCAATATTTATAGGATTTATACGTTCTACTTTATTTAATTTAATTAACTTTGCTCCTTTAGATTGTGATACTTCAATGGGGATGCCAAATTGTTCAAACATCCTCTCTGTGTGATCTCTAGTAGTGACCTTTTCTTCAATCTCAACAATTCCTTGTGAATATAAACCTGCGAACAATAAACATGACTTAACCTGTGCGCTTGCAATTGGTAAGGAGTACTTAATTGATTTAAGACAGTCTACTGGCTCTATCCTTATTGGTAGAGTTCCCTCCTCAGAGCTTGATATATTGGAACCCATAAGTCCTAAAGGTTCAGTTATTCTTGTCATAGGTCTTGAAGACAAAGAACTGTCACCAATTAGAGTTGAAGAAAATCCTTGAGCTGCTAAAACTCCGGAGCATAGTCTCACGGAAGTGCCTGAATTACCAAAATCTAAAGAGCTAGAAGGGTCTTTAAGTCCCCTGAGACCTCTGCCCTCTACTATAAATATCCCCTCCCGTCTGGAA
>MDSV01110168.1_pt1 | contig 48829 bp, 52 predicted proteins | sample 810851 | NCBI WGS metagenome assembly MDSV01 (sample SAMN05326640, study PRJNA326480) | marine metagenome | isolation source: seawater | place: Atlantic Ocean: North East | collected 2012
GACTTTTTTCCCTTCTTCAGCTTGTAAACGGTGAACATAGACTTTTTGGTCTTTTTCAACTTTAAATTGTTGCCCTGCTATTTCTACAATTGCGTACATTATTATTAAATTATTGGTCGGCAAATATAGTGCTTTTTAGGAACAATACAATTTTCTTTTCATCCTTATTCTTTGTCAATAGAGTATTTACCTGGGCCTGCAAAATAAATAACAATAAACGCAATTAAATACATCAATGATTTCTCTTTTCTAGAAAACTAATCACCATCATGCACAATTAAAAAAGCCACTAGCATTGTAAATATGGGGAATATGCTAAATAATCGAGTTTTCCAACCAATAATTATAAAAATAGGTGCTATAAATTCCCCAATTGTTGCAAGTATTAAAGAGACAGTAGATCCAAAACCTAAAGGATCAGCAAAATCAAAATCTCCTTGTATAACCTTAAAAAATTTTCTATAGCCATGAGCCATTATTCCTGCAGAAAAACTAAAACGCATTAACAAAAGACCAAAATTCATGAAGGTTTTTTTGATAAAAGGAGATTTTAAATTATTTAAATTAGTCAAATTGTTAGATAAAATTCTAATGTTTTTTCCATTCCTTTTTCAAAAGAGGTGGAAGCCTTCCATTTTATTTCATTCATAAGTTTAGAAGCATCAATAGCATATCGGTAATCGTGTCCAAGTCGATCATTAACAAACTCAATTAATTTTAAAGAACTTCCTCTTGGTCGGTTAAGCCTTTTATCCACTTTCTCAATAAGGTAGTGAACTAGATTTAAATTTTTCTGTTCGTTATTGCCGCCAATGGCATATGTTTCACCTAAATTACCTTTATGAAGAATCAAATCGATTGCCTCTGCATGATCTTCCACATAAAGCCAATCACGAATATTTTCTCCTTTTCCATATATAGGTAGTGACTTTTGTGCCACTATATTTTTTATCATTAAAGGGATAAGCTTTTCCGGATGTTGTCCTGGACCATAATTATTGGAGCAATTAGACAAAATCACAGGTAATCCATATGTGTATGAGTAGGCTCGAACTAAATGATCTGATGCTGCCTTTGAGGCAGAGTAAGGAGATCTTGGATCATAAGCAGACTTCTCTGTAAAGCAACCCTTAGCACCTAAACTTCCAAAAACCTCATCAGTTGAGATATGATAAAATCGTTGGTCTTCAGCATGACTGCCCCATTGTTGACGAGCAGCTTCAAGAAGGTTAAGCGTTCCTTGAATATTGGTTTGCGCAAAGGTAAAGGGATTTTTGATGGAATTGTCAACATGTGATTCTGCAGCCAGGTGAATTACCGCATCAAAATTATATTTTGTAAATAACGTTTGTAAGCCCTTAAAATTATTGATGTTCTCTTTTACAAATTGATAATTTCCCTGTTCTTTACAATCGTACAGCAAATCAAGATTGGAAGCATAAGTTAAAGCATCTAAATTCACAACCTGAGCCTTTGGATAATGGTTCACCATTCTCCGAACCACATGAGAACCTATGAATCCAGCTCCCCCAGTGATTAGTATAGACTTAAATGACTTCATTTATTTGAATTAGTTTAATATATTCGCTCAGGCCCTCTGAACCGGTAATTAAATATGATTTTTTAGAAGTCTTCATTATAATCAAAGAGAACAATCTCGCTAAATTTTGGATGATATTTATCTTTTTCAGAAAGTATCCATTCTGATTTTGGAAGTCCCCAATTAATGCCTAAATCAATATCATCTGGAGAAATACTTCCCTCACTTTCGGGATGATAGTATTGATCTACTTTATAATGAAAGATTGATGTTTCACTTAAGGTAATATACCCATGTGCAAATCCTCTAGGAACAAATAATTGCAATTGATTTTCATCACTTAATTCTATAACTAGATGTTTACCAAGAGTAGAAGAGCCTTTACGAACATCAAGAACTACATCTAAAACCTTTCCTTGAACTACGCTCACTAATTTAGATTGTGCAAAAGGCGGTAATTGAAAATGTAATCCTCTAAGAACTCCTTTTTTGGAATTAGTAAGGTTGTCTTGACAAAATTTAATCTTTTTACCTAACAAGTTTTCAAAATCTTTATGAACAAACATCTCTGAAAAAGACCCTCTTTCATCTCGAAAAATTTTTGGTTTAATTAAAAATACATCCTCAAATATTGTTGGAATACGTGTCATAATGAAAATCTTTTTATAAGATAATCACCATAAGAAGTATTTTTCATTTCTGACGCTTTCTCTAATAATTTTTCTCTATTAATAAATCCCTTTTCAAAAGCAATTTCCTCTAGACAAGCTATTTTAAGACCTTGACGATTTTCAATAGTTTGGATAAATTGTCCTGCTTCCAGAAGTGATTCATGAGTGCCTGTGTCTAACCACGCAAAACCACGTCCAAGTTTTTCAACTATGAGATTTTTATTTTTTAAATAAAATTCATTAACTGAAGTTATTTCCAATTCCCCTCTATTGGAGGGTTTAACTGATTTAGCAATTTTTGTTACGGAATTAGGATAAAAATAAAGCCCTACAACAGCTTGATTACTTTTCGGCTCTTGAGGCTTTTCTTTTATAGAAATTGGATCCCCCAATTTATCAAATTCTATAACACCATATCGTTCCGGATCTTTTACATAATATCCAAAAATTGTAGCATATAGTCCTAGTTTCGTTCTTTCCACAACTTCGTTTAATTGTTTTGCAAAATCTAGTCCATGAAAAATATTATCTCCCAAAATCAAACATACTGGGTCTTGACCAATAAATTCTTCACCTAAAATAAATGCATCTGCCAACCCCCTTGGCTTATCTTGTTTCTTGTATTTTATAACGATTCCCCATTGACTACCATCACCTAATAACCTTTCATACTGATTTACGTCTTTAGGTGTAGTAATTAAAAGTATTTCTCTTATACCAGCAGTCATTAAAACCGATAACGGATAATAAATCATTGGTTTGTCATAAACAGGCAGAAGTTGCTTAGAGACACCATATGTTACAGGGAAAAGACGTGAGCCAGTTCCACCGGCAAGAATTATACCTTTCATTTATATTATTTTTCTTTTTGGTAATGTGTGTTTGAAAAAATATCTGGTTTCCCAAACTTTGATAATTTTCTATAGGACTCTTTCTTTCTTAGAATATTGTAAAAGTTGTAAAATGGTAAAAAATAATTTAATGAATTTAACAATCTATCGCCAAGCTTTTGACGATTAATCTTAGGTATATTTAAAACAGAATTATTTATATCAAAATCCTCATGAAGTTGCTCAGCAACTTTAAAATCTTGAAAATTATTTTCTTTCGTTACACCTTTGAATTCTTTTTGAAAACGCATGTGAAAATCAAATCTAGAATTATTATTTGATCCTTGATGATATATACTTGGATCAAATAATAAAATTGATCCTGCATTACCCCCAACATTAAAATAAGAGGAAATATCAGGCTGTAAAGGAAATTGATTTAATGAATTTAATTTCTCAATATTATAATCAACTATTTCATTTTTATTCCCATACTCAAAATCTTTTTTTAAGATTCTAAAACCAATTTGATTTTCGAGATAAATTCCTACTTGAATATTATTTATTTTTTGTAATGAATTTCCATAATCAAATATATTATTTACGTTGTCATCCCTATGCCAATTACCTCTATAATTATAATCGCCCATACAAAAAAGTCGTGAAAGTATACAACTTGGTCTTTCCCATTTGAAAAAATTTTCTATTATTGAACCTATTTTAGCTTCGGAAAAGAAGGTTTTAACTGAGTTTGGACAAATAGTCTTATTAAAGGGTAATTCAATTGAAGCTAAATTAAAATCATGAATGTGATCAAAGTATACTCTACCAAAAGGGTAGTTAGATTTAATTGCAGTCCTTCTCATTTCTTTCAAACCTTTTAATGCACTTTCAATCGTCTGCTTTGATAAGTTAAGATTTATATTTACCCATCCAAATTCTTTAAAATGATTAACATCATCAATGTTTATTCTATTATCGTTAAAGTTTATCATTTTAAATAGTATTTTGGAGATTTGAAATATAGAATATATTTTTTTAACTGAGAAAGAGGAATCTTTATGTTTTTTAAATAATCAGTGAAAAAATATCTCCCCCCATATTGATCTTTTTTTATGTAATTAATTATTTGTCTACCAAAATAAGTTTCGTAATCTAAAATAATATCAAAATCTAAACTTTTAACAATTTTAATTCTTCTCTTTAAGTCTTTATAATTGGTTAAACTGCTAGTTTCAGTTATTCCAAAAGAAAAAGGAATATCCTTGATCACTTTCATAAAAAATATAAGGTTAAGATCAATGTGATCTAATGATCTAAATTTTTCTAGTTTATTTAAATCGTGAGAAGTGTCTCTTTTATAGTTTTTCCCTAAAATTCCAATTGGAACAAATGGAATTTTGTATTTTTTAATTGTATCTAATTCTTTTTCTAAAAACACTCTATTAAAAAAATTAAAATAACCAGTCACACCAAAAATAATTATATCTCTAAAAACCTCATTTAAATTATTTATAAGTTGAAGATCATATCTATAAACAGAGTAATATTCAAAATATATCTTTTTTATTCCATATTTTTCATTTAATGTTTTTAAGAATTTAATGAAATAATCTTTTTTAAATATTTTGAAGTTAATGAAACAACAAAATTGAATAATAAATTCATTTGGAATAAACCCTAATCTTTTTATTGCCTCTTCTATCTGATTAGTCATAGGTCTATTTCTCCTGTGAAATTTATCTGGATAATTAAAATATACTTTTAAAATAATTGAAACCTCTTCGTTGTTTTTTTTAGCATCCCTAATAACTTCAATTGAATTTTCATAGTCATTACATGTATGAATTGTAATTTTATCCTTAATTTGTTTTTCCCTTAATAAAATATTCTCATTTGTATATTTTGTAAGCCCGCCAAAGGAAATTAAATTTTCAATAATCATTATTTGAAATCAATTATTAAGTAAATACTCTAATTTTTCTATTAATTTATTTTTATTGAAATTTTCATTAAAATACCTAATCCCATTTTCTCCAAAAATTTTTCTATTTTTTTGAGTGAGGTTAAAAATTTTAAGAATATTATTTTTTAAACCCTCAATGTCTTCTGCTTTAGTACAATATCCTGCGCCGGATTCTAAAATAATTTTTTTGCCAATACCATCAAGAGCTCCTATTATTGGCTTACCACAAGCCAAGTAAGATTGAAGCTTCCCAGGAATTGTGTAAGAGAATATATCTGCTTTTTTAAGTGTTATCAATAAGGCATCAGCACATGCAAAAAAATATGCCATTTCTTCAGGTTTAAAGACTCCCAAAAAATAAAACTTGCTTTCAATATTTTTTTCTTTGATTAACTCTTGAATTCTTTTTTTATCTCTTCCATCTCCGAGAATAATTACATTGATATCAAAAAATTTTAATTTTTCAATTGTACTTACAATTGTATCTAAATTTTGAGCCCTCCCTATATTCCCAGCAAAAAGCAGATTAAATCCTTTAGGAAATTTTGACTCTATTTCTTTTTTACAATTTACTTGGGTATAATACTCTTCTGCATAATAAGGGTAATATTCAATTTTATTAAGATCAACTTCTTGTTTTTTTAGATAATTTTTAAATAATGGGGATTGAATTAAAATCTTGTCAGAATATTTATAAATCACCCTTGTCATTATATCTATTGGTTTTAAAATTAAACTACTTTTGATACCGCCTGCAAACTTTACTGATTCTGGCCATAAATCATGGACCCATAAATAAGATTTACATTTAAACTTTCTAGCTGCTAATATGCCAATAATTCCAACGGTTATTGGAGAGGGAGCATAAATAAAGACTTTATCAAATTTTTTATCTATATCAATTAATCTGAAGCACCCTGAAATAACAAAAGAAATATAGTTTAAAAAAAGGTTAAAACCACCTCCTCTTTTTCTAAGTATCAGGTTTACCCTATTGATTTTGATTTCATCAATTAATTCTTCGTTAGGACTTTTCCAAGAATACCCTTCAAAATAATCTCCATTTGGGTAATTGGGTTTTCCTGTTAAAACCTCAACATAATGTCCGCGTTTTTTCAATGAAAAAACTAAATCATTTATTCTGAGATTTTCAGGGTAAAAATATTGTGAAACTATGAGAATTTTCAAACCCTTTTTTATTGAAAATTTCTTGTTTTATTACCATTTTTATCAGTCCATCCTTTTCTTTTCCATAATGCTGAATGTGGCTCTTGAATAGAAACCTTAGAGTCAGGCCTTTTTTCTTTGGTATAATAATATAATATAATTGAACGCCTTGCTTTTCCATCTGGAAAATTTAATGGGTCTGGTAAACCATGAAAACTAAAATCATTTGTATCAAATGCCATAAAGCGATTATGTAAAGGGGGAATTTTTTTTAATAATTTTTCACCTTTAGAATCATAAAGTCCAAATTCTCCACCCCAATTTTGTTCCCATCCAGGGTTTAAATATAAAATTGCATTTACTCTGCGGTTAAGACTTGTTGCGTCATGATAATTACCATCTACGTGAACATCAAGTAATCCTCCACTTACAGTGACATTTAGTCCGCCACCCGTAAAATATGGATCTGGTAAAAGTTTAGGTATTTCTAAAACTTTTGATAGAGAATTTAAAAATGGTGCTGAGTTCATAATTCTTATTGCGTCTACTATTTTTTCAGGTATATCAAATTCTGAATTCCATTTAGATCTCATTTTTACTTCAATTTTCGGATCATTCGTTCTTTCCCAAAGCTTACTATCTAAATCCGGGAAATTTTCTAATAAGTCGTTAGCAAAGTTCTCATCAAAAAAATTGTCGATGAAAATGTGGGGGAATGGTTTCTTTGAAAAATTATTTATTTCTTTGTTGATAATCTTCGAACAACTTTTAAGTGAAAACTGTTTTAAAGTATTTTGATTCATATGATTAAATTTAGCCTAAGAAACAATTATTTTTACTATACACTTTTACTCTCTATTCTTTTTATTAGCAGTTTTTTAAGTTATGATAACATAAGTTTTGATTTGTACTTTAATCACAAATATAAGGAGTATTCAAATTATTTTATGGATTTACTGAGAGGCAATGGAACCTCAAATGAGTTTAACCTGGATTCATTTCCAATTTGGGGATATGGTATTATTCATTTGCTATTAGTAACTAAATTGAATATTCTAATTTTTCAACAACTTTTAAATTTCATAGTTATAATAAAAGTGGACTATTTTTTGGTTAAGCTTAAAAAAATTAGGAATGTGATTTTTTTAAGACGACTAATGATTTTTTCTCTACCATACTTTTTTTTTCATACACAAATGTGGCCCAAGAGCATTTCCGCAAGCCTTTTAATTTTAGGTATTTTACAATTATTTTCTTATGCAAGAAATAAAAAAATCAAACATCTCGCGTTTGCTGGATTACTAATGGGAATATTATCAAACTTTCGTTCTGATTATTTGGTTTTTATAGTTTTTATTATTCCTCTTTATGTGATTTTTTTTGAATTTTATAAGTATAAAAAAAATATACTCTCGTCTTTTAAAGTATTTATTTTGCCATTAATAACTTTAGTTTTATTAATCCCCTGGGGAGTATATACATATTCCAAAACAAATCATTTTTTAATTAATTCAACTAATACAGGTCATGTATTATTTATTGGTCTTGGGCAACTCCCTAACAACTTATGGGGTATCTCTCCAAGAGATGATGATTTTAAGATGAAGAAAATCATAGAAAAAGAGTTCGGAGAAAATATTTCAAGTGTATCCTATAATTCAAATGATCTTCTTAAAAGAAAATTTTTAGAATTTATTTTAAAAAATCCTTTAGAATGGTTTAAAAAATGTTTTTATTCATTAAGATTGATTTTTTTTGATCCATTTTATGTTGGAAATGTTGGTGATTTTCAAAAAAATGGAATTTCTAATATTAAAGAAATTAGAAGTTTTGAGGATGCGATATATAGACTTGACTATTCTAAAACTTTCAGCATATTAAATAGCACTGAGTGGAATTTTTCTAAAAAAGAGATTTTTGAACTAATGATTACAATTTTAACAAAGGTTATTGGAATTATAATATTTTTTTTGACAGTAATTCTTGTTCTAAAAAAATTATTTAAATATAGGCTCAAAGCATTTTTTGATTATAATACAAGTGTATGTATACTTTTAATATTGTATCAAATTAGTATAAGCATTTTCGCATTTCATATGCCTGTTTACAATACTTCAATTTATTTAATTTATATTATTTTGATTGTTTTATTTTTTGAGAAAACTTCTTTCAATCAAGCAATAAATAGCAACTAATGAATATGTCTTAATTACATTTATCAAATTTAAATTTGAAATTGTATGTTGATTATTTTTCCAAGAATTTGGTATTACCTTATATGTGTAACCCCTATAAATAGTTTTCAGAGGAATTTCTAATGTAATACTAAAATGAGTTGATATAAAAGGAAAAAGTTCCATTAGCATACTTTTCTTATACATTTTGAATGAATTTGTAAGGTCAGTATAGCTTGTCTTAAACAATTGTGAAATAAGTTTATTCCCAGTTCTATTAATATAAAACTTTAATTTAGGATAATCTTCAACAATTTGATCATCAGTCCAACGGTCTCCAAATATACAATCATAGTCACCTTTAACAATTTCTTTATAATAATTAATAATATCATATGGAGAATCTGATTGATCTGCCATCGCAAAACAAATTAACTCACCCTTAGCTTTTTTTATCCCCTCTATAATTGAATTACCAAACCCCTTAGAGCTACTATTTAAGTATAATTTTACATTCTTATTAATTTTTGATATTTCTGATATTTTCCTTAAAGTATCATCATTTGAATTATCATCGATTATTAATATTTCAAAATTAATGCCAGATTTTTTTAATACATCAATTATTTCATTTACGGAAGAATCAATGATTTTCCCTTCTTTAAAAGTTGGAATAATTACAGATAATTTTTTTTTCAAATTGAAAGTTTAAGTTTAGAATAATTGATTAGAAGAACTTTTTTTAACAGACTTTGCTTTTTTTATCTAACATATCTACAAGGAATTAATATCGGGAAATTTATTATCCATTTTTATAGATAATGCATTAATCCATTCTGATTTTTCAATAATTTTAAATACATGGTAAATCATTTTTGGAATTACAAACACGTCTCCTTTTTTTATAAAAAAAGATTCTGTTCTACCCTCTAATTCACCATTCTGTGAAACTTCTGTGAGTTGAATTTCTAATTTCCCTTTCAGAATTATAAAAAGCTCATCTGTTTTTTTATGATAATGATTACCTCTTATTTGATCTGAATCGGTACAAAAATAATTTAATTCTTCCCAATTGCCTTGATTAATTAGTCCAACAATTTTACCTCTTGGATCTTCTTTTTTAAAATAATTAGAATAAAACTTAATCATATTTATAGCTATTTATAAAGTTATCTAAAGTATCTAACTCATTAAATACTTTAGATCTAACTAATGATCTATTTTTTTGAAAATTATTTTCTTTATTAGTTTTGATTAATTTTGATTTAGTTTTCAATGATTTGGAAATTAACAGTCCAAAGTCATATCTTGACATGCATCTATCGCCTGAGACATGATATAAACCATTTAATTTTAACTCTATAGATTTTATTATTGCTTTATAAAGTATATCGATAGGGGTTGGCGAAAACACATCATCATACAATTCAATTTTTTGATTTAATTTTAACTTACCTATTATCCAATCCCAAAAATTACTGCCTAAACCAATTACTGATCCAACCCGAATAATAATATGAAATGGGCTATTGCTTTTAATATAATGCTCAGCATCTAATTTTGATTTGCCATAAATTGTGTCTGGGTTTGGATAATCATCAGTAGTGTATTCTCCTTTTTTACCGTCAAAAACATAATCACTAGAAATAAAAATAAGGTTAATATTGTGCTTAACTTTATTTTGAAATTTAACTAAATTTTTTACTGGTATTAGATTATGCTTTTCAGCTAAGGAATGATTAGATTCTAAATCATCAATGTTCTTTATTCCGGCTGCCCAAATTATTATTTCAGGATTTATATATTTCAGAATTTTGTTAAGTTCTCTAGGATTTGTGTAGTCTAGATAAATTAAACCTTCTTTTTTATTTGAATAGTAGGTTCCAAATACTGAAAAATTTGACACTTTTTTTAGTTCTAAGAAAAAATAGTTCCCTATAAATCCTGAAGCACCAATAACTAAAATCTTTTTCAAGTCAAAGGTCTAAAATATTCTAAATCATGGTTAATCATCTCTTCTATCATTTGATCAATTGAATACTTGGGTTTCCATCCTAATAATCTTTTTGCTCTTGTTGCATCACCCAATAAACTCTCAACCTCGGTGGGTCTGTAATATCTCGAGTCTATTTTAATGATCTCTTGCCCTATTTGTACTTTTGCTTTTTTATGATTTGCAATTACACGTCCTGTTTCATTTAATCCAGATCCACTAAATTCAACTTCAATTCCCAATTTATCGAGAGCTGAAATAATAAATTCTCGCACAGATATTGATTTACCTGTTGCAAGAACAAAATCATCTGGTTTATCATATTGTAACATCTTCCACATTCCAACCACATAATCTTTAGCATGGCCCCAGTCCCTTTTAGCCTCAAGATTTCCCAAGTATAATTCATTCTGAATACCATGATAAATTTTAGATAAAGCAATTGTTATTTTACGAGTTACAAAAGTTTCTCCACGGTAAGGCGATTCATGGTTAAATAAAATACCATTACTCGCAAAAATATCATATGCTTCTCTGTAATTCTTTACAATGTGAAAAGCATATAATTTTGCTACTCCATACGGTGACCTTGGATTAAATGGTGTAAATTCATTTTGGGGAGTTTCTAAAACCTCACCGTAAAGCTCACTTGTTGACGCTTGGTATAACTTTGTGCACTTTTCTAGTTTTAAAATTCTGATTGCTTCTAAAATCCTAAGAACACCAACTCCGTCAACATTTGCTGTATATTCTGGAGTTTCAAAACTAACATGAACATGACTCATTGCTCCTAGATTGTAAATTTCATCTGGTAGTATTTGACTAATTAATGATATCAAATTACTTGTGTCTGACAAATCCCCATAGTGAAGAAATAACTTCTTATTTTTTTCTTGATGTGACTTTAATAAATGATCAATTCTATCTGTAATAAATCTAGAGGTTCTTCTTTTAAGTCCATGTACTTCATAACCCTTATCTAGAAGTAATTCAGCCAAGTAAGCCCCATCTTGTCCTGTTATACCAGTAATGAATGCTTTTCTCATTTAAAATTATATTTATATTTATTTTTATTTTGAATCATATGGTCCCTCATTTCTTTAATCATCTCTAAATAACTAGGAACCAAAAATAAACTATGCTCTTTTTCAGAAATTAAACTTTTATCTGAAGATTTAACCTTCGTCTTATTTATTTCAAGGTTTTTTTTAGGGAAAAACTTAAAAAATAACGATAATAAATCATATTTGCTGATTTTTCTCCCATTGGTTAAATGTAGCAATCCTACAATATGAGGGTTATGAATGAATTTAATTATTGCTTTAGATAAAGTAATTGTGGTTACACCCCCCCAAAAAACATTTGAATATCCATTTATTATCCCCTCTTGCTTTAAAAACCAATCTAAAAGTCCCTCTCCGTCATTTTTAATTTCTGGGCCAACAATAGATGTCCTTATTGTTAAATCTCTTTCATTAATGAGTTCCCCTAAATTTTTAGATCTCCCATAAATATCTGTTGAGTCTGGAAAATGATTCTCACTATAAAATCCTTTCTTTCCACTGAAAACACAATCAGTACTAATCTGAATAACTCTAGCTCCGATTTTGTCTGCAATTTGTTTAAGATGATGGGGTAAATAAGAATTAATATAAATTGTATTAGCTGTGTCAATTTTACTCCCTTTTACTAATATCCCAATACAATTTACAATTACATCCGGTTTAATTTTTACAATTTTTTTATCTAAATCATCTATATTATTGACATTACATATAATTGAATTATTTGTCAATTTTTTGCGATAGCTTATGTCAAATAATTCAAAATCAGACTCATTTTCAAGCATATAATGAAGAACATGTCCTAACATACCAGTACTCCCCAAAACAATTACTCTTTTTTTTTGAGTTATAATTTCCATACTTCTCTTTTAACTATAGGGGTATAACTTTGGATAACCCTAACTATCCTAGAGGAAACATTTAATGCCTGGTATTCGGGAGGTGTCTCTAATTCAGTTTCAAAAAAAGTGTTTACCGCAATCTCAATTGATTGAATTATAGAATTTTTGTCTAAATTACCCAAAACTATATTCCCAAAATCAATCGCCTCTGGTCGTTCGGTAGAAGTTCGTATACTAATTGCAGGGAACTTCATCATTGTACTTTCTTCTGAAATAGTTCCACTATCTGATAAGGTTACAAAAGCATTTGTCTGAAGTTTTACGTAATCAAAAAACCCTAAAGGCTTAATGAATTGTATTGAATCTGTTTTTACATTCAAAAATTTAATTTTTTTTCTAGTCCTTGGATGCGTAGTAAATATGACTGAACAAGAGTAATAATCTGCAACAGCAAGAATACTAGACATGATTAATTTAAAGTTATCTTTAATCTCTAGATTTTCTTCTCTATGAATACTTGCAACAATGTATTTTTGTGGTTGAATGTTAAGTTGATTCAATATATTACTAGATTCTATTTCCTTAGTGTAAGTCAATAAAACTTCTTTTAGAGGAGACCCTGTTGTAAAAATAAAATCTTTCCTTATGCCTTCAGCTAAAAGATATCTTCTACTATTATTAGTATACGTTAGATTTATATCGGCGAGATGATCTGCTACTTTTCTATTTATCTCTTCAGGAACGTTTTGGTCAAAACATCTATTTCCAGCTTCCATATGGAAGATTGGTATTTTGAGTCTTTTAGCTGAAAGTACAGACAATGCACTATTTGTATCTCCTAATACTAATAATGCATCTGGTTTTATCTTGGTTAAAATTGAATACGATTTTGAAATTACGTTTCCAAGAGTTTCTCCTAGATCATTACCTACTACTTCAAGAAAATAATCTGGCTTTCGAATCTTAAGTTCTTTAAAAAAAATTTCATTAAGTTCAAAATCATAATTTTGACCAGTATGTATCAAAATGTGATCAAAAAATTCATCGCATTTCCTTATAATAACTGATAGTCTGATCAATTCAGGTCTGGTTCCTACTATTGTTACTACTTTTAATTTTTTCATATTGTCTTATTTTCCTGAAAAACCTATGGAGGCTAATAATTGAATTAACTCTTTTTCAGAAAGGCGATCAGTATTAAAAGAATTATATTCTTCCGGTTCCGCACTTGTTATACTGCCTTCTGAAAAATATTTATTATAGTTTAAATTCCTATTATCAGCTTTAATTCTAAAATAATCACCTAAATCTTCTGCTACCATTCTTTCTTCTCTTGAAAGCAATGTTTCATGGATTTTCTCAGCATGACGAATTCCGATATTTTTTATTTCAGAAGAGGAGTTGTAAATTTTTTTTATTGTTTGCGCCAACTTCCCTATTGTTGTAGAAGGCGATTTTTGAACAAAAATATCACCCGGATTACCATTTTTAAATGCATACAATACAAGGTCAACAGCATTCTTAAGTGTCATCATAAAGCGTGTCATATTCGGGTCTGTCACGGTAATATCATTACCACTTTTAACTTGTTCGTAAAAATGGGGAATCACAGAGCCCCTTGAAGCCATAACATTGCCATATCGGGTCCCACATATGATTGTAGAATCTGTAGCCCTTGACTTAGCGACAAAAATTTTTTCCATCATTGCTTTTGACACACCCATTGAATTTATCGGGTAAACCGCTTTGTCAGTACTCAAGCATATAACTTTTTTTACTTGATTAGCAATTGCAGCATTCAAGACGTTTTCGGTTCCCAAAATATTAGTTTTAACTGCTTGAATAGGATAAAACTCACAGGAGGGTACTTGTTTTAATGCGGCAGAATGGAAAATATAGTCTACACCTGCAACAGCTTCCAAAATACTTTGATAGTCCCTTACGTCACCTATAAAAAATTTTAATTTAGGATTATTATACTTAACGCGCATATCGTGCTGTTTTTTTTCATCACGAGAAAAAATTCGTATTTCAGCTATATCTGAATTTAAAAATTCATCTAAAACAGCATTCCCGAAAGATCCCGTTCCACCTGTAATTAAGAGAATAGAGTTTTTTAACATATTTTTATTTAACACTTTCTATAAAGCTAAAGGTTTTTTTTGAAGTTTCCTCCCAAGAAAGACTTCTTACTAGTTTGAGATTTTCTTGTATTTTTTGAGATTTATTATTGTCATTCATAAGTTCAATAATCGAATTACAAATTGAACTTATTGAATTCGCATTAAAATAGTATCCTCCATCACATAAAAATTCTGGCATAGGCATTTTGTCACTACATGCAATTGGTAGTCCGGATGCCATAGATTCTATTAAAATATTAGGCATATTTTCACAAGTAGATGCAAAAATAATTCCGTCATGATTTGATATATAATTTGGCACTTCTCTATGAGTAATTTCTGGAATATAAGTTATGAAATTTCCTTCTGGATCTACCTTTTTAATAGTTGACATCATTTTATCCCCAGATGCCTTGTATATAATTGGCCCAATTAGTGTTAGTGAAACAGGAAAATTTTTTTTGCGGAGTAAATCAATTGCCTCAATAACATTCCATTGATTTTTATAAACATGAACTGTTGAAATATAGATTAATTTGAAAGGGTTGGACCAACTAATTGTTGATCTTTTTTTTACATTATTTTCGCTTTTGATAAAATCATCAGATATTCCGTGACGAATTATAGTAGTTAATTTATTATCTAAGTTTAATTTATCAGTAATATAGCTTTTCGCATATTTTGAAATAAAAATTATTCCTTCAGCATTTTTAAAGCATTTTTTTTGCCTTGTAAGGTTAACAAGTAATTTAACTTTTTCGCTAAAACTCTTAATTTCGCTCCAGAAATTTCTTTCATATAATAGCATATTTTGTGAAATTCCAACAACAGGTTTAAAATATCCTATGTAATCTCCTGTAATTGAAAATAGAATATCTACATTTTTTTTTAAATAAAAATCCATTAAAAAAGTTTGATAGAATATTCGAAAAAATCGATTATGGTTAAGAAAAAATGAATTCTTTTTAAAAAAATATTTATTCTGGGGTAAGGAATCTAAAACATTTTTAGAAGCAATAATTATAATTTTATTAATTTTAGGATGAGTTTTAAAATTATATGATTTTAAAATTTCTTTTAAATGAGTAAGACCTCCTGTATTGACAATACTAGATGCATCGATGCAAATTACCAAAATAAAATTTTATTATAAATTATAATTTTTTAAATACTCTTGAAGGGCTATTTTCCAATCTCGCATTAGGTTTAATCCTCTTAGATCTAATTTTCTGTTAACTAGCCTTTCGGATTTTGGTCTTTTTGCAAAATAAGTTTGAGAAAAAAAGTCAGAATTAACCTCGTTTATTTTAATTTCCTTTTCTTTTTTCAAAATCTTTAGAATTTCTCTTGTTACCTCAATTCTTGAAGTAATACCACTACAAACAAGATTGTATAGCCCATAAAGTTCTTTTTCTAGAATTAATCGAACATTTTTAGCAAAATCAATTGTGTAGGTAGGTGTTCCGTTCTTATCATTTACAATATTTAACTCTTTTACACCGCTTTCAATCTGTTTAATTATTTTAAATATAAATTTTTTGTCTTTATTATAGCCGCCCATCATCCAACCAGCTCTAAAAATAAAATATCTTTTACAATTTTCTTTAACTATTTGTTCTCCAAGAAATTTACTCCTAGCATAAACACATAGTGGATTGGGGTTGTCCCAATCATCAAATATGTCTTTTGAACCATCAAAAATTCCTGCTGTAGAAATATATACCAATGGAATATTTAATTCATTAGTGATATAAGTAGCGTTTTCAACAGATAATGTATTAGTCATATATGCATCTTCAATATTATTTTCACAATACTCTAAATCAGTGTGAGCCCCCATATGTATCAATATGTCAGGATTAGAATCAATGACTGTATCTCTATAAGACTTTAGGTCTCTAAAATCCTGATAGATTAGCCAATCTTCATTTAAATCAATATCAGAACATGTTAATCTATAATCTGTTTTGAATTCATCATAAAATGCCTTCCCTAACATCCCGCCACAACCAGCTATGAAAATTTTTTTTATCGCCATATTATTTTCTTTAAAAGATATTTTCTGTGTATTATATTAAAATTAGGGTAGCTAAAAAGAATTTTTATTTTTTTAATAAAATTCGAATTTTCTAAACTTAAGAGACAGCTTTTTATCCAAAAAAAACTCATGACACATTTTAAATTTTTATTATAGTTGAAAGATATTGATTTAGAATCCATTAATTCAAAAAAAACTTTGATTTGTAAAAGCTGATCTTTGGATAATTTGTCATTGTAAATTAATTTATTAAATAAAAAATTTATTTCTAATGGTAAATCTATTTTTAATAGATTTTTAAATACACGTTTTCTTATTAAAATATTTTTTTCTTTTTGAGAATTTAAAGCAACTTTAGAATAATTATTTTCGTGACTTCTATAATTGACTAAAATTTTATTTGAATTTATAATTATGTTCTCTTTAAGTAAAGAAGCCCACAAATGGTAATCTTCACATGGGCAAAAATCTTCATTATATAATGGCTGATTTCTATTTATAATTTCTGATTTTATCATAACGGAAGGATGATGAAGAGGATTATTAAAGAATGCCATTGAAATAATATCATTGTACTCAGTAGGAAATGAAATCTTTTTTTTTATTAGTCCTATAACTTTTATTTGTCCTCCACATACAGAAAGATTTTTATTATTGGTAAACTCTCTGATTTGTATTTCTAATCTTTTCTCGTGGGAAATATCATCATGATCATTTCTTGCTATGTATTTACCATTAGCAATCTTTATCAATTTATTTAAAGAATAAACATAGCCTTTATTCATTTTATTTTCATATATCCTTAATCTACGATCGTCAAAACTCTTTAAAATATCTAAAGTGTCATCTTTACTATAATCATCAAGAATTAATAACTCAAAATTTTTATAAGATTGGTCTATAATACTTTGTATCGTTTTTCTTATAAATCTTGAAGAATTATATGTTGGAATTATTACAGAAACTAAAGGATTTTTATCCATACTTATTAAGTAATAATTTAAATTTTCTGAGTTCAATTTTATCAATTGGTTTCATGTAATAATCAATTTTTGATTGAATGTATTTTAAATTTTTTTTGTTTTCAGTGTTTTTAGTTTTTAGTATCTCCCCAATATCTTCAGCAGAATAAATTGTTTGTTTGTGCCAATTTAATTCTTCAATAGGGTCAATGCTCAATTCATTTTTAATTTTATAGAAAACTGGTATCAATCCATATTTAATTGCTTTAATGATTGTACTACTACCTCTATAAATAGCATGTTTAGATCTTAAAAGGTCATCCTCAAGTTCATTGGTTGAATTTTGCCAATTACTAGGTATTCTGTTATATTTCTTGAGTAATTTATTTTGAATATTTTCTTTAATAATTGGATGAAATCTTATAACAATATTGAGTTGAGGATATAGAATTGCAGCTTTTATTGACATCTCAATAAAACTTTTAGATTCTAAAGTATCTCCCTCTGGTAAAAATAAAATTGTGTTTGAGGATTTTTTTTTAGCATTATCTGTTGAAGAAAAAGACGATCTTCTTGTTCCAATTGAAAAAATTTTGTCTTTAGCTATTTTATGCGAATCAAATAGTATATTCTTGTTTTTATTTGAGGAAGCTAAAATAATATCAGGAGAAAAAAGCTTCCCTAAGTTTCTTTGGATCGAGTGATGCAAATTGAAAATAAAAACATGTTGATATGCTATTCTTTTAATTTTATTGTTGGCTTTTTTAGAGAAATAAAAGACAAGTCTCTCCCAAGAAAATCCTTCATAGAGTGAAAAAATATAATTTGGATTTGTCTTTTTAACTAGATCATAAATTTGATATCCAATTCTAAGATTAAAATGGGATGAAGGAGAAACAGACTCTACTGATGCGTTTAGATTTACCCTTTTTTGAAAAATTGAATTTGAAGAAATATTAAAAAAGATTATAAATCCTTCTTTAATTAATTTTAATGAAATTTTAATTTCATCTTTAATGCTTAAATAATCTCTGAAGCATGTTTTATCAGTTTGTTTATTTTTAGTGTTTAATATGTTTATTGTCTGATTTGTTTGATTTATATAAATAAATAAAGATTTCTTATTCTTAAAAAGTTCGTTAGAAATATCATGAAAATAAAAATCATTTTCATCATTTATGAATTTTCTGTCAATTAAATTTGAAACAAAAATTGCTTCATATTCCTTTTTTAAAGATATTTTTTTGTTGAAAAAATTAAAATGTAGTGATTTTAAAAGTCTAAATATGATCTTAGATAAATAAATTATCAGCCGGCCAAATAAATAAATGCTATCATTTCTTTTAAATAAAATATGATAATATTTTTGAACAAAAATTGGGTGAGGTCTAATAACATGCAGCCAATTATTTGCAATTCTTATAGGATTTAGAGAATGAAATAAAATCCTATCACAACTTTTGCAAAGTGTTTTAAATTGTTCTGAAGTCATTCCTTATTTTAGATATTTTTTTAAAATCTCTTTTTGCAAATTTGATTTTTCTAATACCCGTAAAACTTCATAAAAGTCTTTTTCTTCGTTTATTGAAGGAAAATTTTTTTCTAATTCGATGGAACAAACTCTTTCTCCAATTTCTATGGCCCTCATCTGTTCAATACTTTCAATTTTTTCGATTAAAGTAGAATTTGATTTTGCAAACTCATTTAAAAAGGATTTTTGAAATCCAATTAAACCAAGAACTTTTTTAATATATTTTTTTTTCTCATCAAATAATTTATTGCTTGGTGATTTTCTGAAAAAATAAATAATGTCAGAGTTTATAATTGAACATTTTACTTGGGAAATGTTATCTAAATCACTCTCGCTTTTTAGCGAAGTAACAGCATTCCACATTTTATATTTGCTTTTAATATTCATTCCCTCTATAAAATGATCAATCTGATCAGGAAGAATTAATGGTTCATCACCTTGAACTAAAATTACGTTTTCGCAATTGATTTTTTTTACTGCCTCTGAAGCTCTTGAAGTACCATTTTGATGATCAGGATTTGTCATTATTACCTTTCCTCCAAATGATAAAATAGTTTGATTTATTTCTTCATCGCAAGTTGCAACAAATACTTCTGACACCTTTTTTGCCAAAAGAGTTCTCCTTCTTACATGTTCAATCATTGGCAGACCATGGATGTCCAATAAAACTTTTTTTGGAAGTCTTAATGAATTTAATCTTGCAGGGATAATAATTACTTGCTTCATTATATTATTGAGGTAGGACTCCACAATCTACATTAATACATTGCCCTGTAATGGCACTAGCATTATCCGAGGCTAGAAACACGCACATTTGCCCAACTTCCAATGGTGTAGGCATACGCAATAGTGCTGCATTTGATTTTGTGAAGTTAGCAATAAAACCTGCAGGATCTCCTTTGCCAGGGGCATAATCCATATCTAGGGCTTTGTTTAGTCCTTCTGTCGCAATTAAAACAGGACATACAGCATTAACACGAATATTTTTTGGGCCTAACTCTTTCGCTAAGGATTGTGTGAGACCATTCATTCCAAATTTTGATGCTACATAGGCTGAATTATTACTGGATCCCCTTTTGCCTGCTAAACTAGAAACATTGATAATTGCAGCATTTGATTTCATCACTTTTGCAGCTGCTTTACAACCCCAGAAAGCTCCTTTTAAATTTGTATCAAGAAGGTCCCCTAAAAATGCATCATCAATTTCTGTAATGGGTCTCCAATAAGAATAACCTGCATTATTAACATAAGCATCTAAACGTCCAAAATTATTTATTGCATGTTGAACTAAATCATGGTGTGCTTGTTCTTTCCTTACATCTGTAGGTACAAAAACTACTTTATTACCAAAAGTTTTTTCAAGATTGCGCTCTTGACGGGCTCCTACAAGAACGATATAACCTGCTTCTATAAAAGATTGAGTAATTCCTAGACCTATTCCCCTATTTCCGTCAGTAACAATAGCAATTTTATTATTATCCATAGACTAGATTGTCATACAAGAATATCCACCGTCAACGGCAATTTCTGCTCCTGTAACAAATTCAGAAGCATCTGACGCTAACCAGAGAACCGCTCCTGTTAACTCATCTGGTGTACCAAACCTACGCATAGGTGTATGCCCCAAAATTGCTTTTTTACGATCCTCATCAATAAAGTTTTTAAGATTCCAATCTGTTGGGAAAAACCCCGGCCGAATCGCATTGACTCTAACCCCTTTTGTTCCCCACTCTCTCCCCAAGTTTTGAGTTAAGTTTTTAATTGCGGCTTTTGATGCAGAATAAGTGAATGCTTTTGAAAGGGGAGGCCCAGCAGAAGCAGAAGAAATATTAATAATATTCCCTTTCCTTTTTTTTAACATATATTCACCATAAACCTGGCAGCCTAAAAAAGTTCCCTTTATTTGTGAATCCATTATTGCATTCCACTCCTCATCTGTAATTTCAAAATAAGGTGTTGAACCATTTATTCCCGCTCCGTTAATCATAATGTCTAAGGTCCCAAATTGATTTACAATGCCTTCTAATACTTTAAAATGTTGTTCTTTTTGAGCAACATCAAGCTCTAATGATAGGGTTTCTTTAAATCCTTCCTTATTGATTTCTTTTTCTACTTGTAAGGCTTTTTCAATTCGAAGATCTATTAAAACTACTTTACATCCTGCTCTTGCAAGTGATCTTGCCATCTCACTACATAAATATCCTCCTGCTCCAATTACTGCTGCAACTTTCCCTCTTAAATTAAATAATTTATCTATATACATTCTTAACTATTATTAATTTTTCTTAATTGATGACTTGTAGTGCCATCATAATTTTTAAAAAATGGGGGAAATTTAGTATAAAAATATTGATGCCAAGGGCATAATTCATTTACTAAAATTTGATCATCAGATTTGAAATTATACTTATTAAAGTTGATTTTTTCACCACCTGGCAACTCTTTTTCTTGTCTATTACAGAAATAAAAGTAAAAGGATTTCCCGTTTTTATTGTAAATGAATTTGAAGTAATTAGAGATTACTTCTTTTGTCATTTCCTGAAATGAAGCAATGTTTATCACGAGATCTTTCTTAAGATATTTAAGTAATTCGAAATTTTCGGCTTCAATAGCTACATAACGGGGACTACTTTTTAGATTATTTAGATAATCCTTTGAATTAATAAGAATTAATTCTTTTTCAAATCTTTTGTCTCCAATTGCCATATTTCTGAAAATCCATTGGAACACATGATGAATATGTTTAAAGGGCCATTTATAAGGCTTTGTTAATACTCCAAAACCCGTTAAACCAGAGAGATGACCATTCTCAAACTTAAAATCCTTATGAAAATAGTTCCAATGTGAACTAGAGACTTTTTCTTTAAAATTTAAAGATTTTGTTAAATAGTCAATTATGTTGGTTGCTTCAATCAATTTATTTATTTATTATTTTTTTCATTTCCTCAGCCCATTTCCAGAGGACAAATAAATCTGATCCTAAGATGGCATAAGTATAACCCAAATCAAATAGAGATTGAATATTTTTTGGATTGGGATCATTAAGTTGAGTTCCACAACTTTTCTCGTATTTTTCGCAAGCTTCAATAATTTCTTTAGAAGCCTCTAATACTTTTGGATGGTCTAGTTGTCCTGGCACACCCAGAGAACCTGAAATATCGTAAGGTCCAACCATCACTCCGTCAATTTCATCAAAAGACAATAATTTTTCAATATTATTTACTGCTTCAATTGATTCAATTTGAATTAAAAATGTTGAAGTTTGATTCCACTGTGAAATATATTCATCAAAATCAAAGCCATATCCTTGAGCTCTACTTACACCATAACTTCGTTTACCAATTGGAGGGTATTTTAAATGATTTATCAAGTTTTCAACTTCTTCAGGAGTATTTACCATCTGAATTAAAATACCATCCGCTCCAGATTCTAATAGTGGTTTTATGTAATTATTTGAATGAGACACTGGCCTAGGTAGACAAGGAACACCCTCAGCTTGACAGGCAGCAACTATACGCTGAGCTTCTGATTGATTAATTGTAGAATGCTCCATGTCAATTGCTATAAAATCAAACCCCGCTTTAGCAAAAGTTTCAGTAATAGATGGTTGAGCATAAGAAACCCATGCTGCAAATAATCGCTCTCTATTTCTTAAAGCTTTTTTCAATTTTAATTGTCTTTCTGTTTGATCTGTCATAAGTTTATATTAATCAATTAGCTTCTTAACTGCAGGATGTAAGTGTAGTAAACCCACTAACTTTTTATTTTTATCAATAACTGGTAAGTCCCAAATTTGTTTATTCCCCATAAGATTTACAACTTTTTTCAATTTATCGTCTGGAGAACAAGTAATCGGAGTTTTTTTTGCATGTATTATGGCATCATCAATAAAAAACGAAGAAAAAGGTTTTTGTACTTCTAGTAATTTTCTTCTAAGATCACCATCAGTAATTAAACCTATTAACTCTTCATTTTCACTTACTATGCAAACCAAACCAAGATTGGCTTTCCCCATTTCTGTAAGGGCTTCTTTTAAAATTGTTTTTTTGTCAATTACAGGAAATTTTCCCAAACTGATCATTACATCTTTTACTTTCATAATTATTCGTTTACTGGATGAATATTATCAGGTCCTAATTCATTAAGCAATTCTATTCGTATTTCATGAACTTTTTTAGCTTGATAAAGAATATTTTCCAAGTATTTTATATCTAACACAGTATTTGCGTCTGATAATGCTCTTGAGGGATCATTATGAGTTTCCATAAATAATAAATTGATGCCATTTGCGACTGCTGATCTTACTAAATAAGGTATAAATTCTCGTTGCCCACCTGATATATTTCCCATTGATGTTGGCAACTGAATTGAATGTGTCGCATCATAACAAACTGGATATCCTGTATAAGACATAATTGGAAAAGAAGTCATATCATTTACTAACATATTATACCCCATAAAAGTACCTCTATCAGCTAAAATAATCTGCTCATTCCCAAATGATTCTAGCTTTCTGCAAGAATTTTTCATATTCCAGGGGCTCATGAATTGGCCTTTTTTTAGTAAAATAGGCCGTTTTGTATTAGCAGCAGCCCTTAAAATTGAGGTTTGCCGACATAGATATGCTGGGACTTGAACCATATCACAAACTTCTCCTGTCGCAACTGCCCAAGATGGATCAGAAAAATCTGAAACAACTGGAATTTTAAAATTGTCTCTGACTTCTGATAATATTTTTAGCCCTTCATCTAATCCAACACCATGAAAGCTTTTAGGAGATGACCGACAATCTTTATCATAGCATGACTTGTAAATCCATGGGATATTTAATTTATCACAAATTTTTGCTATTGAATCTGCCATAAATAAAGCATGATCCCTATTTTCAATTGCGCATGGACCTCCAACGAATGCCAATGGGAGTGAACCTCCAACCTCGACTTTATTTACGCTACCTGTTCCAATAGTAATAATTTTATTCATTTATTTTTGTTTAATTTATTTGGCCTTAGCCATGGAAAACGTCAAAAGAATCTGGCATAATTTTAAAAATCATTGGTCTGGCTAGATATAATTTACTTTTAATAATTATTTGTGAATTCAATCTAGCTTCATCAATTTTCTTAATAAATTTAAGAATCCCCTTTGGGTTGATTATAAAAGAAGTTGATTTTTCTCCGCTTGCCTTAATCTCTATTATTGTAAATTTTTGTTTCGAATTTGTTGAATTTACCCAAAATAATTCGTAAATAAAATTTGAATCAAAAAGGTGTTGTACAATATAATTTTTATAAGTAAAACTATAATTACCAAGTAATTTAATTTTATTGTTGGAATAGGATATTGCATCTAAATTACCATGTATAAAGCTTTTTATAGAACCTTTTTTTAAATTATAGTATCCTGTATAGCCCCGGTCACCAGTAAAACTATTAAATTCCGAAAGCCATTTAGTGTTGTTTGAGTGAAAAAGTGTGAAAGTTGCATCCCTATTGATTCCTATTTCATTTGCAATTTCATTAATATTTAAAGTAATCTTATGATCCTCATTTAGTGATAAAGTTTTTTCGCCTATAAATTCCCCTTGAGAGTTATGAAAATAAATTTTAACACTATTGTTTTGTGGGTCTTTTATTGGGTTCAGAATTTTATTGATTTGAATACATTCAAAAAATGTTTCCCAGTCATCTTCAATCCTCATTAAAAATAAATCACTTATTACATGTCCTTGATTAGGTCTTTTTGTTAAAATAATGACATTCGAATTAAAAAATTCTAAGTATCTCGCTGGAATTATCTTTTCAATAAATGATTTTATCTTACTATTCATTGGGCTTAAAAATATCAAAATAATCACTCTTAATTTGCTTTTGAACACCAAATCGGTCTCCATGAACTGCAAACATACCTGGTGGGTGAGTATGCTCAAATGAAAGCATTTTTAAATTACTACTTACCCCAAATCCAAATGGAATCCCTGCCATATCCCTACATAAGAAAATTGGCAACTGATTTTTTTTAAAATTATATTTATCAAGAGGAATTAAATTAACATGATTACTTAGAACCTTGATATTGTCAATATGGATTTTTGATTTTGAGTCATATATTTCTATGTAAGAGTATCTGAACTTAGGGGTTTTTTCAAGACTTATAAATACTAGATAATTAGAAATATTATTGTATTGTATAAATGGATGAAATGTTAAAAGCGATGCATAGGGAGGAAATGGATTTATTTCACCTTGGTAGCTAGTTTGAGTATTTTCATTTAAAATCCCCACAGTTGATCTCCATTCTGGAACTTTATGATAATTAAATTCGTGGTCAGGTAATGAGTTTATTTTATTATTTAGAGGAGTTTTTCGAAATTGAAGTAAAACTAAAGGGCAAATTTCTACTGTATTTTCAATAATATCATTGTAATAATAAGTTTTTGAGTCACCAACTTTTATTTCTCCCAAATCTTTTGTTATCCATTTTTCACCATTTGAATATAATGCCCACACATTTTTTTTAGAATTCTTAATTTTTTCAAAATTGTTAGGCCCAAAATTGTGAATTGTACAAAATCCTTTTGCAATATTTAGATCTATTAAAGGGAAAAAAGCCATGTTTAATTTTTTCTATAAATTACTCTTAGCCACCAAGATGGCTCATTTTGTTCAATGTGAGCATCAAAATTTAAAAGTGAATTTGTCTCTTTAGTATTATTCAAAATTTTATTGAGTCTTGTCTTTTCTGGATGATATATTGAAATTCCCCTTGCCATCAAAAAACTTCTTAACCGCCTTAAAAACTTTATGATTTTATTATTCAATCTACTTATTGGTAAACCGTAATAAGCCAATTTAACTAATTTAACATTAATATTTTTCAACAAAACAGACATTGCCTTTTTATCAAAAAACAAAAGATGGGGTTCATCCTTATCTTTATGCATCCAATCATTACAGGGAACCTCAATAAAAGCAAATGCATTTTCTTTTAATTTAGAGGTGAAGTATTTTAAAAATTCATTTGGATTTTTAACATGTTCCAGCACATGAGAAATTATAAGAAAATCAAATTTTATATTAATCGCATCAAGATTTTTTTCTTCAATTATATTTGATCCCAAACTTTTTAAAGATGGATGACAATTTTTATCTGATTCTAATACAAAATAATTTGACTTTGGATAGTTTTTCTTCCAGACCTTCACAAATTCTCCAGGTCCTGGACCAATTTCAAGAACATTAAAATTCAAATTCTTTTCAACATTTACATGTTTTATTATAAAATCTAAACGCGTTTTAGCAATTCCCGAATAAAAAGAACTAATTATTTTATCTTTTTCCCTATCAACTCCTTTATGTGCTGATTCATGATAAGATTTATTGTAATAATCCAATGCCTGATCATTTGGCATTGGATTTGCAAAATGTAATTCACAGTCAAGACATTTAACTCTCTTTAGATTTTCAAAACAAGAATTAGCGAATCTGTAATCGGCTTGAATTTCAATCTGGTTTGATGAGCAAATAGGACACCTCATTTATTTATATTTTAAAAAAAATTATACGTCCAAACACTAATATTTTGTCTTAAAACTAGATTTTAATGTTTTGAGAAAACCACTTTTTCAACTCATTTTTATTTGAAATTAATGGCACCCCATGTGCCGCTTTGTCAAATTTAAAAAGATTTCCAGTCGTGTCATAATACAATGATTTTTTCTTTTTGACCTTTGCAATTAATCCAGTAGAAGTAAAGGGGAAAGAAATTGTTAAATCTGTATTCTCAATTAGGTAGGTCGCCGAAATATCTCCGTTTAATAAATGGAAGTTATTTTTGCTCTCTAAAGTCTTTAGAAATTTCATATAGGCTTTGGGCTCAATTTTTTTATCAATACTCCTTTTGATTTTATAATAAAAGTCTACTTTGTTTTTAATATTGAAAATATTGAAAATTTCTTCTAAAAAATTTATGTGTACTTGTTCTGATAAAAGTCCTGAATCAGAGGCGGTAGTAAAAAAAAGTCTATTTTTTTCATTCAAAGGGGGAGAATCAAAAATAGCAATTCTAAAGCTATTTTTGAACTCAATTGGAATAGCTCTTGAACTAAAATTTATTGGCCCAACAATTTTTGTTTTTATTGGTTTAGGGAAATTGGATTTTAATCTTAAATCATGTATTTCATCCCACACCCAGTATTCCTGCCAGCTCTTTAACTCTTCTAAATCAGAATTTTCCTCCACCCCAGTTGGGGGTGTTATCCTGTCGCTAAGTGAATATGAATAGAGTATTATCTTAGATCCTAGGTTCTCTGCTTTATAGGTCCACAATGGACGGTAAACTGATTGAGAATCATAAAATAAATATTGAGTTGCAACTTGTTGAAGGTCAATAAAATCAAAACGCTTTGCTTTTAAATACTCATTTAGTAAAAAAGCTTTTAACCATTTGCCTCTCATAAGATCTATTATACTATCAAAGATTAATTTTGAGGATGAAAGGAAATATTTAAAATAACTTTTCGGAATTGGTAATGGACCATAGAGAGAAGCTATAGTGTATTTCCCATGATAAACAGTCTTCGAGTTTTGAACATCATGAAAAATTTGTGTTGGCTTAGGTTTTTGATTATCTAGCATCCATGTCACTACATCAAAAGAAGTTCCGTTTTGATAATATTCAGGTAAATTATTTTTTATTAATCCATCAAAGTAAATAAATGGCATGAATTTTACATCTTCTCCTTTAACCCCTTTTTTTAGAAATATCTCTTTAAGAAAAAGAAAAATAGAAAAACACCATATTCCAAATGCTACTGTCCAAAAAGAAATTCTGGTCCAATAAACCGAAACCTCGATCCCATTTTCTTTTAGCACTCTACAATGCTCCTGGAGTAGCGGATAAAATCTAATAGTTTTATTTTTCCCTAAAGCCAATAAAATTTTTTTTTCAAGTCTATGTTTGCCAAAAAGTTCCCAATAATATTGCCTAAAAATTAGTTCTAAATCCAGACCGTTTTCTGGTTTAATCTTAGGAAATCTGACTTTGCCAATTCCTGTTCGAATTTTTCTAATTCTAATAAACTCATTTCTAACACTTATTTCCTTGTAAGCTTTTAGTCTTAATTGGTTATTAGATTTAAAATAAAACATACCCAACTGTATTATTATTTAACTTTTGCAATACAATTAATAGGTGTTCCATCAGAGCTTTTAACTGGAAATTCAGCAATTATTAATTCATCGATTGTAGAATGAGAATTTAATTTTGAAAGAGACATGTCTTCAATTATTAAAATTGGATTTACTTTAGTTAAAAATGCTTTATGAGCCTTTTTACCCATTGATTTATGATGCACTGATGTAAGTGAAATAGTATCAAATCCAAAAACTTTAAGGTTAATAAAATAAGATCTAAAAAAAACTGATAGTTCAACATTGTAGCCAGGGTTATTATTCCAATATTTTGATTTATCTCTGAATTGCTCAAAATTTGTTTTAAGCAAGAGAACTTCAGTAGATTTTGGTAAAAGAATAAGTTGGGGGAGTAGATCTTCTAATTCTATTAACTTTCCTGGTAAAACAGATTTTTCTAAAACTATTATTTCAATTTTATTGAAAATAAAAAAGGGGTCTTTAAAATCTGAAGATGTTTGACCGTCATCATAAAAATGTTTTGGAAAATCAATATGAGTACCTATATGATTATTAAAACTCCACTCTTCAGAATTTGCTGTATTTCCATTTTTTATTTCACTGATGGAATTCCTAGAGAACCCTCCTTGATTACCATATGATGGTGTTGATTGATCAATCCAATGAGAAAGAGAAATGAATTTTGTTTTTTTTTTCATTAATTTACACTGTATTCAGCCTTACCTATTATCATGTCGACAACAGTCGTTATCCAAATTGAATGAGTATTTTCAATAATATTATATGCCTTACTTGGAATCCAAAAATTCACATCTCCTATCTGCCTTAGAGGATTATTCTCAGAAAATCCAGAGAACGTAACTACTTTAAGCCCAAATTTTTTTGCTTTTTTTGCAGCATTTACAATATTTATAGATGATCCACTAGAACTAATTAGAATAATAATATCCCCTTTTCTATAATAGCTCTTTAAAGCTTCAGCGACCCAATTTTCATATCCGTAGTCATTCCCGTAAGCTGTTATCAAACTTGCATCTGTTAAACAAAGTGAGCGTAGTTTTACCTGCTTTGTGAAATCTGTTGCAGCGTGACTCGCTATAGTAGAACTAGCACCATTTCCAGCCAGAATTAATTTATTCCCTTTAGCTTTTAAAGCTAAACACATATTCTTTAGTTCCAATAATTCAGATTTAACATTTAAATCGAAGAGCGCCACCCTGTATCGCTCATAATATTCATCTAACCAATCATCCATAAATTTTAATTTTCATATATTTTTTTTATAATAGTCATTAACTTAACAGCATCTGTTGAGTTTCCTAAACTAGGTTTTAAATTATTTTCAATTGAATAAAAAAAATGAGCAATTTCAGAATCCCAAGAGAGATCTTCTTTGAAATTAATTTGTTTTTCCTCGTTTGATTTCCCTGCAACAAAAGGATCTGCATTTTTCCTTATAGTGAGTATTTCTTCCCCATAAGCTCCTGAAGAAGTTTTTAACCCATTCAAAATAAGCGATCCTTTTTCTAAAAATAATTCTAGAGAAAATAAATATCTCCACTGTGTCATAGTTGAATGTAAAGATGCACATAAACCAGTTTTATTGTTTTTGAATATTGCAAAAACATTATCCTCAATCCCTGATATTTTCCAATATAAATTGGATACGAATGATTTAACTTCATCAAATTCACCTCCTAAATATAAAAACAAATCAAGCATATGAATGCCTTGATCAAGCATTATACCCCCACCCGATTCCAAAGGATTAACTCTCCAGTCTTTTAAATAATTTTCATCAACCTCCTTGCCATATCTTCCTCTCATCCAAAGAATTTTACCTAAATATTGTTTTTCAATAATTTCTTTCATTTTTGCTACACTACCGTGATGTCTATGATTAAATCCAAACATTAAGATTTTATCATTTCGCTTTTGCTCAACACTCTGCATTTTAAGTGCTTCTTCTAAATTAATTCCAGGTGGCTTTTCTGCAAAAACATGAATTCCCTTATTTAAAGCAGCTACAGTAAGGGGTCGAATAAAATTATTTGGTGTACAAATAAAAACAGCATCAATTTCTTTACTTAAAACTTTTTCTGCGGAAGAAACAACTTGAATTTTATCATTCACTGTTACTTGTTTTGGATCAAAAATAACGATGACTTCGGCATTTCTAGATTTTTCTACAGCGTTATGCCTAATCTTTCCCATTTTACCGTAGCCAATTATTCCAATTTTTAATTTTTTCATTACATCAAATTATTATAGAAATGTAAAAAATCCTTAGCAAGTCCCTCCAAAAACTCTCTACAAGTGCTTGCGACATGAGGAGTTAAATAAATATTTTTTGATTTAATAGTAGTTAATTTTCCATTGTAAGGTTCTTTCCAAAATACGTCTATTGATGCATTAATCCTTCCGTTATTAAGTTCATTATAAAGTGCATCTTCTTGTATTATTGGTCCTCTAGATGTGTTTATAAGTAAAGCCCCATTTTTGAGAAGAGCTAATTTTTTATGATCAAAAAAATGTTCAGTTTCTCTTATAAGCGGCATATGTAAGCTAACAATATCTGCCCGCTTTAAAAGATATTCTAATTCTTCTTCTGAATTATCCAACGGGTCATAAGTTTTAACATTACATAAATTAGATAATCGATCAATCAATTTACTTCCTATTTTCCCTGTCCCCATAACTAAAACTCCATAATCCTCTAATGATTTTCTATTGTTTTTTTCCCAAGAAGAAAAAACTCCAGTTTCTCGATAGACAAATTTTAATATCAAATAAAGTGAAAAGGAAGCAGTCTCATTATAAATAATTTCTTTTGTTTCATAGCTGGGCAGTTGAATTTTAATTCCTCTTTTTTCTGCATCTTCAAAAGGAAGATTATCTATTCCGACTCCAGTCTTAAAAATACCTTTTAGCTTTGGAAAGCTTCTTAAATTGATTTTTTTACCACCAACAACAACTATTTCCGCTGAATTCTTATCTAAAGTATAATCAAGTTCTTTGTTATAGTTAGATATTGTGTTTGTTAAATTGTATATTTTCATTTGGCCCTCAGCTCTCTTAAAGATTTATTGATAATAGACAGTGCATTTTCGAAATCAATTTTATTTGAAAGCAAATGTGGTCTAAATCTTATTGAATTTGTTCTGGTTGGATTACATAAAAGGCCATTCTTTTTAATCTTTTTAACAAAATCATTCCTGAACTTTTCTGATTCAAAATCCATGCCAATTAAATATCCAATATGTCTTATATTTTTTAATTCTTCATGTGTTTTTAATTTTGATATGAAATAGTTTGAATTCTCAATGATTTGGTTTGATAAGTTCTTTTTATTTTTTAAAATTGTTAAAATAGACGATGACCTGAACATGTCTATTAAGTTTGAATCCCAAGTTGCTTCTAGTGTTGATGCATTTTTAAAAATTGAAGAGTGCTTTACATTTACCATTATACCAGATAGTTGTGCTTTTTTTCCAAAAACTAAAATATCAGGAATAACATCAATATGGTTGAAATACCATTTTTCCCCTGTAGAATAAAATCCTGTTTGTATTTCATCAAAAATTAAGGGGATATTTAAATTTTTTGATATATTTTTTAATTCTTTTAAATATTCGATACTTAAATAATGGTCGCCATAAGTGCACTGAATGGGTTCTACTAAAATTGCGGCAATTCTATCTTTAAAATCTTTAATATATTTTTCCAAATTCTGAATTGACTCTTCAAGTGTTTGTGAATTTAATGAATTACTCTTTTTACCGTAAAAAGGTTCTAATTTTTGCCAGTAATTTCCGGGAAATCCATTTAAACGTGACTTAACACTATCAAATCTATCAGTTAGAATTCCCCCATAGCCATATATTCCATGAAATGACCCACGAAAAGTCATAATTATTGGATTTTTTTTTGTTGTTGATTTAATGGCAGTCTTAATTGCAGCTTCAATTGCTAAAGCTCCTGTCGAAGTAAAGTAAAAATTTGAGAATTCCCCCATGGACATTTCTGATTTGAAAATTTTTTGAAAATCTTCAAGAATTTCTGAATTTATCTCACAATTTGTAATCTTGTTGAGAAAAAGACTTTCCTTAATTTCCGAATTTTTGAAATATGAAATTAACTCTTCATTATTATATCCAATAGCCAGAGTTGAATACATTCCCATAAAATCCAGATACTCCTGATTTGTATTTAAATCATATATATAAGATCCACTAGATCTAGCTATATCAATTTTTATATTATTTATTGAAGAGTTATTCATTTTTATAATCTTCTTCTAAATAAATATGTTCAACGTCATCACGAGATACTGCCATTCTAATTGAAAGTTGATCTCCTGTTGCTTTTATCTTATGTATAGTATTTCTTTTTAAAAATATAAGATCTCCTTTTTTTGCAAAAAGTATCTTATTATTATAATCAAACTCCCATTCTCCCTTTATTATTAACCACCATTCATCCCAATCCTCGTGATAATGTCTTCGATTTCCTTCTCCAGGCATTTGAGCTAATAAAGTTGATCTATTTGAAGTTGAATTGACTAGAGTATATGACCAACTTGATTCTTTAGGCATTGATTCAATTATTTTATAAATGTTTGATTTCATTTTATTTTGATATTTATTCACATTATTTAAAATTCCATCGGCAGGCAAAATCCTTGTAACATCTGAATCATGAATTAGGTTATTACTTGAATAATATCTCTTTTCTTGAACTTTTTTATTGCTTAGAGCTTTTGCAACAAATTCAGCAATAATAAAATCCTCTTCATTGTCAATATCAATTGTTGAATAGCCCTTAAGTTCGAAATATCCCGTATCACTATTCCCTCCATGATATGGGCCTTTGTTTTCTTTGTAATTTCCAATAAACGTTTTAGAATCCCAAATCATTAAACTACATGCATATGAGAAAATTGGGTTTAATTTTTGCGATGGTAGAGTGTGGCATGATTTGTTGAAATTTATGGGCTTATTTTTATAAATACATTCAATTTTATTTTCTTTTACAGATATCAATGTTTTATATGATTTAGTATGAAACTCATTATCAAATGCAATAATGTCTTCACTACTAATAAAAGGGGAGGTTGGTAGGATTTGCATTACCGAATAACAGCTGACTTTAGTTAAAAAATCAAACATGAAATCATCATTAGTAGCCGAATCAGTTGCATATTTAGCTTCTCTCTCGAATATATATACAGTAGGATAAAATTTTTTTACATATTCCATTATTAATTTATCATCAGTATTTATATAAATCTGATCAAAAATTTTTGCATCTATAGCTGACTTTATGCAATAATCAATTAAAGGTTTGTTATTAATTAATCTAATATTTTTCTTTGGAACTCGCTTACTCCCTGAACGAGCAGGAATCATTGCTATTTTATTTTTCATTATTCTTTAAATATTTTTTAAATATTTTTTATTATCAAAAAAATCATTGATGTAATCTTCTATCTCGACGTAATCAATTAAATGTTTAAACTTCAAACCAACTCCTTTACTTAAAATTAATCCTATTTTATTTTTTATATTTTTTTTATCTTTTTTTAAAGCATTCTTGTAATCATTCTTTTTAATTAATGGAAGAGGTGAGGTTAAAAATATTTCTTCACATATCTCTCTCATCTCATTTCTCTCTTGCTTACCTAAAAATCCAAGTTTTACGGATATATAATTTGCAAGATCAATTCCATATGAAACTGCAATACCATGAGGGATAACATAATTTGTTACTGACTCTAAAGCATGCCCAAAAGTGTGCCCATAATTAAATACATTCCTTGGTCCAATATCAAATTCATCAATCTCTATCATGGCTTTTTTAATTTGTAAGCTTCTATAAATTAACCTATCAATTTCTGATAAATTATTTTTAACGCCCAAAACCTTATCTTTAAATAACTTTGTGTCTTTTTGGCCGCTTATTAGAAAGTAATGTAACATCTCTCCAAGGCCAGATAAAATGTCTTTATTATTCAAAGTTTTTAAAAATTTAGTATCAATATAAATTTCTTTTGGAGGATAAAATCCTCCTAATAAATTTTTATATGCACCTAAGTTAATTGACAATTTACTTCCAATACAAGAGTCACATTGGCTCAATAAATTCGTTGGAAAGAAAACCCAGGAAACTCCTCTGTATAGAATAAATGCAATGAAAGAAGTTATATCCTGAATTATCCCTCCTCCTATTGCTATAAGTGTATTGTTTTTCCTAAAACCATTACTTACCAATTGATTGATAATTTTTTCCAGAGCCAGATAACTTTTTTCTTTTTCATTTGGTTGAACAGAAATAATATCGTTTTTAATGTTTATAAAAATTGATTTATAAGAATTCAATATAAATTCATCAACAATTAATATATCTCCCAATTGAACTGTTTTTTCTAAATCTTCCTTTATTTTATTTGTAAAGGAAATAGAATATGGGTATAACCTAGATTTTATATTTATTTTTTTAAACAATTGTAAAGCCTCCATCTATAATAATATTTTGCCCTGTTAAATATGTGTTTTTTTTTGAACATAAAAAAGATGCTATTTCTGCAATTTCTTTAGGTTGAGCAAAACGTTTAATTGGAATTTGATTTTTTATACTATTTTGCTCTTCGAGCATTAGGGATTTTGATGTTAATTCTGTTTCAACAAATCCAGGAGATATAGAATTTATCAATATGTTATATTTTGCCCAATCAATAGCTAACGCTCTAGTCATTCCTAATAACCCAGTTTTCATTGTTGAATAAAGGGATCTATTAGTTTTTGAAACAACACTCCAAATAGAGGCAATATTAATTATCTTGCCTTCATTATTAATCGCCATGAGTGGAGCTAGTTTTTGAGAAATTCTAAATGGTGCTTCCAAATTTACACGTTGAATCACTTGATAATCTTCTATTGTAATATCCCCTGGTGTTTTTATAATATTTATCCCCGCATTATTAATTAAAGCATAAATATTTGATATTTTTTCTAATTTCAAAAGAAACTCATCAATACCTTTTTCTTCAGAAAAATCTGCTTTTAACCAGTGGTCTACATATTTATTGTCACCATTTCCAGAGGTTGAAGTCCCAAATATTTCAAATCCATCTTCATAGAGTTTTTTTGAAATAGATAAACCTATACCTCTACTAGCCCCTGTAATTAAGGCAACTTTTTTAGTCATCTATGCTGTTTTTAAATAAATTATAGTCATCAATTAACCACTCTAATGCTTTTTTTGTATTTGTAGATAGTCCCTCAATTGTCCATTTATATAATTCATTTAATTCGATTTCTGATGAACTAGCGCTCGTCTTTGTCCAATTTACTCTTCTATAGATCGGTAAGTCTCTCCCATCACTCAATATTTCTCTCGGGATTTTCTCTTTTTTTAATATTTTTTCAAATTTTTTCCCTCTCTTTGTTTTAAATCTATTGCAAATTAAATCTATATGAGGATTTGGATCTCTAACAAATGATTCAAAGGTAATTTGCATGTAGTTTTTTTTATTAAAATTCAATTCATGGAATTTCTGTCTATGCCACTTTAAGTATAATATAGCTTTTTCTTTAGAATTCGCCGCCATCATGGATTTTTCCTGGCCTTCGTAAAAAAGAGGTAGATTGTACTTCCCCCACTTATAATATAGACCAAAATGTCTTTTATCATTAATTAAATTTTCCATATTCCACATGTTTTGTTTTATCATATATAAAGGATGTCTATGAAAATTAATTAGAAGTATTTCATTTTTGGATTTTTCAATTAGAGGAGAAGAGAATGCACTTAAATTATGAGTAACCAAGTGAAGTATAGGTGAATCTGATTTAATTTTATACGGTATAATTTCATCTCCTTCAGAAAAGAGTCTTTTTAGATACTTTAATTTTATAGGTGAATTTAGTACTGAAGACAGATCACTGAACCTAAAGTTAACCTCCCTTGACATCATATTATTATATATTGCCAAATCGAGCTTTCGATTTATTATTGTAATTGCTGTATTAATGTCAATTTTATTTAAATAATTCAAAAAACAATAAGATTCAATTTCATAAGCATATTGAAACATTTCAACCCTTTGAAGTGAATTAATTACAGAAGAAAGCATAGTTTTTCCACATCCTCCTAGACCATCAACAACAATTGTGGCCTCACACATTCTGTTTTCTCTAACTAGCTGCATCTGATTTTGAATTAAATTGCAGTCCACCCACCATCAACTGCTATGTTTTGACCTGTTAAATATTTTGAACTATCTGAAAGTAAAAAACATGTAAGTGGTGAAATATCGTCCGGATTTCCCATTCTATTCATTGGTACATTTGAAGAATATTTTTTTACGAATAGATCACTTTGATTATCAAATATGCCACCAGGTGAAATACAATTAGATCTAATATTATACTTGCCAAAGTACGAGGCAATATATCTATTAAAATTAATCAGTCCTCCTTTAATAGCAGAATAAGCAACTGTTGGAGGGTTTATATTAGATTTTTCATAAATAGAAAAATCTGGACCTACTATTCCATAAATAGAGCTAATATTGATGATTGAACCTGATTTTTGTTTTTGCATTGTTTTTAGAATTTTTTGAGTTAAAACAAAAACTTGAGTTAATTGAATTTGTATATTTTCATTAAATGATTCTGAGTTTTCTTTTTCAAATAAAACCTTTCCCCAATCTTTAGTTCTTGGATATGCACAATTTACAAGACCATCAATTCTTCCATATTTATTTAAAACTTTTTCAATCCCAAAATCAATTGATTTGTCTTCTCTAAGGTTAACGAATAAATGATTTTTTTTATTAGTAAGGTTTTCTTTTAGGTCAAAATTAATTGGTAAGCCCTCATAGAAATTTATTTTATTGATTATCTCTCTTCCCAATAAACCTGATCCTCCAGAAACAATAATAATTTTTTTTTTCAAATTCATAGAATCAATTTTGAATTAATTATAGCTTCTTCTAAACTATTAGTTGGAACATTATTTTTCTCGATACATGTTAGCCAATATTTTATTTGATTTTCATAGCTTAACAACATTAAATCTTCTTTAGATCTATATAAAATAGTATTGGACAAAAGATCTTTTATATTTCCTTTTATAAAATCTACCATCAATGTGTTTTTATCAGTAACTATTTCTAAAGTTCTTTTTTTATCTCTTCTGTAATAATTGAGAACAATTGAAACAAAAAACTTTTTATAATTCATATAGATATGAGCAAAATCCTCTGTATCATGAGTTATATCAGTCACTTTTTTTAATTTTTTATTAATTTTTTTTGGAGTCTCAAATAAATAAAATATGTAATCCATTTCATGAGAAAGATCGAGAAAAACACCTCCTCCTTGTTTTTTATAGGAAGAATAATTTGATTTATGATTTGACTTTCTCCACGAGGGCAGATATGATCCACAGTAAGCATTAATTTCTAAAACTTTTGGCGTGTTTTTTTTTAGATATTCTTTCATAAAAATTATGAGAGGATGAAACCTTAGATTATAACCTAAATATATTATTGAACTAGTTTTAATTTTTTCTATTTCATTTAACTGCTTTTTTGAAATGCATAGAGGCTTTTCAATCAAAATTGGAATATTTAATTCTACAATTTTAATTAAATGCTCTTTATGAAGGAAGGAAGGTGAAGATATTATTGCAAAATAAAAACTATGGTTTTTTATTTCTGAAAAAGAATATATGTTTAAAACACCTTTGTGTTTTACAGAATCTTTTTTTGATCTTAAAGCATAAAAAATAAATGATTGATTTAGGTTTTTTAAAATTTCAATATGCTTTTTTGCAATTGAACCTAATCCAATAATCAATATTTTCATTAAAAGAATTTAAATTCATTATTAGAGACAAGATAATCCATTATTTTAAAATCTATGGGGTGATCCAAATCAAAACAAATATGATTCATTTTATAAATTCCCGTTTTTTCTGTAATTGGGGTTTTATTTTTAGAATTAAAAAAAATCCTTCTATACCAATAGAATGATGCGTTAAGCTCATATACTTTAGGCGCTTCTTGTCTTGATAAAAATAATTTATCTGGTGTTTTTACAAGTCTACAGAAGCCTGTATCATTCTCTTTTTCAACCATATTGAAATAAGGATTCCTATTTGCTTCATTAACTGAAACCATAGTTAACATATCTCGATTTTTCAAGAATTTTTTGTAAGAATCTAAAATATCATTCCAAGTTCTCAATGGAGAAGAAACATCTAGATCAAGAATTATTTCAAATTTTCTGTTTAAAATATTTTCTTGGTAATTTATTAAATCAAAAATAGTGTCAATCTTTCCTGAATTATCTAGAGCTAATTCTTTGGGTCTCTTATAATCTGTTTCAATACCCTGTGAAAAACAATAATCAATAATATCACTGCTATCAGTAGATAAAGCAATTTTTGATGGAATTATAGAATTAATTTTTTTTGCTATTTCTAAAGTATACCAGATTAAAGGTTTCCCATTTAGCTCTTTCATGTTTTTTTTGGGGATTCCCTTAGATCCTTCTCTTGCACAAATAGATATTAGAATTTCCTTACTCATTATTGAATCCTGATTTTGCTCTTATTAAATCTGTTGGATTTCCCACATCTATCCAATTACCTTCGTGAAAGTAATTTTTTACTTTCAACTCTTTTGAAATTAACAATTCAATTAAGTCAGTTGCATTGTAGAAAGTATTTTTAGGGATCAATTTTAAGTGTATCGATTTAATTAGATAAATCCCTCCATTTGTAAGGTATCTGTAAGTTGGTTTTTCTTTTATTCCTTTAATATCATCATGATTTTCAACTTCTAATGTAGCATAAGGAACTGTGTGTCTGTATGGGACAGATAAAATAGTTAAATCAGATTTATTTTTTATGTGATATAAAAAAAATTTCTCAAAATCTACATCTGTCAATAAATCAGCGTTTGTAACTAAAACATTTTCTGTTGATATTGTTTTGATTTTTGAAACCACGCCTATAGTCCCTAATGGATTTTTCTCTTTTATAATTGATATTGAACTATTCCTGAAATTAGATTGTTCAATATGTGAATTAATTTTATTGCCGAGGTAATTAACTGTTATATAGATATTCCTAATACCATATTTCAATAGAGAATTTATTTTATGATCTATTATTGTTTTCCCGTCAATTTTCAATAATGGTTTTGGTGTTGAATTTGTTAAAGGCTTTAATCTTTCTCCTCGACCCCCTGCCATAATAATTGTATCTAAAGATAAAATATTTTTTTCCTCACTAAAATTTAAAAAATCAACAACGACACCATTATGATCAATAACAGGTAAAATCTTTATATAGTCATTCCTATATGAAATTATTTTTTCTGTGTCAATTTTTCTAATATTAATTGACCCAGGTGATTTATTCATAGAATCATTTACACTTGATTTTAAATTTATACTTTTATTAATTAGTACTCTTCTTATGTCCCCATCCGTTAAAGAGCCCATTAATTTTTTATTTTCATCTACAATAAATATAACAGCATGTTCTTTTTTTAAATTCCCTAATAATTTTAAGGCACTTTTTAAACTCTTACCAGATAAAATTGTGTTTTTTTTAAAAAAATTAATCTCCATAAAAAAAATTTGAATTATGCTTTTTGATCTTTTTAATTTTTTCTATTATTTTTTTTGCAGCATTTCCCTTTCCATAAAAATCTTTATTTGAAACAATTTTATTTACGTAATTTTTGTGATTATCAATTGCATTAATAATCTCATTTTTTTTGATTGGTATGTTAATCATATTTTCAGTATGAATCCTGCCTTTTTGCCTTTCGCCAATATTAATTACATATCTTTTAAAAAAATATGCTTCAACAAATCCACTTGAAGAATTTCCAAGCATCATATTACAAAGTTTGATTGCGCTAAGATATCCTTTAGTCCCCAGTGATTCAAATCCAAATACATTTGATTTATTTTTAATAAAATCCAATAAATAATTTCTGATTAAAATTCCATTAGTATCAGCGTTAGGCATAGTAATGATTATTTGATATCCCTCAATACTACTTAAAGCTGAAATTAATTCTTTAACATAAAATTCATTGTTTTTGTACTCTACAGTTTCAGGATGAAAGGTTACTAAAATCGTTGGGAGTTTCAAATTAACATTAAATACTGAATAAAACTCTTTGACACTGTAAAGTTTTAACCTTGACAAATTATCAATCCCCAAAGCTCCAACATTAAAAACGTTTTTATCTGAATTAATTAATTGAATAACTCTATTTTTATAATCTCTTGTGCTTGTAAAATGAATATGAGAAGAGTTTGTTATACAATTCCTAAAAATATTATCAAATGCCCCTGTTGTAACTTCACCACCTGATATGTGTGCTATTTTTATGTTGAAGGGGATGGAGGATATAATTGAACTAAACATTTCATACCTATCTCCAAGAGCTATTAACAAATGAAAATCATTTTCAAACCAAAATTTTGAGAATTTTCTAACAGTTAATGCCATCGACTTACTAATATCTAATGGGGTATCTCCATCTGGATTTGTTACAACCTTATGTATAACTCCGTAGTTATCTAGAATTATATTATTGATTTCGAGACCATATTTTCTTGAAAGATTTGCTCCAAAAACAATTATTTCTACCTCAAAATAATTATCATTTCTCATCAATTCCAATAATGGCTTATATAAACTGTAGTCGGATCTTGAACTTGTGAGGAAACCTATTTTCATAAAATGTCACCTTCATTTAATTTGTGATATTTTTCAAGTGAGCTTTTCAATTTTCTCCCAATAAAATATTTTATATTCATAGGAGAAATTCCATCTCCTGGTCTTAACATAACGAAATCTTCTTTTTTCAATAAATGTCCTTGGTTTAATGATCTTGAAATGTGAATGCTTTTTCTAGCAATTTCTTTATTCTTTAATTCTGAAAATGTTGGCTTTTTTAAGCTTTCTCCGAGAGAAACTGAAGTGTTCCTTATAGAATTTACCATTTGTGTTAATTCCTCTGGCTCTAATGAGGCCTTGTGATCTGGACCCTCCATATCTCTGCTAATTGTAAAGTGTTTTTCAATAATCTTTGCTCCCAAGGCAGTTGCTGCAATTGGAACTTCAATACCCAATGTGTGATCGGAGTACCCCACCTGGGTATTAAAAATTTCTTTGATGTAGTTCATAGACAATAAGTTTACATCTTCAAAACTAGTAGGGTAATTTGTATTACAGTGTAAGATTGTGATATTCTCTAATGATGTTCCTTGTCTAGTTAAAATATTCAGAGCTTCCGAAATTTCATTTATTGTTGACATGCCTGTTGATAAAATAACTTTTTCATTGAAAGATCCAATTTTTTCTATATAAGGTAAATTAGTTATCTCTCCCGAAGGTATTTTCCATACTCCAAGTTTTAGTTCTTTTAAAAAATCAATACTATCAAGGTCAAATGCTGTCGATAAAAACTTTATATTATTATTTTTGCATATTTCTAATAACTTAATATGATCATCAAAAGAAAGTTGTAATTTTTTAATCATCGAAAGTTGGTCCCCTTTTGATTGGACATTTTTAATTTGATAATCTGCTTTTTTGGCATTTGGTGCAGCAACTTTTTCAGCTATGAAAGTTTGAAATTTTACATAATCACATCCTGATTTTGAAGCAATCTTAACTAATTTTTTTGCTAAGTCCAGACTGCCGTTGTGATTAACCCCTGCTTCGCCAATTATCATTACATTTTCCATTTATAAAAAATATTTTGTCCCTTTAAAATCTAATTTATCATATTGCTCAGATATTTCATTAGAAAAAGCCCTTGGAATTATTATGACTAGATCAATATCTTCTATTCTTTTTTTTGATGGTTCAAAAACGGTTTTACCAAAAAATAATTTCCCAACTTTTGTTTGATCATTATCAAATAGAATATAGTTATTACCAAGATTTAACCATGCAAGAATATTGTTTAAAGAATTAGTTACACCATGAATTATAACTTTCTTACTTGAAAAATTTTTTTTTAAATCATTCAAAATATTTAAGAGTTTATTATTGTAGTTAAATTCAATAACCTCAGGAACCTTTATGTTAATTTTTGATGAATTATTACATGCATTTGCAAAACAAAAATATGCATCTTTAATTTTACTAATACTTATTTTATGAAATCCCTTTCGTATTAGATAATACCTAAGAGTCTCTTCAGTAAAATAATGAATATGTTCATGGGCAAAAAGAGCAGGGTCACCGCTTTCCAATTGAATTTTACAATTTGGAACACTAAAAAAAAATTTTCCGTTGTCAGATAGATGATTTTTAATAAAATGAAAAGTGTCGTTTAAATCTAATATGTGTTCAAAAACACCAAAAGCATAAATCAAATCAAATTTTTGATCGAGATGTAATGAGGAATTCGCTAAACCTGATTTAAGAACTAAACCGTCGTGGTTAATATCTTTTTTTAATGATGGCTCTATTCCATACAATTTTTTAAAACCTTTTGATTTTAAATACTTAAGATAATAGTCATTCCCAAATCCAATTTCACATGCTGATTCCAAATTATCCAAACCTATTTTGTTTAGTTGATTTATTTTAGATTTACCTAAAAACTCCCCCCAATTGCCTTCACCAGGAAGCGTTGTTAATGCATTCTCTTTTGAAAAATATACTTTCGCTAAGGTTTTTATAAGTTTCTCAGTTGGATTTTGCATTACATGTCCACATGAAGAACATTGAAATAGTATACATTTCAATTTGTTAATCTCACTATTTGTGTCATCTGAATTTGTCCATATCCTAGTGGGCCTTTTATCAAAAATTATTTTGTTGATTTTTGAATCACATATGCTACATGTCATTTGTTTATTTTAAAATAATTGTATTCAAAAAAATCTATCTAACTCAAGAATATTATTGATTTTGTGTTTTGGTAAATATTCTTTCTTTAATTCAAAATCTTGCATATGAATGTTTCTCCCGTCGTCTATCAAACAACATGTCTCCCATCCAAGTTTATTGGGTACTAAGAAATCTTTTTGTGTGTTATCCCCAACATAAATGAAATTAGAATCAGGGAATAGTGACATGATTTTCTCAAAACTAAAAGTATTGGTTTTAGAATATCCCACTTCTTCTGATATTAAAATATTTTTGAAATTGTTTGAAATTCCCATAGCTCTAATCTTATTTCTCTGTGTAATAGATCGGCCATCTGTAATCAAAGAGGGAAGTGAATTAAAATTTTTTAACGATTCTAAAAAAGATAGCGCACTTGGATCAATCTTAATTGAAGGCATTTGATATCTATACAATTTTAAAAAAGTTTGTAGATCAAAATTTGTGTCACTTATCTCTTTAAGCCTACTAATATTATCAAATAAATTTATCTTTTTTTTTAAGCAATAATTGATGTTTCTTTTAATATCGATATTATAGTTATTGATTAAATACTTATTTATAATTTCATAAGCAGATTTAACAAAATCTATTTCTTTATATAAGGTATCGTCTAAATCAAAAACAAAATGAAAATTATTCTTCATGCTTTATTATCTCTTTTTCATACCTAATGCTAAGGCAATCTTTTTTCCAATTTTCAATATATTTTAAATTTTGGTTTAAAATATATTCTTTAATTATTAAATCTGGGAAATTTGCTCCAGAATTATAGGAGAAAGGATATCCCCCACCAAACCTTGGATTAACTTCAATACAATATATTTCACTTTGATTTTCTTTTTTTGAAAATAATTGAAGTGTAATGCATCCTCTAGCACCTTTTAAATTCTGAAAATTGTTTTTTATAAAATTTAATACCTCATTTTTTTTTGTTATTCCTTGATTAGACTCTCCTCCAACAACTTTTAGACGAATTCTTGGAACAGAACATATAAGTTTACTGTTTTTATTATAATACATATCAACTGTATACTCCTCATATATCCTAGGGTCAATATATTGAGATAACATTATCTCATTTGAATTAATATCGGATTGTTTAAGTTGACCGTTGTTAAATGCAACATATGTCCCATTGCTATTGCTACCACTAATTGGTTTAATAAAAATGGGGAAACTCAAATCATTTGTTTTGTAGGTTTTAGGAGTTTTAATATTCAATTTTCTAAAAAAACTTTGAGTAAGAATTTTATTAGAAAAAATTTGAATTAATTTTTTATCTGAAATTACGATTTGAATCTCCTTATCAAGAAATTCATCATAATTATTAGCTAGATTTAGTAACTCAGTATCTAATGTTGGAATCAATAATTTAATTTGATTTTCCATGCAAATTTTCAATAATTGTGAATTGTAATTTGGGTTACTGAACTTACATGTTTTAAACGATTGGTCAGAAAAAAAAGCAGCTGGTGATTTATTTGGATCTAAATCAGTTGTCATAACTTTAGAATTCAATTTATTTTCAATAACAGATTTTTTAAACGATTCAACTAAAGAGACTCTTCTGCCAGCCGATGTGATTAATATGTTCATTTTAAGATATTTAATTTATCGGTTAGAATTAAAAAAATTATATTAAGATTTTAAATAATAAAAACTTTCATTTAGTTAGTTTAATATTGCTTGGTATATTTAAGATTGTTTTTTCTAAAATTTGAGCATTCGTTTGAGAGTCTTTTTGACAACTAGAAAACATTGGTAGTTTAAAGAGTAATCTCCAAATCGGTCTAGTTACTATCCTAAATTTATCTGTTTGTTTTAAAAAGTTATCCCTCTCCTTTTGATTATCAAATATGATTGGAATAAGCCAATAATTCCAAGTTGTGTTTTTTGGAATAGGAGCTAACTCAAGACCAATCGATGGTAATTCCTTTGCATAAAATTCATATAACTTTCTTTTCCTATCAATTATTTTTTCAAATGATTCTATTTGTGCAAGTGCTAAAGCCGCATTTATATTTGGCATTCTATAATTATATCCGGTTTCATTATGAACGTAATGAAATTTACCTGGAGATTTTGCTGTAGAGGAAATGTGTTTCGCTCTTTTATATAATCTCTTATTCTGTGTTGTGATACAACCTCCTCCTCCTGAAGTAATTATCTTGTTTCCATTAAAACTATATGCTGAAAGAGCCCCAAAAGTTCCTGCAAATCTGTCTTTGAATTTGCTGCCTAAAGCTTCTGCAGAATCCTCAACAAGTGTTATTTTCCAATCTTTACATATTATTTTTATCTCATCAATTCTGCACATAAAACCGAATGTATGCATTGGCAAACAAGCTGTGATTTTTTTGCCAGTTGATTTATTATATGTCCCATTTTCTCTTTTTTCGCCATATTCATCTAAAAAAGATCTCAATGCTCCAGGCGACATTCCCATTGTATCTCTGTCTACATCAATAAATATGGGTTTAGCATTTAAATAAGTAATTGCATTAGAAGTTGCCACAAAAGAAAGAGCCTGAGTCAAAACCTCTTCGTTTTGTTTTACATTAGCTAAAATTAGTGCGATTTGAAGGGCTGATGTTCCATTAACTGTGGCTATACTATATTTACTCTTAGTTAGAGAGCAAATATTTTCTTCAAATTTATTTATAAATTTCCCTTTAGATGAAACGAATGTACTGTCTATAGTTTGTTTTAAATATTTCTTTTCATTCCCTGAAAAAACTGGATCATGTAACCCGATAATTCCTTTAAAATTAGTTACTCCCCTTAAAAGTGAATTTAAACTTTTAGCTTTCATTATTACATTTTATCATCTAAAAACTTTCCTTTTTCAATATGATAAAATTCATCTAATGTCCCTTTAAAAATATCAATTAGGAAATCTCTTGACCAATTTTTTTCTTTTTTAAACGCTTCAATTTTATCTTTAAATACTATGATTTTTTCTGAAAGTCTTGGATTCGAAATATTTTTAATGACACCTATAAATTTGAATAGGTCTAAGTCTAATTTTTCACTATTTGTATAAAATTCTTCTTCTTTTTTTTCGCCTGTGGTTTCCGATGATGAAAAATAACATGGCCATTGATTCGAATTCCCTTTTTGGGAAAACCAATCTCTAGCTTCTTGTTCTGTTTTGCATTTTATGGCTTTATAACCTATGTTTTTTAAAAAATTTATTGCTAACTGATCAAAAGTTTTTAAATGATTTTCTTTATCAAACTTTGGGAAAAATACATCTCCATTTTCACCAAAAATACATGAAAGTAGACAAAGTTGACCCGACTCCTGAGGAGTAATAAAGTATCTTTTAATATTATTTGGAGCAACTATAGGTTGATTCTTTTCAATTCTTTTAGTAAAACTATAAGAAAGCGATCCATCAGAAAATAAAACATTTGCAAATCTTGCTGAAGAGATAGAGATTTCAGAGGTTTTAGACATCGCGATTAACTCCATAATTCTTTTTGAAGCTCCCATCATATTTACTGGATTCGATGCCTTATCTGTTGAAACACAGAAATATTTTTTTGTTTTATTTGAAATCGCCTGATTTATTGTTTTTTCTGTATTGAAAATATTAGTTTGGACCATTCGCATTAAAGTAAATGGATCTTTTTCACTTCTTACATGCTTAAGGGCTGAAAGATTCAATACATAATCATACTTCCCATCAGACTCAATAAAACGATCATATTCTATTGAATTAATATCCAATGCAAATGTTTTAAAATCTTTACATAGGTAACCTAATGAACTTCTGACATCTCTTACCAACTCTACAAGATTATTCTCACTAATATCTACAATATGAAGCTTAGGCGGGCTTCTTTTAAAAATTTCTTTAGTTAAAGCCTGGCCTATAGAACCAGCTCCTCCTAAAACTAAAAAAGTTGAATTAGATACAATTTCATTCAGCTCGATAGATTTATTTCTAATATCCATATCAAAAAAAGAAATCGTCCTATTTAAAAAATTATAATGTTTTAAAATAATTTAGTTTTTTATGTATATTTTAAATATTGTCCCTATCTATTACACTTAACATGTATTTTGATGAGTTGTGATTTATTAAAGATTGACGCCTAATAAATTTCATAAACTATTCAAAAGAAAATTTTATTTTATCACGTCTTAGCGTAAAAATTAAAGATATTTAACTTAATCTCATCAATAATTTTGTAGTCTATTAATGTATCCTTAGGACATATTTTTTTTAAGTTAATTTTATTATTTTTCAAGTGATAATATTCAAGCAATAGATTGGGAATTAAATTTTTAACTTTTGAACGAAGCATAGATCGTGATTTTTTAGTATTGTCCCTCTCGAGGATATTCAAATAATATCTATTGAAGGCTTTTTCAATATCATTAATAATATACTTTTGTTTTAATGATCCTTCTTTTTTTAAATTAAGTGCCATTTTTTTTAAAAAAATCCTTTTATCAGAATGTCTTGCAGACCAAAAACTTTCAAATGTATATTTTGGATCCCATGAAGGCTCTGTGCCTCTAATAGGAATATTTTCATTAGTCCTTATCCAGTGTAATGAATTTAATACTTTTGTTTTTCCCTCAAAACAAGTCATCAACTCTAATTGCAGTTCAAATTGACAAAAAAACCTAGAATCAAACTCCATAAATGTTTTATGAGCATTTTTGTATATTTTTGTTCTATTAACCCCATAATAAACAGTTGGCAAATAGTTGTTTAGGTGGTCAAAAATTCTTTTTGAAGGTAAATTGTCTATGAAATTACAGTTCTGAAAGCTCCTATAAATAGGATAACCTAATATTTTATTAAACCTTTTTGAATAATCAATTAAAACTGGGATACCAGTGCATGAGGAATAATCTTTGTTCTCATTCAAAAATTTTATACATGATTCCAATGATGATGTAATAAGAAATTCATCCTCCGAAATAACAGATAAGTATGGTTCATCTATTTCTCCTAAAATAGATTTTAACCTTTCATTGTATCCTCTATTATCATGTTTGTATATAATACTTTTATTATATTTTTTTAAAAAAACTGATTCAATCGAATATTCTGAGCCATCAACAACATACAATTTAACTCCCTTATTATTCCAAAAATCCATTGCTCTAAGAGCAAATTTTTGTCTATCATAAGTAAGTACTATTATGGCAAGGCTTTTAAGGTATTTATTCTTCATTTCATGATATTTAAATTTAAGATTTTACCCTTTTTAAATAGCCTCCAGGTGAAACTGAAATTAAAATTTTATTATCGATATTTTTATCAATTTGAAAGTCAGAATTATATTTGAGAAAATCTTTTACAGCTGTCTTTGGATTATTCCCAGGATTCCATGGTCTTGGTCTACCATCAGGCATATAATCTGCAGGTAAATCCTCAATTATAGTATCAAAAACAACACAATAACTCCCAATTGAAGTTAGAGGGGCATAAATTTTTAACTCTTTTAAAACATGATCGTGAGTGTGATTACTGTCAAGACAGACAATTATTCTTTTTCTATTTTTTGCTACATCATAAACTTTTTTAGAAATCTCAGATGAGGTTGAGTCTCCTTCAATCATTTTAATTCGCTTAGACATTTTATGCGATTCTATTAAAATTCTATTATGTTTTCTAATATCAACATCAATCCCTAAAACTATAGCTTCGTTATCGCCCATTAACTCTAAAAGTGAAGCGTAATAAATCAATGATCCTCCGTGAGCAATCCCCGCTTCAATAATTAAATCAGGTTTTATTTCCCATATGATTTCCTGCATTGCAATCATATCTTGTGGATACTGAATTATTGGACGGCCCATCCAACTAAAATTA
>MDSV01078474.1_pt1 | contig 48761 bp, 48 predicted proteins | sample 810851 | NCBI WGS metagenome assembly MDSV01 (sample SAMN05326640, study PRJNA326480) | marine metagenome | isolation source: seawater | place: Atlantic Ocean: North East | collected 2012
CATAATCAGCTCATGTTGAAGTTTTGCAATCTCTTTTGAATTCATTCCTTCTTCTTGTGGCTTATCAGAAAATCCAAATCCTGGAAGAGAAGGGCAAATAATATCTAAAGGTATATCAGAGTTTTTCTGAATAATAGGAATAATTTTTATAAATTCTTGAATGCTTCCTGGCCAACCATGAGTCATCACCAAAGGAACAGCATTATCTTGTTTGGATTTAGAATGAAGGAAATGAATTTTTAAACCAGATTCTGACGTATATTTAAAGCTACCAATTTCATTTATCTTATTTTCATGAAAACGCCAATCAAATTCATTGCACCAATAATTTGATATTTCTTTTAAAAAGGAAAGATCAGTGCCATGTGACCAGTTGTTATTAATTTCGTCAGGCCATCTAGTTAATTTAATCTTTTTCTTTAGTAAGTCTATTTCCTCGTCGCTTACATTGACATCATATTTTTCGATCATGGTAATTATTTGTAATTTATACTAATTTATATCAATACCAATCCACATTGAAGTAAAATATCCTCTTATTTTATATGTTTAATAATATTGAATCATTTTTAAGTTCGAATAATGAATTAGCATGGATTGCTATATTTATTTTTGCTTTTATGGAATCTTTTATCGTAACTGGACTATTTGTTTCTAGCGCTATCTTATTTTCAGTTTGTGTATTTATTTACAACATGGATTTGCTCCCACTTCACATAATTGTTCCTGTTGCCATTTTGGGTGCACATCTTGGAGATCTATCAGGGTTTTATTTTGGCAAAACGATTGGTCCTCGACTTATGAATACTAATTTCCTCAAGAAAAGAGAAAAAATTATTAAAAGAACCCAGAAGTTCCTAGATACTACAGGACCATTTACTGTTTTATTTGGAAGATTCATACCTGCTATAAGACCAATTGTTCCATTTATGCTTGGAATTTCTGATTTAAAAGCTGTAAGATTTTATGTAGCCGATATTATTGCATGTTGTTGTTGGGGTATTGCTCTTGTATTGCTTGTGTCTGGTATCGGTTCAATTTTAGGATAATATTATGTTAAGCATTTTTATATTAGTTGTGAGTTCAGTTGCTCTCATATATTTACTTATTCAGTTATTTAAAGCTGGAAGTGAGGGAAGACTTCGTCAAACCTTAAGAGATTTATTGATTGTTTTTCTTGCAATCCTAATGACTGCTGCACTTTTTTACATTGGCTTTAGTTTCTTTAGAGTAGTTTTTTAACTTATATGACTCTTACTCTATTTGAAAAAATTATTAATAAAGAGATTCCCGCTGAGATTCTTTATGAAGATGATATATCTATTGTGATCAAGGATATAAATCCTCAAGCCCCAACTCATTTATTAATTATTCCTAAAAAAGTTATTCCCAAACTATCTGACGCAACCAATGATGATCAAAATACCTTAGGTCACTTAATGCTGCTTGCTGGAAAGATTGCTGAAGATCTTGGGCTTGAAGATACTTTTAGATTAGTCATAAATAATGGAGCTAAAGCTGGACAAAGTGTTTTTCATCTTCATTTACATCTATTATCAGGCAGGCCTTTGAATTGGCCGCCTGGTTAAAAATATAAATATGCCCCAATGCCTAATAGTAAAATGATGATCGAGATACCAATTGCAAAATAGGCTCCATTTTTTAAAGTAGAATTGTCATCCATAATATTTCCCCTTTAAAAACCATATCAAAAATTTTTTTAATTTCAACACATTTTTTAATATAAAATGCACAAGTATTAACAAAATCTAAAATTGTGAGTAATTCAAAATTATCAAAAGAAGTTAAGGCATGGATATCATATGACTTAGGCAATTCTGCATTTGCTACGACAGTTGTTGCAGCATTTTTTCCAATATTTTATAACTTGTATTGGGCCTCAGGGGTAGATCCAGTTATCTCTGCTCAATATTTAAGTTGGACGCTGGTTATCTCGAATGTTGCTTTGTTGTTTACGGCACCACTGATAGGAGCAATCACGGATATTAGTAGATCGACTAAATATTTATTTATGTCTATGGTTATGATCTCAATATTTTGTGTGGCCTTATTATTTTTTGTGGAAGCAGGGTCATGGGTTTTTGCCTTAGTTTTCTTTGGAATAGCCAATTATTTTTTTTCAGCATCTAATGTTTTATATGACAAAATACTTGTTCAAATTGCTTCTCCTGATTTATTTTCAAAAATCTCTGGTTATGGATACGCATGGGGTTATTTTGGAGGAGGGCTTTTATTCTTAGTTAATGCAATGATGAGTCTCTATCCAGAAGCATTTGGTTTAAGCTCTCAAGCAGATGCAATAAGATGGTCTTTTATTACTGTTTCAATTTGGTGGGCTATTTTCTTAATACCTCTTTCATTAAATTATCGAGAAAGAATCACAAATAAATCTAATAATTTACTAAAAGAATCCATAGTTAATATTTTTATAACCCTAAGGTCTATTTCAAGGTATAAGAATGTTTTTGTGTTTTTAATAGCCTTCTTTTTATTCATTGATGGGGTGCACACTGTGATGGCGCTCGCATCAACTTTTGCATTAAATTTAGGCTTAGACTCTAGTTCAATAATAATTGCTTTACTGCTTGTTCAATTTATTGCCTTTCCATCAACTTTAATGTGGTCTTATGTTGCACAGTCACATGGCGATAAATTAGTTATTAATATATCAATAGTTATTTATATCGCCATAATTCTATATTCATTTTCTCTTTCAAATGCCACTGAATTTTATATTCTTGCCGCTATGGTTGGTTTTGTTCAAGGTGGGATTCAAGGCAGCTCTAGGAGTTTATTTGCAAAATTAATACCAGAGGAGAAGGCTGGTGAATTTTTTGGTATTTTTAATACTTTTGGAAAAGCTGGTGCATTTATGGGTCCAGCACTTGTTGCAGTATTTCTCGCAATTTTCAACAACTCAATAGTAATGCTGCTCCCAATCTTAATTTTGTTTATTCTAGGATTAGTCATTTTATATTTTGTGGATACAAGTGAAATTATTTAGCATAAAGTCAATTATTTTTTATAGCATTTTAGGTGCAATAACTGCATTTATAATTGCACCTTTTATTAGGAGTCTTTTGAATTTTTCATTAGGTATCGAGTTGCTAATCACAACATCTATTATTATTCCAATGTATGCAGTTGCAACTAGAATCTTAAAAAAGCACCTCTAATAATTATCTATCGTTTCAAATAATAATTTTGGTTTATCAGTTATGATGCCATCAACATTAAGATCAATTAAATATTTAAATGTTTCCACATCATTTATTGTCCATACCATTATCTTTAATCCTTTAGACTTTAAGTAGCTAACAAATTTTTTTGTCACAACTTTAATACCATAATATTTTATGGGAACTTGCAAACAATCTCCTTGTATATTTCCATTGTATAAACCAAAGCTTGATATTAACGTTTTAATAACTTCATTGGGACCCATAGATATACATAGTTCTGGCAAGCGTGATCTCACCTTACGCAAACGACTGCTATCAAAACTAGCCACACAAACCCTATCATATGATTCAGTTTTAATGATTATGTCTAAGGCTGGATTGACTACATCATTAGTTTTAAAGTCTATTTGAAATAAAAGTTCAGGGAATTCGCAAAGTGCTTCTTCAAGTCTTGGTATTTTATAATTATTAAATATTCTAAGCTCATCAATTTGGTTGCTAGATAAAGAAGAAAAATTTGAAGAAATATTTAAAATTCTCTTTAGGTCATTATCATGAAATATATACGGAATACCATCTGCTGATACCTGGACATCTGTTTCTATATATTTGCAACCTAGTGACTTAGAATAATCAAATGACTCCAGAGTATTCTCAAAGGATTCTTCCGCTCCACCTCTATGAGCAAGCACTTCTAGTCCATTATAATTAAGATAAGTTTTCATTCATCGATATTGTATACATTATTAATGTAAAATATATGCAAAACACAAACTCACGAGTGTCCCTAAGTGAATAAATTCGATTCTATAAGACCATATAATGACGATGAAGTTAATTTAGTATTATCAGAACTAACAAATAACAGAAGGTTTTTAAAAATGTTATTTGAGACTGGTGAATATAAGTTCATAAAAAATTTACCCTTTTCAAGAAAGATATTAAGTTTGGTATTAAAAAATAAAATAAAAGGCATACATGATATTCATTCGTATCAAAATATATTTGAAAATATTGTTAATGACGTTATTAAAAATTCAGTTAATGAATTCTCATCAACAGGATTGGAAAATATAGCTCATGGTAATGGATATCTTTTTATATCCAATCATAGAGACATCACTTTAGATTCTGCTTTTTTAAACTTCCTACTTCATCAACAAGGATTTGAAACAACATACAATGCCGTTGGAAATAATCTAATGAGTGAGAAGTGGGCATCAGATCTAATGCGACTAAATAAAAGCTTTATCATTGATAGAAGTGATAAATCTAAACGACAAATATATAAAAGTTTAAATCTTGCATCTGAATTTATATTTGATTCAATTTCTATCAATAATAAATCTATATGGATTGCCCAAAAGCAGGGCAGATCAAAAGATGGAAATGATTTTACCGACCCATCTGTTATAAAAATGATTCATTTAAATGCTAGAAAAAAAATGCCAATTAATGAATATCTAAATAGCTTAAATATTATCCCAATATCAATTTCATATGAAAAAGATCCAAATGATTTATTAAAAGCTAGAGAGCTTTACCTTACTGACTTAAATAAAGATTATATAAAAGAACCCAAGGAGGACTTGATGAGCATCGCTGAAGGAATTAGAGGCAACAAAGGCAATGTTCATATAAACATTGGAACAGTGATGAATTTTGAAATTGATTCCTATGATGACTGTTCTGAAAAAATTTCTCGACAAATTAATAAATCATATAGACTACATCCAACAAATTATGCAGCAGCGATTATTCAAGGAAATGATATCCCTGACCACAGTTATTCTGACGAAACTATTGATGATTCTATCTTATATCTAAAAGAGAGAATGCAAAAAATAACTGACGACATGCAGTCATACTTTTTGGACCAATACAGTAATCCAATTAAGAGAAAATAAAGAAAGGGGTAAATAAGAAAAACTTAATTATATCTATAAGCGATATATCCTTATTCTTTTCAGGCTTATATTAGTACTTTTATAGATTGTATCCTTGCTCATTATGTTCATATATATCTAGACCTTCCTCTTCAGCCTCATTTGAAACTCTTAAGTCCATAAACATGTTTATAAATTTAAGAATAATGAAAGTGATAATTATTGTCCATAATCCAATTATTAATATTCCTTCTAATTGAACCATTAATTGTGCCATAGCTCCTTCATCAGATATTCCGTCAGCCCCAGATCCTAAAAACCCATCTGGATTACCAACTATAGCTAACATAATAATCCCCAACATACCTCCAACACCATGAACTGGAAAAACATCTAATGAATCATCTATTTGAAAATATGATTTAACTATTTGTGTAGCATAGAAACATACAGAACCAGCAAATAAGCCTATGAGCATGGCTCCGGCAGGTCCTACAGTTCCAGATGCGGGTGTTATAGTTGCTAGGCCTGCAACCATACCAGTTGCTATTCCAACTGTTGTTGCTTTTCCAGATTTAATCCATTCTATAGCCGCCCATGTTAAAGCTCCGACAGAAGCACTTATATGTGTTACTAACATAGCCATACCAGCTGATCCATTTGCAGCAACTGCACTTCCAGCATTAAAACCAAACCATCCAACCCATAACATTGAGGCACCAATCATTACCATAGTTCTGTTATGAGGAGGGAGAGGAGATTTATTAAAACCTTTTCTTTTACCAAGATAAATTGCAGCAACAAGAGCACCAAGACCACATGTAGCATGAACGACTAAACCTCCAGCAAAATCAATAACTCCTTTATTGGCTAAATAACCATCAGCACTCCAGACCATGTGACATGCAGGAAGATAAACTAAAGTAAACCATACAACTGAAAAAATACACATTGCAGAAAATTTCATTCTTTCAGCAAAAGCTCCAACAACAAGAGCAGGCGTTATTATTGCAAATGTCATTTGGAAAGTTATAAATACAGATTCAGGAATAGTGCCATTAAGTGAATCCCTATCAACACCACTTAGGAATAAAGCACTAAAGTCACCTATAAAACTTCCATTTCCTTTAAAGGCAAGGCTATAACCGTATACGACCCAACAAACAGATATTAAACAAGCTATTGAAAAACACTGCATTAATACTGACAAGACATTTTTTGATCTTACTAGGCCTCCATAAAACAAAGCTAAGCCTGGTAAGGTCATAAATAAAACAAGTGCTGTAGAAGTTAGAACCCACGATGTATCTCCAGAATTAATACTCTCGGCTGAAGCATCCATAGTAAAAAGCAAAACAAATAAGGTTGATAAGAAAATTTTCACAATAAGCTCCCGGTAAATTGTATAAAATAATTATATATATTTATATGCAATATTAATGCCAAAAAAATATAGCAAAAATGCACTAATTGGGGGCATAAAAAAAGAGAAGAGTCGTTATTGCAACAACTCTTCTCTAAAATTTAATATTCTGACCTATAGGGGGAGCATTTTGAATGCAGTCATTGTATTAAATTATTTAAATTCTGGATAAGCTTCTATACCTATCTCAGAAACATCAAGACCTAAATCTTGCTCTTCATCAGTTGCTCTTATTGGCATAACCATATTTATTAAATAAACAGTACCTAGACTTGCTAAGTATGTAAAAATGGCAATAAAAGCAATACCAGTAAGTTGGCCGCCAAAATCAGCACCTCCTGTTATTGTGACAACAAGAACACCATATATACCAACAACACCATGAGCCGATATAGCACCTACAGGGTCATCAATACCTCTTTTCTCTAAAAATAGGATAGAGAAATAAACTATAGCCCCGCCAATTGCTCCAACGATTACAGCTGTACCACCAGATGAACTTAAAGGATCAGCAGTAATTGAGACTAACCCCGCAATAGCACCATTAATAGCCATTGTTACATCCATTTTGCCAGTCATAATTAGGCTTATTAAAAGAGCAGCAACAACACCACCAGCTGCAGCCATATTGGTATTTAAAAATACCTGGCTTACTGCTGTAGCACTGCTAACTTCAGAAACCTTAAGCTCTGAACCACCATTAAATCCAAACCAACCTAACCATAGAATCCATGCACCAAGAGCAGCCATAGGAATATTTGAGCCAGGCATAGGATTTACAGAACCATTGGAATTATATTTACCTTTTCTGGGTCCTAGCACGGTCACAACTGCTAAAGCAGCAGCAGCTCCACACAAATGTACTGTTCCTGAGCCTGCATAGTCTGAATAGGAAATACCCATTGACTCAAATCCACCACCCCAGTTCCAAAAACCCTGCGCAGGATAAATAAAACCAGTTAAAACAATAGCAAACAAAAAGAATGGTAATAATTTCATTCTTCCAGCAACTGCCCCAGAAACAATAGACATAGCGGTCGCTACAAAAACAACTTGAAAAAAGAAGTCAGCTTGATGTGAGTAGTAGCCAACAAAGTTTCCGTCAGAAATAGAGCCCTCAGCTCCATACATCATAGCATCAACCTCTGTGCCAGTAGATAATGACCATGAAGTACCAATTTTTGGGAAAAGTCCTCCAAGATAACTGTCTCCTGAATACATAAGTGCAAAACCACATACTAAATACATAATACAAGCTATTGAGTATAGGCCTAGATTTTTAGTAACAATTTCTGATACATCCTTTTTTTGAACTAATCCTGCTTCAAGCATGGTAAAACCTGCTGCCATCCACATAACTAATGCTCCAGCCATAACAGCATAAAATGTATCTAATGCAAATTTAATTTCTTCCATAATATCTCCTTAGATTAGATTGCGTCTGATCCTGTTTCACCAGTTCTTATTCTGATGACATCATCGACGTTAGTTATAAAAATTTTTCCATCACCAATTTTTCCAGTATTAGCAGTCTTTGTTACTACATCAGTAACAGTTTCAAGATTTTCATCTACTACTAATATTTCTAGTTTAATTTTTGGTAATGTGTCTACAGAATATTCAGCTCCTCTGTACATCTCTGTATGTCCTTTTTGCCTTCCATAACCTTTAACTTCTGTGATAGTCAATCCTTCAATACCAGCATCAACTAGTGCTTCTCTAACCTCTTGAAGTTTAAAAGGTTTAATAATCGCGCTTAATAATTTCATATAACTAAATTAAAAACTTGCGCCTATGGAAAATACAAGTGCATCTTCGTCGACACCGCTATATCCTTCATCAGAAAAATCTGAATAAGCAATACTGCAGTCATAAGAACCGCAACCAAAACCATAAGAGATTAGTAAATTGTCACCCATATCATCATATTGACCATAAGAGATTCCTACAGGCCCAATTGAATATGAAAACTCTAGGTAATCTGTAAAACCACTAGTTGTAGCATTTGCATATGTAATACCAAAATCACCCATACTAAGTCCAAGAACAAGTTCTTCAAAGTCATAAGCTGAAATTCCAGGATATTTAAATGATACATAGCCAAGATCAACTCCAATTCCACCTACTTCAGTTGCATAACCAAAATAAACATCAAATTCATTTCCTGAACCATAATCTGTAAGGACGCCTGCATCATCTGTTGAATAACCCCAGTTGATGTTTGCACCCCATACACCAGCATAAAAACCACCATCTGATTCATAATCAAAACCACCAGATACTGATATGCCATCAGATTGAGTCATTCCTCTCCATATATAATCAGATGTAATGCCTACATTAGCGCTTACCCCTGCATATGATGGCAATGAAACCAATGCCATTAATAGTAATAATTTTTTCATTTGTTTCTCCTTGTTAAAAAAATACTTCTACTTATGTATATGCAATCTTTGTGCCAAATAAATAAATATTATTTTTTTTCATATAAAGATATAATTTCCTTACAATTTAAGAGGTATGTAATGGAATTAAAAAACAAAGTAGCCTTGGTTACAGGCGGAGCATCTGGGTTAGGGCAAGCAACTGTAGAAGCATTTGTTGCAAAAGGCGCCAAAGTTATAATTTTAGATATAAATAAAGATAACGCAGATAAAATTATTGAAACTCTTGGCGAAGAAAACGTATTATTTATCTCTACTAATATTATGGAAGAAGAACCTGTATTAAATGCTGTATCTTTAATAAAAGAAAAATTTGGACAATTACATATAGCAGTGAATTGTGCGGGGACTGGCTATCCTGGAAGAATACTTGGAAAAGAGGCGCCACATCCGCTCGATGCATTTAAATTTATTATAAATCTTAACCTTGTTGGTACTTTTAATGTCATGAGAATAGCTGCTGAATTAATGGATAAAAATAATCCAGATGATAAAGGGGAGAAAGGTGTAATTATAAATACTGCCTCAATAGCAGGTTATGAAGGCCAGATAGGCCAATCCGCATACAGCGCCTCTAAAGCAGGAGTAATCGGGTTAACTCTTACAGCAGCTAGAGACCTCGCTAGACATGCAGTAAGAGTATGCACAATTGCACCTGGGATTTTTGATACACCTCTTATGCAATTAGCACCTGATAAAGTAAGAGATCCACTGTTAGAGTCAACTCAGTTCCCTCATAGATTTGGCAAACCTTATGAGTTTGCTGAATTGGCTATTCATATTGTTGAAAATACTTATTTAAATGGTGAAACAATAAGACTTGATTCTGCAATGAGAATGAAACCTAGATAACTTATTGAACTGCAACCCAATAAGTCATTGCAATAACAGCAATTACTATTAGGAATGTAATTACTTTAGCGTCACTCTTGCTGTCTTTATTTTCCTCATCCGATTCGTAATATTCTTCATAATCATCCTTCATAATCATTCTCCATGTTTAATAACAACTCTTCCAATTTGGCCGCCTTGTAAAATTTTATCTATTTCAATACCTATATTAGATATATTTACAGTCTTTGTTTGCTTGGTGAGATCAAGTGACCATTCATCAGATAATAAATTCCATAATTCTTTTTTTGTTTTTATTGGTGACTCTGCAGAGTCAATGCCTGAAAGCTGAACACCTCTTAAAATAAAAGGAAACACGGATGAAGTAAACATTGCTCCTCCAACATTACCGCAACATGACACAACTCCATGATTTGAGATCATGGAAATAATTTTTGCTAACATTTCACCGCCTACAGTATCTACCGCTGAAGAATAAATGCCTTTATCAAGTGCTTTTGCTGGCTCAGCCATAAAATCATTTCTTGAAATAATTTCTGAAGCTCCAATAGATTTTAAAATTTCAACCTCATTAGGTTTTCCGGTAATAGCATGAGCCTCATAGCCTAACTTGGATAGTAGACTAACTGTAACCGAACCAACACCTCCAGTCGATCCAGACACGAGGACTGGTAAGTTATTTGAAATATCTTTATCTGTAATTTTTTTTACACATTCAGCAGCAGTTATACCTGCTGTACCATAAGACATGGCATCATAATTTGATAAATTGTTAGGCGACTTTATAACCCATTCTTCAGGAATATGTACTACTTCACCGAAACCACCAAATTCAGCCATCCCCATCTTATAACCAGTTGCAATAACTCTATCGCCCTTAGAAAAATTAGATGATGAAGACTCAAACACCTCTCCAGCTACATCTACACCAGGAACAAATGGATAAGATCTTACGACTCCTTTAGCACCTGATGCTGCAAGAGCATCTTTATAATTTAAGGAGCTGTATTCAACTTTAATAAGAACTTTACCTTCAGATAGTGCGGGTACTTCTAGCTCTTTTATAGACCCTGAGAATGTTCCATTATTTTCTTCTACTAAATATGCCTTATACTTCATTAGAATTTATTTTTCAGATAAATATTTTTCTGCGTCTAGAGCTGCCATACATCCAAAACCAGCTGAGGTTACTGCTTGTCTATATATTTGATCAGAAACATCACCAGCTGCAAAAACTCCTTCTTTAGATGAGCTTGTTACAGATCCATTTAAACCAGATTTAATAATAATGTAACCATTATCCATTTCTAACTGTCCTTTAAATATTTCTGTATTTGGTTTGTGTCCTATAGCAATAAAAACACCCATAACATCTTTAGTTACTTCAGTACCATTATTATCAAGTTTTATTCCAGTTACACCCATTTCATTCCCAACGACTTCAGCAAGCTGTGTATTCCAAAGAACTTCAATTTTTCCTTCTTTTTCTAGTTTAAAAACTCTGTCTTGAAGAATTTTTTCTGCTCTTAATTCATCTCTTCTATGAACTAAATAAACTTTTGAACATATATTAGAAAGATATAAAGCTTCTTCTGCCGCAGTATTGCCACCACCTATAACAGCTACCTCTTGATCTTTATAAAAAAAACCATCACATGTAGCACATGCAGAAACACCTTTACCTAAAAACTCTTTCTCAGATGGAAGACCTAGATACATAGCACTTGCACCTGTAGTTATAATTAGGGCATCACAAGTATATTCTGATGTGCCTTTGAGCTGATACGGCTTGCGCGAAAGATCTACCTGATTTATATGGTCATTTATTATTTCAACATCAAATTGTTGTGCATGTTTTTTCATTCTATTCATCAGGTCTGGACCTTGAAGTCCATCGCTGTCGCCTGGCCAATTCTCTACATCTGTTGTTGTTGTGAGTTGGCCACCTTCTTGCATCCCAGCAATTATTTTTGGATTTAAACCCGCCCTAGCAGCATATATACTAGCAGCATATCCAGCCGGTCCTGAGCCTAAAATTATTAATTTGTTATGATTGTCAGACATTGATGAAATTATAATTGAATATAAAGAAATTGTTACGGTTTATGCCTATAATTACAACAATAATTAAATAAATTACTTAAATGCCTCCATATATTAAAAATACACTTTTAAACTTTCTTGGTTTCTTTTTAATAGCCTTATGTTTGTATATTTTTATCTCATTAATCTCTTATGATGTTTCTGATTCTGGATTCTTCAACAAAAATTCCTCAATTAATATTAATAATTTAGGAGGACCTTTAGGTGCATCGATATCAGATTTCCTATATGTTTTAATTGGTTATGGCGGTTATGTAGTTTTATTAATTGGATGTGTTTGGTCTATCCAAATATTATTTTATGAAGATCCATATAATTCACTCATCAAAGTATTAGTTAGGATAGCAAGCTCACTCTTTTTTATTACATGCATTTGCTCTATTGCAGACTTATATTTTAGTAATAATTTTGGCGGTATCTTAGGTAATAGTTTTTTAACAGCAGTTACGTCTTTATTAGGAAATATTGGATCCTTAATTTTTCTTATCATTTTATTAATTCCTACCACATCATTAACTTTTAACTTTTCTTGGTTGGAAAAAACAGATCAGTTTGGTAAGGCAATAATTATTTTTACCAAATATAGCTGGGATATATTTAAAACTATTTTTGTAAATATTAAAAACATAACTATATCTACAATATCAAAATTAAAAAATCTCATTTTAGTAATGCAGGATAATAATGAAAAGAAAAATATTGAAATTACAAAACCTAAAATTGTTAATGAGCCTAAAAAGATTGAGGAGAAACAAGCAAACACACCTATTAATGATTTAAAACAAGCCGATCTACCTGTTTCAATTGAAAGCCCTTTAAAAGAAGTTTTAAAACCACAAGAGGATGAAAAACCTGAAATAAAAAACGAAAAAGTAGTTATGCCAAGTACTGAGTTGCTTGATAGGGCTCTGGATGATGGAAGCTCTCTATCTGAAAATGAATTAAATCAAATAGCAACTCTGCTGGAGACTAAATTAGAAGAATTTGGGATTGAGGCTACTGTTGAATCTGTTTTGCCTGGACCGGTAGTAACAAGATTTGAAATTCAACCCGCTCCTGGTACCAAAGCTAGTAAAATTACAAATATTGCTCAAGATATTGCAAGATCTTTATCTGTTAGTAGCGTAAGAGTTGTAGAAGTTATTGATGGAAAATCATATGTTGGTATTGAGATACCTAATACCAATAGGAAAATGGTTAGATTAACCGAAATATTATCTTCATCAGTTTTTAAGTCTTCACCATCTAATTTAAGTATAGCTCTTGGTCATGATATTTCTGGAAATCCTATAGTTGTTGATTTGGCTACCATGCCGCATTTATTAGTTGCCGGAACAACTGGTTCTGGTAAGTCAGTCGGCCTTAATGCAATGCTACTTAGTCTATTATTTAAGTCCAATCCTGAAAATGTAAGGCTAATTTTAATTGACCCAAAAATACTTGAATTAAAAGTTTTTGATGATATTCCTCACTTATTAACACCTGTTATTACAGATATGACAAATGCTTCTAATGCTCTTAGGTGGTGTGTTGCTGAAATGGATAGAAGATATAAGCTAATGTCGATGATGGGCGGTAATGTAAAAAATATAGCAGGATTTAATAAAAAAATTCAGAATGCTGATGCGAATGGAAAACAAATTTTAAATCCATTAAATGAGGATGAGGAAGAGTTTTTAGAGGCTCTTCCATCAATAGTTGTAGTAGTTGATGAGTTTGCAGATATGATGATGTTGGTTGGTAAGAAGGTTGAACATTTAATAGCACGAATTGCCCAAAAAGCTAGAGCAGCAGGAATACATCTAATTTTGGCAACTCAAAGACCCTCTGTTGATGTAATAACAGGATTAATCAAAGCAAATATTCCAACAAGAATTGGTTTTCAAGTATCTACAAAAATTGATTCAAGAACTATTCTAGATCAAGGTGGTGCTGAGCAATTGCTTGGATATGGAGATATGCTATACCTTCCACCAGGTGTAGGTGTTCCTATTAGGGTTCATGGTGCATTTGTAGGTGATGATGAAGTTCATAGAGTTGTTAATGATTGGAAATCTAGAGCAGCACCTAATTATATTGATGACATTGTTTCATCCAGCCAAGACACTGGCCCAATACCTGGTTGGTCAGCTTCAGAAACTGGATCTTCAGATGAACAGGATGAGCTTTATGATGAGGCTGTAAATTTTGTAATTGAATCACGAAGAGCATCAATATCCGCTGTCCAAAGAAAATTAAGAATAGGTTATAACAGAGCTGCAAGAATAATAGAAACAATGGAAGAGGCCGGTCTTGTTTCAGAAATGAGCTCTAATGGTTCAAGAGAAGTTTTGGTACCCAAAAGAGATTGATTTGAAATATACTTTCTTTAATCTGCTATTAATTTTTAACCTTTGTGCAACAGCTTCACCATCAGAGGAATTAAATTCTTTTTTTAACAACGAACTAACCTTTATTCACACAAGTTTTAATAAATTTGATAAGACTTATGATAGGTCAGAGGGTTCATTTGTACGCAATGATGATAACTCTGTAAGGATAGATATTAATTATCCGTTTAGAGAGATATATTTTTTAAATGATGATGGTATAGAAACACATGATTTAGAATTTAACCAGGTTAAGTTCATACCTATAGAACAAACAAACAATAATTTTTTTGTTAACTTTATTTTAAAAGGATATTTTGATGAATCAAACATAATTGAGAATGATTTTAAAACATTTACTATTATTGATAATAATAAAAAGTTTTATTTTGAATTTATTGATCAAATGACATTGCAAGTTAAATATAAAGACAACATGGATATAGATAATTTAATAAAATTTTTAAGAACTGATGGTAGCTAATATTTTATTTGTAGGCATCGGAGGAGCTCTCGGAGCCATATCTAGATTTGGAGTTAATGAATTATTTGAGAATCATTTATCTTTGTCTTCAACTTTGGGAACCTTGTCTGCAAATATTATAGGATGTTTTTTCATTGGCATGTTTATTGGCATGTCTTTACCTATCAAGGATACCGCATATTATTTTTTTGTTATTGGTTTTCTCGGATCTTTTACAACTATGTCTGCTTTTTCTTATCAAACAATCATGTTGATAAATTCAAATTTAATTCATGCTCTTTCATATATAATGCTCACATTAACTTTAACAGTCCTTGCTACGTATATAGGAGTTATGATCTCTAAATAATGTTAGATATAAAAAAATTAAGAGAAAGCTTTCAAGAAGTTAAAGATTCTTTATCTAGTCGAGGTTATGATATAGATTTAGGGCTTTTCCAATCGTTAGATGAAAAAAGAAAAGTCTTACAAATCAATGTTGAAAATCTTCAAGCTGAACGAAAAAAACTTTCTGCTGAGTATGGAAAGCTAAAAGCATCAGGTGATGACGTTGAACAATTAAAGTCCACCATTGATGAAAATAACACTGAACTGGAAGCTAAAGATAAAGAACTTCAAATTATTCTTATACAAATCAATGATTTTTTATTAGATATTCCAAATATTCCGGATAGTTCAGTTCCAGAAGGAAAAAATGAAAATGATAATGTTGTAATAAAACAATATGGTTCTTTAGAATCAAAAAATACTCTCGATCACCTTGAAATAACAGGCAAAATAGATACTGATTTAGCTGCTAAGCTTGCTGGAGCACGCTTCTCAGTTTTAAAAGGTGATTTAGCAAAACTCCAGCGCGCATTAATTTCTTTTATGATTGAAAATGCTATTAAAAATGGTTATGAAGAATACTATGTTCCCTTCATGGCAAATGAAAAGTCATTAATTGGAACAGGGCAACTGCCAAAGTTCGAAGAGGATTTATTTAAAACTACTGATAATCTCTATTTAATACCCACAGCAGAAGTACCATTAACTAATCTTTTTAGGGATGAGTTTATTAATGAAGATGATCTTCCTATAAAGGTTACATCTCATACGCCATGTTTTAGGTCTGAAGCTGGAAGTTATGGAAGAGACACAAGAGGATTAATTAGACAACATCAATTTGAAAAAATTGAACTTGTACAAATTGTTAATCCTAATAATTCATTAGATTCCTTAAATAATTTGCTTGGTAATGCTTGTGAAATTTTAGACTTATTAGAACTTCCATATCAGGTAATAGAGTTATGCACAGGTGATTTAGGTTTTTCATCTGCAAAAACTTTTGATATAGAGGTATGGATGCCTAGTCAAAACAAGTATAGAGAAATATCATCGTGTTCTAACTTTACTGACTTTCAATCGAGAAGGGCAAATATTAAATTTAAGAATAAAGACGGAAATAACTTTGTCCACACTATTAATGGATCAGGTCTAGCAGTTGGAAGATGTTTAATCGCACTAATAGAAAACAATTACGATGGAAAAAATTCTATAAAAATACCAAAAAGTCTTGAACCTTATTTTGGCTCAAATTCATTAAAAATTGATTGATTAATAAATAGCTACATATAGAAATATAAAGCTATTAACATAAATCTAAGAACTGTTTAAAACATCTAAATCTTTATCAATTGTGCTATCCTAAAGCTATTAATGAAATTTTAATATTAATTACTTGTTCAAATGTTGTGTGTTATTATTTAACATTAATTTTTAAATAGAGGAGAAAAATTATGGCGAGTATGACGCTAAATATGAAACACCCACAAACCGGTCAGGTTAAGCAAGCACCTGTTGGTTTTTCGTGGACGGTATTCTTTTTTGGAATGTTTCCACCATTTTTTAGAGGTGATATGAAGTATGGGTTTATTATTCTTTTAACAGCTTGGCTTGGTAGTGTTATTGTTTTTATGTTTATCTACAATAAGCTTTACTTGAGTGACCTTGTTGCTGCTGGTTATCAAAGCGTAGATGGGGAAGATATGACAAATATTGCCGCATCAAAAGTTGGAATGGCAATCCCAAGAGTAGAAAGCTAGAATTATCTAAGACTTAGATATTTTCTTAGAAATTTTATACAAGCAGTTAAGACTCATAAACGTCTTAACTGCTTTTTTTTACTCATATTTATTCAAATTTTCATAATAATGACTGAACACATATATAAATCCAAATACATGAGAATATTCATGTTCTTATTTATTTTAATATCAACTTTTAATGTATCTTCTCACGGAGTTGTATCCTCAATAGAAGATGAAGTAGATCCTAATAGAAAGATCAATTTCCCAAATACTAAAAATTATTTTGTGATTATTAGTGACCTACATACACATTCAGCTTTTTCTGATGGGCATGTATGGCCTAACTTGAGAGTTGCAGAGGCGTCAAGGGACGGTATTGATTTATTAGCAATTACTGAACATCTTGAATACCAACCTCATAAGTCTGATATTCCACATCCTGATAGAAATAGAGCTTTTGATATCGCATTTGAAGCTGCCAAAAAATCTAATGTTCTTGTTATAAATGGCTCTGAAATAACAAGAGAATTTCCTCCAGGGCATATCAATGCTGTATTCATAAAAGATGCAAACAAAATGATAAATATTGATAGGTCTAAACAATCAGAAGCTGATGACTTTATAAGTCAACTGCCTATAGAGCTAATTGAGGAACATCTTAATGATCCATGGTTTAAAGATGGAATTCTTGCAGCCTTATGGCCAATTGAAGAAACTTTAAATGAAGCAAAGAATCAAGATGCATTTGTTTTTTGGAATCACCCAGCTTGGTCATCAGAGAAAGAATCTTCAGATAAGGTACTGCACAAAATTCACTCAGATTTAATTAAGAAAAAATTAATTCATGGCATTGAAGTGGTTAATGGAAAATGGTTTTCAAAAGAAGCATTTCAAATAGCAATTGATTATGATCTTACAATAATGGGAACATCTGATGTACATGGATTGATTGACTGGGATTATCTCCAAGTACCTAATGGACACAGATCTGTTACTTTAATCCTTACAAAAGAAATCACTGAAGAATCTATTAAGGATGCCTTATTTGAAGGAAGAACAGTCGTTTGGTACAAAAACGAACTTATTGGCCGAGAAGAAAATGTTCTCGAATTAGTAAACTCATGTTTGAGTATAAAAAATACAAGCTTTAAAGGTAAAACAAATGTACTGCTTGTAGAGATTGAAAATATTTCAGATGTTGAATTTTTACTTCAGGTTAATGATGGTAAATCGATTGAAGATAATTCAAGTATTTTTAAAGTTTTGCCAAATTCTATAACTTCTATTGAAATTGGTAACAGTCCATCTAAAAGATTAAAACTTGGCTTAAATATATTAAATGCCCATATAGCTCCAAATAAACATCCTAAAATAGTAATTTCAAATTAAGTTCACATAGAAATTATAAGATTGTAATAGTCCTTAATTAATTTTTAATATATATTATGTATATAGATTAATTTTCACATTGGAGTGTTTTATTATGATTCGGAATTTTTTAAAAATATCTTTACTTTCAATCCTCGTTTCCCCAATTCTTTTATCTCAGGAACTTACATCAGATATCACAGGATCAGTATCAACTGAAAGTGGTTTAGTAAGCGGTGCTCAGGTTGAGATCACCTATGAACCAACAAATACAGTTGTAACAAGAACAACTGATTCATCTGGTAGATATACTGCTGGTGGACTAAGGCCTGGTGGACCATACACTATTAAAGTTACTGCAGCTGGCTTATTATCAGATCAAGTAACTACTAGTTTAGTAGTTGGAGAAACATCAAGGCTATCTTTTGTTCTGAGGTCCTCAACATCTGTTGATGATGTTGTAGTTACAGCAGAAAGAATAACAACTGATAAAGGCATGGGTTTTTCATCAACTATTGATGCTCAGACTATTCAAGAAACACCTTCAGTTACGAGAGATATAAAAGATCTAATTAAGTTGAATCCATTAGTTTCTTTGGATGATGCTGAAGATGACTATGCAAGCATTTCAATTGGTGGCGCTCATCCAAGAAGTAATGATATTAAAGTTGATGGTGTTTCATTCAATGATGATTTTGGATTGAATGATAACGGCTACCCATCTCAAAGAAGTCCAATTAATTTAGATGCTATTGAACAGATGTCAGTTAAAGTAGCTCCAGCTTCAGTCGAGTATTCAAATTTCAGAGGAGGTATTATTGAATTTGTCACAAAAGGTGGAACTAACGAATTTGAAGGTAGTGTTGGATATTATGATAGAGGCGATCAGTTCTATGGCGATAAAATTGAAGGTAAAAAATATACTTTTGATAAAGAAGATACCGCTCAAAGTTTTACATTTGGCGGACCAATTATTAAAGATAAAGCTTTCTTTTATGTAACATATGAAGATACTTCTGTTACAAATCCAGTTCTATATGGTCCAGCTGGATCAGGTGCTGCTAATGAACAAGTTATTACACAGGCCCAAGTCGATAGCTTAAGACAGCTAACAATCAGTAAATATGGCTGGGATCCACTTGGAGTAGCGTCAACAACTGAATCTACACAAGAAAATACATCATTAAGGATAGATTATATTTTAAATGAGAATCACAGACTAACTTATAATTATAAAAATACTGAAGGAGATCGATTAAGAGCAAGTGGGAGTAATTCTTCTTTTTACTTTGAATCAGCTTCCTACTTTAAGGGAGAAAAAACAGATACATCAAGTCTTCTGTTAGTCTCTGACTGGTCAGATAACTTAATCTCAGAAATTTATTATTCGAATAAATCTACTGACACAAGTCAAAATTCACCAGCAGGCCAAGATATACCAAATTTTTATATAGATGATGCTTATGGCATGCGAGTTTACTTAGGTGCTGACATATACAGAAGTGCTAATAAATTGGCAACTGAAACAGACTTTCTTAAAGCAAAGTTAACTTACTATACTGGTAATCACAAAATAACTGCTGGATATGAAAATACTACTTACGACATATATAACGTATTTATTGTAGCGCAAGATGGTGAATGGGAATTTGATTCCTTGGCTGATTATGAGGCTGGTGTTGCTAGTTCATTTAGCGCTAATAATGCAAAAACAGGTAATGTTGATGATGCTGCAGCCGTCTTTGATTATGGCCTAACATCAATGTATTTAATGGATGAATACTCAGTTTCTGATAGATTTAGCGTAACAGCTGGTATTAGGTATGATGAATATGATTCAAATGATGCTCCAGCTAGAAATGCTGCTTTTGAGTCTACCTATGGTTTTGCAAATGCAGGTATTGATGGAACCAGTCTGATGAATATTAGGCTTGGAATGGATGTTATTATTGATGATCTTAGTGATCTTAATGTTACTTTTGGAACATATTCAGCAAAACTTCCAGCTGTATGGATTTCAAATGCATACACAAATGATGGTGTCAGGGTTTCTGCATATAATAGCTCAAATGCTCCTGCAGGCTGTAATCCTTTAACATCTGCTGGATCAGGATTGCCAGCATGTGTGCAACAAGCAATTCAAGATGCTCCATTAACTGATGCAAAGATAGACTTTATTGCACCAAGTTTTGAATGGCCTGACTCAAAAATACTTAATGTTACATATGAAAGAGATCTTCCTAATAATATGGATTTAAGTGTTACTTACTTATTTTCTAAACAAGAAGAGGCTTTATATAAAGTTATCGATACTGGATATCCATTAGATGGCGATATTCCAACTGTCCCAACAGAGTTTGCTCCTGATGGAAGACCTATATATAACATGACAGGAAGAAGAACCTATAAAGCAGGTTTATATAATGACTGTTGTGGTGAGAGAGAAGTCATCTCAGCAACACTTAACAAAGCATTTAGAGATGGAGATACAGTCCTATCTGTAAGCTACACTGGTCAGAATAATACTGAACTAAGTGGTATGACTTCTTCTACATCAAATTCTAACTATGGTAAAACTGGTGCTATTGACTTTAATAATAGAAGGGCAATGACATCTATATATGAAACTGAACATAGACTTCTTGCAACATTAAGATCTAAACATTATTTCTTTGGACCAGATATGCCAACTACGTTCACTTTGATTTACGAGAGAAAATCAGGACTACCGGCTTACCCAACCTTTGATACATTTACTGGTTGGACTGGAGATTACAAAACCAAAGCATTTGGTTATGATTATAATTTAAATGATGACAGCTCATCCTTGCTTTATATTCCAACTAGAGGAGATGCAATTGTATGCTACTCATACAAATGTCAAAGCGAAGGATCTGCTGATGCTATTGCACGTGAAAATGAGGTTTTAAATCTCCTATATAATGTGTTTGGTCTTGAAGATAGTGCTGGAGAAATTGCTGATAGAGGTTCCATGAGATTTCCGTGGCAATCTTCTTTAGATTTTAAGATTACACAAATACTTCCTGGTTTTAGAGAAAAAGACGAGGTTGTAGTAACTTTAGGAATTGAAAACCTTTTAAATCTTCTTGATGATGATAAAGGTGTCGTAAGATATGGATATTACTCAGGCAGAATTCCTGTAATAGATCTAAGGATTGTTGATGGTACAAAGTATGACTACAGTAGAAATGCTTTCCGTTATGATTTTGATGATCCCTATAACATGAGTTTATCCGCTACACAAAGTGTCTGGAGAGCTCAGCTAGGATTTAAGTATAATTTCTAATAATACTTATATATAATTTAAAGGCGGTTTCGACCGCCTTTTTTATTATGCAAACTTTAATACCTGAATTATCTTTTAACAAAATTGAAAAAGGGGACCCTGCTTCAATAAATCTTTTAAATGATGCTTTGTCTAATCATGGATTTTTTTCAATAACTGAACATGATCTATCTAAAGATCTTGTAAATAGATGCTATAAATCATCTAAAGAATTTTTTAATTTAGATTATCAAATTAAAAATACATATAGCTCAGTAGGCTCAAAAGGAGCTAGGGGTTATACCCCAAAAGGCATCGAAACAGCTGTAGGTGAAAAGATAGCGGATCAAAAAGAGTTTTGGCATCATGGGCCGGTTGTTGATAAAACTTATGATAAAAAAATTCCACAAAATTTAATAATCGAACAAATTCCAGAATTTAATGAAGACTTTGATAATTTATATAATGAACTCCATAATATTGGCTCAAGAGTCTTGTCAGTGATTTCACTTTCTCTAGGGCTAAAGCATGATTACTTTGAAACATGGGTTGAAAAGGGCAATTCTCTATTAAGATCTATTCATTACCCACCTGTTGATTCAAAGGCTAATCCACATAGGGCTCGCGCTCATGAAGATATTAACCTTATAACACTTTTGATAGGCGCTGAAGAGGGCGGTCTTGAAGTATTAAGCAAAGATGGATCATGGATTAAAGTAGAGCCAAGCTCTGAGGCAATTGTTTGTAATATTGGAGATATGATGCAGTTGGTTACTGACAAGAAGCTGAAGAGTACAACACATAGAGTAATCCAAGATAAGGATGCAGAATCTAAATCAAGATATAGTATTCCATTTTTTCTTCATCCAGCTCCATCCATTTGTTTAAAATCTGTTTTTAAAGATGATGATATTGGTGTTTTGGCTGACGATTTTTTAGATCAAAGATTAAAAGAAATTAAATTATATTAACTATGACATTGCTTAATTTATCTCAGATTATAATTGGCTTTATTGGCCTCATTGCTATTGCGATCCCATTTTCAGACAATTTTAAAATTATTAATTTTAAATATATTCTTTATGGGATTTTAGCCCAAGTTTTATTAGGATTAATTTTATTAAAAGTACCATTTATAATTAGCGCTTTTGAAGTGCTTGGGAATGGCGTTGTTATATTACAAGAGGCAACTATAGAAGGAGCAAATTTTGTTTTTGGATATCCTCCAGCTGAAGATGTAAGTCCTTATAGATCACTTTTAGAAACTTTTGCATTTGGTGTTCTTCCCTACATCATAGTCATGGCGTGCATATCAGCCATTTTATGGTATTGGGGCATATTACCTTTTATAGTTAATTTAATTTCAAAAGCTTGCCAAAAATTATTTAACATAGGCGGACCTGTTGGATTGGGGGCTGCCGCAAATATTTTTATTGGACAAGTGGAGTCCCCATTATTAATAAGACCTTATGTCAGTAAACTCTCAAATAAAGAATTGCTTATATTAATGACTGCAGGTATGGCAACAGTAGCAGGTTCTGTCATGGTAGCTTTGATAGCTATTTTAGAAAATTCCTTTGCAGATGAAAATTTAATACAGCACTTTATCACTGCATCAATTTTATCTGTTCCAGCAGCTATCATGTATGCAAATATTATGATTCCATCAAATGAAATAACAGATTTTAATGAAAATAAAGTTCCAAAAGTATACAAAAGCACCATGGATGCAATAACTCGGGGAACTTCTGATGGAACAAGTATTGCTGTAAATGTTGGAACAATATTAATTGCAGTAATTGCTTTAGTTTATATTGTTAATTCTTTTTTGGGATTAATTTCAAATCAATTTGGATTTGAACTATCAATTGAAATAATACTTGGATATGTATTTGCACCAATAGCTTGGTTGATGGGTATACCTTGGAGCGAAGCAATTATTGCTGGCGAACTTCTTGGAATTAAAACAACTTTGAATGAGTTTGTAGCCTATCCTGGATTAGCAGCAATTGAAAATGGTGATCTTTCAGACAGATCAAAACTAATTACTTTTTATAGTTTGTGTGGTTTTGCAAATTTATCATCTGTAGGAATCTTAATTTCAGGAATTACTGCAATGGCTCCTGAAAGAAAAGATGATTTAATTAATGTTTCTTTTAAAGCATTGGTTGGTGCAACCTTAGCATCTTGTATGACTGGTTTAATTGTTGGAATTTTTATCTAATTGTTTATAACAATAAATATATTTAGATACGAAGCAAAAAATAACCAAATCACATACGGCACATACATTGAAAATGAAATCAAATCTTCCTTAAACATAATATACAAAATTCTTACATTTAAAAAAATCAATAACCAGATATCGATTAATGCAAAAACTGGAAGATGGAATGAAAAGAATAACCAGGACCAGATAGTGTTAAAAAATAATTGAATATAAAATAAAGCACTTACAGAATAGAAAGTCCTATATGCTGAAAACGACATTAATAAATATAAAATCGGCCAAACAATACCAAACACATATCCTGGTGGATTTAATTCAGATTTAATTAAGTTTTGATACCAAAGATCAGAGCTTGTATTTGTTGAGGCAAGTCCACCAACAATTAACGCAATAAAAACAAAAACGAAAACATAAGATTTTTTATTATCCACTTAGTGATTTCTAAAGAACCTACTTATATTTTCAAAGATGCTACCGAAAAGATTAGAGCCTTTTGGCCTTGCCTCAATATAAATATAAAATCCTACAAAAACTAAAGAAATTATAAATACCCAAACTGCGTCATATTCACCCATAAGTGAATTATAAATCCTTTAAAGTTTTAAATATATTTAATTTAGGTTTTTTCTACAATAATTGAACAAACTGAGTAACCTGCTCCAAATGAGCAAATAATGCCTTTCTCTCCTTTTTGGATATTATTGTGAAGGTTAAAAGCAAATAATGAACCTGCGCTTGCCAAGTTACCAAATTTCTCAATCGGTAAAGGTGCAAGATCACTAGGAATTTCATCTTCTCCAATAATCTTTGAAACAATTAAGTTAACCATTCTTGAGTTAGCTTGATGTAGCCAGAATTTAGATATTTCAGTTGGTTTTATATTATTTATTTCTAATTGAGATGAGATAAATTTTGCGACCATTGGGCATACTTCTTTAAAAACACTATTTCCATTTTGGTAAAAGAGTAGGTCATCAAATGATTTATCATCTCCAGCCGCTCTGACCAAATAACTCCAATCGCTTCTTATATTATTTGAAAATTTAGTAATTAGTTTTCTATCAATAATTTTAAAGCAGTTATCTGAATTATTTTTTTTAGATATAACTGAAGCAACACAACCATCTCCAAAAATAAAATGTATGTCTCTTCTTTTAAAATTAACAAAAGGAGTAGAAATTTCTGGGTTTATAACTAAAATTGTTTCTGCCAATCCAGAAGCAATATCACTATACGCATTATTAATTGCAAAGGTAGTAGATGAGCAGCCAACCAACATATCATACGCATAACCATCAATACCAAGTTCATTCTGAATTTCTATAGCAACAGATGGATAATTTCTAGCAGCATGTGATGTTCCTAAAATAACAGCATCAATATCTGAAGGCTCAACACCTGCATCATCCATAGCTTTTTTTGCAGCCGCAATTCCAGCAACTGCATGTATGGATAACTTTGATTCATCTTCATGATCAACAGATGGCATCATTCTATTAATATTAAGTATATTTTTTTTGTCAATTACATGTCGAGTTTTTATTCCAGATGCTTTTTCAATAAAGCCTGACGAGGAATGCTCTAGAGAAGCTGATTTACCTGAACTTATAAGATCTTTATTTTTTTGATTATAATCATCAACATATGCATTATAGGAAAAAACTATCTCATCGTTAGTAATAACATCATCTGGGTACCAAATACCCGTGCCAGCTATATGTATTTCATCCATTGTTATTTCAAAAATTTATATAAGAGTTTATTATAAATTATGAATTTAAACACCTCTATAGATAATAATTATATTTATCAATCTTTATCTAAGTCAGCAAACCTTAAAGGAATTATTCATATATCTCATGGTAAAGGTGAATATATCGGGAGATATTCTTGGTTAATAAAAAAACTTAACAGCGATGGTTATCATGTAATTTCACAAGATCATCGAGGGCATGGTAAATGGATTAAGAATGGACACCCTAAAGGTATATTTGCAAATTTCAATGGGTGGGAAATTATTACTCAAGATTTAAATGACTTAATAAACAATACTAACAAAAAATATCCAGATTTAAATCAATACTTATTTACTCATAGCATGGGATCTTGGGTTGGTCTATCAGTTGTTATGCAGAAAACATCTTTAAAAGGATTAATAATTTCAGGATCTTCAAAATTTCCAAGTTTTATAATGATTTTGCAAAAACTTTTAATAAAAATTTCAACTTTTTTTTCAGGAAAATATGCTACAAATCCCCTAATGGAATACATTACTGATCGGACATGGAATAAAAAATTTAAGCCAAATAGAACTACACATGACTGGGTTTCTTCAGATCCAAGAAGTGTTGATAACTATATTAATGATGATATGTGTGGTTTTCGTGTAACAAATTCTATGTGGGGTGATATAGCATATGGCTGCACTAAAGCATTTGATGCAAATAGTTACATCAATGCTGAAAAGACAATGCCAATAATGTTAATCTCAGGATCTAATGATCCTGTTAGTGATTTCGGAAATGGGATGAAAGATCTTTATGAGATGCTTAATAAAATATTCTTAAATATTCAAAATATCTCAATAGACAAAGATAGGCATGAGGTTTTTAGTGGATTAAAAAAAGATGATGCATATAATTCGCTTATATTATTTCTAAAAAATATAGCATGAGAATTTTCTTAGTTTTATTTATATTTATAAACATTCTATTTTCTAATGAAATGGAAAAAGTGTTTGTTGATTATGAAAATGAAAAAAGACATTACTTGATATATAAGCCTCATAATTACAATGACAATCAAGGCATTGATTTAGTTATAGGCCTTCATGGATATAATGGATCGGCCTCAGGTTTTGAAAGTGAGGTCACTGGAGGGTTCAATAAGCTAGCTAATAAATATAATTTTATTGCCGTTTATCCTGAATCTCTTAATTTTTATGATGGTGAAACCTTAGTCACAACTTTTAATGACATCATAAGACCAACAAATTATGAAGAAATATCATCTATTTGTTTAAGTGATAATGAAAGAATTATATACCCGAAATTTCCTAACTGTGATCGTGGAAGATGTGGTTGGGCTCCTTGTGTTGATGATGCAAGTTTTATCAAATCTATAATAGATACTTTTAAAAATAAATTTAAAATAAATAACGTATATATGATTGGTAATAGCTCTGGAGGAACCTTTGTAAATTCATATGTTTGCAAATATCCTAAATCAATTACTGCAGCTATAAGTATTAATGGAATGTCGCGCTCTGGCTTTGGTTGTACTCCAAATCATCCAGTTAATTTTATAAGTTATGCTTCATTAAAAGATACAAGTGTTCCTCCTGTGGGTGGGCTTTCTGCAGATGGACTCTTTTATGAAACACAAGAAAATCTTATTAAGAATTGGGTTGATAAATTTGCATGTAAAAATCAAGTTGAAAAAACTTATGAACATTATGAAACTTACAAAGAAACAACCTTTTCAAATTGTATTGGTAATATAAAAATAATGTCTATATTAAATTTAGATGCAGATCATATGTGGCCAGAAGCAGGTTATAACAAAGATACCGGGCAAAGCACGTATACTAATTTCGGTACATGCGTAAGCAGCATTCAGAAAGAATTTAATATACCAAAATGCTATAGGTCCAATGATGGATGGGGAAGTGAGTTTATCTTAAAAAAATTATTTAGCACCAATAATATTAACTAATTCATCTGATATTAAATCAGGGTCTTCAAAAAATGGAAAATGACCTACCTCCTTTAGTATTGTAATATCAGTGTCTAGATTAGTGTTTTTAAACAATTCATTCTCGGGATTAAATCTAGCAAGTTTATCTTTCTCACTAAAAATATATTTAATATCTTTTAAATTATCTATTTGATTTTCAGTAAGTCTGAAAACATTACAGGATTTTAAATCAATTGAACTTATTTCTTTTTCTGATTGGTTAAAAAGTCTTTTTAAAGGATACAATTTTATTTCTCTTTCAGGATCAGCTTCAACTACCTTGGTTCCATATGGAGATTTAATTTGTCCCTTTGATCTTCCATAAAAGCCAGATCCCATAGTTCCGAACCCCTTGGTCTTTATTTTAGTTTTAGGAAATTTATACACTCCATATTTGGTTAGAAATTCCACTGCTTGATCAAGATTTCCTTTAGCATGATCTAACAACATATCTCCAACTAAAAAAGGATAAGCAATATTCATACATATTGTCATTTTATTTTGAAATTCTGTAGATAAGTCTAATGCTACTAAACCACCCCAGCTATGACCTATTACTATTGGGCTTTTGATATCCGTTTCATTGAAAACATCAATACAGAAATTTGTATGATCTCTAATTGAGCTAACAATCGGCCCAGATGTATAGCCATGACCAGGCAAATCTATACCTAAAATATTATATTTTTCATAGAGACTTTCTAAACTAAACATAGATACAATTCTATGATCCATCCCAGCCCCAGGTAAAAATACTATTGAAGTTTTTGATGAATCAAATGAATTCTTTTCAAAGATATTTGCTTTATGATTTTTTAAATTTAATTGCATTTTGAAAGATAGATATTATCAGGAATATATAAATAAACATCAATGGTACAGATATTATTACTAAAAGCCACATAAACGCATCCTTGCCGCCCAAAAACATTATTAATGCTGGTTGAATCATTAAGATAATTGCAAAAAATACTCTAAGATTTTTTGAAGGAGTGTCCTTAAAGTTTTTCATTGATGCTGATGCAAGAATATAAGAAAGAGAGTCATAGGTAGTACACAAAAATACAACCGCAATAATAGCAAACAGTATCAAAAATATATTCCCAAAGTTTAATGATGATATGGTTTCAATAACGAGGGCATGCGATGTAAGGCTTTGGTCTAAAAATATTTCTGGTGCATTTAAGGTACCATTTTCATAAAAATAAATTGATATATTAGAAAGTATTCCAATATGAAGAATGCAACCAAGAGATCCTACAATCAAAGCTCCAAAAATTAGCTCCCTGATAGTCTTATTATTTGAGATATTCACAATAAAGGCTCCAACTGCTGGGGCTAACGCTATGTACCAGGCCCAATAAAAAACTGTCCAGTCTAATGAGTATTTTGATTTAACTAAACTTAAGCTTAAGTAATTCTTAATAACATAAGATACAGGTTCTAGTGTATTAACAATGATATATTTTGTTGGCCCTATTATTAATACTAAAAACAAAAAGATTATTACAAGAATAATATTGAAGTTACTTAGTTTTTTAATTCCATTCTCCAGTCCTCTATAAACACTTATTGATACAATACACATGCAAACAAAAAGCATTAGAAAATCTAGATATATAGTCTGATTTAAATTAAATATTTTAGAAATTGCAGCAGACATCAAAGGAAATGATAGCGCTAAGCCTACACCAGCTCCTGTTAGGATTGCGCCAATAAAGAAAACGTCTAAAACTATTCTTAAGATACCAGATTGTTTTTTTAACAATATCCCAGAAAATGTAAGAGGAGTATTTATATTTCTCATTAGAGAAAATACAAATGCTACTGTCGGGAGTATATATAATGCCCAGCCAGTAAACATCCAATGAAACAATGGATAAGATCTAGATACTAAGAGGGTTTGGTCATTATTCTCAATCGGGTCAGTGTAATAAACGAGCCATTCATATGTAGACCAATAAAGGAGGGCTGCTCCCATTCCTGTAGCAAACAACATGGAGTACCACGAAAAGTAAGAATAATTTGTTCTCCCTTCAAGTTTAATTACTCCTGATCCTGCAGGTGAAAAAGCAATAATAATTAATATAACCAACGTCATGAATCCAAAAAAAAGGAAAAATGATTCAAAGTTTTTTGAAAAGAAACTATAAACTTTTAATAAATTTTCTGCACTACCATCTGGATCTAAAAGCACATATGATGACAATATTAATAAAAAACTAAATGTGATCACAAGAACAGTTTTGCTCCACAAAGGATTTAATTTAATATTAATCATACTCAAGTAAAATAAAACATAATGATAACAAATAAATTTGATTACCCTGAATTAAAAAGAGTCAATAATGATCTAGGAAGATTTTACATAGATTCTGATAAAAATCATGTACCAAGTGTAACGACAATTTTAAATAACATATCTGATAAAAAAGCTTCTATTGATCAATGGAGAATGAGAGTAGGGGACGATGAGGCAGATAGAGTTATGAAAGAAGCTACAGATATTGGAAGCATGGTTCACGAGTCTTTAGAAAATTATTTAAATAAGTCCGATCATAATATTTTTACTAATGACAGTATTGGTATAATGGCAAAAGGAATGTCTCAAAAACTGATTGATGATGCCTTGAATAGTATTTCTGAAGTATATGGCTTGGAGGTGCATCTAGTTTTAAATGATCTATATGCAGGAACTGCTGATTGTATTGGTGTAATTGATGGCGAAGAAACAATAATAGATTTCAAAACTTCAAAAAGAATTAAAAAGAAAGAATGGATTGATGATTATTTTCTTCAGGGCTGTGCTTATGCTAATGCCCATAACGTGATGTTTAATACCAATATTAAACAAGTTGCGATATTGATGGTTGACAGAGATCTAATTTATAAAAAATTCTTAATTAAAGATAATGAATTTAATCATTTCACAAAATTATGGAAACAAAAGTTATTAGCGTTCCATAATAAATTTACTTGGTAAGTTTAAGGTTATTTAAACTTACTTTACATATCAATAGGTGATTCTGTACTCATGTCGGCATTTCTGAAACTCTGATCAGATAGAGTTGGCTCCATTTTCTCAAGATCGCTATACATGAGGACGCCCGTTAGATCTATTAGCGTTGATGTTTGGCTTATAAATAGATCTGGATTCCATTTATCAATATCTGCATATTTATTCCAGTAATATCCAAGGAATCCTCCTTGTCCAAAAGCAGGCACGTTTAAGCAAGTCCAAACTTCACAACTAGAACCATCCCATTCAACAGCAATCTTATTGAGGTCATCTTCATAACATTCATATTCATCACAATTCTGTTTATCTCTAAGCTCATTGGCAAGGGCTATGACTCCAACACCCCACCAAACCTGTTGAAAGTCACCGCTCGGACCGGGTCTTTCTGGTACTGATAAAAGCCCTCTTGACCAACCATATTTATCAATAGCTTGTTTAGCAGATTCAATTAAATAATCATTATTTCTACTCCAGAGATATGATTGTTCTGTATATCCAGTTGAAAAGACTTCACCATTAACTTCCTTATAATCCATCTCTCCCAAATGTTCAGCCTGAATTAAGCCGACTACTTTATTTCTTAACTCTGGATTTTTTTTCAACCATGATTTGTCTTTATGAGTTCTTTCCATCCCAGGCATATAGTGACGACAATCAAGATAGATTAGTAATGTTCTATCTCTTTGTTCTTGAGGAATGTTAGAAAAATATTTTACAATGCCAAGAATTCCTAGAGCGCCATTATCTTGTGTTATGGAAGGACCATCAGTGTGATTTGTAAGAATTATTTGTTCGTCTAAATCAGTCCCATAATTTTTACCGGGTAAATATCCTATTAACTGATATGCCTCTGATTTTATTATTTCACTGTTAAGTACTATATTGGCATTTTTTTTATTTCTAGCTGCTTCAATAACATCTTTTCCATCTTCCCTTGAGAGAATAAGGGTAGGGGATTCATAATAATCAGGAACAGGGAAGGTATATAAGCCTTTAGTTCTATCAAAAGCCATATCATAAACAATTACCGCACCGGCGGCTTCACCATCTTCAGCTATCTGATCTAAACGCTGAGCTAATTGATACCAAATATCAAAAGTGAAGGAGACTTCTGGATCAACAAATTCAAAAGGCTTAGGCAAGGTATCACCATCAATAGCATATTCATAGTCATTATATGTATAGTTAGCAAGATAATTATTGCTATATGGTTTATCTGGATGATCTTTTGTTGGAATAACGACAATTTTATCTTTTATATCAGGTGGATTTTTATGATCATATAAAACCATTTCAGCTGAAACACCCTTTAATGTAGTTTTTCCAGAATAAGCACCATAATATGCAACTCGAACTTCCTTACCCTCCACAGTCAGCATCCAATTTTTAGGATCTTCTGATATAGACCATCTATCAAATTCCCAAGTATTTTTATATAAATCAACAACTCCATATTCAATGAACTCTTTTTCAAGAAAATTCATATAGTTAAACCATTCCTGAGTGCCGGTAAGTGTTGGTAAATTGTTATTTTTAACCATAGACCATGAAATGGCCTCCTCTCTATCAACAATCCAAGATTCATTTAAAGGTAAAAATGAATTAACGTCTTGTTTAGAGCAGGAAATCAAAATTAGTAATAAAATAGATAATCTTGGTATTAATGTATGCATAATAGGTGTAATAAAAATTTACTATATTTAATTTTTATTGTATATTTTTTATAAGACTTTTAAAAATAGGGGAAAAAATGAATATATTTCACGCCGAAAAGGTACATGATGCTGTAATAAAAACAACTAAAGCAACTGCGATTGCCTCAGCTGTTCTTGTGAGCGCTAATACAATTGCACAAGACGATCTTATGATAGAAGAAGTTATTGTAACTGCGCAAAAGAAAGCAGAAAACCTTCAAAATGTTCCAATTAGCGTAACAACATTATCATCTGATGAATTAGACGCACTTAATATTAAAGATTTTGCTGACTATGTTCTTCAATTGCCCGCAGCATCTGCGGTACAAAGAAGACCTGGACAGGGTCAGATTTTTATGAGGGGTGTTTCAGATGGTGGAAACTCGAACCAATCACTTCAAGGCCCAGCTGTAGCTATTTATTTAGATGAGTCACCAGTAACAATGATTGGTGATAATCTTGATGTTCATGTTTATGATATAGAAAGAGTTGAATCATTAACTGGTCCTCAAGGAACTTTATATGGAGCAGCTTCTCAAGCTGGTAATTTAAAAATTATTACTAAAAAACCATCTAATGAGTTTGATGCTGGTTACAACATAAGTGCAGAGTCTACTAGAGGTGGTGATGGAAGCACAATGGTTGAAGGGTTTGTTAATATCCCTTTATCAGAAAATATCGCTTTAAGGTTTGTTGGCTTTAATGATAGAGATGGAGGCTTTATTGACTCAGTAAATGATTCTATTACATATCCAGTCAGTGGTATTACTAAATCAAATGAAGTTTTTGTTGAAGATAATTTTAACGATGCTGTAAAAGATGGATATAGAGCTGCATTGAGAGTTGATTTAAATGAAAACTGGAATCTTGATGCTAGTTATATGGGTCAAGAAACATCAACCAATGGAGTCTGGGATCATAATCCAGATGAATTAGGTGAATATAATGTCAGTAGATTCTACGACGATAAGTCACATGATGAGTGGACAAGATTCTCAGCAACTCTAACAGGCGATTTGGGATTTGCTGATTTAACTTTTACAACATCTAGTCTTGAAAGAGATTTTGAGGTTATGAGTGATTATTCTCATTACTCAATTGATGGATATGTAGAAGGTTATTACACATGTTATACATATTATTTTGGACCATGTGTTGACCCAAGCATTCAATTCGAAAACGATACTCATCAAGAATATGATACAACCGAAATAAGGTTATCTTCAAAAGCTGGCGATAAGTTTAATTGGATAATTGGAGCGTTCCAGACCGAAAATGAGACTTACTATAATTCTCAATGGCATGTACCTGCTATAAATCCTGCAGCAGCAGTTCCAGGTTCAACAGACCTATATTACCAAACTGAACAAGTAAGAGCTGAAGAAGAATCTGCTGTATTTGGTGAAATCTATTATCAAATTAATGATAAATTAGAATTAACGCTGGGTCATAGGAAATTTGATAATGAAACAACTTTAAAAGGTTTTGTAGGAACAGTATGGTGGCCGAACTTTATATTAGGTAGTGCTACTAGAGAAGATAATGTAAATTCTAAATATGATGGAAGTGACAGCATTTCTAAAGTTAATCTCTCATATCAAATAGATAATAATTCTATGATTTATATCACAAGATCTGAAGGCTATAGACCTGGTGGTGCAAATAGAACTACACAACTTGGTGCAACTTATGATTCTGATTTCTTAACAAGCACTGAGTTTGGATTTAAATCAATATCAATGGATGGCAGATTAAGACTAAATGGTGCTATGTATCAAATGGATTGGGATGACATACAACTAGGCTGGTTTGACTCTTCTATTTCTCTACTAGGATTGGTTGACAATATTGGTAAAGCCAACAGTAATGGTTTTGAGCTAGATGCTAAATATATATTAAATGATTCCACTTCAATTTCTTTTGGTTATGCGAATAATGAAGCCAAATTAAAAGAAGATTATGTGTTAAGAGGGGTTGTTGAGGCACGAAATGGCCAAGACCTTCCTTTCACTCCAGATTCAAAATATAACGTCACTGTAAATATAGATACGTCAGAAACATCTAACATCCAGTTTAATTATGTTTTTGTTGATGAGATGTGGAATGACTTATTCTATGATGACAGAGAAATGCAAGACTCTTATGGAATTGCAAATGTCTCATTCACAACAATGGTCGGAGAGAATGGTTCAGTTCAGATATATATGGACAATATTTTCGATGAAGTTGCTGAACTATATATAAATAGTGAAGATATCCAAAAATTAACTACTGTGAATAGACCTACTTCTATAGGAGTTAAATATAGCTGGAAACTTAAGCAATAGTTTCAAATAACTAATTGAAAGGCTGTATCATTGATGCGGCCTTTTTTATTTTAAAATAATTGAAAACATATACTAAGGACAACATTCCAGATCAGCTTATTGAAGCGGCAAAGCTAATTTCCGAAGAGAAGCTTAAAAAAGCTGAACCTATACTTAGAGATTATTTAAAAGATGATCCTATGGATGTTAATGCCATGAAATTATTAGCTGATATAGGTATTAAATTTAGAGCATATAAGGATGCTGGTTATTTACTTACAAGAGCATTAGATTTATCTCCTGATTATGATCATGCTCGTCTAAGCTATGCGAATTTATTATACAAAAGACAATTACCCTTTGAAGCATTAGAGCAAATTACAATTCTTCTTAATAAAGACCCTGAAAATGCTCAATTTTTAACTCTTAAAGCTGTGAATTTAGCTTTAGCAAATCAACATGACGAAGCATTAAAAATATTTGAGATAATTATTAAAGACAAAGCAATAGAAAATAATCAACTCCATCTTAGTTATGGACATACACTTAGAGCAGTTGGTAGAGTTGATGAGGCCATAGAATCATATAAAAAGGCAATATCAACTAAAACAGGATATGGCGAAGCGTATTGGAGCTTAGCAAACCTTAAAACATTTAAATTTAAAGACAATGATATAAATGAACTTACAAGCTTATTGCACAATAAAGATTGTAAAGTTGAAGATTATTTCCATTTATTATTTGCTCTTGGCAAGGCTCAAGAAGATAAGAATAATTTTGAGGCCTCAATCGCAGCCTACGTAAAAGGAAATAACATTAAAAGCAAACAAGTCCCATGGGACTCTAAGGGGTTTAGTTCAGAATGTAACGAATTGATAAATTTTTTTACTAAAGATTTATTTAATGAATATAAATCTTATGGAAACAAAAATTCTGACCCGATATTTATACTTGGCTTACCAAGATCTGGTTCAACTTTAATAGAACAGATACTTTCATCTCATTCATTAGTCGAAGGAACTTCAGAGCTGCAAAACATTATTGCCTTATCAAGAAAAATTGCTAATAAGAAAAATTCAAGCAGCAAATCTGAATATCCCTCGACTTTAAAAAATATGAAAAAATCTGAATTTGATATTATGGGCAGCGCCTATCTAAAAAACACACTAGATCAAAGAGTAACTGACAAACCTTATTTTATAGATAAAATGCCTAATAATTTTATACACATTGGTTTGATACATTTAATACTACCAAATGCAAAAATAATTGATGCAAGAAGAAATCCTATGGATTGTTGTTTTAGCTGCTACAAACAGCTATTTGGATCAGGACAAGGGTTCACTTACTCGCAAAATAGAATAGGAAATTATTATGTTGATTATTTAAAAATTATGAGGCATTGGGATCAGGTTCTACCAAATAAGGTTCATAGAGTTGTGTATGAAAATATGGTTTCAGATACTGAAAATGAAATTAGGAAGCTCCTTGAATATTGTCAATTAGAATATGAGGAGGCTTGTTTAAATTTTTATAATACGAAAAGAACTGTTCGAACACCAAGTTCGGAGCAAGTTCGACAACCTATATATAAAAAAGGCATTGGTCAATGGGAGCATTTTGATGAATGGCTTGGTCCTTTAAAACACTCATTAGGAATGGAGTAAATTTAATATGAAACAAATTATTGCAATTGGCGGTGGAGGTTTTGGAAGAGAAATTAAAGACTTAAAAATAGAAAAATATATTATTGAGCAATGTTCCAAACAAAATCCTTCAGTATGTTTTATACCAACTGCAACAGGGGACGATGCTAATTATATCCAGAATTTTTATAAAGTTTTTAATGCGCTTGATTGTAATACATCCCATATAGATTTCTTTAAAAGAACTATTAGTTTAGAAGAACATATCAACCAACAAGACATAATTTTTGTTGGTGGTGGAAATACAAAAAGCATGTTGGCAGTATGGAAAGAATGGGGTTTGGATTCTATATTACATAAAGCCTATCAAAACGGGACCATTATGAGTGGCGTTAGCGCTGGAGCGATATGCTGGTTTAAAAATGGTATTACCGATTCATGGAAAGAACACCAAGCTGTGCTGCCGTGTCTTGGATTTATTGAAGGGAATTGTTGTCCTCATTATGATGAAGAGCCAGAACGAATACCTTTTGTTAAACAAATTTTAGAAAATAATATGCTTGATGAGTGTCTTGCAATTGAAGGATTATGCGCACTTCATATTATTGATGATATACCTAAGTTTACTGTTAGTTTTGGAGAAGATAAAAATTCTTATCAAGTTTGTTGTAAAGATAAAAAAATAATTCATAATCAAATATCTAATATAGATAAAATTCAATTATGAAGATAGCAAATATATTATCAATCTTACTAGGCACTGTGCTTTTGGTTATATCCATCCAGTGGATATTCGCACCAGAGATGGCAGCTCAGTCATTAAATATGATTTATCTTGAAGGAGAGGGAAGAAATACTCAGATCAGAGATTTTACTGCGCTGTTTCTAGGGACCTCTGCAATGTGTTTTTTTTCTTTTTTCACAAAACAGTATCAATGGATCTTAAGTGCTGGATTAATATATTTATTAGCTGCGGTTTTTAATCTACTAGCATCTATTAACTATTCAGCCCCAATATCAGCGTCTTCCTTGATGGCGGAAATACTATTTTTTTCAATAGCATTTATTTCAGCTGCATTGTACAAATCTAACACCTTATAGGTATTCAACAAAGTTACCTGTATCAAGTTCAGGAATTTTCTTCTTCTTACCTACTTCTGTACCTATATATAAGTATCCAAGTATTTCTTGATTTTGCTTAAGACCTAATTTTTTTTGAATAATTTCATTAAAAGCTAGTTTTCCTGTTCTCCAAATGCAAGAGTAGTTCATAGCATTCAATGCAAGCATTATATTTTGTGCCGCAGTTGCAGTCGAAAGCTTTTGCTCAATAAATGGAACTTTAGGATGTTCTTTACAAGTATTAACAAGTATCAATATCATTGGTGCTCTATATGGAGCATTTTTATATTTTTCAATCACCTCTTTAGACATATCAGAAACCGAAAGCGCGTACTCGTGAAATATTTTAGATAATTTTTTTAAACCATCTTCCTTGACCTCAATAAAACTAGATGGTCTCAACCATGCGTGATCAGGGGCCCTTAAAGCACCTTTATAAACTATTTTCATCTCATCTTCATTCGGATAAGGTGCAGATAATTCTCTTGCTGAGACGCGATTAAGAATATTATTTATAGCATCCATTTTATGTTACTTATTTAAGAGTTAAGATATAAAAGACAATTATATATAGTGAATTTATGCTTTACCAACTTGGAATAATATTAATCATTGTTCTAATTACATTGATTGTCTCAAAGAGAATTAAAAATAACACTGATGATATGGTTTATGAAGATGAGATGGATGAAAAGGAGCTAAAAGAGATTGATGATGAAATTAAATAATTATTTGTTAAGCTCTTTTTCTAAAGACTTATAAAATTTTCTACATGCAAAGACAACTATTATAGCGAACGGTACTCCTGTTATAACAACAGATGTTTGAAGGGCTTGAAGCCCACCTGCGTATAAGAGAACACCTGCTAATATTCCAAGCAATATTGCCCATGTTGCTCTAGACAATATAGGAGAATCATCATTTATATTTGATTCATTTTTAGATGAAAGCATGGATGCTACTAAGGCACCAGAGTCTGATGATGTCACAAAAAAAGTAACAATTAATATTAAAGATATTACTGAAATAACTTTAGTAAAAGGATAAACATCAAAAAGAGAAAATAAGGCAACATCAAAATTTTCATTAACAATTTGAGAAATTTCACTTGTTTCATTAATAACTTGATAGATGGCAGCGTTACCAAAAATACCCATCCAGAAGAAAACTATAACCGAAGGTACAAAAAGGACACCTATGATAAATTCTTTGATTGTTCTTCCGTAAGAAATTCTTGCAATAAATAATGATACAAAAGGCGCCCAAGCAAACCACCAAGAGTAATAAAATAAAGTCCAACCATTTTGCCATGAGCTTGAATCGTAAACCTCAGTCCATGTCGCAGACTGTATTAATGTATTGACATAGGCTCCAAAGTTTTGAATTAGTGCATTCAAAATAAAGACCGTTGGGCCTAATAAGAAAACAAATGCTAAAAGAGCAAATGCCAAAACCATATTAACCTGAGACAGTCTTTTGATACCCGAGTCCAAACCAAGAGAAACGCTTAGTAATCCAATTAGAGTAATTATTGTAATAATAACTATCTTATTAGAAAAAGTTTCTTCTATTAAAAATATATGACTTATCCCAGCACTTATTTGTTCAGTGCCTAAACCTAGCGAAGTTGTAACACCAAAAACTGTTGTGATTATTGCAATAATATCAATAGTAATTGCAAGAGGTTTATTATTTGCTACTTTGGATCCTAAAAGAGAACTTACTCTAAAAGGTAAATTTTTATTATAAGTAGCAAAAGCAAAGCATAATCCAAGAGATGAATAGATAGCCCATCCATGAAGTCCCCAATGAAGATTTGCCAAGCCTATAGCTTTACCAGCATTATATGAGACATCTCCTTCAATCATTCCAGGATAGGAATTAAAATGCATTATAGGTTCTGCAACACCATAAAACAGCAATCCAATTCCAAGACCAGCACTAAATAACATCGCTATCCAATTTATATACGAGTAGGTTGGTTTAGCGGTAGGCCCGCCAAGTCTAATATTTTTATATTTTGTAAAGATCAGAAAGATTGAAAAAATTAGAAAACCATTAGCTAAGAGAATAATCATCCAGCCTAAATATTTTGAAAGAAATACCTGCAATTCTAGAAAAAACTCTTTTGAAAGAGCGGAATTTAAAGACACTATTATCGTTATACTCAGTATTAAAATTACTGATGTAAGAAAACGTGGCTTGCTTATATTGTTCATTTGAGTTGAATAAAACACACCTAGTGAAACATAATTGAAATGAATTATCTAGGTATAAATTCTAGTTATTATTAATTATATCTATTAATTATACCTATATTGCATGATTATTTTAAGATGTTATGATTATTGAAAGACCGATTTAAAGAAATTGCTGGTCTATAAATAAGGCTAAACTTTTCTAGGGGAAAACCTTCAGGGGACAGACAAAGCTTGTTTATTTTGCAATTTATATTAACTAACTATGAGGATTCATATGTTTAATTTTATTAATAACTATCAATTAAATAAGATAAAAAATAAGCTTTCTTTAGGTGTTTTGGGTGCTGTTGCTGCAATGGTTCCTCAAACAGCTGAATCACAAGAAAGACAAATTGAAGAAGTTGTTGTTTCTGCTACTAAGAAGGATGAAAGTGCTTCAAAAGTTGCTGTAACAGTTACTGCTTTAACAGAAGAGACATTAAAAGAAATGAACGTTTCTAACTTTGATGATTATGTTCAATTTTTACCAAATGTTTCATCTGGAGGAAGAGGGCCTGGACAATCAACTATATACATAAGAGGTATGTCAGTTGATCCAGTAAATGTATTTCTTTCTGCAGCACAGGGTTCTTCTCCAAACGTTGCTCTTTATCTTGATGAGCAGGCATTACAAGTTCCTGGAAGGAATTTAGATGTTTATGTTGCTGATATGGAAAGAATTGAAGTATTGCCAGGACCACAAGGAACACTTTATGGAGCTAGCTCACAAGCTGGAACTATACGGATGATTACTAATAAACCTAAATATAATGAGAGAGAAGGTGGATTTAATATGTCTCATTATGGAACAGCTCATGGCGATCCAAGTTACTCTTATGATGCGTTCTTAAACGTGCCTATGATTAACGATGTATGGTCTATTAGAGGTGTTTTTTATAAATCTGAACAAGGTGGTTATATTGATAACGTACCTGGTACATGGTCTGGTGCAGGAAGAGGAAGTTTCCCTGCAGCTGGAGCAGCTCAATTTATCACTGAAGATAATTCAACCTTAGTAGAAGATAATTTTAACGATGCTTCATATGAAGGTTTCAGAATTTCATCTGCTTCTTCAATCGGCGAAGATTGGGAAATGTTAATCACACACATGAGTCAGGACATAAGTGCTGATGGTGTCTTTGACTATGACCCAGAAAAAGGTGATCTTAATGTAAGTAGGTTTGTTCCTGATACATTGGATGATTCATTCTCACAGACTTCATTAACACTTGAAGGAAGAATGGGTAAGCTTGATGCTTTATATACTGGTGCATACTTAGAGAGAGAATCTGAGCAACAAGTAGACTATAGTGGTTATGCAAACGTTGGTGCATGGTTACCGTATTATGTATGTAATTACACAGCATATAATCTTTGTGGACCTGCTACAGTTTCAGTTGAGTTATTAGATGATAACCAAAGAACTACTCACGAATTTAGAGTATCTAGTAATGAGGAAAGCGATTTACCGTTCTCATATACGGCTGGTGTATTTATTGATGAAAGTATTCTTGAAACAGAAAATGATTACTGTTATCTAGGTACAGATCATCCATATGCATCTGCTGGAACTTGGGCTGCATATCAGGCAAATAACCCTTTACCTGGTGCATGGTCTAGAGAAGGAAGAGTTAGAAGACCTGCTTGTAGGTTCTTTAATGATCTTAAAAGAACTGAAGAACAAACAGCATACTTTGCTGAGCTAACGTTCCCTGTTAGCGATAAGTTAGATCTTATTGTTGGAGCTAGAAAGTATGACTTAGATGTTGACTATACTGGTCAATCTAAGTTTGGTTATAGAGGTTCTAATGTTTCAAATGGAAGAGACTACGATGTATCTGGTGATCATAGTACTGCTCCATTAAATATGAATGACACTATTACAAAATTCTCAGCTAAATATACAGTTGATGATGATACGATGTGGTATTTCACGCGATCTGAAGGGTATAGACCTGGTGGATTTAATAGAGGTGGTGGATTAGCTTCTAGGAACGCTGCACTTCCAAGTGTATTAATAACATATGGAACAGACGATACTATCAATACAGAAGTTGGTGTTAAGACTGTGATGTTAGATGGAACATTAAGATTAAATGCTTCATATTACATGATAGATTGGACTGATGTTCAGGTTTCACAGTTTGATCCAGTCAATGTTGGATTGCTAACATTTATTGAGAATGCTGCTGATGCTGAAATCACAGGTATGGAAGCCGATATACTTTACTACCCAAGTGATAATGTAACTATCGCTAGTGCAATCTCATACAATGACACTGAAGTTACGGCTGATAAATCTAGAATTATTCAAATATCTAATGTAGGAAGTGCGATGCCTTTAGCACCAAAACTCCAATATAACGTTAGAGTTAGAGTTGATTCTGAATTAGCAGGTAACCCTGCATATACTCAGGTTTCTATAAAGAGCTCTGATAAAGCATATAGTTCACTTGAAGCAGCTAAACGTCTTGAGCAACCATCCTATTCAATTTGGGATGCTGCGTATGGATTTACTATTAACGGAACTGATGTTGAATTTTTTATCAGAAATATAACTGATGAAAGAGCAAACCTTTATTATAATGATCAGGATGATATTCCTAGAATCACAACCAATAGACCAAGAAATATGGGTGTGAGAATAGCTTATAAATTCTAATCATAAATAGTATTTTAAAGGCCAGATTATTCTGGCCTTTTTTTTGCTTAAGTGTATTAAAATTATCGTATGAATCAAAATGTTGAACCTATAAAGGTTGTAGAAAATTCTATAAAAAATAAAGATTTTAAAGAAGCATTGTCTCTATGTGAAAAGTTTTCTGGCTCTTTGTCTAAAAAAGATTTTTATTATCTAACTTCAGTCTGTTATAGGTATTTAAATGAACCCACCAAAGCATTACTTAATTTAGATAAATTAATTCAAATCGATCTTACTTATGGAAGGGCATATCAGGAAATAGGACATAATAATGTTTTATTAAAAAATCAAGATAAAGCTCTTAAAGCATACTTAAGAGCTGTAAGACATAACCCCTCACTTCAGTCATCTTGGTTAGGCATACTTTCGTTAGAGACTAAAAATGAAGAACTAATAAATTTTGTTCAACAAAATGTTATCTATTTAAAAGATCTTCCACCAGAATTAAAAACAGTTATAAGTTTTACTTATGAAGGAAAACTATCACGTGCAGATAGAATATGCAGAGAGTACCTAAAAGAATATCCACATGACATTGAGGCAATGAGGTTATTAGCTAATATAGGCAGGGATTTAAATATTTATGAGGATGCAGAGTTCTTGCTAGAAAGCGCATTACTTTTTGATCCCAATAATGCAAAAATAAAATACGACTATATTAATATCCTTACAAAAAGACAGAAATATGGCGAAGCTCTAATACATGCTCAGAAATTCTATGATGAAGATCAAGACAATATTAATGCTATGAAGCTTTTATCAACTGCTCTATTTAGAACTGATAGATATATGGAAGCTATTAAAATTTATAATAAAATCTTAAAACTAGAACCTAATAATACAGATGTTATGTTGTCGATGGGACACCTTTATAAAACATCAGGTGAGATTGAAAAATCAATATCGTCATACAAGAAGGCATATAAAGTAGATAAATATTTTGGAGACTCTTACTGGAGTTTAGCTAATTTAAAAACATACAAATTTTCTCAAAAAGAAGTAAGTGCTTTGGACGATATGGTTAATGATAAATATATATCTGAAGATGAAAGAGCTTTTATGAATTTTGCCTTAGGTAAGGCTTATGAAGATCAAGAAGAATTTGAAAAGTCATTTAATCATTATCGAGAAGGAAATTTAATTAAAAAAAATAAAGCCTTGTTTAATTTAAAAGATTTTGAAAAGGAATGTAAGAATCAGATTGAAGTATGTACTAATGATTTATTTCAAATGAAATCTAACTGGGGTGCAGATTCTAAGTCACCAATTTTTATTTTAGGATTACCAAGAGTTGGATCAACACTTATAGAACAAATTCTTTCATCCCATTCTTTAGTTGAACCAACCCATGAGTTGCCAAATATTATTTCAACAGCACTAAGATTAAACGAAAGGAAAGCCCAAGATATAAGCTCTAAGTATCCGGATATATTATTAAGCCTTTCGGCTCCTCAATTAAAGCTTATTGGAGATAAATATTTAAAAGATAGTGAAGTATTTAGAACTGATAAACCATATTTCATAGATAAGATGCCCAATAATTTTAGACATATAGGACTTATTAAACTTATATTGCCTAATGCAAAAATAATTGATATCAGGCGATCATCTATGTCAGCATGCTTTTCATGTTACAAGCAACTTTTTGCAGAAGGCCAAGAATTTACTTATGATTTAAAAGATCTTGCTGGTTACTATAATAATTATGTTGAACTCATGGACTATTGGAATAAAGTCTTGCCAAATCAAATCTTGTCAATTAATTACGAAGATGTAATTAATAACTTTGATGAATCTGTTAATAAAATATTAGATTATTGTGAGATTCCATTTGAACAACAATGTTTAGAATTTTATAAATCCAAAAGATCAGTAAAGACTCCAAGTGCTGAACAGGTCAGACAGCCTATATACAAGAGCGGTTTAGACTATTGGAAAAATTATGAATCTTTTTTGAATGAATTAAAAGATAATCTTAGATATTGATATTAAAATTAATATATCTAGAATTAAATATAACTATAAAATAGGAGTATAAAATATGGAAAATTTAATTATATGTGTGGGTATGTTTTATATACTCCATCTATTTTTAACAATGAGCTTCTCGCTACATAAAGTACCATTTGTAAATTGGACTGTTGTAGGAGGAGATATCTCAGGAATGACAGAGCTTTCATCAAGAATGTCTAGCGCTAGTGATAATTTAAGACAGTCATTGCCGATATTTATGACATTTGCTGTTCTCTCAGTTGTTATGGGAATAGATAATTTGCTTTTAGCCCAAATTTGGTTTGGATTAAGAATTGGATACCTTATTGGAGCAGCAATAAACTTATATAAAATACCAATGATAAGACCATTAGTTTGGCTACCTTCAATAGTAGTTTTAGTTATGATGGGCCTTAATTTGTGTATTAGTTGATTATAAAAAATTAATTAGTTAAAGCTTCTTTCAACACGAGACTTACCTCTGTAAACACAGCTTAAGTTCGAAGTTTTGTTGTCTATTAAACTAACTATTTCATGGTTAAACATACACATATTTTGAATTAAATCAGTGATGTAAATCTTGCTTACCGAAGCATCTAAAAAACTAGTTACTGAAAGAATATCGTACTTCTCACACTGTTTTATCTTAGCTAAAGCATCTTTGTACGCATCATCGTTAGACTGGAATCTTAGCGTTATCAGAACTGAACATTTCTGATCAAAATCTGCACTAACATAAAAAGGAAATAAAATGAGCAATGAAAGTATTAACTTCTTCATTTTTAAAGTATATATTATGCCCTATGAAATCAGAAACTTTTATACCACCAGTAAGGACGCTCATGGGACCAGGTCCTTCAGATGTTAGTGAACGAGTTTTAAAGGCAATGGCTAAGACAACAATAGGTCATCTTGATCCAGCATTTATATCAATGATGGATGATACCAAGAATCTATTAAGATATGCTTTTCAAACTAAAAATGAATTAACTTTTGCAGTATCTGCACCAGGTTCAGCTGGAATGGAATGTTGTTTCACTAACTTAGTTGAACCAGGCGATAAAGTAGTTATTTGTCAAAATGGATATTTTGGTGATCGAATGAAAGAAAATGTTGAAAGATGTGGAGGAAACGCTGTAGTAGTTCATGATGACTGGGGTACAAAAATAGATATTAAAAAAGCTGAAGATGCACTTAACCAAAATCCTGATGCTGTTGTTCTTGCTTTTGTTCATGCCGAAACTTCTACTGGTGCAAAAACTGCTCCAAAAGAACTTGTAGCGCTGGCACACAAACATGATTGTTTAACAATATGTGATACGGTTACTGGTCTTGCAGGAATACCTCTGATGGTAGATGAATGGGGTATTGATGCTATCTATTCTGGAACACAAAAATGTCTATCTTCTTCACCAGGTCTCTCACCTATAAGTTTTAATAAAGCATGTGAAGAAAAAATTAAAAATAGAAAATCTAAAGTTCAAAGCTGGTTTTTAGATTTAAATTTAATCATGAGTTATTGGGATGGCGATGGCAGCAGGGCATATCATCATACCGCTCCTATCAATAATTTATATGGCTTACACGAATCATTGGTTATGCTATGTGAAGAAGGTCTAGAAAATTCTTGGAAAAGACACTATGACAATCATGTTTTATTAAGAGATGGATTAGCAAATATTGGAATCAATTATCTTGTAAAAGAAGAAGATAGACTACCGCAATTAAATACTATTTATATCCCTGATAATGTAAATGATGCTGAAGCGCGTTCTCGATTGCTTCATGAATTTAATTTAGAGATAGGTGCTGGACTTGGAACTCTTGCTGGTAAAGTATGGCGAATTGGATTAATGGGACAATCAAGTAATGAGAAAAATATTAATCATTGCATTGAATCAATTAAGGCTGTCATTTAGATCAATATTATCACCAGGCTTCATATATAAATTTAACTTTTCATTTAGTTCTTCTTCAATTAGAGGTTTTATTGTTAAAAACTTACTTATAAAACCTTTTGTTTTATTTGGATTTGTACCCGTTATAAAAAGATTCTTTGTATCTAGTAAATTACAAGCTTTTAAAGCACTTTCATAACTCATTCCCAGTGTTATCAAGCCAAATAATTTAACTTCATCAGCAGTTAAAATTGCAACGTCCGCCTTAATGTTATATTTTTTAAGATATTTAAAATTTACTATATGGCCTTCATGAAATATTTTTTTGTTAGATTTATCCTCAATGAGTAAAGAAAAAGTAGAATTATAATAAGGATAGCTTGTTGGAAGAGATTTAACATTTAAAGCACCAACATTAGACCCTTTTTCATTAAGCAAAAAAATAGGATTAGAAATATTTTCTTTAAGCAGTTTTGTTTTAACTATTTTAGAGGTATAAATTGGGGTATCCATTGAAAAGCTTTTAATCGTGTCTATATGCAAATGATCTTCAAATGGTGCAGTAATGATTAAAGCTTGTATTTTTCTATATTGATCTGATGTTAAGTAAGAAACTCTATCCTTACTACGATTGATAAAGAAATCTCCTTCATGTTCAAGTTTTTTTGTTAACCACGGATCAATAAGTATGGCTTTATTGGATTCCTCTACATACCACGTTTGATAATCATCAACCTTTATTAATTTCATACTTATACAAATGATTGCTAACACTCGTTACTATTTGATATGTTTTATCATTATTTAGCATACTTACATCTGTTTCATCAGGTTGTTTCAACCACAAGATTAAGGAAGTAATAATAATTATTATTAAACTTAAAACTACTATAACAATGGCTAAAAGCGTTTTGGCAAAATCTTCAATCAACGCTAATAAAATTAGTTTTGTTTCTTCAAAACCATAATAGATTAAGCAAAATATAATAGACCATGGAAATAGAAATATTATTAACGTGGAGAAGGCTAAGAATTCCCAAAAACCTAATTTTAAATATGGGTTTTCAATTCTGTTGTAAGGCTTGTTTGCACTCATTTAGATCCCCGAACTCCAATAAATTTAAATATTTTTAAAAGCCTCTATTTCAAATTTTTTTTAATTTCTTCAAGTTGTTCATCAGTTATTTTTGAACAAACCCCAGCACCTTCCCAGTAAGTATCATCCGTTCCAAAAATTGACCTTAAGTTTACTTGTTGACTTTGCCTATATTTAAAAGAATGAATCATATTGCAATCTATAGATGTAGCATATCTAGCCATTTCTACTTTAAGATCACCAAGATTTTTAAGCATAGCATCCCCTAAAATACCATCTAGTTTTTGATTGATAATTTTTACATCTTCTAAGAAGTCTAGTTCATTTTCTGTGAAATAAACCCCATTTTTTTCAGTTAGTCTAATTTTCAAGGTTATTTTTCACGTTCAAAAACAACAATCATTTCCTCTCTTGCGCCTGTTAGTCCGGGTATTGTAGCAGTAGCTATTGAAACAACTTCCCAACCTTCTTCTGCATAAGCATTTATGCCTTCTTCAAGTTTTGCAGGATCAAATTTTGAACTTAACCATTTATCTTTTTGTGACATTACTTTATATTCTTTCATATAATCTCCTCAATATTAATGTCTTAAATTATTACACATTTTTTTATAATCGAAAAATTTTAAATATATATAATATATATCATGAAAAAACTAGATGATTTTGGTTTTGGTACACAAATTAAGAAAAGTCCATTCTTTAACGCAACTGTAAGATGGGGGGCAAAAGATTTTTCTGTATATAACCATATGTATATACCTAGAGACTTTGGTAATCCTGAACAAAATTTTTGGAACTTGATCAATGAAGCAATCCTTTGTGATGTAGCTGTAGAGAGACAAGTTCAAATAAAAGGCCCTGATGCTTCAGCGTTCGTTCAAATGATGACTCCAAGAGACTTATCATCAATGCAGGTGGGACAGTGTAAATACGTAATTCTTATTAATCAGTTTGGTGGGATATTAAATGACCCAGTCTTGCTAAAAGTTGAAGAAGATTGTTATTGGTTCTCTCTTGCAGATAGTGACGTTTTATTTTGGGCCTTAGGTTTGGCAGCAAATAATAAACATGATGTTGAAATTACTGAACCAGATGTATCGCCCATACAGTTACAGGGACCTAAATCAAAAGATATTATGATTAAAATATTTGGGAATGAGATATTAGATATCAAATATTATTGGTTTAAAAAATTTAACTTAAATGGTATTGAATTAATAATTGCCAGGACTGGCTGGTCTAGTGAGTTTGGCTATGAGCTTTTTTTATTAAATTATAATGATGGTGATGAGCTATATGAAACATTAATGCAATCAGGGAAAGAACTAGGCCTTCATCCAGGACATACATCAACAATTAGACGAATAGAAGGAGCAATGCTTTCATATCATTCAGATATGGACATAAACACCAATCCATTAGAGCTTGGATTAGATAAATTTTTAGACCTAGATAAAAATTTCGATTTTATTGGAAAAAATGCCTTGATAGAAATTAAAAAAAAAGGAATTACAAGAAAACAGGTTGGATTAATAATTGATGACGATCCTATGGAGGGCCCTAATACATATTTTTGGAATATTGAAAAAGATA
>MDSV01248296.1_pt1 | contig 48743 bp, 36 predicted proteins | sample 810851 | NCBI WGS metagenome assembly MDSV01 (sample SAMN05326640, study PRJNA326480) | marine metagenome | isolation source: seawater | place: Atlantic Ocean: North East | collected 2012
GTCGGAATCGACGATATGGCACTCCATTTTCCTAGATTATACATGGATATGGAGGACTTCGCAGAGATGCGAGGAGCCGATTACGGTAAATTGAACAAGGGTCTTGGCCTTGCTGCAATGGCAATTCCGGACGTTCACGAAGATACTGCTACAATGGGTGCAAATGCTGTTTGCAGACTTATTGATAGGAATGGTATCGACCCAAGGAAAATTGGTCGAATCTACCTAGGGACAGAATCCGCACTTGATGGCGCTAAGCCAACTGCTACCTACATCGTAGATATGCTGACTCATCGCTACGGAGAGCGCTTTGGTGAAGATTGCTTCAGAGGCTGTGACGTAGTGGACATGACCTTCGCATGTATTGGAGCTGTTGACGCACTTCACAATACATTGGATTGGGTTGCTAGAGGTGGAGAAGAAGAAGACCGTATGGGGATTGTTGTTTTCTCTGACAATGCAAAATACGACTTGGAATCATCTGGTGAATATACCCAAGGTGCTGGTGGTGGAGCGCTTCTAGTTCGCCACAACCCACGTCTAATCGTTGTGCCAGACCGTTGGGGTGTTTCTACAACTCCAGTGCACGATTTCTTCAAGCCAAGAAGAGAAGTCTCAATTCAAAGTGTAATCAATCACGTTTTGCAACTCGCTGCCGAAGCAGGTGCAACAATTAGAGACGGAATGGCTGAAGCCATGATTAAGCATTTGCCAGAATCAACCGTACGCCGCCTAGGTATCTTCGCACACGGTGAAGAGAACGTCAAGGTCCATCGCGATGAGCCAGTTTTTGACGGTCAGTTCTCAAACCGGTGCTACCGTGAAGCGGTAAAGCAAGCGTTCACACATTTCTCTGAGAAGGCAATCGCTCAGAACAGATTTGACCCTGAAGTGGATACTATCCTTACCGAGCAGTGGGCTAGAATAATCATGCACTTGCCATATGCATTTCAAGCAAAGAGAATGTTCCCTGATGTTTTCCGCCATGATAGACAGCATCTGGAATCTTGGAAGCAAGTCGAAGAAGAGATTGGAGCAATGCCAGAGGAAAGCGACTTCGAGACAACCGAGGAGTGGGAGAAGTCAATGGACGGATATCGTCGTTTAGTTTCCAAGACAGAATCATTCAAGCAATTCGTTGAGGATAGAATCGAGAAAGGACAAAGAGCGTCTTCATTAATTGGAAACCAATACACTGGTTCCATTTTCTTAGCACTAATGTCCACCTTTGAGGCAGACTACGAAGAGAACGCAAACCTCGACAATGTAACATTTGGACTCTGCGGTTACGGATCTGGTGCTAAGGCTAAGGTATTCGAGGCAGAAGTTCAGCCAACATGGAGAGAAATCGCAAGCCGCTGGAACCTATTCGAGAGACTAGAAGGTAGAATCGCAATTGACCGTGTAACTTACGAAGCGCTTCACAAGGGATTGGCAAAGGAATCTATTGTCACTCCTAAGGACGAGTTCGCACTCGTTGAAGTCGGCGATGAAGGCGTCGAAGAAGGAATGCGAACCTATGCATGGGTTGGCGAGTAATCAGTTCAGGATTTTTGAGATATCCACAGCCTGTGGAATTTGAACATCTGCTGCGTTGAACCAATCTTCGATGTTTTCGAATTCGCGCTTCTTTGAAATCGCCTTAGCTCTAGCACCGATTAAATTCCAGGCACCCTTTGCAGAAATTCCAGGGATTGCTGCTAGTTGTTTCTCAGTCACTTTGCGCCAATCTAATCCAGTCTCTATACCGGTAATGGAGCGAGCACCATGTCCTGTAACCATGATATTGCTGTAAGTTTCGAGTGGCGCCATGTAATTCATTCCAACAAGAATTGGGTATGCGCCGATTTGGCGCCCGAATGTAATTCCTGCTTTTCCATGAACATCAGGTGAGCGAGCCTGTGGCTCTAGATGCCTAGGAAGGCGAGTTCTGCCTTCATGTGCTTCCCACCAAACATCGTTTAGAATCGTGCCATTTGGGAGCATTTCTTCCAATAATGGTCCATCGAATTCATCTCTAACCGTGGTCTTGAATGACTTGAAATCAACATCATCGATTTCTTGGAAACCTTCGCCTTCTACTTGACGAATGTTGACTCTGCGAATCATATGGCCTTCGTCTTTCAATTCATTGAGAAGTTTGAGATTGATATTGTAGGTTTCACTCGTTTCGCCGTTAAGACCGGCGATGAAATTCAACCCTGGAAGTAGTTTAGGCAGACCTCTTTCACCTCGGGTTCTACCGTGTTTGTTGATTAGGGCAATAGCGGATTTGAGTTGCTTTGAATCGCAGTTTAGCCAGTTCGCTTCATGCACATTTGGATCTGCAGATTCCAGGCCAAAAGAAAGCACTGCGCCGTCAGAGAGAGTTTCTACTAGTGCCTTTGTTATATCTTCAGATTCTTCTAGATGCTCTGCGATAATCGAAGGATTACCATTGTCAGTGTGAAGAATTCCTAGGCGTTCATCATCTCTCAAACCGTGAAGTAGTTTTGCGATTGGCTCAGGATTAGGCCGTGGATATTCCATCTCAACTACACCTTCAGCCATATAGGTGTAAGTATCAGTCATGCCTCCTAGTCTAACGTGTTCTACTCCCATATCATGAGCGATTGAAACTTCCTGAATGATATCCTCTGGACTTCTCCAAATCGGCACTCCCTTCTTTGGTTCAATACAAAATTTGCATCCTCGCTTGTAGCGAACACAACCTTGGTAGACCTCGACTTCGTAAGTTAGTGGGCCATTCAGATCTGGATTGTGAGTTACTGCCTTTGAGCGAGCTCCAGCGTGTGCCCACTTTGTCCATTGTTCAGCGGTTCTACGCTGATGTTTCCATTCATACTTCGATAAGAAGTAAGCAAGGGTAGCATCAGTATCTTGTAATGCCAAGAATAGGTTTCTGCGAAGTGGACTCCAACCTTGATGTCGCCATCCTCTAATCGCCCATCCTCCACACAAGATTGGGGTATCGCCGGGAGTTCCAGATATGATCTCCTTTGTTTCACGAAGAGAAATAGGAGTGCCTCTGAGATATTTTCCCGGTACAATAGCTCCAGCTAATACGACAACTCCAAGCCGGTTTTCCAATGATGACGGATTGATTCGATAAGAGTCGATAGGACAGTATTCGTAGTTGATCCCCTTTTCTTCTAAGACTCCACAGATGTATCTGATATGAAATCCAACATAGGGTGGAACACCGAAAGCAGCCGGCTCATCTTCGTAGCCGTCAATGATGAGCCAGGAGGCATCTCCGGACTCACTCATTTACTCACCTCATTCCTTTCTTGGTCGTCGACGCTTCTTATTGGCGTCTTCTTCCTCTTCAGCGAGGGCTCGCATTTCACGAGCAGATTTACCACCGGGTTTACCACCGGGTTTGCCTCCAGATTTGCCTCTGTTGTCACGGTTCTGAGGTTTGGAAACATCGACCTTTATGTTCCGACCCATAAAGTCGGTTCCGTTGAGTTTGCCAACTACTTCCTCGCCTTTTGATTCAGGCTGGATTGTTACGAATGCGAACGCCTTCTTGCGACCTGACCGGTCTGTTGCCCACTGAACGTGAACTTTGTCGCAGTGATCTTTGAACAAAGCAGACAAATCGTCCTCAGACGCCTTGAACGGAAGGTTACCGACGTAGAGCCTAGCACCTTGAGGTCGTGGTGCACGCTTCGGCTTCTCATCTCTTGGTGCGTCAGCGTCTCTGACTCCGACTCTTCTCCCTTTGATTTTCTGACCATCCAATGCAGCGATAGCAGCATCAGCCATGTCTTTTGATTGGAATGTAATGAAACCAAATCCACGTAAGTTCCCAGCATCATCACGCATTAATGCAAAGTCAGTTACCTTACCGTGTTTCTTGAACATATCACGAACTTCATCTTCTTCAGCATCTCGAGATAGTCCACCGATGAATACTCTGCAACCCGGTGCAGCCTTCTCTCTGCGCCCACGGCCACCTTGACCACCTTCGCCTTCGAATCTGAAGTATTCACGCTCTCGACCATCTTCACGAATGTCTTCTGCGATGAATGTAGCACGACCCGCACTACCCTTTGCAAACAGTGCTTCTGCTTCTCCGCTCCAGCGCTTGCCTGCTCCGTTTAGTGCTGCCATCCCCGATTCTCCGCCGAAATCATCAGCTAGAGCACGGAATGAGCGTTCTCCATTTGTCCTGCATACAACGTTCCAATCTCCTTCTCGTTCGGCTTCATATGTGTCTCCACAAGATGGACACAAGGCCCACAGAACACCACACTCGTCATCTTCGCGCATATCAATTCTGATTACATTACCAGCTTCTATGACCTTTGCACGGACGATGTCTCTTCTTCGTAGTCCGTCTGCCGTGTTGTGTAGGAATCTGTCCGTGATTTTGGTAACGTGGAACTGCGCATACTCTTGGTCCGCCATAACCGAGCGGTTTGCTTTTCCTTCAACGCTGATGATTCTGATTTCACCAGATTTTTCGTTGAGTTTGACGACCTCTCCAATTACGGTGTCACCAACTTGAACACGCAGCATTTCGTTGTGTGTGTGGACGCTAATTACGCCGTCGATTTCGCTGACAACACCTGTTAGTAAGGCGATTAGGTTGCCGTTTTCTTCTGCTGTGCCCTTACCTGGGCTATTCTTGTCTGTAGTTCCTACCACAGTTCCGGGGGTGACGATTGTCGCCATATTTTCACGCTCATATTTTGGGGAGTCACCCTACGGGTGACGGGAAGGGGATAGTTGAGGCGGGGGCTGTTTGCTTTTGAACCCCTCTCATCGAGTGAAACGCCAGCATTTGATCTCAGTTGTACCCATTCTTGAGTTATGATGTTGGTAGGTTGCAGGCATTCTAAACTCACCTTCAAGGATAACTTCTCCATCAGGTAAATGCGTGGCTGCAGCGCTATGCATCATGTGCAAGACCGGTGCACATTCAAGGGCAGCATCGATGAAAGCACGGTCTGCGCCATGAATTTGAACACCCCATGGTGGATTGGTAATGACAATGTCAACGCTTGGCAATTCTATTTCTCCGACCCTTCCGATTATGGTCGGACCGAGTTCTTGACAAAGAGCAGCAGCATCTTTGTCACATTCAACAAAGGTAACCTCTGCACCTAGCAGTTGCGCTCCGTGTCCAAGGATTCCATTGCCTGCACCTAAGTCTAGGACACTCTTTCCTTCTAGACCATCATAAGCATCTATCTGTGCTAACCAAAGTGCGGCAAGGTCTCCTTCAGTTTGGTACTGTTCTAATTCCACGCTATTGCATGGATGACTAGCCAATTTTGACAATGAAATCGCCAAGTGGCGAAGCTTCAATCCAATCACCAACGCTGTTGATTTTGCTGCTGCCCATAATTGGCACGCTGCATTTGTTGCATTTGAAATCGGATTGATTCGGCTTCCATACGAAGTCTTGCAATCAATTGTTCACTGGGCTGCTGGCCTCCACAAAACCTGCAAAATCTCGTGCCGTCATTTTGCATTTGTCCGCAATGTACACAGAAAGCCATGATTCTCCCATTCCTATCTCGTCTTTGAACCCTCGCATTCAACTAACCATTTGCATGAATACAGGCCAAGTTTCGAAATTCTGAGCTAATGCCCTCTCATTGATGTCTTCCAAACGAGCATCGCTCATCATTTCTGATGGGTCGACACCAGCATCCAGTAATTCCTGAATCAGGTTTCGGAACTCTCTCTCAATGGCGGGCATGTTGTCTACTTCTGGCTCGCCACTAGGCAGTGGTACGCTCTCATCAACAGCTGGCGCATCAACCGGTGGCGCTGTATCTTCAGTAGTAGGCAGAGTGACAGTGACTTTCTCATTAGCAGTCGGTAATGCGACTTGCTCTGCTTCTTCGAAAGTAGGTAGAGCAACTTGGTTTGCCTCTTTTGGAATCATATTTGCAATGAATGCTTCTTCAAGTTCTGAACCAGTGTTATCAAATTCCTCGACTACGACCTTTTCAGGCGCTGCTTCAACAACAGGAACTTCGACGATTTCCGGTTCTGGTTTAGCAAGACCTACTCCCAAAATTTCTGCCTGCTGTCTTGCTAATTCAGCGGCTTGTCTACGTGGTAGTGAAACAAATGCTTTGCCGATTAAAGCATGAATTGGGTATGGTAGGAAATACCTCTCAAGTGGAGGTAAACTCGGATGTCTGAAACATAGGATAGAGTGTTTTTCGAAAGGCCTTTGATTTGGAATATCGAGACTGAATGGTACCGGTGCTATTTCAACAGTACTTCTTAGCCAACCTTCCTGAGTTACTAATTGCTGCATCCACGGCCCCATATCTGCATTTGAGATGTTGACAAATTGGAACGATGCAGATTTAGGGTCAAAGCCTTGCTTTGCAATCAACTCTGCTTCTGCCCTAGGGCGATGGAATATTCCCATAACCGGCTGGCCATGGTCTATCATATCGCCGTGTAACTCCAATAATTTCCTTTCTTTACGAGGACAGAGTAGCATTATCTCGATTCTAGCAGCACTGCCATCCCATATTTCTTGCCAGCGAGATTTGGCTTCATCCTTTAATTGCTGAAAGGTCATACCCGGAATCATCGCTGTAACGCCCATGCAACCACCAAACCATCCAGTATAGGTTGACTATTTGGTGATATAGGATTCTTTGACAGCAAATTCAGCCAAAAGAATCACTCCCCCAGCAGCTCCCCTAACCGTGTTGTGAGAAAGTGAATCGAATCTGATGATATTGCCATCAACTCTGATGTTTCCTACAGTAGTAGTCATTCCATTACCTATCCAAAGATGATCATCACGGTTGGGAGTTTCATCGATTATATTGTTGACAAATTCAGGAGATGAAGGTAAGTTTAGAGTTGGAATATTCATTAGTTGTAAAACCTCTTCGAGAGTGGTTTCCTTTTCCACCTCGACACCACATGAAACAAAATGACCATCTCTCTCAGAAACTCGGTTGCATGATGCGATTACAGGAATTTCCATTCCTAGTAGATACTTCAACTCAGCAATGAGTTTCTCTTCTTCTCCTGGTATCATTGGATTGACATTACCCGCCAATACATCTTCATCGTAGAGCAATCTCCAGCCCGCTCCCGACAAGGCTTGTCGGGTATGGATTGTAACCGATACCAATCCAAGTGACTTCAAGCCAATTATTGGAGTAATTACAGGAACGACTGTGCAATTTGTTGCACAAGCATGGCCGTAGTATGATTTCATGTCCTCGGGATTAACCTCAGGAATTACTAACGGAATTCCAGCGATTCTTCTGAACGCACTTGCATTTGAAAATACGTGAATACCCCTTGCAACCAAAGATGGTTCAACGACTTCAGCAACGTTATTGGGCAGTGCTGAAAAAGCAATATCAACATCGGGTATGTCACTCATTGAACAGATTAAGATGTCATACTTTGGACGATTGGACTCCAACCTCCACTCGATTTCTTCATGCATCAAACCTACTGAATTTGGAGAGCCTGCAATTGCAACGACGCTGAAAAAAGGATGGTCATAGAGCAATTCTTGGAGTCTCTGGCCTACAAGGCCACTGGCTCCTAAAATCGCAACATTGTACCTGCTCGTCATTGCTCCTCATGTGGTGTGGGGAAGATTCTCCTTATGATGAGTTTCCTTGCAATAGAGGTTCCATCTTTGATGCTACCGAGTTTTGCTTCGCCTACACGTTTTGAATAGGTGATAGGTACGTGTCTAATGGGAATGTCTAGGTGTGCACAAGATGCGTACATCTCAGCCTCGATTTCGAAACGCATGCTATTGAGTTGTAATCTCTTCAATGATTTTCTTGAGAATGCCCAAAATCCAGAGCACAAATCGTTTATTACTTTACCATGAAGTGCTACAGCAAGCCATGTCAACAACTGGTTTCCAATCCAATTTGTACTGGTCATTGCATCGGATTGAAGGTTGCCATGTAATCTGTCACCTATTGCTATGCCATCACTGGGTATTGACTGGACCATCCTTGTGATTTCCTCCGGATGGTATGTTCCATCGCAATCCAACATTACCAATACGTCGTCACCAGTTTCAAGGAACTTCTTGAATCCCTGGCGCATCCCCGCACCTTTACCATCGCCCCATTGCTTGATTACTTCGCAGCCTAATTCAAAGGCAAGGTCTAGCGTTTTGTCCCTCGACCCGCCATCGACAACAACCACTCGAGTAGAGTAACCTTTTTGCTTTAATTCTTCAATAGGAATTCGAAGGTATATGTCTTCTAAAGCACCCTCTTCATCAAGGGTTGGCAACATGATGAAGAGTTTTGTCACAGCCCTTCGAGTGTGTAGTCCTTGTAGTGTCTTTCGCTAAATTTAGGCAAGAGAGATGATTTCTATCCAGTGAATTCGAATACCGGTTTCATCGATGAGCAAATCTCCTCTGCCGGATGCTCCAAGTGGGTTGATCCAGAATTCAGGCTCACTTGTGATGTCGATTTCAAAGCCTCCACCGCCAGCATAGACACAGGTATTGTACCATCCAGAGCCACTGATTTGTCTAGAGTTGATTGTTGCAGATACATCACCAACAAATTCAGTCATGATACAGACTTCGTATGCAAAGCTATCATTCACCGCAAAGGTATGACGGCCTTCTGTAATGTATGACCTGTAATCACCGAGTCTGAACGGATCTCTTTCTCTAAGGCTAGACCAGGGGTCTATTCGCATGTTGTCGCCTTCAACTGCAACGAATTCTGAAATCATCATGTCATCTTCTAGAACGTAAAGAGTAGATGCGCCGCTTGACCACATCTTTTCCCAATGGGTTGATGCTTGGATGTATTGCATCGTTGCACCTTTTGGCGAAGCTATAGCATGAGTAATTCCAAGTTCTTGTAATCGTTCAATATCGTCTTTTACAATCGCTGTTGTTGCAGTGTTTTGGATGGAATATTCTTGTTTCAAAATTCCAAGTGTGGGGACTGCTGTAATTCCAATATGCTCGGGAATTGAATATATGTGGCCCCAATGTTCGTTTTCAGTATAAACAATAGAGCCATCTGGTAAATGTTCCAAGGCATCGAAAAGAGCGGCGTCACCATCTGATATCGCATGTAATTCATCATGCTCAGATAACTCTGAAAGGGCGCTATGAGCGATTCCACACAAGAGTAGTGTGGCAATCATAATCGCTCTTCCACCATCAGAGGAAGCGCCTCCTTCGAGTTTAGACAAACGCATTCCTACCAAGGCTGCAAGCGGGATATGGAATGCGTGCATACTCATTGAATAGAGTGCATAAGACAGCATAGAAAGAATGGTAACGCCGGTTAACCCATCAAAGATATGCACTGCCGATAAGGACCAATTCAGTGCTAGCCAAAGAGCCAGTATCATCGCATTGCTATCACTTCTCATAGTCCAAGCAGCCCATATCCCTAGTGGAAGTAGTAATCCAGCATACATCAGCATAGGAGCTCCTCCTTGCCATCCGTATTCAGCAAATACAGCCTTTCCATCGAATGCAGGAGCTAGTGCGATTAGTACAATGATGATTGACACGACTAAAATTGCGGATTGAATCGAATCTGTAATGTTCAGTGAATCGCGTTTCATTACAATCAATTGAGCGACGATTAATGTGGTCAGATAAATCAGACCGGTTGGATGAATCATTGCGACGATAACAGTCGTTATTGCAACAATTTCCCACCTCAATTTTTGACCAAACATTAGCAGAATAACAACCAATCCAAGTTGGCTTGCAACTGTTGGATATCCCGAATCTAGGTTCTTTGCAAATAAGGCAGGCGCAAGCAGCATAGCCATTATCGTCCAGTGACCACATCCCATCTTTTCTCCAACCGCAGCTATACCTAGCAGAAGGGCAACGAAACTCATTACACCCAACCAAAACACTCCATCAAGGGGCGACCCTGGAAGCCATGCTGCAAGGGTTGGAAACGCTGGCGGGTAGAGCCATTTGCCGATGGAAGGTTCACTCAAAATAAACCCGCCATTCCTTGAAACAGCATCAGCTAGCGATGCAAATCCTATCCAGTCAACTCCCATCGGGCGTATGTAGGTTAGGGGAGTAATTGCGATGAAGCAGGCGATTATTGTAAAGATCCAGAACCAAGGATTCCTATCGATAGTGTTGTCTTTTGGAACTGGATTAATCTCAACTCTTATCGCTATCAGCGCGATGATATTTGCAGAAATTAACAGAAATGTCAACATGGAGAGTGACAATTCAAAAACCGAGGAAAATCCTGCTAACCCAAAACAAACTAGCAAACCAAGCGCTGGACTAAGCATCAGGTGTCTCTTCCAATCTCCATCCAAATCGATACGTCTTGCAATAGCAAAGCCTGGAAGAAGTGCAACTTCCAGACCAATTGCCATAACCTTCCCTTCTCAATCAAGGTTTCAAACCTATTTGCGAAGAATGATGAATATGAGCCGTTTCGAGTAGAGCATGGCAGAAGTCATTCTCCTCCCCGAAGAGTATTGGGTGTTTGATTTCACAAGGGGCGGCGACCCTGATTTTGAATGTCCATTCCCATATCAAATTGGTAGATATGATGAAGTTAGGCCTGGCATGTATACTCACGAATTATTCGGTGGTGAGAGAGATTTGCATGTTGGAATCGATATTGGTGCGCCGGTAGGCGAACCTGTACACTCTTTCGCAAAAGGCGTAGTCCACTCTCTAGGGATAAACGATGAAGACGGTTCTTATGGACCAACAATAATCGTCAAGTATGAACTAGACTCAAAGCCAATATGGGCACTTTATGGCCACTTATCTATGGAATCTCTAGATATGGTTCACGAAGGAATGGTTGTCGAAGAGGGACAAGTTATCGCAACCGTTGGCGACAAGAGTGTCAATGGAGGATGGGAGCCACATCTCCATTTCCAGTTATCTTGGGAAGAGCCTGAAGAAAATGACATGCCGGGTGTTGTAGCAAGAGAAGATAGAGGCTGGGCACTAGAAAAGTATCCAGACCCAAGAATTGTTCTTGGCCCACTGTATTAATCAACGAAAGACAAGAATTCTTTCAATGAGATAATAGGTTCAATTGCGGATGGGTCCTTTCCATGAAGAAGTGCGAGAGCAATAGATAGCCAATCAGTCATTATACAAAGATGAAGTAAACACTCTAGAAGTGTTTCACCATCTCCATGTACTTTCCAAGCTAAATCGGTTGGACAGTTCGAAACAAACCAGTCCATTCTGTGCCTTACACGAGGGTGCATTCCATCCCATGAAAGAAGCAGTAATGCCTGTTCAGATGCAGCAGGATCTTGGTCATCTCCAACACCTCCCCATGCCACAGATTCATTGTGATTCATCTCAGGGAACGCTCCGATACGGGCGAATCTGGATGAATTTTCATTCAACTGGTTTTTGAAACGATTTACAGCAGGCATTAATTCATCAGGGCCAAGAATTGCTATTGGATTTTGCATTAGATTTAGTGCCAAACTTGCAACGTCGCCCTCGGGGTGGGTAATGATGTCATTGTCCTCCACCGCTAGTTGTAATCTCATCAGTGCATGTTCTGAAATCTCTGCTTGGAGAATTCCAATTTCTAGAAGTAATGACAATTGTCTAGAAAATATGTGCCCAAAAGCCGACCTTGGTGGTTGGCCAGAAGGACAAGAGATTAGGTATGCTCTATCGGATAATTCGCACATTCCAGCAAGTTCTCCCCCACTAGAAATGACAACCATTGTGGCATCATTTTTCATCGCCTGCCTACATGCTTCGAGGGTTTCCTCGGTATTTCCGGAATAGGATGTTGCTAAGATTAGCCAGTCAGGTGTCCACCAGTTTGGTAGTTCATATCCCCTGTGGCATCTAACCGGTACCGCTCCGTTTTCATCACATAATGCTGAAAGGAAATCTCCTCCAGCGGCTGAGCCTCCCATTCCTAAACAAAGAACACCGCTCCAACCGGTGTCAAGGTCTTCAAGCCAAGGCAGTAACTCTCTATTGACGGCTTCTCTTCCTTTTCGTATATCATTAACGAAAGAGCGTGTGAACCCGATCATGTCTTCTTTATCGAGTGCTGTTGCTAAACGAATGATCCCTTCTTCCATCTCACTCACCATCCATCCCTAATCTTGGCAGAGAAATCCATTCACCATCAATTCTTGCCAACAATAGTTTCCTTCCGGGCGTATGTTCGAATGGTAATCCCACAGCGGTCATTTTCCAATCGTTGGGGTCTAGGAATTCTGCAACCGATGAATCTTCGTTAATTGAATCAACATAAACAAAATCATTTAGGCGTGCTACAACATTTGCATTTTCCAAATCGCGCCATGTTGCGCCGGTCCTTTCACGTCTCTCAATTCTCTCAAGAATCGCCCCCTCGCCAGTCCATGTTGATGGCCTCCACAGACTTCCTCTCCACCTGACTATGTCACCTAATTCGTATCCCGGTTTACGATAGAGAAGAGTCAATCTTGTCAAATCGACGCCATCCTTTCTTCCAACAACTGATGTTGTGGTGGTAATTTGACCACCATGCTGAGCGATTAGATGTCTGCCCCACGCCCTAGCAAGTGCTTTGGAGCCAAGAACAACATCGTATCCTCCTGTGACTGGGCCTTCCTTTGTGATGAAGAACATGGGGTCATCTGGCATTTCAGCGAGCACATTGTCAAGAGTTGCTCTAAGCGTTTGGAATTCTTCTTCAGAGAGACGGCGTGCACTTGAGCGAAGTTGAACGGTAGCTTCGAAATAATTCCCAGCACGTCTTGTGCATGTAAGGCACACTCCATTGGACATGCGCGCTCGCATAGTGTGCTGTTCGGTGTAGAGGAGGTTGTCTATTACTCCTTCAATCTCTAGATGGATTAGTGTATGTCTTCCATCAACCTCTTGGGCCATAAGACCCAATTCTAGGTCTTCGATTTCTGAATGGAATTCTACGTTTCTTGCCACCAGTTCGTGCCATAGGTCTTCATCATCGACATTACTCCACTTTCCTTGGAAATCAATTATACCACATCGGGCGCATTTAGTCCATGGTGCATTTTTTGGCACCTTGGCCAAAGTGACTCTATCCCTCGTGCATTTTTCGCACATTCTGCCGGTAAACAATGGGGGTTCTGCTCCGCAGACTAGACAGAATTCTCCACCAAGGTCCATATTCCCACCTTAATTCAATTATCACTTTCAACACTTTCAGGTGTATCGATGTCTACAACTACCACAGTTTCGTTTTTACTTTCCATTGCTTTTTCCAAAGAATCGATTTTGTTTTGCAAGGTTTTGGACCTAGCAAAAACAGTCCAGGTCCACAATGCAAGTGCTCCAATCATACCGAGGTATGCAACTGTAAGGTATGTTTGACCACTCATCTCATCCTCTCCTCGTATTGGCTCTGCAATTCTTCCAAACGCATTTCCAATTTAGTTAATCGCATCCCAGACATAATATATCCTACAGTTAGTGTGGTGAATGATATCGCTCCGAGGAATAGCACGATGCTCATATCGGAATTTAGTGAACCTTCTGAGGTTGCAACAACCGGGCCGGGATGCCTGATTTGCCAAAGTCTAGTAGCGATGTAAGTTAAGGGAACCAAAGCAAACCCAAACATTCCAAAGGCAGCAAATGTGTCTCTAGTCTCTACGCCATCTGGTTGTGATCTTCGGCCCATCACGAGGTAAAGAGAAAGTAGGGTTAGTATTGCAAAAGTGTTCAACCTTACATCAGTCCAATCCCAAGGTACACCCCATTCTGCAGCGCCCCATATACATCCAGACCAAACGCACATCAATCCAGTTGCCAAACCAGCTTCGCTACTGGCAACATGAAGTCTCCACGCCCATTCGCTTCTCTTGAAAAACCAGTAAATCGAGCCGACAAAGAGCAAGCCGAAAGCAATCATTGCAGCCCAAGCGCTGGGCACGTGCCAGTAGAAAATTCTCTGTGCCTCAGGGGCTTTGAATGCACTGATTGAAACCGAGGGTGCCCACATCATTCCTAGCCACAATGTCAGTGCTGCACCGGCAAAGCCGAGCATAGCAACGACCTCACCTTTGATGTTCATGTCTTAAGCCCGCATGGCGCTCATCTTCAATGTTCATGCTGTTAGCGTATCCACAACTAGTGCCCACGGCAAAATTAGAATTGGCGTGAGTAGCCTAATCATGACCGCATTTGGTCTAGATAACCGAAGGGTGGCATTGCTTAGCAGGCCGACGATTGCCTCGGTTGCAGCACCTAATGCAGCGCCAGCGATAATTAATTCCCAATTCAATTCTGAAGTTATTGTTGATGCTAGCAGTGTCAATCCACCGCACATTAAGATGGAATGAATTATTGCGTGTGGAGGAATTGCTGATTTTGTACTCCACCAAGCATGTGCTCTATTTTCTAAAGATAGTCTGTGCACAGGATTGCCACAAAGTCCTGCGGTTAGTGCTGGAGCTAGAATGAATGCTGTCAGAATTCTTCCTTCCAACTGACTTGGGTCTAGTAGAGCAAGCATTGCTCCCAATGTAAGAAGTCCAGCAATACCGTTATTCGCTACGCCAGAAAGTGTTCTTTGGTTTAGACGATGTCCAATATTTGCTTTGCGAACATCTCCTTTTTCGAGGGGTGAGAAATTACCTTCAAACGGTTCTAATTTCTCTTCTTGGAACGGGAATCTGATGACTCTATCTGAGATTTCGATAATTCTTGAATCATGGCTTGAAACAAGAATTGCATGGCCCCCTGCTGCAAGGTCTCGCAGGGTGTTTGCGAGTTTTTTGATCGAATCATCGTCTAATCCACTATCCGGTTCATCCAGTAAGATAGCCACAGGATCCTTTGAAATCATTGCTGGTATTAACCCACAAAGAAGTGCTACCTTCCTTCTTTGGCCACCAGATAGCATTGCTACTCTGTCGTGAATTCTATGGTCAAGCCCCCATGATTTTAGTAAATTGGTAACATCAAAATCAAATCCTGCAGCATCGAGAATTCTCTCTCCAACCAATTCATCGCCCATTACACAATCATCTTGCAAACAAAGCCCAAAATTCGGTCTACCTCTTCTGCCCTCAGAATCTCTGACCAATTGTTCAGAAATTGTAGATGAGCCATTTTCCAGTGGAATCAATCCTGCAGCGGTTTCAATTACGGTGGATTTACCGCATCCATTGCCTCCGGACAAGCATACAACTTCTCTGCAGTCAACCGAAATCGACCACTTGTCTAAGACCTTTGACCGTCCTCTCAGGACGGTGGCTTCTGACAAGTCGATGATGCCCATCACATCATGCGAGGAACCGCATTGCCTTCAAGCCGACCCCTCCTCCGGCCTAACATGGAGGAGGTATTGTTCGCGCTTTGGATAGCGGCAATTTTAGGTCCTCTGGCTTGGTCTTGGTATCACAAGGCATCGATTGCGATGGCAATGACGTTGTCTCTCCTCTTCGGATACATTGTTCAATTATTTTGGAGTTGGACCCTTGATAATAGTCAACTCAATGAATTATATCTCAGAGTGGTAATGATTCCGGCTCTGGTTGAGTCTGGACATTTTCACACATTGATCACAAGTGGATTCCTCCACTCGTGGAATAGCCCCATGCACGTGTTAGGAAATATCGTGATTATCGCTTTGGTTGGGATACCGTTGGAAGATAGATTGGGAAGAGGAAAATGGCTCATTTCCTACATGATTGGTTTGCTTGGTGGATCTATTGCTTGGACGGTTGCAAATGGTGGCTCAGTCACACCAGCATTGGGAGCTTCAGGTGCAGCATTTGGAATCCTTGGAGCATACCTCTGCGGTTGGCCCGAAGACGAGGTCATGTTCCCCATGATATTGATAAGGAAATGGCCAGTTCAATTTATCGCATTATTCTACTTTGGATTTGAAATTTACAAGGCATGGCAAGTCTATGGTTTATCAGAGGTCAGCCACGTTGCTCATATCGCTCATTTTGGTGGATTTATCTTGGCTTATGCAACTCTTCCAATACTCAAGAAAAATATTGAATGGGAAGGAGAAGTCGAGTTGGTTGAAATTTCATCTGAAAATCCGTTTGAAGGTGTTGACGACCTAGTCAAACGATTACATGAGGAAGGGGATGAAAAAGAAACACGTCAAGCATGGTTAGAGGAAATTGCAGAACGGGCAAAATGTCCAGTTTGCCAAGGGAATTTGCATCTGAAAAAAATGCGAATCCGATGTGTCTCCGATTCCTCACATGTAGCCTGGCCTTGAGTCCCAAAGGGACCCGGAACCACCCAAGGTTCATGTGTAATGTAATCCGCCCGTAGGGCGGGCTGGAATCGATGAGAGGAATTCAAGCACTACTTCTCGCAATAGTTTTTCTCATCGCAGATATGTCTGCACTGACTTCCGCAATGGCGACTCAAGAGTCTCAAATCGGGGAAGAATTGGATGAGAAAAAGGCTGACAGAATGCCCTTCAGGGGTGACAAATACGCAACAGAGGAATACGGTTGGTGGTTTACTTACGGCCCTGATTTGAACTTTGATGGGATGGATGACCGCCTTGAAGAAGTCATTGCAGGCGAAGATTCTTGGTCAACCACTGCGATTATTGGCGCTGACGGTAAAAAGACTGTCGCAATCGTCGTAGATTATGCATGGCATCCCGGCCAGGAAGAAGTTGACGAACTAACCACCTTACTGCAGAGACATGGGTGGGATTCTGAAGGTTCATGGTTCCAAGTTATGGATTCACTAGACTCAATAGTTGTCGACCACGTTCCAGTTAGTGCTCTACTTGAAATTCATGCTATCGAATCAGTGGTAGTAGTTGAAATGCAGAACGTGATGTATCCAAGCCTTGAAAGTGCTAATCCAGCAACAAGGATCCAACCTTCTGACGTTTATGCAGGAACCGTTTACGACAGAGGATATGATGGAGAAGGGATTGTTATCGCAGTATTGGACAGCGGAGTTGACAATGAACATCGTTCGCTGAATGACTTCGATGATGAGGACGATGAACCTGACTTAGATCCAAATTCATACAGCGACCAAAAGTGGGTTGCAGGTTATGATGCAACTTCTCAGGCATCAAATCCAGATGGCTCTCAAGACCCTGACGATGGTCAAGGCCACGGCACTCACGTAGCGGGAATCGCTTTGGGAACTGGCGATTCTTCACGAGTTCACATAGGTGCAGCACCAGGTTCTTTCCTAGTGGACATCAAGGTTCTAACCGACAGTGGAGGGACAAACTCTCAGAATTCACTAAATGGTATCCAGTGGATGATAAACAACGTGGACACCGATTGGGGTAATGGGGCAAGAGGTATCCAAATCGGACAAATGTCATTCGGTTCAATTGGTAATCCTATTCAGCAAGACAGTGGAGATAATGGCACAGGTGCTGAAGCAAGATTGGTCAACAATGCAACATACAATGCTGGCATTGCCTGTATTATTGCTGCTGGTAATGATGGAATCCAAAGGATTGCATCTCCTGGAAGTGCTGATGGTGCGATTACAATCGGTTCAGCTGACAATTCAGATTCAATTAACAGAACAGATGATTTCATGGCATCTTATTCCAATTCTGGACCTAGAATAAGCGATTCTGATGATGATGAATGGGATGAACTGAAACCAGATCTAGTCGCTTTTGGTAGCGGAATTTACTCTGCTTCAGCAGCAACGGGAACTTCGTTCCCTGGATCTCCAAGACCAGAAGCAGATAGTTCGTATGAATCAAAAGATGGTACTTCGATGGCAACTCCACTGGTATCAGGAGTTGTTGCGCTGATGTTACAGGCGGATTCAGGCCTCACGCCCATGGAAATCAAAGACATACTTCGTAATTCAAGCGAACAAAAAGGCAATCCTTCTGAGCCAAGTGTCTCAAACAGATGGAATTCTGATTGGGGATTCGGCTCTTTAGATGCTTCATGTGCAGTAGATACTGTTCTTGGAAGAACCTGCACGCCATTAACAGATAGTGGCGGTGGGGGGGGAGTTATTGTAGACCCACCAAATGAATCTGATGAGGGAATAATTTTCGATACACCAACTAATGGAACATGGTTGCTTACTGGAGACATGATGAATATAGAAGGACGAATCATTGCAGACACTGGGCCTTGGAATAATATTCAAGTAAGATTGACTCAATATTATGAAGAGGACGATGAAGAGGTCTTGATGGATTGGCAAGAGGCTTCTGTTCAAAATTTATCTTGGTCATTTAGCGATCTGGTCCCAGATTCTTGGTATGATATTGATGAAACAGCGGTTGTAATTGAGGTTCAGGCTTTAGGAAATGGCGACATGAGTTCTAATGCAGCACATTGGGTAAGAATCGGGAAATTATCCGCATCCTTTGGGTCACCATCTTCAGGATCAATACTCTCTGATACAGTTTCATTTAGTGGAACGGCTCAGGGAATAGAACCAAGCGAATTAATCTTCAGAGTTGATTCTGGGGAATGGAATACTGCTTACACCTTTGATGAAGAGGATAATGAAGCCCAAGATTGGTCATTTACATGGGATTCCACTACTGTAGACGATGGGTCACATAAAATTTCGATTAGAGTAGTAAACAAGAGTGGAATAGAATCAGATATTGTCCGCAGAACTTACACTATTGACAATCTTCCAGCAGCCCCAGAACTTACGTTCCAAGGTTCAGTAGAAGTTTATGACCAAGACCTACCTGCAAGCAAGGCTATTGCGGGAACTATTCTAGAGATACGCTTCAATGTAGTGAATTCAGGAGATTTGGATGCTACTGATTTGCATCTCAAGTTGAATGCACCGGGAAGTGATTCAAGCACATATCCAAGCGAAGGAAAGATTCCAAGATTAGAGCAAGGCGAAACCGTGTCCGTCATTTTGTGGTGGTGGGCTACTGAAGCAGGTCTTCATGATGTTAGCATTCAGATAGACCCTAATGGTGCAATGAATGATGATCAAAGCGATAATGAATATACATTCCAATTTGAAATTGAGGAAAGGCCTCTAGAACCAACACTACGCTTCCTCACTGGTGCAGTCACAACCGACAAGCAAATTCCTCTGCCAAGCGATTCAGATTCAAAGAATTCCTACAAAATAAATGTCCGCATAGACAACCTAGGCAGAACTGATGCAACAGATATCAGGATGATACTTTACACAAAAACAGAAGGCTGGGTTGAGACAGGATCAAATGATTTGTTGGTTATTCCAGGCTCTGATATATCATCAGGTAATAGGATTTCAGAATTTTCATACACCCACGATTCAATTGGTTTAGTTCAACACAAAGTTGTGCTTGAGGGAGACGGGGTTGAACTCGAACACTCAGAGTTATTTTTCAGTGTCGTAGTTGACGAATATTCTGTCGGTTCAAAAACGGGTCTCACATTGTCTGGTGGCGAAGCTGTCCTAGGCTTTGCAGGTATTCCGGAAGGTGTTGACAGCGAGGCTGGTGGAGGCTTACTGTTCACCACAAAAGATGGAGAATTACATGCTAGAACTGTTTCCACTAGATTTGGCATGCCTGGAGATACTTTGATTGAAGAGAACTGGGCTGGAGAATTTGCCTTTACACTTCGTGACGATAATAGAATTCATATCGCTTGGACAAAGCGTACAATTAACCAACAAGGATACACGTTGACAGATATTGGTATGGCGAGTATTGGAATGTCTGGAGAGAAAAGCACTACATCATCTCACATGACTCCATTGAAGTTGTCTGAAGGTAGTTATTGGGGACTTGACCTATCTTCAAAAGATGATGAAATAGTCCTAGCTGGCTATCACAGGGATATTGTAACCGGTGGTTCTTGGAATGATCTAACAAACGTGTTCATGTTGTACAATGATGATTACAAAACATCAAGTTGGACTATGAAAACCAATGTATTGAATGACATTGATATAAAACCACAGGATGGTGATGCCTTAGCAGTTGCAATAGGAGTTGAAGAAATTCATCTATTATACCAAGCAATGCGAGACGATGTTACAGGAATCGAGAGAGTTGGACTATTCTATGCTCATGGAACAATTTCTCAGACGCCATTCACTTTCCAAGCGCCTGCTGGAGATGATGCAAGCATGCCAGAACTGATGGCAATTGAAGATGATGACGAGGACATTTTGCTAGCCGCTTGGATTGAAGGAAGTGGTCGTAGTGCTGAGATTGTAAGCGTTGTTCAAGATACAATTTGGTCGGTTGACGATTATACAATTACCCCTTCTCCCGGTGCAACTAAAGTTGTGATGATTGAAATGGATGATGATGAAATCAAAATCTTCCATGACGAAATCGGTGTTTCAGGACCTGTAACAAGGTATGGCATATACAATCTTGGAGATTCTGAATTGTCTCTTTCAAACATTATTGGTGGTGGCCATGTAGTCGGTGCTGGTAGTGTTGGTGACGATGGAATTGTGATTATGACAACCCCTTCAGGACAAATTACTGGAAAGACAATTGCAAGTATAAATCCAGATAAAGATACAGATGATGAAGGTGGTTTCTTGGAGTTGCTGCTTAGCCCACTTCCTGGTGAAAGCCAGCAAGAAAAAATGATCGCTCTTGGAGCAATTGGTTCTGTTTTATTCCTAATGTTCGTAGCGGTAATCATTGTATTAAGGCGCTCTCACCGTGAAGAGGAAGAACTCGAGGTCTCAACCGAGACGGGAGATTTGGAATTGTTAGTTGAAACAGAAAGCGATGATGAACCACTGTTTGCAATTGATACAGATGGCGAATCTGAGTTGGTTGTTTCAACTGCTCCGCTCAATGTAATCATCGAAGAGGAAGTTGAAGAGCAGACTCTATCTGATGAATTACAAGCCAAAGTTGAAGCTGGTAATGCTTCGAAGAGGCTTGAGAGAAGAATGAAGAGAAAGACTGACAGAGAGGCCAAAGAGATATTTGAAAGCCTCTCCAAGGGATTGCAAAGTTTACCTGCTCCTGGAGAATTGCCTCCATTACCTGCACCTGGTGAATTACCTCCTTTGCCTATTGGCCAAGAGCAAGAAGAAAAGCAAGAAATTCCTCTTCCTAAACTAGGCGATTTACCTCCTCCTCCAGCACCAGGAGAACTCCCATTGCCTATGCCTCCTGCACCAGGGATGTTGCCAATTTTGCCGGGTATGCCGGTGCCAGAGAAAAACGTTTCTTGCAAAGCGTGTGGCGCTAACATAACTGTGAAAGATATGACATTACGAAGAATGGACTGTCCAGTTTGTTCTGAAGTGATCATTATGTGAGGAGTTTCCAATGTGTGGAATTTTCGGTTTTATCGGGAATAGGGCAGCAGCCCCATTACTAGTAGAGGGCTTGAGACGATTGGAATATCGTGGCTATGATTCATCAGGGATAGTAGTCAAAAATGGAGCGCTCCAAGTGCACAAAAAAATAGGAAAAGTTTCTGAGTTATCTAAAATTCTTCCAAACCATATAGACGGTAATATTGGGATTGCTCACACAAGATGGGCAACACACGGAGGTGTTACCGATGAAAATGCACACCCACATCTTAGCCGAAACGGAGATATTGCCTTAGTTCACAATGGAATTATTGACAATGCAAAAGGTATCAGAAAGCGTTTGACAGAGAGAGGTTTTACTCTAAACTCAGAAACGGATTCAGAGGCTTTAGTCCACATGATATCAATCGGACTTGAATCTGGACAAAGTCCACTTGAATCGGTAAGGCAAACGCTGAATCGAGTTACAGGCACATGGGGACTTTGTGTTTTGTTCAAGGAACATAATATGATAATTTGCGCAAGAAATGGTTCGCCGCTTATTGTGGGTAAGGGCGATGGTGAATCATTTATTTCGTCTGACCCACATGCATTATCTCAACACACTCAAAGTCTCTATCTTCTAGAAGATGGAGATTTGGCAGTGGTCAGTGGTGACGGGATCAAAATTTCTAGACTAGATGGTGGGGCTTCTTCTACAGGTTTGACAATTCTTGAAGAAGAATGGGGTGAAGCTGACCTAGCGGGTTTCCCTCACTACATGCTGAAAGAGATTCATGAGCAGCCTGAAGCATTACGAAGATGCATTACTGGCCGATTAGATATGGCTAATGGAAGCGCAAAATTAGGAGGTTTGCGCTTAGAACCATTAAGATTGAGAACAGTCCCTCATGTTAGATTGATTGGTTGTGGGACCGCACTTAACGCTAGCAAGATTGGCCAATTGGCAATCGAAACTTTGGCTAGAATACCCGCAGTTGCTCATGTTGCTAGCGAATTCAGATACAATGACCCAGTAATTAATCCAAATGCAATACACTTCGCAGTTTCTCAATCAGGAGAAACTGCGGATACGCTTTCTGCGGTAAAAGAAATACAACTCAAGGGAGGCGACGTTCACGGAATCGTGAACGTCGTTGGTTCAACAATTGCCCGAAAATGTGGCCAAGGCGTTTACATCCACAGTGGTCCAGAACAAGCGGTAGCCTCAACTAAAGCGTTCACCAATATGGTTGCATCATTGTTGCTATTTGCAATAAGGATTGGAAGAACTCGAAATTTTTCTAGAGAAAAGGGGCAGTCGATAATCAAAGATTTCCAAAAAGTGCCGGATTTGATGGAAAAATATCTTCAAAAACCAGGCCCTATTGATGAAGCCGTAGATTTGGTCAAGGAAGCAAAGAGTGTGCTTTTCCTAGGCAGAGGACTTTCTGCTCCTGTGGCTAGTGAAGGTGCACTAAAGTTGATGGAAATCGCCTATATTCCTTGCTTGGCATACCCTGCTGGTGAGATGAAGCATGGTCCTATTGCTCTTCTTGAAGAAGGAAGCCCAGTTGTTGTAATTCTTCCAAATGACAAACATAGGGAGAAGACACTATCTTCGATGCATGAGTGCCGAGCACGTGGTGCAAAAATCATCCTAATTCATGAAGAAGGCGATAATGAAGCGGCGGAAGAAGCAGAAGTCTCGATCCCAATTCCTGCTTGCAGTGATTTATTGACTCCTTTACTTACAGTAGTTCCAACCCAATTAATTGCTTACAGGACAGCACTTACACTGGGCAGCGATGTAGACAGACCTAGAAATCTCGCAAAGTCAGTTACAGTTGAATAATCACTTGTTGACACTGAATCTTTGGTCCTCAGCATTCCAATGAATTGGAGAATATCCTAGCCTGTGATGGGTGTGTCGCATCTTGATTACGCCTAATTTACGAGTAATGTCGTCTCCAATTCTTTCCATAGTAAGATGCATGACTCCATCTGAAAGATAATCTTCAACACCATACTCTCCGAATTGTTTGTGGTCCTCTCCCATCATTTCACAGATGAAGAATGAGGTCAATTCTAGACGCCTACATGCTTCAAACAATCTGAAAATTTCATCACGTGGGTTTTCCATTTTCGTTAGGGTGAAGAATGCTCCGAGCGAATCGAACACAAGCAATTCAAATCCAATCGATTGTCTGTATGAAGTAAGTTGCTTGATCAATTGCCCCATCCAATCAATTCTGTTGCTCATTCCCTGTTCATCAAGTTGGACACGCAAATCTGAGAGGTCGATGATGGCGATTCTATTTCGCACACGTGGGTCATCGACATTCATTCCCATATTGGACATGTGGGATCTCAAGGAATCTTTTCCTTGTTCTAGAGTGACGTAAATTCCACTTGTTTCACCGTATAGGACGGCGTTGTAAAGCAGTGAAAAAGTCACTGAGGATTTCATTGCACCTGATTGTCCAGCTACAATACAGATGTGGCCCTGAGGTATGCCACCTTGCATATTTTCATCTAATCCTGCGATGTGTGTTGGAATCCTTTCAACGTCGCCCAAGTCGTCTCACCATTTGGGTGTAACAGCGATGTTCTCTTCAAGGTGACCCCCAACCAAGGGATTATGGGAATCTGGTTAGCAAGTGCTTCAGAGCGTCGCGCTCAGATTCTAATCGATAGAATTGGGCCCGTCCATATTGAGTCATTATCCGGCGTAGATGAGACTCATCCTTCCGGTTCGGTCGATAGCCAAGTGCTCGAAATATGCCGTAGAAAAAGCGAAGCGGTTCCCAATAATCACGGATATCAAGGAGTTGTAGTCGCTGACACGATGATTGAAGACCCTGACGACCCGAATGTCGCGATTGGAAAGGCTCAAGACGAACTCTCTGCGGTTTCAATGATCAAGCGACTCTCTGGGAGACGCCACCAGGTTTGGTCTGCAACCGCAGTTCAAATCTGCGGTGATTGGACATTTTTTGTTGAAAGCGCTGTTGTAGAGATTGATGAACTAACGACGGATGAAATTGCCCACCTGATTGAGACAGAATCATGGAAAGGGAAAGCGGGATCTTATGATTTGGCAGGTGAAATGGGTAAACACGCTAGACTTGTTGATGGAGATGAATTAGCTGTGTTGGGATTTGCACCAAGTGCTCTAAAGTTGCTTGATTAATCTTCATCACTGTAACCCGAACCCTGTTCTGGATATGCTAAGTATTGGTCGTAAAACATTGGAATTTTGTGCCAAGTATATAGACAAAAGAAAGTTTCTTTTATCCAATAAATTAGTACGGAAAGGTATGCTAATGCATAAATTACAACTCCAAACCTAGGGAATTGGTCTAAGATTTCGTCATTCAGCCAACTAGAAAGCATTGCATAGATTGTAATAGCATTTCCAACGTTTATGGTTATAATTGCGAATAAATTCGTTTTCCTTGATTTCATCGCAATCTTCCTGTGGTCTTGATGAAGATATTCTGTAAATCCCCATAGTACTTGGAATGCAACACCAAATATCAACACCCAACGATAGTATAGAGATATTTCACCCACAATCTGAAAATACCCCATCGTTTCTAAGTATGCGGAAATTCCAACAAAAGGTAGCCAAAGTACTGAGCACACAAGCATTGGATTGTAAGATTTCCTTTGCCCTATTTGCTGGAGTATTTTACGTGGGTTCAAAGCTAAAAATATGAATACGTATGGGCACAATTGGAGGAATCCCTTGATCGATGTTGACAAATCACCCCTCTCATGGAGAGGTCCAGATATTAGTCCCAATATCAGCAATACTGCGTATATTGCGAAAACCTTTCCAATATTTTTTGACTGTATTATTTCCCAATCCAATCTCCTGTTGAGGTGTGAAATGATTAGTGCTACCAATGCTAATGAGAAGAAAAAGTCAATCACTAAATTTTCTGAGAATTCTAAAATGCTTGAGAACTCAGCTCTCAAGATCCAACAAAGTAGTGTGATTACACCTAGGACTGGGAGAAGTGCTCCTAATGCATAGGAAAAAGGACCCACTTTGTTGATACTTCCTGGCTTACTTCTGAAAATCGTCATAGCAGGTGACCACAGACAAACCAAGGAAGCACATAGTAGCGTCATTCCTACAGTAGTAAGAGAATTAAAAATCGACAAATTTCTGCTTATTATTCCAGCCGAAATTGCAATTTGTCCAAAGGCATTCATCCCAACATAGATTCTCATCAGTGTCTTTTCGAATCCTTTTACATCGTAAATCAACGGAAGCACGCTGAAACTAACGCCTGCTAATATGCACATCATCCAACCAAGAGACATTTGCATTCTCAAGGAATAATGAATTTCCCTGATATTTTCGTCATAGAAATTACCACCATAATTTCCTATCCAGTATGCTGTAAAGAAAAATAGAATCTGCATGAAGACTGCGGCAAGAACCAAATCAAGATACGAACCAGATGACCAATGTGGCTTTCTCTGGAAATCAGTGCTCATGCCAACCGGTGGCAACTCATTGCTTTGATATAAAAAATAGAACCCTTTAATCTCAGATCAATAATGGAACCAGGCCAAGGTCATTTTTGGAAACGTCCATTGAAACATCGCTACCTGGCATTAATAGTAATTTATCAGACTCATCTAGCGCAAAAATTGGGATATTCATTTCATCTCCAATCTGCTTTAGAATTCTTCTGCATGCATTGGTTTGCGTATCCATGTGGATTAATCCATTTAGGTCCACGATTATTGTATCACCACGAGAAATACGGTCTTGAATTTGGTGCACGGGGAGTCTATGCATTTTGTCAGGCACCACATACCTTAGTGCTCTATCCGGATAATCTGTGGGCTTTGAGTCATAGTTTGAAAGGTCATGAAACGCATCACCATCGGGTGTTAGGGGGCCAGTCCACCCTTGTGGAACAGGTGGGGATTTTGTGATAGGGGGTGGAATATTTACTACAGGTTCTTCTTTTGCATGCAAGGGCGAATCTTCTTGGTTTTCGCTTGAATTGTCTAATGCATCATCAGGGCTAACTAGAGTTAACTGCTGACCAGTGTTTACCTTCGCATCCTTCACTTTTTTCTTGTTTTGCTTAGATGCTTCGGGGCTAGGTGATTCAGGATCTGGAAATCCGAAAAATTGCCAAAGTGTTCCCATTTTTTCCACTACTCACAGGTCCAAGTCATCAAGAATGTCGGCTAGGGCCTGTGAGGCTGGGGTTGGTGCTTGTTCTTGAACCATCGTCCTATCGAGTAGTGAAGGAGCAGGTTCTGACATGGCTATATCCGGTAGCGGATTATAGCTAGGTGCAGTTTGTTGTGGTTGGTATGTCTGCTGTGGTTGGTATGTCTGCTGGACTGGCTGTGCGAATTGGTCCACAGGAGCAGGCGGCATTGAAGCCAAATATTGCTCTCCATAGTATGACCACTGTTCCATAGTCCATCCTTGTGGTAATCCCGAAGCAGGTAGAGGTGGACCCGATGTAACAGGCACAGGTGGAGCAACCTCTGCGATTTGCTGTGGTGGTGCTGTGTCTGCAAGCATAGATGCAGGCGATTCATTCCAACCGTAATCGGGCATATGCTTGGTTTCGATTACCTCTGAACTAGTATCGCGTCTTCGTATTAGTAGAAGGGCGAGTAAAATTACAATGAATACGCCTAAAATGCCGCCAACTGCTGTAGTGGTTGTAACTCCAAATATTCCTTCACTCGGTTTTGAATTTACTTCAACAAGCACTGATGCAGTATTTGATTTACCATCATCGTCGCTAACTGTCAAATTTACGAAGTATTTCCCAGGTGTGTCGAATTTGATTGTGAAAGTTTCACCATATCCATCTTGAGTTGCACCTACGGTGTTAGGGTCATCCCAAATGAATTGTAGATTTGTACGGTCAGTTGCCGAATCGTTTGAATTTGTTCCATCGAAGGTAATTGACTCTCCTTCAGTGATTACAAATCCATCAACGGGTATGGCAATGTTTGCAGATGGTGGGCGATTAACGATTGTTACATTGATTGTGGATGAATCAGTAGCATTGTCATCATCCCAAACGTTCGCTGTTATGGTTTTCAATCCTGATGTTGACCAAGAATAAACCAAATCAGGACCTTCAATATCACAATCGTCAGACATTATTCCATTGTCATCGGAATCTATCGAGATAAACAGGTCCCAACAGAATCTGAGGTCATCTTGATCAGCATCATCGACTGCAGATGCCGTTAAATTGAGAATTTTATCTTCAAAGATTGCTTGTTGTGCAGGAAGTGCATTTAGAACTGGGTCGACATTGTTAACTCTAACGTATCCCATTATTTCTTGACTCCTAACACCGTCATTATCGGTTGCGAATGTTTTGATTTCATACAGCCCTGCTTTACCCCATGATGCGGTAATTGAAGAGGATGGACCAGATGTTGTTATGGTCCAATTTTCATCGTTTGAATCGGGATACCAAGACACTAGCAGACTCTCTTTGTCTGAGAGCGTATCATCTGCTTCGATATCTAAAGTTGCAACAATGTCTTCATCTATTGACCAATTGCCATCTGCTGCTGGCAGATATGGGATCCCATCAATGGAGAAACTCATTTCGCCAACGGTTGGTGCAACGTTTAGAACTTCATATGTGTAGAATGCCGATGTTGATACGTTGTCATCATCGGTTACGACTGCCTCAATCTGTTGTATACCCTCGACTTCTGCCGTGAAAGTACAAGTTGGGCCTAATAGTGTCCCATCACACGTGCTTTCTGGCCAACTGATTTCGACTATTTGTCCAGATGGAGAAATAGTATCGATATCTCCGCTATCTGATGCATCGAATATGATCGATTCACCAGCATTGACTGTTGGCGTAGATGTTGTTAGATTGACATACGGCGCTCTGTTTAGAATCGTTGCATACATTGTCATTTCAACTTCATCAAGTTCATCGTCAACAACTCTTACTGTGACTTCCCAATTTCCATCATCTTCCCAGAACCAAGTTGTGATACATGTGGTGGAATCAATGAATTCTGTTCGAACACCATCTTGTATTTCGAAGTAACATTCGACATCACCTTCGTCGTTATCATACGATGCTGAAGCATCAATTGTAACGTTCTCAAATGTCAAAACATTGTCCATTAGGACAAGGTCTGCCACCGGCATTCGTCCAATGAAAATATCCAGTGTTGCGTTGTTGTTTGTTCTATTTGCATCAGCTGTAACAAGATTATCAGGATCAACCATGAATGTCAGGGTTTGATTTCCAACTGCAGCATCAGTAGGAACTGACCAGTTCACAGTAACTCGTGCATCATTGTAAGGAGAAATTGCAGGTAATGTTGCCCTCTGAGTAGTTCCATCTGGAGTCATAATTTCCATTTCTGTTGCTGGAGAAGTTAGAATGCCTCTGTTCTGAGCGGGAATTTGGAATTCCAAAAAGTCTCCCGGAAGCGCATTATATCCGCTGGCTTGAGACAAAATCGTGGTGTCATTTCCTCTAATTCTTGTAATTATCATTGAATCTGGTTTAGCAATCAAATCAACACCAACAACTGACAAATCCAACACGATGCTAGCAGCGCCGACAACTTTGTCTACAGGGTCCCAAATAATCACTCCATTACTTGACCAATCATCAGATGCTATTGATGCATCTCTTGAACTTCCTACATCAAGGTCAGGAGTAACCTTACCGTTAGAATCAGTAGTTAGGCTCAGGATTGTGCCATCTGATTCGTAACGAAGTTGAAGGTTGGTTCCAGCCACTGCTGTGCCATCCTCGCTCAAATATCCTTCAACTTCTTGAGTTCCGTTCAGGAAAAATGCAATGAATTCTGGCGTTACATCTATCGTAGTATCTCGAGTACCTGGTGACGAAGTTGCTGAAACACCACTACTGTCTACTGGTTCGTATCTCTTTAATTTCCAATCGATTGTAAATCCTGCTGGATTATCAATTTGATACCATGCATAGTTCCTCACAGCATCACAATACCAATCAAATCCTCCCGAAACTCCGGTGTTATTCCAATTGTTTACTTTTATTGAATTTGAACAGCCAGTATACTGAATGGTATCCCCGTCTTCAATTGGAGTTCCATTTGCCGTTGCTTGATATGTTGTGTTATCTTCAACATATGGAGTACTAAATTCCCCTGGGTCAAAGTAATCTGAAGTGCCTGAAACATTTGTGCTTGAATCGTAAGTTGCGACCCATTGGTCTCCAGTTCTCAGAGGGAAGTCATACTTCTCACGAGGCGGGTTGTAAATCGTTGAAAATTCTAGATTATTTGCTAGAGTTTGGGTAGCAATACCCACAGGGAAACCAAAAATGTAAGGAACGAATCTAACAGTTAGGCTAAATGTCATATTCCATTGTGCAAGATCTGAAACTCTGTATATGTCCTGTCCAGTGTATGTAATCTGTACTTGGCCAGTGTAACTATCTCCTCCTGGTGTTGTTATTTGTGAATTTGACCCAGTCTCAAAATATCCAGAGATACCCACTATGTATACTAGCGATTGAACTCCTTCGATATCCATGAAAGTTATGTCTTCAACCTCAACAGATGTATCTCCAACAAGAGTGTCTATTGAAGCAGAAACATTAGCCTGTGCGATTAATTCGTTTACGTCGAAACCGGTCTCATAAACCCATTTGTCTCCAACTCTCCAATTAGGGACATCATATACATCTCCAGAGTTTGTGCCACTAAATTTGCTATTTTTCTCTTCCAATTCATCAATCATGGAAAGAGGGCCATATGCAGTCAAAATCACGACGATAAGTATGGGTACAACCTGTCGCATGGTGTAGTGTAGAACACCACTTACATTTCATTATGTTTGTTTTAGGTTTCTTGGCCACCTTGGTATTGGTGACCATAATGTTCCCACTGCTCCATAGTCCAGCCTTCTGGGAGTCCACCTTCGGGTAGTGGTAAAGTTTCATTTAACTCAATCATTTTAGGAATCGTTACTTCATCTTCAGAAAATGCATCAATTGTAGGGGCATCTAGAGGTGCTACGATATCGGGCATATCCCCTTCATCCCACACGGAGTCTCTCTTTCTTTGTCCTCGTTTAAGGAAGAATACTAGCCCAGCGATAATCAGTGAAATGCCAAGCAATTGGAAGAATGGATTAGCAGTTTCACCGGTCAGAGATTCCATGACTTGCTCAAATGCAGTCATGTCGGGCGAACTGACTTCAATAATTACACTCTTACTGTTGGGTTTCTGTATCTCTTCGTCCCAAGCAATCGCTTTGATTTCGAACTTTCCTGCACGAGGGAATTCGTAATCAACAATAGAACCAACTAAATCAGCGTCATTATCTTTGATTCCATCTCCATCGCTATCTACTGAACAATCAATATCCCAAACAACTGTGAGATACTCTTTGTCAATCGGTGAATCACGAGTGGGTGAAGCGTCCAGTTTAACTGTCTCTCCAGCGATTGCTTTGCTAGGAACATTAACCATGACAAGTGGGGGTAGGTTCAGAACTGTAACGGAAGCAGAAGAAGAATTTCTAGCTCCATCATTATCAGTAGCATGGAAAACCACATTGTAAACTCCTGAGTTTTGCCACGACCAGGTCAGATTTTCTCCTTCAATATCACAGTCATCATCAGCCGAACCTATGCCGTCTGTATCCGCTCCTGGGTCCACATCCCAGCAAATTGTCAAACTATCCAGATCAGACGGAGTATCCCATGCATTCCCAGATAGGGTGAAACTTTGCCCTTCAGCAACAGCCATTACTTCGGGAAGTTCTTCGATTTGAGGTTCAAGATTTTGAACATCAACCCATCTTTCAACCCAGCCGCTATCTTCTCCTTCTGAATCAATCGCTTTCACAAGAATAGCCTTCATTCCCGCTTCATTCCAAACCATCGGAACTCTAGATTCTCTACCATCTGTATCAACTCCAAAGGACCATTCATAACTCAACTCTGCAAGGTCATCAATCGAGTCTTCAGCTCTAGCAGATAATTCGATTGGTTGGTCTTCTTGAATCTTCCAAGTCAATTGTGCCCCTGGGTCAATCAAGTTATCATCTTCATCCCACATAGCAACTGCAACATCATGAGGTGCAATATTGGTGAATTCGATATTTATCGATGCATAGGTTTGGTTTCCATCATCATCAGTTCCCACTGCGGTAAATGTTTGCAATCCTTCTTCCCAAGCTGTGGTTGTACATGTTCTGGTGTAGTATCCTTCCTGACATTTTGCATTAGGCCAATGAACATCAACCAAGCCCGGCCAGGCATCCTCTGAATCAGAATCATTAGCAAACACGTAAAGGGTAACGGGGTGTTCTACCTTGACTTGAGAGCGTTGAGAAATAATCGAAACATTAGGTGCCCTATTCAATACTTCAATCTCTAAGTGCTCAGATGTTTCATCTCCTTCTTCATCGTATACTTTGACGAGGATTGAGAAAATACCGTCATCTGTCCATGTCCAGTTTACTGAACATCCGTCACGCATGATTTGACGATTTGCGATTGTCCGAGTGCCATCATCATACTCAATATCGAATACACACCAAACATCTCCTCCGTCTTCGTCAAAAGAACCAGAAGAGTCAATGAGAATTTTTTCATTGGTCCACGTGGTAATATTCTCGCCCAAGAATGTCGGTGCACTACCAACGAAAATTGGTAAGATTCCTATGTCGTTCGATGAGTTTGCATCATTAGCATTGATTGACTGGCGATCAACTTCCCATTGGATAGTAATATTATCAATAATTGAATTAGAATCAATTATCCATTCGATTTCGAAGGTATATTGTTCATAGAAGGCAAGCGCTGGTAGCGTTTCGCTGACTTCGAAACCATCGGGGAAAGTGATGTGAACAGATGTCGGAGCACTTGATGTTACACCTCGATTGTATACTGGCAATTGAACGTCAAGGTTGTCTCCCGGAAGGACGTTAAATCCAGAGATTGAATTCAGTGTAGTTAATTCACCACTGCGATTTCTAAGGATGCTAGCGCGTTCGATACCTGCAACTAAGTCCAAACCAACGATGTTCTCGTCGAGAGTTATTGTTGCAACGCCATACATGCCACCGCTTACAGCGATGATTCCATGGCTTGCCCAATCGACAGTTGTGGCAGAAGTATCAGTTGCATCTCCCACCTGCACAATTGCCCAAAAACTGCCATTTGCTGCAGTTACTCCACTGGTGGTGAAACCTTCTGCCTCATGTCTTATCTCAACCGATTGCCCTGATTGTGGACTTCCAGACGAATCGGTAACATTTGCCCACACCTCGAGCGGTGTGTTCAAAGCAGTAATCTCTGAAGACAAATCAACATCTAGGTTCATGTTTCTGAAACCTGGATTGGTATTTGTAACGACTCCGCTTGAGGCCACAGGCATGTATTGTTTAAGCCTGAAATCGATGACTAAACCGATGTCTTCTTCTGTATGAGACCAAGCGTAATTGCGAACCTCTGGGCAGAACCATTCGTAGGATGTTTCAGTCCCATTGTCATCATATGATGTCAATTCATATGATGCGTTACAACCTCCATACCCTATTTGTTCTCCAAGATTGTTTATTGGTTTACCAACGTCTGTGATTTCCCAATTTGTATGGTTTGCACCGCTTGTTGGTTGTGGAAATGGTGTAATGTAATCAGAAGACCCTGACCATGCTGTTGAAGAAACATAAGACGTATTCCATGTTTCACCTATTCGTAGTGGGAAATCGTAATTTTCGCTCATCGGGTCATAATCAGTGCTGATTGTTATGTCTGCAATTTGTTGTGTTAGTGATGAAATCCCGTAAGGTACGTATCTAACGTTTAGTGATAAATCAGTAGACAGTTTCGCAAGGTCAGACACCCTTCGAACTTCGTCCACTTGATATTGAATAAACAGATTACCAGTGTAGCCTTCTAATGCGACACCACCTTTGTCAAAATCTGCTTTTGATGAGGTCTCATAGACAAGTGTAGGAATGCCATCAACATCCACTTCAGTTACAGCATCAACTGTTGTAGTGGCATCTCCGTTAATCGTGCCTACCGTTGCATCAACACCTGCGCTTTGAACTAGAACCGTAGGGTCGAATGCTCCTGCATATACCCATTTATCTCCCACTCTCCAAGTTACAGTATCTGTAACGCCAGGATCCTCTCCGCCTAAACCAACAGCTTCGACCTGCGGAACAACAGTTAACGTGGAAAGAAGAATGATGAGGGCAACCACCACCTCCCTGCGCATGGTGCTCTATGAGTGAAGCGAATAGATATAGATGAGGGCGAATATTGTTATTTTTCGAACACCAAGAACATAAATTTGGATTAATGTTCTAATTTAATGAATAGACTCATGTCTAATGCCTTTGTCGCCAAACCATGCGCTGGTATGCATACAACGGAGATGCAGACGGCATATGCTCCATGGTGCAGTGGGGCCTTGTTCACGGGATTGATGGGCATCGAATAACTGGTGTAAAGCGTGACATAGAACTCCTTGAGCGAGTTCATCCAAACAAGGGAGATGAAATTGTTGTGATGGATGTTTCTCTAGCAAGAAACCATTCACGTGCACAAGAATTGTCAAAGAATGGGTTTGCCATTACTTGGTTTGACCATCATTTGGCAGGTGACCCAATCGAGGGTATCAAATCCTTCATCGACACATCTTCAGATGTTTGCACCGCTAGAATAGTCGAGAGAGAACTAGCCATAAAATCAGATTGGGCTCAAGTTGCTCTGCATGGAGACGGCCTTTCCATTCACTCGAGCAAGCCTGAATTTAAGGAACTTGGAGAGTTACTGAATTACAACGGTTATGGAGCAGACCTTTCAGACTTGCATTTTCATCCAGATGAACTCTTGTTGCTTTGCCTTCAAGCGAAGTCCCCGCAAAATTTCATGGATACGCAAGCCTTCAGAATTCTAAAAAATGGATTTGAATCAGATTTGTCAAATGCAAAAAGCATCGAATTGAGCGATGGATATTATCTCCTCCCGAATGAACCATGGGCAAGGCGTGTTGTGGGCGTGATGGCTCACAGAATCAATGAATCTGGCGGCGGTCCTCACGTTATTGCCATCGACAAAGAAGATACGCTTCAAATCTCGATTAGGGGGGAACAAGGAATCGGCGAGCTTTGCAAAATGTTTGGCGGCGGTGGCCGTGCCACTGCTGGTGGGATCGATTCATTGCCTAGGGATGAGATGACAGCCTTGATGAAGGAAGTCAACTCCCGCCGGTCTGTCTGAGGTTTGTTTATGCAAGACAGGATGACTCATCTCCAAAGATTGGAAGCGGAGGCTATCCATATCATGAGAGAAGTTGTTGCTGAAGCGGAAAACCCGGTAATGCTCTATTCTGTTGGCAAAGATTCCTCTGTAATGCTTCATTTAGCAATGAAGGCATTCTATCCTGCGAAACCTCCTTTCCCAATAATGCACATAGATACGATGTGGAAGTTCTCAGAAATGATAGAGTTCAGGGACAAAATGGCTGAAGATCTCGGCTTAGAATTGATAGTTCACATCAATCCTGAGGGTAAAGAGATGGGCATGAATCCGTTTGTCCACGGTTCCTCTACACATACAGACGTGATGAAGACTCAAGGTCTGAAGCAGGCTCTTGACAAGCACGGATTTGATGTCGCATTTGGTGGAGCTAGAAGAGATGAGGAAAAATCCCGAGCAAAAGAAAGGATCTTCTCTTTCAGAAATGAAAATCATCACTGGGACCCAAAGCGACAACGCCCAGAATTGTGGAATGTTTACAACGCAAGGAAAAATCAAGGAGAATCTATTCGCGTATTTCCACTTTCAAATTGGACAGAATTAGATATTTGGCAATATATCCATTTGGAAAATATACCAATCGTTCCACTTTACCTCGCCAAACCAAGACCGGTTGTGGAGAGAGATGGCGTCTTGATACTGGTTGACGATGACAGATTGCCAATGGAAGAAGGAGAAGAGCCAATGATGAAAACGGTAAGATTCCGTACTCTTGGTTGCTATCCGCTAACAGGTGCAGTCGAATCAGAAGCCAACACTTTACCAGATGTTATCCAAGAGATGTTACTGACAACAACTTCTGAGAGAGAAGGTAGAGTCATTGATTTCGATAGTACAGCATCAATGGAAAAGAAGAAGCAAGAGGGGTATTTCTGATGGTCCACGTAAGTGACCTAATCTCTGAGGACATCGAGTCCTATCTTGCTGCTCACGAGCAGAAAGAGTTACTACGATTCATTACTTGTGGTTCTGTAGATGATGGCAAGTCCACACTAATTGGAAGAATGTTGTATGAATCGCACATGCTTTTTGATGACCAACTCGCTGCCTTGGAAGCGGATTCAAAGAAGGTTGGGACTCAGGAAGGAGAAATCGACTTCGCACTACTTGTAGATGGATTGGCTGCTGAGAGAGAGCAAGGGATTACTATCGATGTAGCATACAGATTCTTCTCTACCGACAAGAGGAAATATATCGTTGCGGACACTCCTGGCCATGAAGAATATACTCGTAATATGGCCACTGGTGCTTCAACTGCAGATGTTGCAATCATCTTAGTTGATGCTAGTCAAGGTGTATTGACTCAAACAAGAAGGCACTCATTCATTGTATCTATGGTAGGTGTGAAGCGAATAATTCTAGCAGTGAATAAGTTAGATCTAGTCGATTATTCTGAGGATGTATTCAATCAAATCAAGGCTGATTATCGCAACTTTGCAAATGAGGCTCTCGCTCTCGACGAGATTACGGCGATTCCGATTTCGGCTCTAAAGGGAGATAATATCGTTGGCCCAAGCGACAATACCCCTTGGTATGATGGGCAGTCGATAATGGGATATTTGGAGAGTGTAGAGGTTGCAGCAAGCTCCCAATCCAGAGCATTCAGAATGCCTGTGCAATGGGTCAACCGCCCTAACAGAGAGTTCAGGGGATTTACTGGATTAATTGGTAGCGGTTGTATTTCTAAGGGCGATAGAATCCGAGTTTTGCCTAGCGGCACAGAGTCAACAGTCTCTAGAATTGTAACCTATGATGGCGACTTAGAACTAGCAGGTGCTGGACGTTCAGTCACCATAACCTTGGAAGATGAAATCGATATTTCTCGTGGTGATATCATTGCTAGTGCTGAATCGCCATGTGGCACAGCGAATCAATTCCAAGCACGTATACTGTGGATGGATGATTCTGCGATGGTTTCAGGAAGACAATATTTGTTCAAATCAAATTCACAAACAACGTCGATGACCCTTGGTCGATTGAAGCATAAAATTGACGTGAATACTCTAGATGAATTGCCTGCGAATTCACTAGACATGAACGAAATAGGCGTATGTAATATTTCACTTTCTTCAAGAATAGCGTTTGATGCCTACGATGATGACCCTGTGATGGGAGGTTTCGTAGTAGTTGACAGAATGACTAACAATACTGTTGGTATGGGTCTAATAGACTATGCTTTGCGTAGAGCAGACAACATTCACTGGCAATCAATGGATGTCACTAAGCAAACTAGAGCAGAGCAAAAATCGCAGCAACCTAGGTTGATTTGGTTCACTGGTTTATCGGGTTCTGGTAAATCTTCAATCGCAAATATTCTTGAAAAGAAATTGCAGTCAATGGGTCGCCACACAATAACCCTTGATGGAGATAATATTCGACACGGATTGAACCGCGATTTAGGATTCACTCAAGCCGATCGAGTTGAAAATATTAGAAGAGTCGCAGAAACAGCAAAACTGATGGTTGACGCTGGATTAATCTGTATTACTTCGTTCATTTCTCCATTCGCAAATGAGAGAGAAATGGCAAGAAATCTGATGGAGGGTAATGAATTCATCGAGGTATTTGTTGATACTCCGCTGGAAGTCTGTGAGGAGAGAGACGTCAAGGGGCTCTATGCAAAGGCTAGGTCTGGTCAGTTGCCAAACTTCACCGGAATCTCAAGCCCTTACGAAGCGCCCGCATCGCCTGAAATTAAAATCGACACAACAACGATGACAGCAGAAGAAGCTGCTGAACAAATAATCGATTACTTGAGTCGCTCTTGAATTCGCCTAGCGACTTCGGACCACTGCAGAGAATCTCTCAATTTTGTTATTGATTTTCTAGAAGACTCTAGGTCTTCCTCAGATAGCATGGAAATACTTGCAACAATGTCATCAACAGATTTCCCTCTCATTCTGATTGCACCTTCGATATCGTCGAAAATAGGAATTGGAGACACAACTATTGGAACACCAGAGGCAACACCCATCCTTACTGCTCCTGAGGCTGACTCGTTGGTTTTTTGATAGGGAAATGCCAATAATTCACACTTTGCAAGGGTTGCAATAGCAATTTCATCATCTAGGAATTCGGTCACTAACTTTACCCGGTTTTCAAGTCCCTTTTCTTTGATTAGAGAATTGATTTTATCCTCCATTTTCCCACTACCTTCTCGGGTTGCACATAGCAATAGTAGCTGATCCCAACCAGGTAGTCGCTCAAAGGCCTCAACCAATTGTATCTGGCCTTTGTGTGGTAATAAGAATCCAAAAGTCCCCATAACTCTGCCTTCGAGAGTTAGTGTCTCAGCACTACTGGTTGGAGGAGGATAGATTCCATGAGGAATCATTACTACATTTTCACTGACTCCTAGTCTTTTCAAATTCTCAACATCAGAATTTGAGTGTACCATCACAGTCGAGCATGTTTTCAGTCCCTCAACTGCTTTTTCGATTCTTTTACTTGGGAAAAATCTTGACCTATCTCTAGTATTGTGCATTGTGATGAAAACTTTGACTTCCATCTCTTCTAATTTTAGAAGTAGTTCGTTTAGATAAGCAAATCTGATGAGTCCTGGTTGATGTTGTATCACGATGGTATCGATACCTTTAGCAGCGATTTGTGCTATGATACCGCTGAAAAATTTTGAATCTCTTTTCCAACAAGGAATTGCTCCCTGTACCTCTCCTTCTCCAGACTGGCAAAGCACTACGACGTCATCATCCATTTGTTCAACAAGGAAACGTGAGTAAGTTGCGATTCCACACTTGATTCCCCAGGTGGTAATCCAACCAATCACCTTTATCACTCCTTGAAATCAAAATTTTCATACAATGCAAGAATTGATTTTACATCCTTGGACCTCGGAGAATATTTCTTTTTCCTTTCACGTAAAGCAAACTCAGACATGTCGACATTCACTCCAATAGATTCGAAGGCTTGAATCGCCTCATCGTTGGTGTAAGGATATCTTAGAAATGCGATTTTATCCGTTCCTTTTGCTTTTGCAATTCTGAAACTTTCCAAGAACATTCCAAATCCAACAGGGTCCTCAGGGAATGATTGAATAAACCTAGAGAGTGGAATTTCCGGAGCGTTAATTCCCAAGCACAATTTAGCGGCATTGGCTGTCAAGAACTTCCTTCTGTCCATTGAACGAATGGCGTCTAAGTAATCTCCATGTATCACAAGGATTGGTTTTCCAATGGCCTTACCTGGATGCTGCTTGTGACAGATTAAGCCGTAATTATCAGGTCGAGTTCGCAGCCCTTGTTTTTGCATGTGGTCACATAGAGCATTAGATGCTACACCGCCATGAGATACTACCCAGACATCGATACTATCTGCATCGACCTCGCTAGGTCCAAGGGGTTGCATCGTAATCACAACAAGTCAGCTAACTCGTCTTGGATAATCTGGACTGCCTCGAGGATCTCATCCTTGTGGCGAGCACCAGTGATTACCATCTTACCAGATCCGAAGATTAGACAGACGACCTTAGGATAGTCAAGGCGATAAATTAGACCAGGGAACTGCTCTGGCTCGTATTCTACCTTGTCGAAAGGTAGGTGGAAAGTTAGGTTGTTCAGGTTCAACTTTCTTGGCTGGCCTGCTTGTGGCTCACCTGTGAATTTGTCATTACCGTCGTAATCTTCAGGGTAGTGAAGAGCGTAGGTTGCAACCATATTCTGAACTTCGATTTCTACGTCCTTCAGATCCCAAGTTGTGATTCCAGCAGAGCGTAGATCGTTGATCATTCTCTCGATACCGGTGTGTATGTTATCTTCGTCCTTGCCACCAGTGCACACTGCACGTCCTGAACGGAACATGAGGATGGCAAGTTTGGGGTCAGATACACGGTAAACGACACCTGGGAATTGTTCTGGTTCGTATTCACAATTCAATTGAATTGCGATATCTGGCAAGTCTAATTCTTCCGCTACTCTTGTGCTAGCAACGACATTTACTACAGTTAAACGGTCTTCATCGTTCATAAAAGGGCCGATTATAAACCCCTATATAAAGCAGAGTCCCTATTCATGTGGGTCCCAAAGAGGGGAATTTATGTCGGAATCAACCATCATTCCCTTTGCTCCTAACTTGCTAATTAGCGTTCGACCGCCAGCCAATTCTATTGCCTCGCTGGTTGTCTTTGGGTCTCTTGTTAATGCAATCATACATCCCCCACCCCCTGCTCCAGTTAGCTTTACTCCGAGAGATGTTGGAGCAGCCGCAGAGATCAATGATTCTAATTCGGGGCAAGATACACCTAGGCTTCTCAAAAGCAGGTGATTCTCGCTCATCGCCCTGCCTACAGACTCCATATCTCCTCTCAAAAGTGCGGATATGCCTCTACGTGCAATGATTCCTATGGTTTCAATTTCTCTCATTTTTTCAGTATTGGATTCGATTAAAGATGCAACCTTTGCTACCTGCTCTGAGGTCGGAGCATGTATACCGGTGTTGCCAATCACTAACCACACGTCTTCGATATTCCCTAAATCAACCGAATGAACCTGCCAAGATACTTCATTCAATTTACGAGAATAAAGCCAATTAAGCCCGCTTTCTACCTCGTCTGAAAGTACGATGCAACCACCGTGTGCGCAAGTGCTTGAATCCATAGGAGATGCTTTTCCTCCTTGGGCAAAAGCCTCGACGGCGTGAGATAAAATTGCACATTCGTCCTCATCTACTGCCTTCAAACCATATTCTACAGAATCGCCTTTGTTTTCATTCCAAGGCCCCTCATAGACATTGTTTGGTCTTGCGGCAGTCCATCCTTCTGCCCAATCATCGTCCTTGAGTTGCCTTCCCCTTGCACATCTGAGTGCAGCACTGGCAGCAACCGATAGTGCTGCAGAGGAGCCTAAGCCGCTAGCGGGAGGTATATCTCCAGTAATTTTAATCGATAATGAAGGCCCTTTTGCCCACAATCGTTGCTTTATTGCTTCGACGTGTGGATGTCGATTTGGTTGGAATGGCATTCCGTCAATTCTCCAATCATCGCTCAACTCGAGATTGACATACATTCTTTGATCGATTGCTACCGCTACTGCTGGCTGGCCATAAACTACTGCATGCTCACCAAAGAGAATGCATTTGCCGGGCGCGCTTGCCTGCACCATGTAGTGCGGTTGTGGATGTGGTACTTTGCCGTTGGGTTGAAGGAGTGAATACACTTCGACTGTTTGATGGAGCACCCACTTGATGTCAGCTATGCTGGTATTTCTGGCTGGTACATACTTCTAGTGTTAGGTGTGGTGTCTATTGGTTTCTTTGCTTATCAGGTTCAAAAGGCGACAAGATTAGTCATGCTTGGCGCAAAAGATAACAGATTTGATTCTTGGGGCGCTAGACTGAAGGAAACAGCCAGCGTTTGGCTCGGACAAAGGAAGGTGCTAGAAGACCCTGTAGCAGGTGTTATGCACGTCCTAATGTTTTGGGGATTCTTGATGCTGTCGACCGATATGTTTGACCTTGCTAGCGGAAACAGGTTTAGCGAACATCTACTTCCAGATTTACTCAATCCGCTATGGAACGGAATGGTTGAGTTAGGATATACTAGCGCTCTAATCGGATGTTTCCTAGCGTTAAACCGCAGAGTTCTGTTTACTCCGGAGAAACTGAAAGGCAAGAGTCAACTAGAAGGGAACGTAATTCTTCTTCTGATTATGACAATTTGTACTACTGCATTCGTAATCGAGGCAGGAGAAGGACCAGATCCAACTTACGAAATGATTGGTGCCTGGGTGGCTAATACATTTACAATCACTCAATCGATTGTCAATTGGGCTTACTGGGCTCATATGCTGGCAATCTGCACCTTCCTTTTCCTAATACCACTGTCCAAGCACATGCACTTGGTAATGGCACTACCAAATGTATTCTTCTTTGATACTCAACCAATGGCAAAGATGAGACCTCTTCAGGTCGATGAAAACGGCTCAGCAGTATCCCTAGATGAACTTGACATTGAGACATTTGGTGCTGCGAGTTATACTCAACTAACATGGAGAAGTTTGATCGATGGCTGGGCTTGTACGTCCTGTGCAAGATGCCAAGACGTCTGTCCAGCATATGCTTCAGGAAAGGCATTGAATCCAATGCAAATTATTCATGATGTGCGCGCCTACGCAAACGAGCACTCCGAACTCTTGTTCAAGGGAGAAGCACCTGAAGAAGACATGATTTCTAGATTTGGAGAAGCGGCAATCTGGGCTTGCACAACATGTAACGCATGTGTGGATGTCTGCCCGGTAAACATCGAGCATGTTCCAAAGCTAACCGATGCTCGCCGCCACTTGATGATGGAGAGAATGGAGTTTGACGAGTCTGTTGAAGACACAGTCATGCCTCTAATGATGACAATCGAGAATCTAGAGAGTGACTCCAACCCATACGGTATTCCAATGCACGAAAGAGGAGATTGGGCTGCTGACTTGGATGTCAAGGTTGCAGAACCAGCTGAATACATCTACTTCGCAGGATGCGCTGCTTCTTTCGATGAGCGCAACAAGAAGGTGGCAAGAGATACAATTTCAATCATGAAGGAAGCGGGATTGGATGTAGGTATCTTAGGTATGCAAGAAGGATGCAGTGGAGACGCTGCTCGTCGTGCTGGTAATGAATACCTCTTCCAGATGCTTGCAGAAACCAACTTAGCAACTTTCGAAGAGATTGGAGTCAAGAAGATTGTATCCTCCTGCCCTCACTGTTTCCATACACTGGGAACCGAGTACAAGGACTTCGGTGGACAAGACATCGAGGTTATGCACCACTCTCAATTGATCAACCACTTGCAGAAGGAAGGCAAACTTCCAGAACCTTCCCACGATGGGAAAATCACCTACCATGACCCATGTTACCTCGGCCGTATCGGTGGAGAATTAGATGCTCCACGTGACGCAATTGGTGGCGTTGATGTAGAAACAGAGAACCATGGAAGAGGTTCATTCTGCTGTGGTGCTGGTGGTGCTCAGATGTGGATGGAGGAGCATGTTGATGAAGGATATGACCGTGTCAACATCATTCGCTCTAAGGAATTAGCAGCAACTGGTGCAGACACAGTTGCGGTAGGTTGCCCATTCTGTTCGACAATGGTTACTGATGGTCTCTCCTCTATCGGTTCAGAGATGGAAGTCAAAGATATCGCTGAAATCGTGTGGGAGCAAATCAAAGCAAACGATGCTAAGATAGAGGCAGCCAAAGCCGAGGCTTGAGATACTCAGTTGTATGCATATGCCATAAACGAATAGAGGACCTTGTCATCTTCGTTACCTACACCTAACTTGGTTAAAGTTACATCAATCTCGCAGCCGCCGTTTCTACCGTCACATAAGTCGTAAGCACCCTCTGAGATCGTGATCTCTTCGGATGTGCTCCAGTAGTTGTCTTCATCTGTTGTGAATATACAATCTGAATTTGCATCAGCGTTGCTTGCTTCATCGCAAGTCATCGATGGTCCATCGTCAACAATGATTGAAACCTTCAGTACAATCCAACTTAGGTCGTCACCTTGGGTCATTTGTATGTGGACCAAGTCATCGTCGCTAGCGTTAGACATTTGACCTACAGCGTCTCTATCGCTGAATTGATACATATCTAGCGTTTCATATTCGCCAAAAGATTCTTGGACATCACAAAATGATGGCCCTTCCTTTCTGATTTCATCAGAAATTTCATCAAAATTATCTTTCCAATCTTCAAATTCTTCGTACCCAGACTCTTCCAATACATTGAACGTAGGCTCCTCTATGTCGCTAACCATTATTTGGCAAAATCCATAACTAGAAATCACTATTCCTCGGTCTTGAGGATAGATTTTACTGCACATTTCTTCTCCTGACTCTGACATGCATAATCTGAAGAAATTTCCTTCGTCTTCAATTGTCAGTTCATCGTATATGGTTTCAATGAAGCAGAGCCCGTCCTTTTTTTCCACATCTCCAAGTTCATCATCTTCATCAAACATATCAAACTCATCACAACCTTCTGTTGTCTGTGGGTATACTATGAACATAGCATCCTCCTCAAATGAATAACCGAATCCCCACTCTGACCAGTATACTTCGCCGTAAAAATCAGGCTCGGTTAAGTAATCATAAATGAAATATCCAGCAGTTCCTCCTCCACCTAATACCAAAACAGAAACAATTACGATTGTTTTGATTGACATGCCTCCACCAGCAGCTGCTACGCTACCGGCTGTTGCACCTGCAAATCCTAATCCTTGTGCTCCAGCTCCTGCTAACTCCATTGAGCCAGGAGGTGGTGGAGTTGGTAGTCCCAGCCCTTGCATGGGCGCTTGAAAGTCGGGATAATATTGAGTTGTATAATGCGCAGCATCTGTTTCTGAGAACCCTTGCTGAACTAAACTTCGGAAATAGTCATCTCCATTCATGTGCTTGCTACTACACTTGTCAGATTTAGTATTTGGGCAAAATAAGAGAATCAGTTACGTTGTAATCTTGTTCTCCATTTCCAAAAACTGACCTTTCTTCTATTGTCATATCTCCACATTCCACTGAAAATTCAAGCAGTGATTTAACTGCCTCGGGGTGGAATTGCACTGTTCGAATCGCCCTTGTTGGGTGTTCACAGACAGCAATTTTGCAATGTTCAGAACTTCCAACAACATTCATCTCACCTGCATCAATAACGTGGTCTTGATGTGTAAACAACTGCATTGAACTGGTTCCATTTGAGTATTTGACTTCAGCAATAAATTTCGAATCGCTTTCTGCTCTAACAACTTCACCACCAAGCGCCTTGCAAATTATTTGGTGGCCAAAACAGATACCATAGATTGGGACTTCGCTTTGTCTAATCAAAGCGGCAACTTCATCCATCCAAGGCTCCCACATTGAAACATTTTTTTTGCTTCCGGTGATTACGATAACATCCGCTTCAGTAGGCTCTTGAATTCTTATTCCAAAACCGTAATCCCTTGGTTCATCAGTGTGCGGTGCCCAAAGTAGAATTTCATGATTTGGAAAGTGGCTGATAATTTCCTCAACACCTTTTTGCCCAAATGCTTTCCTTTCAGCGAGCAAATCAACAATTAACAGAGTTGGCATAACTAATCCTCATTATTTTTCAATTCTTGCTCAAAAGATTTCAACGTAAGCATAAATGAAAACACCATCAAATATTCTAAAGGAGCAGCCCAATCAATCCAAGGTTGCATTTTGTTTAAATCCCAGTTGCCATCAACAAATTCGGGATATTTTTCTAGACCTAAACTAATTGAATATATCATTCCTAAAAATGCCAAAATTGATGTAGATATTGAAATGTATCTCAATCTTTTGTTACTGATATCTGCGTCAGGTAGGCCGATATGCGTGACAATTCCCCAAACCAAGCCCAATTGGAAAACGTTCGAAGCTGTGAATACGTGCAATCTTTCATAATCGTAGACATCCCATATTGCCATTAAAGACAAATTTATTCCAACCAATGCTCCAAGCATCCCGGAAATGTGTATCATATACCAGCGGGATCTGGATTTACATGAACTGTAAATTAGCCATGAAACGTAAATCAATACAAGTCCGTTTAGGAAAAACCCAACCTTGAAAATTATACGCTCTAGTCCTGGATAGTCTGCCTCTGAAATGAAGAACGGGAAATCTCTGTAGTTTCCACTGATTATGTGAATCGTTGAAGTTAGCAAAACAGTTGCCAGTGGTATAGACCAGCCAAGCCTCGCCACCGTTCTATTCTCAATCAAAGATATGCCTCCACCGTATCGTGAATGCAATCGTCATACGATTTCCATTGAAGACCTAATTCATCTTCTGCCTTTTTGCTTGAATATTTTGAGTCACCTTTTGAGAACGCCTTCGCAGCTGAGCGTGTTAGTAGTCTCTTTCCTGTGAATAATCCCATGAACCAATCTTGAGCCACTACAACAGGTAGTAACCAAAGGGGTATGCCAAGACGCGGGAATTTCATTTTAGGATACAATTTTTTTGCACGCTTCAGAAGGTCGTGGATATTTCCATCTTGATATGGAGCTAACACGTATCTACCACTTGCTTCGTCTATCTCGTAGGCCTTTCTGTGGGCTGTTGCAACGTCTTCAACATGCACGAATGCGAGTGGAATTTTTGGAACAACAGGATACTTTCCTTTCATAGCATCTCCAATGATTTCAGTCGAAGGTGTTGGGCGAGAGAATGAACCTCCAAGAACTCCGCTCGGATTGATCACTCTAAGGTCGAGTCCCAATTCAGTGGCTAACTCCCATGCTTTTCTTTCGGATTCGGTTTTTGCTTGAGTATAAGGCATTGAATAATTCTCATTCCAGTTCTTTTCATCCTTTATCTCACCCTTTGGACTAGATCCAATGGCAGCAACAGAAGACGTGTAAACAATTCTTGAGATGCCGGCTTTTGCAGCCGCTCTAAACACAATTTCAGTACCTTTTTTTGCCGTATCCAAAATGGTTTGTTCATCTCCACTGGTTGCGTAAATTGTTGCTAAATGAAATAACCCAACAGCACCTTCTAGGACCTTTTCCCATCCCTCTTCAACAAGAACATCAGCCTCGACAAACTCCATGTCAAGATTTGGGGCTTTGTCTAGAGAACGCACGGTTCCTCGGACCTTGTATCCATTTTCTAGTAACTGCCTGCATAAATTATTGCCAATGTGGCCGTTAGCACCAGTTACAACAACTAGGCCCTCCATGAAATACCCCCTCAGTTCAATCTGAATGATACCATTGTTTGAATATATGTGTGCCACCCGCCGAACGATGCCTCTGCGTGTGCATGATACTCGACGTCGGGAAAAAGTGGTTTTTACCACGATGAATCCTGGTGTAGTGAACATGTATGTTTGTGGTGTTACAGTGTATGATCTCTGTCATCTTGGGCACGCACGCTGCTATCTAGCATTCGACTTGATTCATCGTTGGCTTGAGAAATCTGGTTATGACGTAAATTATGTTCAAAATTTCACCGATATAGATGATAAAATCATCATTCGTGCAAATGAAACCGGAGAGGATTGGCGAGAATTGGTTGAAAACAACATCGCTACGTATTACAGAGATATGGACGCGTTGAACATTCTTCGAGCTGATTCTTACCCAAGGTGTACTGAATATGTTGACGATATGATTCGAATTACCGAGGACCTTATCGAGAAAGGAAATGCCTACGCTTCGGATGATGGTGTCTATTTCAGCGTTGAAAGTGCTCCAGAAAAATATGGCCAATTAACCGGGCAAAATATCGATGCAGTACGCAGTGGTGCAGGTGGTAGAGTTGATGGCACAGGTTCAGGAAAACGAGACCACAAGGACTTCGCCTTGTGGAAGTCTGCAAAACCGGGAGAGCCAACTTGGGATTCTCCTTGGGGGCCGGGTAGACCTGGTTGGCACATCGAATGTACTGCAATGAGCATGGATGCATTCGGAACCCAGTTCGATATTCATGGAGGGGGTCATGACCTACTATTCCCTCATCATGAGGCTGAAATTTTCCAGGGTGAATGCCATACTGGATGCTCTCCAGTTGTTCATCACTGGTTGCACAATGGATTCGTGAATATCGATGGAGAAAAGATGAGCAAATCATTAGGTAACTTTTGGACAATAAAAGACATACTTGAGAAGGTAGACCCATTAGTTCTCCGTTTTTCATTAATCAACGCACATTACCGTTCACCAATCGATATGAATGAGCAATTATTGAAGGATGCAGAAAAAAATCATTCAAGACTTGTTTCAGTTTACAAGGCAGCTCTTGAATTGGTTGGCGTAAACTGTCCACCACTACCGGATGGTGACATAACTTCACAAATTCCGTTGGTTAAGAGTCTTGGACTTCTAGAAAAGATGGCTCAAGGGTTTGCTATAGCAATGGATGATGACTTCAATTCTAGAGAAGGATGTGCAAAAGTATTGGGTGCAATAAGGGAAATGAGCAAGATGCTAAGTGTCCTTGAAGGTGATGACTTGGGAGCGTATGCCGAGCATTGTGTAGAGTGGTTGGAGGATACTGCAGGCTCAGTTCTTGGAGTTCTTCCAACACGTGAACAAACTCTTGCAGAACCTGAAGATGACCCAAGACGTGCAGAAATAGCCGATAAGGTAGAGGAACTTCTCACCAAGCGAGGTGAAGCTAGAGCTGCTAAAGATTGGCCGGCTGCAGATGCTATTAGAGACGAATTGGCAGCCTTAGGCGTGGTAGTTACCGACACTTCTGAAGGCCCAATTTGGGACTTAGTCTAGTTTTTCGGCGGTTTCATTGGAGGTAATTCTGGGACGAATTCCTCTTTCATATCGTCTTGAGATAAATCTTCCACCCTTTCTTTGTCCTTTGAAACTATGATTATAGAAATTGCAACTAGGAATATAATCACCATTACAACAGTTAGGGCAAATACAGGGTCTGAATCATCAGATTTTGCGCTGTCATCGGTATCATCATCACAAATTCCGACACACTCGTCATCATTTGAAGTGTCATTTACTGTTGAGTTTGTATTTGTAAATTGACATGTGCCATCATCTTGGTTTGCATTTGAATTGAAGTTATCTGCTGTAGAATCAGTGCATCCTAAAATTGGATTTGATCCACCATTGTTATTCCCGTTGGAATCTCCAATAAACGGTCGCTCACCATTTGCGTCATATTCTACGTCATAGTAATCGTACAATTTGGTCATATCGATGTGATAATTAGCATGGGCAGAACGGTTTACTACATCGAAGAATCTGTCATCGCCGAGGGTGTAAATCGGGTCCACATTCATAGATTTCAGATGGTTCACATTATCTCTGTAATCTCCATCGAAGGTTGTTGCTAACCAATCTTCAATTTGTGAATCTGACATTCCATTAACATCATTCCAGTGTTCCTTGATATCATCAAAATTGTTTTGCATAGCCATTGCAAGTCCAGATTCTATGTTTTCCCAAGTGATCATACCATCTACTTCGGATGTAGATGTTACGTCGATTGCTTTGCTAAATCCAGGTCCGTTTAGGTATTCCCAATCATCACCTTTCATTGCCGTCATCAGGTCAATATCTCCGAACACAGGTTTTCCTTGGACAACGGTTAGTCTTACATCAGGGTCGATTGCTTCAATCATGTTACGATATGGGTTCTCATGGAAAGTGTCAATCACAACCAGATCAGCGTACATTCCAGACTTTATTTGGCCGACAAAACTACCCCAGTTGCTTATCTCTGCAGCGTTGCAAGTTACCATTTCTACCAGTTCATAATCAGAGAAGTGATTCTCCAGAA
>MDSV01235540.1_pt1 | contig 48699 bp, 51 predicted proteins | sample 810851 | NCBI WGS metagenome assembly MDSV01 (sample SAMN05326640, study PRJNA326480) | marine metagenome | isolation source: seawater | place: Atlantic Ocean: North East | collected 2012
GCTTTAAAAACTGCAGAAGGAACTTCTAAGTTTATAACTGATTCTTTAAAAGAGTCTTTAAGAGAAAACATTATTTCAAAATTTTCTATATTATTTTCTTACTTTTCTTTAAAAAAATTTAAAAATAAATTAGATCCTAGAAAATACAATGGAGCAATTTTTTTAGGTCTTAAAGGCCCGGTTGTTAAAAGTCATGGATCAACAGACTCTGTAGGATTTTATCATTCAATTGATCTATGTTATAAGATTATTAAAGGTGATTTCATGAATAAAATAAAAAATAATCTTAGTCATTTAGATGGAAAACAAACGTAATAATTTAAAAAAAAAAGATATAAGTAAAAACATTTACCTTAAGTTTGGAATTACTACATCGTACGCAGAAAAAATTCTTGATGATACAATAGAAATTTTTATTCAAAATTTAAAAGATGGTAAACCCTTAAAGATTAAAAATTTTGGATCATTTAAAATATTAAAAAAAAAAGTAGAATAGGAAGAAATCCTAGAAATAAAACCATTTATGAAATTAAACAGAGAAATTCAATATCTTTTAAAGCAGCATCCTTTTTAAAAAACAAAGTAAATAATATTTTTAATGATTAAAAAATCAAAAGATAAAAAACTCATAAACATATCAGAAGTAGCAAAACAAATTGGATTAGTTGACATAAAAAATGGCAAATTATTAACTCACACCCTAAGATTTTGGGAAACGAAGTTTCATCAAATTAAACCCACTATAATGTCAGGAAACAGAAGGTATTATTCTCAAAAGGATGTAAATACAATTAAATTAATCAAATTTCTTTTGAAAGACCAAGGATTAACTATAGATGGTGCAAAAAAAATTATGAGTAAAAAGGTAAATACTCTTGACGATTATAAAACTTCAAGTATAAAAGCAGAATATTTAAAAAATATTATTAAAATAAAATCAAAAATACTATTAGATAAAATAAAAAAAATTAAAAAATAAATGGCAAAAAAATCACATATAAAAGTTCGTCTAGTTCCTGAGTCTAAGCCTGATAGTGCTTTTGTTTATTATGTCAAAAAACCGACTAAAGGTGAAAAAGCTAAAAATAAATTAAAGTTAAACAAATATAATCCTGTTACTAGAAAACACGAAGTTTTTGTTGAGAAAAAATTACCTCCCCACAGTAAATAGTTTATTTATTTTTTAAAATTTCTAAACTCATAATCAATATAAGCGTTTATAATAGATTTCCATATTCTTTGAGTAACTATATAATCTATTTTATTTAATTTTGATTTATGTTTAATTCTTTTTAAAATTATTTTAATTCTTTTTCTATCAATTATTTGATTTTTAAACTGCTTTGTTTCCAAAATCTTATTGACAAGATGAGTTCTTTTTTTAAACAAAATTAATAATTTATTATCTAAATTATCTAGTTTTTTTCTTATATTATTGATTTTTTTATTCTTCATAGCGACATTATTATTATATTCATTTTTAAATTTATTTATATACTTTGTTAATGAACACTTTAATAAGTGAAAAATATAATAAACTATACATTTCTTGGCTTATTACTTTAATTTCATTAATAATTTTAATGATTATAGTTGGTGGTTTAACTAGATTGACTGACTCAGGCCTATCTATAACTCAATGGCAACTTTTTTCTGGTTTTTTACCACCTCTAAACAATGAAGACTGGATATATTATTTTAACTTATACAAACAAATACCTGAATATAAATTACAAAACTTCGCAATGACAATGAATGAATTTAAAATTATATTTTGGTGGGAATGGATACACAGATTTCTAGGAAGAATTATTGGTATAGCCACATTAATACCGCTTATATATTTTTCATTTATATTTAAAATTAAAGATTTAATAAATTTATATATAATTTTTTTCTTAATTTGCCTTCAGGGATTTATTGGATGGTATATGGTCTCTAGTGGTTTAGTTGATAGAGTAGATGTTAGTCATTATAGGTTGTCAATTCATTTATTTGTAGCATTCTTAATACTTACATGCTTATTTTGGAATTTATTAAATTTTCAAAGCGGAAAAAATAAAAAATTTTTTTTAAATTCATCAAACTTTTATTCAATTAAATTTCTAATTGTTTTGATTTTTCTACAAATTATATTTGGGGCTTTTGTTTCTGGACTTGATGCAGGAAAAATATACCAAACTTGGCCAACAATGAATGGCTCGTTTTTTCCTAACGACATAGACATTAAAAAATTAAATGAATTCTTTAATTTTGAAAATAGAAGTGTCGTTCAATTTATTCATAGAAATTTAGCCTATATAATTTTTGTATTTATTGTTTATATCGGCTATTTAATTTTAAAAATTAATAATACTGAACTATACAAACCTTATTTTTATTTATTAATTTTTGTTTTTTTACAAATTTTCTTAGGTATTTTCACATTGATCAGCAATTTAAATATAATAATTGCTTCCACCCATCAAATATCTAGTATTTTTTTGATAATTTTTTGTATCAATTTATACTATAAATCTATTAAGTAATTGACTTTGTTAACTTTTGTGAGTATTTATCGCCATAATTGAAATGACACCATTTATTAAAAAAAAAGAAATAAAAAACGATTGGTATATTATTAACGCAGAGAATGCAGTGGTTGGTAGATTAGCGGCATATATATCCAAAGTTTTAAGAGGAAAAAATAAATCAACATTTAATCCACATATTGATAATGGAGATTTTGTTGTTGTTACTAACATAGAAAAAATGAAATTTACGGGAAAAAAAACAACGAACAAAATATATTACAAACACACTGGTCATCCTGGGGGAATAAAGATGATAACTCCTGAAGGTCTAAGAGGAAAAAACAAGACGCATGAAATATTAAGACTAGCAGTAAAAAGAATGTTACCAGGCGGACCTCTTGCCAAAAAACAGTTAACAAAGCTTAAAATTTACTATGGGACAAACCATCCTCATGATACTCAAAAGCCAAAATTAATTAATTTTGATAAATTAAATAAAAAAAACATAGTAAGAAATTAATGGAAAACTCTAATTCAACAGAAATAAAAAATAATAAAGCCAAAAAAATAAAACTTAATTTTTCTGACGGTAAATATGCTACTGGAAAAAGAAAAAGATCAATAGCAAAAGTTTGGGTAAAAAAAGGCTCAGGAAATATTTATGTTAACGGCATTAAAATGAATGAATATTTTAAAAGACCATCTCACCAAATTATAGTAACTCGTCCATTAGAAGTATCAAATGCTATAAATTTATATGATGTTAAATGTTCCGTCAGAGGTGGAGGTCTTTCAGGTCAAGCTGGCGCAATTATTCATGGTTTGTCTAAAGCATTGGTCATTTCAGATGAAGTGCTTAAAAAAGCTCTTAAAAAAGAAAAGTTAACAACCAGAGATTCAAGAGTTGTTGAGAGAAAAAAATACGGTCATAGAAAAGCGAGAAGAAGCTTTCAGTTTTCTAAAAGATAAATCATTTAAATTTATTATTAAGATTCTTAGTGATATAAGTAAATATGCCACTTAAAAAGTTAAATATATTAGTAGTCGGAGCTACTGGTTATGTTGGTTTAGATTTAATTTATTTACTTTCAAAACATCCTAAAGTAAAAATTAATTATCTTTGTGCTCAAAAAAATATTGGTAAATCAATAAGTAGATTTGATATAAGAATTAAAAAAAAATTACCAAAAATATCTAAATTAAAAAAAGTAAATTGGAACAAAGTAGATTTAGCTTTTTTATCTTTACCTAACAGAGAAGCTCAAAAAATTATAACAAAACATAAAAAAAAATCTCATATAAAATTCATTGATTTGTCAGCAGATTTTAGAATTCAAAATCCAAATGATTACAAATATTGGTATAAGTTAAATCATTTAGCAAAAAAAAATATCAAAGACTCATTATATGCAGTTTCTGAATTTGTTAAAAAAGATATAAAAAATTTTAGAATAATTGCAAATCCAGGTTGTTACCCAACTTCAATTCAACTTCCTTTAATTCCTTTGATAAAAAAAAAATTAATTAATATTAATAATATTATCATAGACTCAATGTCTGGATATTCAGGTGCAGGAAAAAACTTCAAAAAAAAATTTAAACATAAAAATAAATATTCTTCAATTTATGCTTATGGAATATTGAAACACAGACATATGTCAGAAATTGATCAAGAATTTAAAAAAATATCCAAGAAAAAAGTTATTTATACATTTAACCCACATGTTATACCTACTTTCAGAGGTATTCTTTCAACAATTCACTTACAAATTAAACCGGGTTCAAGCATAAATAAAATTATAAAAGAATTAAAAAAATTTCACAAAAATAATGTGTTCGTTAAGGTAATGAAAAAAAATAAACAGATAGGTACTGGCAATGTTCTAAATACTAATTTTTGTGAAATATCAGTTTGCGAAACAAGAGTACCTAATAAAATCGTAATTTTTTCTGCTATAGATAATTTAATAAAAGGAGCTTCAGGCCAGGCTATACAAAATATGAATCTAAGCTACGGCTTTAAAGAAAAAACAGGATTAATATGAAATTAATCTTAATTCTATTTATATTTTTAATTACATCTTGCTCTTCTAATAAAATTATATTTATTTGTGGTGACCACGAATGTATTGATAAAAAAGAAGCTAAAGAGTATTTTGAAAATAACCTTTCGATTGAAGTAAAAACTTTTGATAAACCAGACCATTATCTTGATCTAGTTGAATTAAATAATAATGAATTTAATAAAAAAGCCAAAAACAATGAGAATTTAAATGAAAAAAAAGTAATGAAAATAAAAAATGATCAATTAAAAAATCAAATAAAGAAAGAGAGAAAATTAGCAAAAATAAGAAATAAAAACAAAATCAAAGAAGAAAAACGGTTAGCAAAAATTAAAAAAAAAGAAGAAAAAAGAATGAGCAAAATTAATAAAAAAAAACATAATAAAAAAAACAAATATAAAAATAAAAAGTTAAATGAAAGTACAATAGTTAAAAAAAGTGAAATTTGCTCAATCATATTGAAATGTGATATTGATGAGATATCAAAGTTTCTTTTAAAAAAAGGAAATGAAAAAAGATATCCGGACTTAAGTCGAGATTATTAATTATGAAAAAAAAAAAATTAAATATAGCTATAATTGGCTTTGGTAACATTGGTTCTTATTTATTTAAATATTTAAATAAAAATAAGAAAAAACTTATAAAAAAAACTAATGTTATTCCAAATGTTATTTTTATTTCTGCAAAAAGCAAGTCTAAGAAAAGAAAAGTTTCAATTCCCAAAACTAAATGGCTTAGTAATTATTTAGATGCTGCAAAGTCAAAAGATGTTGATCTTGTTATTGAACTTATTGGTGGCGATGAAGGACCGGCTAAAAAAATAGTATTTGAAGCTCTTAAAAACAAGAAACATGTAGTTACTGCAAATAAGGCATTAATTTCTAAATATGGTGACAAACTTTCTTTATTAGCAGAAAAAAATAATGTTAACTTTGAATTTGAAGCAGCCGTTTGTGGAGGCGTTCCGATAGTTAGATCTCTCAAAGAAGGACTTATAGCCAATTCAATAAATAAAATTTATGGTGTTTTTAATGGTACAACCAACTTTATTCTAACTTCAATGGATAAAAATAATATTCAATTTGATGAAGCACTTAATAAAGCAAAAAGCTTAGGATATGCAGAGTCAAATCCAGTATCTGATTTAAATGGTGAAGATGTAGCATCAAAACTTAAAATTTTAACTGCATTAAGTTTTAATTCATTTATTAATAACAAAGAAATAAGCGTCGAGGGTATAAATAACATTGATCATACTGATATAATTAATGCTAATACATTAGGTTATAAAATTAAATTAGTAGGAATATCAGAATTAAATCAAAAAAAAGTAACTCAAAGTGTTCATCCGTGTTTAGTTAAAAAAACATCTTATATAGCTAAAATTGATGGAGTATTAAATGCTGTAATTACTGAAGGTCGACCTGTAGGACAAACTGTTATTCAAGGAGAAGGAGCAGGACCCGAAGCTACTGCTTCAGCCTTAGTTTCGGATATTTCATCAATTATGAGAGGAAATATAAAATTTCCTTTTACTATCGCAAATAAAGAAAGAAAAAAAATACAATTTAAAAATTTAGATAATAAAGAATTTTCAGCTTATTTAAGATTAGATGTGAAAGATAAACATGGAGTTTTGTCAAATATAACAAAGACTCTGTCAAAAAATAAAGTTTCTATTAAAAGATTAATACAACACCCATATAAATCTAAAAAAAATTCATCAATTATAATAATTACCCACAAAGCGAAAGATATTTTTTTAAAAAAAGCAATTAATCAATTATTAAAAACTAACTATCTTATAAAGAAACCAAAATTTATTAGAATTGAAAATATTTAAATGACCATAAGTGAAAACTATTTAAATCATTTTATAAAGGCTACTGAAAAAGCTGCTTATGGAGCTTCATTATTTATCGGAAAAGGAGATAAAAATGCTGCTGATAAAGGAGCTGTAGATCTAATGAGAAATGAATTAAATAAAATTAATATGAAGGGAACCATAGTTATTGGAGAAGGTGAGATGGACGAAGCACCGATGCTCTATATAGGTGAAAAAGTTGGTTTAAAAAATGGGCAAGAACTTGATATAGCTCTAGATCCATTAGAGGGAACTAATTTTGTTGCAAAAAATCTGCCAAATGCTTTTTCGGTTTTGGCAGTAGCTGAAAAAGGAAACTTATTTTCTGCTCCTGACACTTATATGGAAAAAATAGCTATTGGGTCAGATTTACCAAATAATTTGTTAGATTTAGATAATTCAGTTGAAAAAAATATTTCTTTATTAGCTGAGGCTAAAAATTTGAGCCCTGATAAACTTACTGCTTGCTTACTAAAAAGGCCACGACATGAAAAAATTGTAGATAGCTTAAAAAAAATGAAAGTAAATATCAATTTTATTTCTGACGGAGATGTGAGCGGAGCCATATCTGTATTCGATAAAAATTCAAAAAATGACATTTACTTGGGTATAGGAGGAGGCCCAGAAGGTGTTTTAGCTGCTGCTGCATTATCTTGCCTTGGAGGTCAAATGCAAACAAGATTAGTTTTAGATAAAGATCAGAGTGAAAGAGCATTAAAACTTGGTGTAAAAGACCTAAAAAAAAAATATTCAATTAATGAAATGGTGAAAGGAGATGTAATTTTTTGTGCTACTGGAGTTACCGATGGAGATTTAGTTAAAGGTATATCTGATAAAAAAAGTTATTATGAGACATCAACTTTCGTATTACACAAAAGTTCAAAAATTAACAAGAAAATTACTAATAAGCATAAAAAATGAATTCGGTTTCTGTTACAGGTAAAAATTGGATTTTAAAAGAATTCAATGAGAAAGATTTAGTTTATTTAAAAGATAACCATTTTTTAGACGAAACTGTTTCCAAACTAATTGCTATAAGAAAAATAAAAAAAGAAGAAATCCAAAATTTTTTAAACCCAACCATTAAAAATATTTTACCAAATCCACTTATTTTAAAAGATATGGCTATTGCAGTTAAAAGAACAATTAAAGCGATTGCAAATAAAGAAAAAGTTGGAGTATTCGGAGATTATGATGTTGATGGAGCAACTTCAACTGCATTATTAGGCCGGTATTTTAAAATGATAAATTTAAATTTTGATATTTATATACCTGACCGGAAAAGTGAAGGTTATGGACCTACAGAAAGTGGTTTTCAAAATTTAATTGATAAAGGTGTTAATTTAATTTTCACTGTAGATTGCGGAACAATGGCTTTCAAACCCATTGAATTTTCTCAAAAAAAAAATGTTGATGTTTTGGTTCTAGATCATCATCAATCAGAATCTAATTTACCTAAAGCATTCTCAATAATTAACCCAAATAGATTAGATGATAATTCTAAATTAAATTATTTATGTGCTGCTGGGGTTTGTTTTATGTTTTTAATTGCATTAAATAGCGAACTAAGAAAAATTAATTGGTTTAAGTTAAATAATATTAAAGAACCTAATTTAATTAATTTTTTAGATTTAGTTTCACTTGGTACAGTTTGTGATGTTGTTCCTTTAGTTGGATTAAATAGGGCTATTGTTAAACAAGGATTAAAAATTATCAAAAACAGAATTAATATTGGAATTAAAACTCTTTTAGAAATATGTAAAGTAGATGGTTATCCTTCGACTTATCATTTAGGTTATGTTATTGGTCCTCGAATTAATGCGGGTGGTAGAGTCGGCAAATGTCAACATGGAGCTAATTTATTGTTAAATTCAGATGCCAAACAAATATTTACATTAGCTACGGAATTAAATTCATATAATAAAGAAAGACAGTTATTGGAGTCAGAGTTGTTAAAAAATATATTACAAAATAAAACAATCAATTCATCTAGTCCAATTTTAGTACTTCATGGTGAAAATTGGCATGAGGGAGTAATAGGAATTATCGCTTCAAGAATCAAAGAAAAATTTAACAAGCCAACTATAATTATTTCTATTAAAGAAAATATTGGAAAAGCATCAGCAAGATCAGTTAATGGATTTGATATTGGATCTATTATTATTAGTGCTACACAAAAAGGCATATTATTAAAAGGAGGAGGCCACAAAATGGCTGGGGGATTTACTATAGATTCTAGTAAAATTGAAGAATTTAAAGAATATGCCATTAAAAAAATTAGATCTTCGAAAGTAGACTTAAATAGAGAAAAAAATTTTTATATTGATAGTATAGTTTCACCTTCTGCTTTAAATATAGATTTTTATTCAAAAATTAACATATTAGCTCCATTTGGATCTGCTAATCCTGAGCCTAAGTTTGTAATTGAAAATGTAAAAACTATTAATTCAAAAATAGTTGGAGAGAAGCACATAAAGTCAATTTTATTAGGATCTGATGGTTCGAGCATTAAAGCTATAGCATTTAACGCTCTAGAAAGTAATATAGGTCCTTATCTTCTCAAAAAAAATAAAAAAACCTTTAACATTGCAGGAAAACTAAGTTTGAATGAGTGGAAAGGTGAAAAAAATGTAGAGTTTATTATCGATGATATTTCTGTTAATAAGAACATCAAAAATATGGTCCCATCGTCTAACGGTTAGGACAGATGGTTTTCAATCATCTAATCGGGGTTCGATTCCCCGTGGGACCGCCAAATTAATTAAGAACTTCAAAATTTGATTTAAATTTCTCACTAATTGAGATACCAAGACCTGGTGTTTCATTGTTTAGATCAATAAAACCATTTTTTGGTTTTGGCTCTCCATCAAACAAATAATAAAATAATTCATTTCCAATCTCTACTTGACTTACCGGAAAGTATTCTGAAAAAGGGCAGTTTTTATGAGACATTGTTAAATGATAATTATGCATTTGACCAGCATGAGGTATTACTGGAACATTATATTTTTCTGCTAAATCATTAATTTTTTTTGCAGCAGTAATTCCACCAACTCTGTTAGAATCATATTGAATATAACTAATAGCTTTCATTTCTAAAAGTTGTTTAAAACCATAATAAGTAAATTCATGTTCTCCACCTGCAATAGGAATTAAATTTAAAGAATTTAACTCTGCATATCCGTGTATATCATCAGGAATTACAGGTTCTTCCAACCATTTTGGTTTAAATTTTACAAGTTGAGGAATAATTTTTTTTGAATAATCTAAGTTCCAACCCATATAAGCTTCTAACATTAAATCTTTTTCATAACCAATAACTTCTCTTACAGCGTTGACAAGTTTTAAATTTTTTTTTAATCCCTCTTCTCCATCTTTAGGCCCCCAACCAAACCTCATTTTAAACATTTTAAAACCTTCTTTTAAATAATTTTCAGCTTCTTTTTGAAGATCTTCTAATGGTTGGCTATAAAGTTTTGATGCATAGACAGGAATTTTTTCTTTTGTTCTATCACCAATTAATTTAAATACTGGTTTTTTTTTGATTTTACCCATTAAATCCCAAATACCTAAATCAATAGCTGATATACCAATCATACCTACACCTTTACGACCCCATGCCATTGTATGCCTATACATTTTTTCCCAAATATATTCATAATCAAAACAATCTTCATTAATAACTAAATCTTTTAAATAAATATCAATTGCCTTTTTAGTTACTTCTGGAGCGAGTGCTGCATTACCAATTCCCACAAAATTATTTTCATCAATAACTTCACAAACTAACCATTTGTGAAATCTAAATGATTTCATTTTATCTTTACTTTGTCTTAAAAGATCTGTTGGGTTAGTACAAAAATTTTGTTGTGGAGGTACTACAGGACCAATCCATTTGTATACTGTAGTTTTTATATCTTTTATTTTACTCATTTCTTCAAACTCTCACTCATTTTGAGAGCTATTTTAAATGATTGAAGTGTTGGTTCTAAATTGGCTAAATTTTTTCCTGATATATCAAAAGCAGTTCCATGAGCAGGTGTCGTTATTGGTGCAGGTAGTCCTCCTTGAACAGTAACTCCTCTATCAAATCCAAAAGCCTTTAATCCTGATTGAAGTGCATCATGATACATCCCTACAATACAATCATATTTTTTATTTTTGAACGCAGTAATAAAGGAAGTATCGCACGGAAGAGGCCCATCTGCATTAATACCTAGACCTTTAGCTTCTTCGATTGCTGGGATTATCTCTTTTTTTTCTTCGTCTCCGAACTCTGCATGAGGGTTCAAAGCTTGTACAGCTACCCTTGGTTTATTTAGACCATTCAATTTCATAGACTCATTAATTAGTTTTATAGGTTTAATAATTTTTTCTTTTTTTATGTGGAGTGGAACCTCTCTTATTGGTATATGAGAAGTAACTCTTGCAGTCCAAAAATTATCAACTACATTAAATTCACAAAAGAAACTTTTAACATTTAATTTGTCAGCCATTAAATGAAGCTCATCTTGATATTTACTACCGGCTAATTGCATACTTGTTTTATTAAATGGTCCAAAATTAATTGCATCAATTTTTTTTTGATTTATAAAATCTAAAGCTAAATTCAAAGCATTAAGAACACTTTCACCAGATTCTTTAGTACATTTTGAACGTTCATAAGTGTAATTTTTTCCTTTAGATATATCTAAAAAAAATTTTGTTTTTCCATCAAAATTTACATCTTTAAATGATTGAATAAATTTTAAATTTTGAGACTTGCCTGTTATAGCATTTGCATCTTCAAGAATTTGTTTTTCGCCGATTACAAGTATATTGGCATTATCTAACTCATTTCTTTCTAACAACTTTGAGATCAATTCAGGTCCTATTCCAGAGGGATCTCCAAGTAAAAGGGCGATATTTGGCTTATTATTTTTCATTATTTTGTTTTGACTTCTTGTATCAGATTATGTTTAATTTATTAATAATTAACAATCAATGGAGATAAAAGATGAAAAAAACTTTTAAAGCTTTATTGGCTGCTGTTTTCTTAATAGTGGAAATACCATTTTTAAGCTCAATAGCTTCAGCTGATCAAGCAATTCAAGCAATAACTCACGCTGGTTTTGGCGGAGGTACTGATGTTACAACTAGAATGATGCTTCTTAGAGCTAGAAGAGTTCTTAAACAAGATATGCAATTAGTTAATAAAAAAGGTGGTGGTGGAGCTGCATCAATGGATTATATGATGAGTCTACCAGCAGATGGTCAACACACTTTAACATGGACAACTGGACATGCTGTTTCTATGGCTTTGGGAAAAACTAAAGTTAAATTAAGTGACATGCAACCTTTAGCTAGAGGAACTGATGATCCTCAACTATTTGTAGTAAGCTGTAAAGCTGACATTAAAGATGCAAAAACTTTTGTTTCTAAACAAAAGAAAAAAGCTTTATCATACGGTACAACACACACTGGTGGTATAGATGATGTTAGTGCAATAGCTTTTACTAAAAAAGGTGGCTTAAAAACTCCAAAAATAGTTGCTTATAAAGGAGTTGCTCCAATTAAAACAAACTTAATTAAAGGAGATATTGATGTTGGTGTTTTAAATCTAGGTGAAGCACTTACTGAAATCAACGAAGGAAAACTTTGTGTTTCAGTAGTTTTGGCTAATAGTAGAATGCAAAAACTAAGTGATGTTCCAACGGCAAAAGAGCTTGGAATTGATGTTTCTCTTTCTACAGTTCGTGGATTTGTTACTAGAAAAGGAGCACCTGCTGACAGAGTTAAACAACTAGAAGAAGGTATGATAAAAGCTATGAGTCACAATTATTATAAAAATTTCTTAACCGAAATAGGGTTAGATGAAACTAGTGTAGTTGGGGCTGATGAGTGGGGCAAACAAATGGAAAGTATGCTAAAAGAAATGACTGCTCAGTTAAAAGCTTTAGGTTATATTAAATAATTATAACGTGCAGACTCGATAGATGAAGCACGAAAAGAAAAATAAAGGGACGATATTTAATTCGTCCCTTTTTTTTAAGAGTGAATTTAAAGCTTGTTTTGTTATACTTATATTTTCATTATTTGCATTTATTATAACTTTTACTTTTGATCAGGTTCCTCCTATATTAAATAGAGGTATTCAGCCAGCTACTTTTCCCAAAATATTATTAATCTTAATTATTTGTTTGACCAGTTTTCTATACTTTCTTTCTATTAAATCACCTTGGTCAACAGGTAATAAATTAGAAAGACCTTTTTATTTAACATTGTTTATTTTAATTTTATTTGTTCTTATAGCCAAATTTTTAGATTTTTTTTTAGCAATTGGAACTTTGTCTTTTCTAATTTCTTTTTTTTGGGGTGAACGAAGAATATATTACTTATTCATTGTAAGTATTATATTTCCTATAATCGTTTTTATTTTTTTTGAAACAATACTGGGACTAAGATTTCCAAGTGGAATTATTACTAACTTTTACTACAATTAATATGGAAAATATTTATTTAATGATGGCACCTCTTTTAAATACAAAATTATTTATTGTATTATTTTTGGGTACAGTATTTGGTTTAATATTAGGAGTTTTACCTGGACTCGGCCCAACAACTGGTGGTGCTTTAATTCTTCCTTTCACTATGACTTTAGACCCTTTATCTGCAATCATCCTTTTAACGGCTATTTATTGCGCTGGAACTTACGGTGGAGCTATTACGGCAGTATTAATAAATACTCCCGGTACTCCCGCTGCCGCTGCAACATGTTTGGATGGATATCCTTTAGCACAAAAAGGTGAAGCAGGCAGAGCGTTGGGAATGGCAACAGTTTCTAGTACATTTGGTGGAATATTTAGTGTTGTAGTGTTGGTTTTCTTTGCTCCATTTTTGGCAAAACTAGCTTATGAATTTGGACAGCCTGAGTATTTTGCGCTCGCTATATTTGGTTTAACTATGTTGGCATCAATTGGAGATGGAAGTCCAATTAAAAATCTTATAGCAGGTGCTTTTGGAATTTTAATTTCTACAATTGGAAAAGATTTTATGACATCTATTGATAGATTTACCTTTGGAATTAATGAATTAACAGAAGGAATAGGTTTCATACCTGTTGTAGTCGGATTATTTGCTATAAGTGAAATGTTAATACAATCAACTTTATTAAAACAAATTTTTAATAGAGTGGCTTTAAAAGCAGTTAAACTTCCTAGTTTAGAAGATTATAAATTGACCTGGAAAACAATTTTAAGATCCTCTGGAATTGGATCTTTTATTGGTGTTCTTCCTGCCGAAGGAGGTACAGTTGCTTCATTAATTGGTTATTCCGAAGCAAAAAGATGGTCAAAAAATCCTCAAGAATTTGGCAAAGGATCGATAGAAGGTGTAGCAGGAGCCGAGGCAGCAAATAATGCTGCAACCGGTGGAGCAATGGTTCCTACTTTAGCTCTTGGTATACCTGGTAGTGCTACTACTGCAGTTATTCTAACCGGATTAATTATCCATGGAGTTAGGCCAGGCCCAGCTCTTTTTAGAGAACAACCAGACTTTCTTTATGGAATTTTTGGAGCGATGTTAATAGCTAATATTCTATTTTTTATTTTAGGTTTTTTTGGTGCTAAAATTTTTGCAAGAATAACCTTAGTTCCAAATAGATTGTTATGGCCAATGATTTTTGCTGTTTCTGTATGTGGAACTTATTCTTTAAGTCAATCATTAACGGATATTTGGATTATGTTGTTTTTTGGTATTATAGGCTTTTTTATGAGAAGATATGGATTTTCGGTTGTTCCTGTAATAATTGGCTTAATTCTCGGTGAATTAGTAGAAGGAACATTACGACAATCCCTAGTAATTTTTGATGGGAATTGGTTTATGTTTTTAAAAAGACCTATAGCTCTAACTTTTTTTATTTTATCTTTAATTGCATTAGCATTTCCTTTAATAAAGAGAAAAAAATGAATAAAATTAATTTATCTAATAGAATAGCTGTTGTGACCGGAGGTGCACAAGGTTTTGGGTTGGCAATAACGAAAAAATTAATAGAGTCTGGAGCAACTGTTATAATTTTTGACATAGACAAAGAAGCTTCTGATAAAGCATTAAAAGAAATAAATTCTAAAAAGTGTTTTGTCAAAACTGTAGATGTTACAAAATTTGATGACATACACAAAAATTTACAAAAAATTAATAAAGATTTTAACAAAATTGATATATTTATAAACAACGCAGGAATCACAGGAATAAATGCTAAAGTTTGGGATTATCCAGTAGAAGAATGGAAAAAAGTTTTAGATTTAGATTTAAATGCAACATTTTATTGTTGTAAAGCTGTTGTTCCATATATGATTAAAAATAATTATGGAAGAATAGTGAATATTTCTTCTATAGCGGGTAAAGAGGGAAATCCAAATGCTTCGGCCTATAGTACTGCAAAAGCTGGTGTAATTGGGCTAACCAAATCTCTTGGAAAAGAGCTTGCTGATAAAAATATTGCTGTAAATTGTGTTACACCGGCAGCAGCAAAAACAAGAATTTTTGATCAGATGACAAAAGAACATATTGACTATATGCTATCTAAAATTCCAAGAAAAAGATTCGCTAAAGTTGAAGAGTTAGCATCTCTTGTAACTTGGTTAGTAAGTGAAGAAAATTCTTTTTCTACTGCAGCTATTTTTGATTTAAGCGGTGGAAGAGCAACATATTAGAAAGGACAAAATGAAATTATGTAGAATTGGGGACCTAGATAAAGAAAAACCAGCAATTATAGATAAAGATAATAAATATAGAGACTTGTCGTCAATAATTGATGATTTTAATCCAGAAACACTAAATTTTGAAAATATTAAAAAGATTAAAGAAGCAGATATTTCTAAATTACCAATGTTAGACTCTAAAAATAGAATAGGTGCATGTGTTTCTAAACCTTCAAAATTTATTGGTATTGGATTAAACTTTAAAGATCATGCTGAAGAACAAAATTTACCAATACCAAAAGAACCAATTATCTTTTCTAAATTTACTAACTGTGTTTCAGGGCCAAATGATGAAATTATTGTACCTAAAAATTCAACACATACTGATTGGGAAGTAGAGTTAGGTTTTGTGATTGGTAAGAAAGCTTTATATGTTTCTGAAGAAAATGCCTTAGATTATGTCCTTGGTTTTTTTTTAGTAAACGATATTAGTGAGAGACATTTTCAAAAAAATAAAGGCATGACTTGGGATAAAGGAAAAGGTTTTGATACTTTTGGTCCTATTGGTCCATATATTTTAACAACAGATGAACTTCCTGACTTTCAAAACCTAAATATGTATTTAGATGTTAACGGAAAAAGAATGCAAACAGGAAATACTAAAGAAATGATATTTGGTATAAAATCCTTAGTTTCTTATATGAGCCACTGCATGAGTTTGCACCCAGGTGATATATGCTGCACAGGAACTCCTCCTGGAGTAGGGGAAAACATGAAACCGCCAGTTTTTTTAAAGGGAGGAGAAGAAGTAAAACTTGGAATTGATAAGCTTGGAGAACAAAACCACAAAGTCAAATCTTATAAGTAAGTTGAATATTTTTATATATTCTTTATAAAGTATCTTAAATATATTTGTATTATCAAAGAATAAATATGTACGAAAAATTTGGTCAATTTATAAATGGTAAATGGCAAAAATCATCAGGCGGAGGAACCTATGATGTTATTAACCCTGCTACTGAGGAAATAATAGGCAAAGCTTCAAAAGCTAATAAAAACGATATAGAGTTAGCTCTTAAATCTGCAGAAAAAGGTTTAGAAATTTGGAAAAACACTTCTCCTTGGGAAAGATCTAAAATAATAAGAAAAATTTCTGATTTAATTAGAAAAAAATCGGATGTTTTGTCTAAATGGCTAACATTAGAAGTAGGAAAACCTTTAACTGAAGGATTATCCGAAGCTGTTGGCGCTGCTGATATTTTTGAATGGAGCTCTGAAGAGTCAAAAAGAATTTACGGCGAAACCTTACAAGGTAGATTACCTAATACTAGAATACATGTTTATTATCAGCCAGTTGGAGTAGTAGCTGCTCTTGTTCCTTGGAATTTTCCAATAACTCTTGCATCAAGAAAAATTTCTACAGCACTATCAGCAGGATGTTCTGTGATTGTTAAGCCAGATATTATCACTCCAGGCTCTGTTATGGAGTTGGTTGACATTTGTAACGAAGCCGGTGTTCCAGCAGGAGTTGTAAATCTTCTATCTGGCGATCCTTCATACATATCAGACCAATTATTATCTTCTGATATTATTAAAAAAGTTTCAATAACTGGTTCTACACGTGTAGGAAAAATTATATTAAAAAAAGCGGCTGAAAAAGTACAAAGAGTTACAATGGAATTAAGTGGCCACTCTCCTTTTATAGTTTTTGATGATGTTGATTTAAATAAAGTTACTGATATGGCTATATTTGCAAAGTTTAGGAATAATGGCCAAGTATGTATATCTCCAAGTAGATTCTATATTCATGAAAATAAAAAAAATGATTTTATAAAACTGATGGTAGAAAAAACAAAAAAACTTAAGATCGGAAACGGCATGAATAAAGATACTATATTAGGACCTCTTACTACGAAAAAAAGATTAGAAGAAATTGAAGCTTTGGTTGAAACTACAAAAAAAGAAGGTGCTAAAGTCCTTTGTGGAGGTCAAAAACCTTCTGGATTCAATAAAGGTTATTTTTTTGAACCCACAATATTTGATAATGTAAAAGATAATTTTACCATCATGCACCAAGAACCTTTTGGACCATTAGTTCCTATTCTTTCATTTAAAGATTTTGACGAAGTAATAAAGAGAGCAAACAATAATGTCTTGGGTTTGGCTAGTTACATATATACGAATAATTTAGAAAAAGCTCACAAAGCCTCAGAGTTGATTGAAACAGGGACTGTAGCTGTAAATACAGCTGTTGTTGCTCTTCCCGAAGCTCCATTTGGTGGAATTAAACAAACTGGATATGGAAGAGAAGGGGGATCAATGGCTATTAAAGATTATTTGAATATTAAGTATACACACTTAGGTATTTATTAAGATTAATGAGCTTTTATGTTTATATGCTCAAATCATTAGAAAAAAAATCAGTTACATATGTAGGCTATACTAAGAATCTTACTAATAGAATCAGATTACACAATTCCGGAAAGGGAGCAAAATTTACAAGGGGAAGAAGATGGAGACTGATTTATAAGGAAAAACTAGCTTCAAAAAGTAAAGCAATTTCTAGAGAATATTATATAAAGAAAAATAGACCTTTAAGAGATAAAATTATAAAAAACAAAAAATGAAAATTTCAGTTTTATTACCGTATAAAGAAAACTTTTCACCTGTATATCCTGGAGCAGTATCTCTGTTTGTAAATGACACGATAAATGTCAGTAAATTTAAAAAACATGTTACGATTTATGGAAATACAGATTACAAGAAGATCTTCAAATTAAAATATCATAACATTCCTCTAAGTAAATTAAGGTTTTTACGTTTTACAAGTCAAAGTAAAAAATACATAAAAGAGTTTTCAAAAATAGAAAAAAACAAACCATCAGAATTAATTGAAATACATAATCGTCCAAATTACCTATTTGATCTAGTTGGTTTAATCGGAAAAAGAAATTATTTTTTGTATTTTCATAACGATCCATTAACAATGACAGGATCAAAGTCAATTACTGAAAGAAAATTTCTTTTAGCCAATACTTCAAAAATTTTATTTAACAGTAATTGGTCAAAGAATAGATTTCTTGAAGGAATGCAGAATAAATTTATTAATAGTGATAAATTATCGGTAATTTTTCAGTCAGCAAAAAAACAATCAATCAATATCAATAAAAAAGAAAAATTAATTACTTTTGTAGGAAAATTAAATAAGTCGAAAGGTTATGATATTTATGGAAAAGCTGTAACTAAAATACTTAATAAATTCAAAAATTGGAAAGGTTGTGTAATTGGTGACGAAGCAAGAGATAAAATTTTTTTCAATCATAAGAATTTGAAAATTCACGGATTTCTTAAACACAGCGATGTGTTAAAAATTTATAAAAAAACAAGCATAGCTATTGTTTGTTCTAGATGGGAGGAGCCTTTTGGTAGAACTAGTCTTGAAGCCTCTTCTAACGGTTGTGCAGTAATAATTAGCAATCGAGGTGGTTTGCCAGAAACTATAACTAATGGAATTATCCTTAAAAAGTTATCAGTAGAATCTTTATACAAAGAAATAAGGAAACTTATATTAGATACAAAAAGAAGAAAAAGTTTACAATATTTGTCTAATAAAAATTTTTATTTAACTAATAAATATGTGTCAAATTTAATTGATGATTACAGGGCTGAAAAACTTGAAAAAATAAATTTTTTTAATACCAAAAAAGATAAAAAAATAAGAATTTTACATGTAACAAATTTCAATGAAAGACATGACGGCAGATTATTTTTTAACACTGGTAGAAGATTAAATAACGGTTTTATACGACTTGGACATAGTATATTAGAATTTAGTGACAGAGATATTTTAAGATACTATAAAAATTTGAATGATATAAAAGGCGCTAAAACCTTAAATGAAAAATTAAAAAAAACTTGTTATAATTATAAACCTGATTTGATCATACTAGGACATGCCGACTCCATTTATGCAGAAACTTTAAATGATTTAAAGGAAGATTATCCATCGTTAAAAATTGCTCAATGGTTTTTAGACCCTTTAAATAAAAAAGGTCCTGACTATCAAAGAAATAAATCTAGAATATTAGATAAAATTGATTATACAGATACTAACTTTCTGACAACAAGCCCTGATGTCTTAAATTTTTTACCAAATAAAAGTAAAACCTTTTATATTCCCAATCCAAGCGATGAATCTTTTGAAGTTTTAAATAATTATAATAAAAATTGTAATATGGATGTTTTTTTTGCATTAAGTCATGGTGTGCATAGAGGAATTTTAAAATCAGGTAAATTCGACGAAAGATCCAAATTTATTGAAAAACTCATTGAAATTACCTCAAATATTAAATTCGATATTTACGGCCTTAAATCCGTTCAACCTATCTGGGCAGACCATTATTTTAAAACAATATCTAATTCAAAAATGGGTCTTAATCTAAGCAGGGGAGAACCCATAAAGTATTACAGTAGTGATAGAATTACTCAAATTATTGGAAATGGATTGGTAACTTTAATTGACGAAAAGACTGGTTATAGAGATTTTTTTAATGATAATGAAATGGTTTTTTATAAAAATGTAAGTGATTTATCTGAAAAAATTGAAAAAATATCTAAAGATGAAAAATTGAGAAAACTTATAGGTAAAAATGGCAAAGACAAATACCTAAAATACTTTAATTCTACATTAGTGGCAAATTTTATTATTGATAAAACTTTTGATGTAAAAAATAAGAAAAAATATATTTGGAACAAATAATGTTCTCAATTGTTATACCAACTTTTAATAACATTAATTACTTAAAATTGTGCCTCTCAAGTTTGGACAAAAATTCAAAACTTAACCATGAAATCATAATTCATGTAAATGATGGTTCTGATGGAACTTTGGATTTCATAAATAAAAGTAAATATAAATTTACCCATAGCCATGAAAATATAGGTTTATGTAAAGCTATGAATCAAGCTGCTAAACTATCTACAAAAAAATATTTAGTTTACGCACACGATGATATGTATTTTTGTCCTGGATGGGATCTTGAGTTCGATAGAGAAATTAAAAATCATAGTGAAAATAAAGATTTTTTTTTATCTGGTACAATGATTCAACCTTTTGAATCTTTTATTTACCTTGATTGTGGAAAAAATATAGATGAATTTAATGAAGAAAAATTATTAAAAAATTTTAATAAAATAAATTTTAATGATTTTCAAGGATCTACTTGGGCTCCCTCATTGATCCCTTTAAAAACATGGAACAAAGTCGGAGGTCTTAGCGAAGAATACGGGCCTGGATTAGGCTCAGATCCAGATTTAAATATGAAATTATGGAAAATAGGAGTTAGATTGTTTAAAGGTCTTGGAAATTCAAGAGTATATCATTTCTCTTCGATTTCTCTAAGGAAAAAAGTTTGGAATGACGGTCACAAAATTTTTTTACTTAAATGGGCCTTAAGTATAAAATTTTTCAAAAAGTATTATCTTCGATCAGACGAGTTTTTTAATGGAGAATTAAAAAATCCTAAATTAAGTTTAGGTTTTATTTTTGGTTTGTTAAAGTGTAAGTTAACTTTCTTTTTTTATAAATTTTTCAAATCTTGATTTTATTTAAAGCATTATTTTTAAATAAATTGGCTTCTTTAATGTATCTTCTTACCATTTGAGTGGTTTTGTGACCTGTCATTGCCATAATATTACGTTCCTCGGCACCTGACTCCGCAGTAGAGGTTGCAAAACCAGACCTTAAGCTGTGACCTGAGTATTTTGCTGCGTCTAATCCAGCTAAATTAGCATATTTTTTTACTATTAAAGCCACACTTTTATCCGATATATTAAATATTTTCCCAGTGCTAATGTTTGATTGAGTTAACCAAAGATTTAAGTTTTTTACTGGACAAAATTCCTCGTTATCAAAGTAGGGTATTGCTTTGACCATTCCTTCTCCAGATTGGTCAGTTTTTGATCTTTTTACAAATATTTTTACTCCTTCGCTTACGAACTCGATGTCATCATATTCAATTGAAACCAATTCTGTTCTTCTAAAACCACCAGAAAAACCAATCAATAATAAGGTTTTATCTCTTAATTTTTTAATATATTTTTCTTTAGATTCATCTATAGCTTTAACTATATTTTTTAAATCATTGATTAATATAGGTTTTTTAGCTTTTTGATTTATACCTTTTGTCCTTTTTATACCTAAAAGATTCTCAATAATTAAAGGATGTTTAGTATCAATGTAATGTCCTTTTAGTTTATGAACTACACTTATTGAGGCTAATCTTCTTTTTAAAGTACTAAATTTACACTCTGATGATAGGTGAGTAAGATATAAAGCTATTATTTTAGGATCTGTTGGTAGAGATTTAAATCCATTTTTAATACAAAATGCTGCAAAGTCTTTATAATCTGATTGATATGCTCTTAGAGTATTTAATGCTTTAGATTGCTTTAAATTTTTTATAGTTTCTAATTCTAAGCTTTTAATGTCAGTTACTAAATTATTCATATTATTTCCGATAACCATTAATTATCGGAAATATACAATAAGGAAAAAAGCTTGTCAACTATAAATAGAATTTTAAAAGAAAATAATTTGAGTTTAATATTTTAGGTATTAAAGTCGTAAAATGTTTTTTAAAAACCGTAAAAGAATAATTTTGGACCGAGGTCCTAGCTGGCCCGAATATGATAAGGCGGAACCTTTCATGATCAGGTATTATCCTCTATTCAGAAAGAGACCTAAATGGTTTCCTTTTAATATTTTTGTTCATAAAATTTTAAAGAGTGATTTAGGTGACCTACATGATCATTACTGGTCCTATATAACAGTTATTTTAGCTGGTGGTTATGTTGAAACTAACGAAAAAGGCTCTTATTCAAGAAAACCAGGCTATATAGGCTTTAGAAGAGCAGATGATAGACATAGTCTTAAGCTTAATGATGGAAAACCAGCCTGGACTTTGCTTTTTGTAGGTCCTAATAAAGGAGCAAAAAGTCATGCTAAATACAATAAAAATGGTTAAAAAAGCAAGCAATAATGCGGATTCTAGTCCATATTAGATGATTAGACTGTATTATTTATATCTTCCCCTTCTAGTTGCACTTACTATATGTTAAAACTAAAAAAAAGCCTATCTATGGCTGTTTAAACGATATATTCCTATACTGCAGGGCTCAAAAAAATATTGCTAATTAAGCATTCTGGAGCCCTCTAGAATCCACTATTTTAGTAAGTTTTTAACCTTATATTTTGCTTGATATTGCTTATTAGTAGTCTGCACTAAATAAAATGCTGATTTATCAATAATTACTAGTAAGAAATCTTAAATATCAAATTATTTTTAATTGTAAATAATCTAATAAAAACAACAATATATATTATAAACCTAAAGTAATTTATTAATAAGCAGATCCCTACCCTGTTAACTAGACTTAAGCAAAGTATTTAAGTGCAATAAAAACAACAATCGGCACCGTTATAAAGGATATTACTGTAGAAACGAAAATCATACTTGCAACATTATCTACGGTTTCCTTTGGAGAATACATTGAGCCAACTAGAAAATTCAATATAGCACTAGGCATTGAACATTGTATCAATAAAACACCAGCTGCAAAGCCACCCAAATTGAAATATTCAATGATTAAAAAACCAATAAGAGGACCTATGATGACTCTTCCAAAAGAACAAATTAACGATTTTTTGAGAGAGAAAACTTTTAATCTAGTTAATGCTATTCCAAGAGACATAAGAATTAAAAAGATTGTTGCATACATTAAAAGAAATGTAGTGTTTTCAACAAAAGTTGGTAATTCAATATTAAAATATAAAAGTAGGACAGAAATTATTAAAGCATAAAATGGAGGACTTTCAATAACTACTTTAAAGTTAAATTTTCTATCAGCTAGAAAAACACCAACTGTGAAATGAAAAAGTATTATTAAGGCAGTAATGGCAGCAGCAACACCCAAACCTTCATGTCCATAAGCAAATAAACAAATAGGAAAACCCATATTGCCAGTGTTAGGCATCATAAAAGGAGGCAATTCTCTTATTATATCTTTGGCTTTTAAAAAATATAAAAAAATAATACCTATTATAGTAAATCCAATAATTGCAATTAAGTAGTACCAAAAATAATCAACAAATACTTCAAAAGAAATATTTTTAACATTAAGGGCATAAATTATCATTGCCGGAGAGCCTATATTAGCAGCAAAGTTAGTTATAAATTTAGTATCAATTTTTTTATCTTTTTTTCCTATAAAATATCCAATACCAATTATAAAAAAAACAGGAAATAAGACTTCAAAAAGCTTAATATAAAGATCCATAATTAAGTGGTTACTTTAGATCTTCTTTTAATTTTTGATTTAAAATTAATAGCTTTTTCAAACTCCATTAATCTTTTGTAAATTGATCTTAACTCTGTTATTCGTGTCCAGTTTTGTAAAAACAATGAAAAACTACTTTGTACCTCTCTAAAGGCGCTAGAGGTTTGAATTAAAATACCTAAAGTCATTGCTCCTGTAAATAGCCCTGGTCCCATTAAAACATATGGAACAATAATCATCGATTGATTATACATAATTAACCAAAGATCAAAGTACCCATAATGCAAAAATAATCTATGGTAATTAAATTTGATACCAGTAAATAGCTGAAAAATAGTTGGGGGTCTAACATAATTATTCCTATCATCTTCTCCATAAACTAATTCTTTACGAAATGCGGCTTCCACTTTTTGATTATTATATTCTAGACCAGGAAGTTTTATTCCTACCAACCAACTAATTACCAGACCTCCTAAACTTGCAGTTAAAGAAACCCAAACCAAAGAACCGTTAATATCTTTAAAAAATGGTATCACTACATTAGAGGACAAACCCCATAGAATTGGAATAAAAGCGATTAATAACATGATCGCTCTGACCACTTGAAGACCTAAGCTTTCAACGATTTTAGCAAAATTCATACAATCTTCTTGTATTCTTTGAGATGCTCCTTCTACTTTGGCGTCTACAGCTCTCCAATAAGGCATATAAGAAAAAGTCATCGCCTCTCTCCATCTAAAAGCCCATAGTCGTGTAAAATAATTGGTAATAGTGTATATAATTACATAGGGTATAGCTAATTTCATAAACATTATTAATCCATCATAAAATTCAGAAATTTCTCTTTCAGGTGCTTTTTGTAATAAATCATAAAAACCTTTGTACCATTCATTAATTTTTACATCTATCCAGGTTTGAGAGAGTAAAGATAAAATGATAAAAAGAAATCCTCCCCAAGACCAAAGTAACCATTTTCTATCTGTAAAAAAACTACGCCACATAATTAATTTTTTGTAAAATTGTCCGCATACGATTTTATTACGAAATCTCTTGATTTTGGCTCAATGACAGTAAAGTTAATATTATTTTTTCTAGCATAATCAATAGCTTTTTCTTTACTGCTAAATTCTAATTTAACCTCACCTAATGTATCATTTGATGACTCCCACCCCATTAAGGGACTTACACTAGAGTCTCTTGTTATAAATTCTAAAACCCAATTCTTAAGTTTTCCCCGACCAGATTGCATTGCTGTTTTAGCAGGTATATAAATTTTTGCTTTTTTCATATGACTAAACTATTGGTAAATTAGAAATTTTCCCATTTATTGATTTACCATCTAAAGATAAATAAAAATCTTGATTTTCATTACAGTATTTTTTGTTAATCATTGCTATTCCAACTACTTTTTTAAACTTAGGAGAGAAGACAGCAGATCTTAAAAAACCAACTTCGTTATTTTGTTTATCATGAAGTCTTTCTTCTTTTATAAGATCTATATGATTTAAGTTAATTTTAACACCCATCAATTTTCTTTTAACCCCTTCAATTTTTATTTTTTTTAATGATTCTTTTCCTAAAAAATTAATATCAGATTCTAAATTTATATATTTGTCAAAACCACATTCAAATGGGTTATCTTTATTATCCATGTCATTTCCATAAGAAAACAAACCACTTTCGATTCTTTCAATTATATTTGGACAACCTGGTTTAATATTAAATTCTTTTCCAGCTTCAAATAAGTGATCATAAAGTTTTAACCCAGACTCTATATTTTCAATATGAATTTCATAACCTCCTTGTTTTGAAAAACCAGACTTTGAAATAATGTGTTTAACTCCATTAAAATTAAAATATTCAAAATTAAAAAATTTTAAATCAATAATACTTTTTCCAAAAACTTTACTCATAAGTTGTTCAGATTTTGGGCCTTGAATAGCAAGTGTATAAACATTTGACTCGATTAATTCAGCTTTAATATTTCCAGATTCAGCTAAACCTTTCGCAAATAAAATAACATCGGAGTCCGCTATAGATACTCTCCATTTATTCTCACCTAATTTATAAATAAGCGGGTCGTTAATCATGTTACCTTTTTTGTCTATTAATGGTGCATAATAACATTTTTTTATTTTAGCTTTTGATAAATCCCTACATGTCATTAATTGGAGAAGTTTGTATGACTCTTCACCAGAAATTTCTATTTCTCTTTGAACTGATACATCCCAAACTTGAACATGCTCTTTTAAATGTAAATATTCTTTTTCGAATGATTCAAAAACTGTAGGCAAAAGCATATGGTTATAGACAGAATAGCTTTTTACTCCTTGTTTTTCTATTCTTGAAGTAAAAGGAGTGCTTCTAATTCTTCTGGATTTAGTTATTGTAAAGTTTTTCATAATTTTAAAAATTCAGCTACTTTTTCTCTCATTTCAAAAGGATTCTCAAGTATTATCATATGACCACAATCATTGATGATGTGTGTTTTTGATCCAGGTACTAGTCCTGAAAATTTTTTTCCTTTATCAATTTTTATCATTTTATCTAACTCACCGAATATAAAAAAAGTTGGGCATTTAATTTGTTTTATAGCATTAATGCCATTTTTATAATTATTACATGCTATTAAATCAACTGCCAAAACTTCTCTTACTTCTCTTGATGAGTTTAAAATCTTTTGAAGTGGGTTTCCTCCAATAAATTGTTTAGAGTATCCATATCCCCACTTCATCATTAAATTTAAAGACTCCATATCACCAGATTTAGCTAAATTTATTAGGCTATTGTTAACCGGAATTTCATAAGAGCCAGCAACAAATATTAACTTAATTATTTTTTTTGGAAATTTGCTTGCATATTCTAAGGCAATCAAACAACCTTGTGAGTGACCTATTATAATTAAATTATTGATACCAATTTTATTTACAAATTTTTCTAACCATTCTGCCATCTCTTCAATTGATTTTAAGCTCTCACCTTCAGTATTTCCATGTCCTGGTAAATCTAATGCAAAAACATTAAATCCTTGATCAGATAAATATTGATCTGTTAAAGACCAAACAACATGAGATTGTCCGCTTCCATGAAGAAGTATTAAAGTGGGCTTATTTTTGTCAAATGACTGACCTACATCAGATGAAAAGACTTTTTTATTATCAATCTCAAAAATCAATTTATTTCCTTGGCTTTTTTTTCATTTAATAAAATTTTACTTATCTTGCCATTTAGGTTTTCGTTTGTTTATAAATGCATCTATTCCTTCTTCAGCATCAAACTTAAGCATATTTTCAACCATAACATTGGACGCATAATCATAAGCATGTGATAAAGTCATATCAATTTGTTTATAAAAAGCTTCTTTTCCAATTTTTAAAGTCATAGCTGATTTTTTAGATATTTTTAGTGCTTTCTCTAAAACAAATTTCTTAAGAGTATTATCATTAACCATTTCATTAATTAGTCCAATTTTGACCGCTTTATCAGATGAAATTAATTCACCAGTTAAAAGCATTTCCATAGAATGTTTATTTGTTATACTTCTTGATAAAGCTACCATGGGTGTTGAACAAAATAGACCAATATTTACTCCCGGAGTTGCAAATTTAGCTGATGGTCCTGCATAAGCTAAATCACAACTAGCAACTAATTGACACCCTGCTGCTGTTGCTGTGCCAGAAACTTCAGCAATAATAGGCTTTGGACATTTAACTATAGATTGCATCAATATTGAACATTTTAGCATCACCTTTTTGAAATAATCTCTTCCATTGTCAGAGTTTTTACGAGCTGATTTTAATTCTTTTAAATCATGACCTGCTGAAAAAGTAGATCCTTCTGCAGAAATAATAATTACTCTAATTTTTGTATCTTTAGTAGATTCATTTAAAACTGCTTGTATATTTTCCATCATTTCTTCAGACAAAACATTATGATTATTTGGATTATTTAAAGTTAAACGTAGAATTCCATCAGGATTCATTTCAGTTTTTACTAGACTATTTTTTATTTTTGAGTTCATATAATTTTAATTTATTAAAACTTTAACTTCATCAGAAAGTGAGTTCGCAATAAAACAATATCTATGTGCTCTATCTTGTACTTTCTTCATTTCGTCAGAGTTAACGGAAAAACCATCAGAAAATTTAACTTTTGGATTTAACTCTATTTTAATTACTGACATTTTACCTTTTGAATTCTTTCCAAGTGTTGCTATTGCATTGTCATTATAATTTGTTACTGGCCAATTCATTTTCGCTGCTAATGCTAAAAAAGTCATCATATGGCAACTACTAAGAGAAGCAGCTAGGGTTTGTTCAGGATTACTATTTTCTTTATTACCTTTCCAATCAGGAGCTGAGTCAGCCTTAATTTTTATATTTGGAGTAAACATAATTTCATGTTGATTGGAATATTTTCCAGGAGACATCTCTCCATCATTTAGTTTCCAAATTAAATCGATTGATATTTTGGACATTTGAAAAATTAATTTATTACTTTAGCTTTTTTTCTAAGTTCAAACTTTTGAATTTTGCCTGTTGAAGTTTTTGGCAAATCAGAAAAAATAACTTTTTTTGGTAACTTAAAACCTGCTAAGGTTTTTCTACAAAAATCGATTATTTCTTTTTCAGTCGCAGATTTATTTTTAATTAACTCAACAAATGCACAGGGTGTCTCTCCCCATTTATCATCTGGTTTAGCAACTACTGCTGCTAAGGAGACCGATGGATGTTTAGTTATTGTATTTTCAATCTCTATTGATGAAATATTTTCACCACCTGAAATTATTATATCTTTTGATCTATCTTGAATTTTTATATAACCATTAGGATGAGTTACTGCTAAATCTCCTGAGTGAAACCAACCATCAGCCATTGCTTTTTCAGTTGCTTCTTTGTCTTTGTAGTAACCTTTCATTACTATATTTCCTCTAATCATAATTTCACCCATTGTTTTTCCATCTTTTGGAACCGGCTTCATTGTTTTCGGATCCATCACAACAGTTTCTTCGGTATTAGGATATCTAACACCTTGTCTTGCTTTAATTTCATTTTTTTCATTTTTTCCAAGATTATTCCATTCATCATTCCATGCACATTGAAGTATATGTCCATAAGTTTCTGTTAGTCCATAAACATGCATTACATCAAAACCTAAGATGTCCATTTTTTCAAAAATAATACTTGGTGGTGGGGCTCCAGCTGTCAAAACATTTACTTTTCTTTTTAACTTTTTTTGATCTTCTTTTGGAGCATTTGCTAACATATTTAATACGATTGGTGCTCCTCCAAAATGAGTGACTTCATATTTGTCAATTAACTCAAAAATTTTTTTTACATCAATGGTTCTAAGACAAATTATACGAGCGTGTAACATTGCTAATGTCCAGGGATAACACCAGCCATTGCAATGAAACATTGGAACTGTATATAAAAAATTTAATTTATTTGGCATATTCCATGCTGTTATACTTCCAGTGGCCATTAAATAAGAACCTCTGTGATGGTAAACTACTCCTTTTGGGTTTCCAGTTGTTCCAGATGTATATCCCAATGAAATTGCTTGCCATTCATCACTGGGTTTTTTCCATTTATAGTTATCATCACCTGTTTTTAAAAAACTCTCATACTCAAGTTTTCCTATTTGTTTAAAATTTGAGTTATCTATGTCTTTGTCAATAATATCTATAATTGTGATTTTGTTTTTTACATTTTCTAATGCTCTATTAATAATTTCATGAAATTGTCTATCTACAATTAAAACTTTTGCATCACTATGGTTTAAAATATAACTTATTGTCTTTGAGTCTAATCTTGTGTTAATTGCATTTATGACAGCTCCAACCATTGGGATTGAATAATGAGCTTCAAAGATTTCTGGAGTATTAAAAGCCATTATAGATACGGTATCACCATTTTTAATTCCAATTTTATCTAATGCACTAGCAAATTTAATGCATCTCTCATACACCTCTTTCCATGTATATTTCCTACTTTCATAAATAATTGCCTCATAATTAGGATAAATGTCTTTGGTTCTCTCTAGAAAAGACAATGGTGTAAGCGGCACATAATTAGCATTATTTTTATCAAGATTTTTATTATAATTACTCATTTAATTAAAGTTCGCCTTCATCATATTTTCACTCCCGCTTATACCTGATAGATAATGGCTTTGTACCCTTGGTAAGATTTTATTAAAAAAATAAGTAGCTGTATTTATTTTTTCAGAGAAAAAATCTTTATTTTTTTCTAGTTGTTCATAACTTACTCTTAAAATTTTTAACCATGAAAAAGCTAGAGAAATAAATCCTAATACTTTTAAATAATCATTACATGCAGCACTTACATCATCTTTTGATGTGTTATTTTTTTTGCCAAGCCATAATGTAAAATTAATTAATAATTCTAAATTTTTTTCTAATTTTTCAGCGAAAAAAGATAAATTACTATTTTTTTTACAAATTTTAATTTCGTTATCTATATAAGAAATATAATTATTAAAAATTTTGTTATTTAAAATTTTTCTATAAACCAGATCTATAGCTTGTACTGAATTAGTTCCTTCATATATAGGTGTAATCCTATTGTCTCTAAATAACTGTTCAATTCCTTGATCTTTTGTGTATCCATATCCACCGAAGACTTGTATAGCATCATTAGTTATTTCCATTCCCATATCTGTAAAAAAAGATTTAATTAAAGGTGTCATTAGTGAAACTACTTCTGAAGCTGTTTTTCTAGTTTGATCATTACTATGATTTAGACTTACATCTATTTGTTGTGAGACCCAAAAAGCCAAAGATCTTTGACCTTCTATTATGGATTTCATGTTCATTAAGCTTCGTCTTATATCAGCATGTTTTATTATTAAATCAGCATCATTATTTTTATTATTATTTGATTTTCCTTGTTTCCTCTCTTTAGCATAAGACACAGCATTTTGATAAGCAGTTTCAGATATACCTAATCCTTGAATTCCAACTACTATTCTTTCCAAGTTCATCATGGTAAACATAGAAGACAAACCTTTGTTTGCTGTTCCTATAAGATATCCTGTGGCATTTTCAAAATTTAGAACGCAAGTAGGTGAACCTTTAATACCCATTTTTGTTTCTATTGATCCAGTTTTAACACCATTTCTTGATCCTAGTGAACCGTTATCATTAACAATAAATTTTGGAACTAAAAACAAGCTTATGCCTTTCGTTCCTGAAGGTGATCCTGGAATTCTTGCTAAAACTAAATGAATAATATTTTCAGTTAAATCGTGATCCCCTGAAGTAATAAAAATTTTCTGTCCAGAAATTTTATATGTGTTGTCTTCTTGTTTAACTGCTTTAGTTTTTAGCAAACCCAAGTCAGTTCCACAATGAGACTCGGTTAAACACATGGTTCCGCTCCATTTACCTTCAACAATTTTAGGAAGAAATTTATCTTTAATCTTATCATCTGCGTGATGAAGAATACAATTATATGCTCCAATACTTAATTCACTATATAATTTAAATGATAAACTTGAAGAAGATAACATTTCCTCAAAAAAAGTACTAACTGTCTTAGGCATCCCTTGTCCTCCATATTTGGGATCACAAGATAAGGATGTCCAACCATCATCTATAAATTTTTTATATGCTTCTTTATATCCTGGAGGTGATCTTACAACGCCGTTTTCATAAACGCAGGGATTTTCATCTCCTGTTTTTGCTAAAGGAAGAATAATTTCTTGATTAATTTTAGCTGCTTGTTCAAGTATAGCTTTTACTAAATCGGAATTTATTTCTTTGAATTTTTCTATTTCTTTGTAATTTTCGTTGTCTTTTAAATGATCAAATAAAAACATCATTTCTTCTACTGGTGCATTATATATTGTCATTTTTAATTTATTAAAGGTTTTCCTGTTGATAAAGTATACACAATTCTTTCTTGAGTTTTATTTTTTTCAATAAGTTTCATAAAACTATCTAATTCTAAACTATATAGATCCTCATCACTTAATTCTTTATTAATATTGGTATTACCGCCACTTAAAACATATGCCAATTCTTTACCAACTTCTAGACCATGGTCTAAAATTTTTTTTTCTTTTCTCAAATCCTCTAATATTTTTATCATTTTTTCCCTTACTTTATCTCCAGATAATCTAAATTTGCACTTTTTAGGAATAGAAAATTTTTCATTTTTTTCTAATAAAGTTTTTGACTCAGATAAAAGGTTATTTCTATTCATTATTTGTTTGTCATTATTGTTTAAGAACATTAAAGGAATTGCTTCTTGAGGTGAAGATGCTGTTTTGGCATGACCTATAATATTAAAGACTTGAAGGGGAGCAAAATCTGGATCTTTTCTTCCTTCTTCAGTTTGTGACCATCTCCAAAGCATTTCTTTGCATCCTCCTCCAGCTGGAACTAAACCAACAATAGTTTCTACTAATCCCATAACAATATTTGTATGAGAAACAATAAAATTACTTTGAAGTAAAACTTCCTCACCTCCACCTAAAGCTAATCCCGATGGTGCTGAAATTACAGGGTTATCACAATATTTTAGATGTTTACAAGTTTCTTGAAAATATCTTATAAATTTTTCAACAGACTTAAAATCTTTACTCTTAACAAAGTCCATTACATAATTAAGATTTACACCTGCAGAAAATTGCATACCTTCATTAATAATAATGAGAGGTTTGTCTGTAGCTATTTTTAAACATTCCATTGAATTATAATCAAGAGCATTTGCTTTGGTAGTGAATTCAACAATATTAAAATTTTCATATCTAAATATTTCTGCTGATTTTTTTTTGTCAATTTTTAATGCTAGATTTTTTATTTTACCAAGAGTTTCAATGTTTGTATATTTTTGTCTATTTTTGTAAAATTTTTTTTCTTTAGTATCAAATAAATTTTTTAAGAATATATTATTATCAAAGTTATCTATTTTTTTAAAAAAGTTTTCTGGTTCTATTTCTTGGAGCATTTCAAAAGGACCTTTAGACCAATTAAAACCTAGTCTTAAGGCTTCATCAATGTCGTTATATTCATTTGTTATTGAAGGTACTAATGAAGAAGAATATTTTATAATTTTAGATAATACGGACCAAGCATATTTGCCATATTTATCTTCACGAGTGATTAATTTTTTTAAGTCAACTTTGTCTATATTTAAATCAATTTTTTTAGCTGTAGTATAATTGAAAGTCTCTAAATTTAATGCTTCCAATGTTTTTTTACCATCTTCTTTTTTAATTCTATAGAAGCCACCCTTCCCTTTTCGACCAGTATAACCAGAGTCTATCAATTTATCTATTATGGGTATATTTTGAGCAACTTCTTGAAAAACATCATTTTTTGGCAGTTCTTTAATAAAACTTTTTAAAACATCTCTCATAAGATCAATTCCAATTAAATCATAAAGAGCAAATACTCCTGTTTTGGGAATTCCCATGGGCCTTCCAAAAACTGCGTCTGCTTCTTCAACAGAAAGTTTCATTTTAATTGCTTCAGTTAAAGCTACTTGCATAGCATATACACCTATTCTATTACCTAAAAACCCTGGTGTATCACCACAAACTATCACTCCTTTGCCTAAGTTTTTTTCACAAAAATTTTTTAAATAATTTATCTTCTTAATATCATTATTTTCATTTTTAACAATTTCCAAAAGTCCCATATATCTAACAGGGTTAAAAAAATGTGTAATACAAAAATCTTTTTTGTCCTCTGAAGAAATTTTTTCGGATAAGATTTTAAGTGGTATAGTTGATGTATTTGAAGATACAATAGAGTCTTTTTTTCGATTTTTAAAAATTTTTTCATAAATTTGATGTTTTATTTTAATTTTTTCTACAACTGCCTCAACTATCCAATCAGCTTTTTTAACAACATCAAAATTATCATTTATATTACCTATTTTAATATTATTTATATTTTTTTTTTGAAATAAAAGTGGAGGTCTAGATTTAAAAATCTTATCCCTTGCTATTTCAGAAATTTCAGTTTTTAAATCAAGAAGTGTAACGGGTATATTTGCATTACATAAATGGGCTGCTATTCCACTGCCCATCGTACCTGATCCTATTATAACAACATTATTTATTTTCATAAAATGGTCGGGGCGGCAGGATTTGAACCTGCGACCCTCTGGTCCCAAACCAGATGCGCTACCAGGCTGCGCTACGCCCCGAATTGTTGATTTTATAAGTTAATTAAAGCTTTTTGGCAATTGAAAGATTTTACTGTATAAGAAGTAATCATCAAAATTTATATGAAAAAAGTTGCATTAATAACAGGTATAACAGGACAAGATGGATCTTATCTAGCTGAACTTCTGCTTTCAAAAAAATATCAAGTACATGGAATTGTTAGGAGAGTAGCTCTTGAAGATAAAAATCATAGACTTTGGAGATTAAGAAAAAATTTAAAAAAAATTAAATTACATGCTGCTTCTTTAGAAAGCTATGCAAGTATAGTTAAAATTATTCAAAGAATTAAACCAAATGAAATTTATCATTTAGGAGCTCAAAGTTATGTAGCACATTCGTTTGAGGATGAATTTTCTACCTTAAATACAAACATAAACGGTACTCATTATATGTTGTCTGCAATAAAAGATTTTTCATTAAAATCTAAGTTTTACTTTGCTGGATCATCAGAAATGTTTGGGGCTGTTAAAAAATCTCCTCAAGATGAAAAGACCATCTTTCACCCTAGATCTGCATATGGTATATCAAAAGTAACGGGATATGAATTGGCTAGAAATTATAGAGAAGCTTATAATATTTTTTGTAGTACGGGAATTTTATTTAATCATGAGTCTCCAAGAAGAGGGTTTGAATTTGTTACGAGAAAAATCTCACATGCTGTAGCAAGAATTAAATTTGGATTACAAAAAGAATTAAAACTTGGTAATATAAATTCAAAAAGAGATTGGGGCCATGCCAGAGATTATGTTTACGCGATGTGGTTAATACTTCAACAAAAAAGACCAGACGATTTTGTAATTGCTACAGGAAAGCAACATTCAGTTAAAGATTTTGCTAAACTTGCTTTTTCAATAGCTGGATTAGATTATAAAAAATACATTAAAATTGATAAAAGTTTAATGAGACCTGCTGAAGTTGAAAATTTGTTAGGAAATTATAAAAAAGCAAAAAAAGTTCTAAAATGGAAACCGAAAATATCTTTTAATAAACTTGTAAGAGAAATGGTTGAATCTGATTTAGAGTTAGTTAAAAATAATAAATATTAATCTTTTTAATCATTTATTTTTATTTAGAAATTGTTAGATGACTTTATTTATAAACCTTAAAAAAAATTTAAAAAAAATAATACCAAATAAGATAATCAATCTTTATAATAAATTTTATTCTTACAAAACTAATAAAGTTATCAAGAATTTTTCTAATAAAGACAAGTTTAATTATATTTATAAAAAAGCTTTATGGGGAAAAAATCTAAAGAGTCCAGATTCAGATTTTTTTTCTGGGGACGGATCTTATAATAAACATATTATTGATCCTTATATTAAAGTTGTTAATGAAGCATTAAATCAAATAAATCCTAAATCTTTAGTAGATCTAGGGTGTGGTGATTTTAATATAGGAAAAAATTTTGTTTCTAAAATAAACAAATTTTATGCAATTGATATTGTCAATGATTTAATAAATTATAATAAAAGTAAGTTTGATTATTTAAAGAATGTAGAGTTCCTTTGTTTAGATATAATAAATGATAAATTACCCAAAGCTGATGTCTGTCTGTTAAGACAAGTATTGCAGCATTTATCTAATCAAGATATTTTTTCATTATTAAAGAATATTAAAGGTAAATATAAATATTTAATAGTAACTGAGCATTTACCGTCAGAATCTTTCACAGCAAACAAAGATATGAATACTTCTTTTACAATAAGAATATTTGATAATTCTGGTATTGTTTTAGACAGCGAACCATTTAACTTAAATTATAATAATAAAAAAGAACTCTTAAGCACCAAGGCATTTCCAGACAAAGGAATAATAAATACAACAATTTATTTTTTATAAAAAAATGAATAAACAAATTAAATCATTAGGAATTTTTTGGGAAAATCTTGAGTATGGCGGCATGTCTACTCATATTAATGATCTTGTAAACAACGATATATTTAAAGATGTAAAATTTGTGATTTTTACAAATAATGATAATGAAGGATTAAAACAAATCAAAATAACAAATAAAGAAAGAATAAAAATAATAAAATATTTTTCTTTAAATACTATCAAAGTAAATAATTTTTTATTAAAAGTATTATATTTCGTTTTTAAACCCCTTTTTTTTATATTGTCTATTATTCAGTCATATAGGATTTTAAAAAGTCATAAATTTGATATTTTTTTAGGTCTCTGTGGTGGCTATGGTAATTTTAGAACAGAAATGGCTGCAATAATTGCAGCTAAGTATTTAAAATATTCTTCAATATCTATTTCTATACATCATTGTTATGCCAAGCCAATTATTGGAAAAACTTTTCTCTTTTTTATAAATTTTTTGATTTCAAAATTTTCTAAAACCATACTATTTCAATCCAATGCCGTTAAAGATAATATAGAAAAAAATACGAATCTCTTAAAAAATAATAAGAATTATGAAGTAATTCACTTAGGTGTATCAAGACCGAAAAATATTAATGGTGATATGGAATTATTAAATAATATATTCAATAAACAAAATAAAGATATCTATAAAATAGGTATGTTATCTAGAATAGAAGAAACTAAAGGGCACTTAGATTTAGTAGAGGCAGTTGATAAATTATCTATAGAAGATAAAAATAAAATACGTATATACTTTATTGGTGAAGGTACAAAAAAAGAGTTAGTTAAACTAAAAAATAAAATTAACACTCTCAATTTAAATAATTTTTTTATATTTACTGGTTATTTACAGATAGACAGCATAAAAATTCTATCAAAACTTGATTTATTTTTATCTTTAACAAAAACTTTTGAAGGTTTTGGATTATCTCTTGCCCAATCATTATATGCTGGGACTCCAGTTCTTTCAACTAATGTGGGTGCTGTTACTGAGTTTTTAAATAATAAGAATTCAGTGATAATAAAACCCAATAATATAAATGAAATTTCAAAATACTTGGTTGACTTTATAGAAAATAGAGAAGATTGGAAAAAAAGGGCTGAAATTGGTAAAAAAAATATACAGGATAATTTTACCTCTGAAATTATGTGTAAAAAAATATATAATCACTTTCAAAAAATATTAGATTAATGATTCAATACATATCAAAACCATTTAAATATTTCTTTAAATTAGAATCAGCTTCGGGTCTTCTTTTATTGTTTGCCGCAGTATTAGCATTAATTGTAAGCAACAGTCATTTGAGTGATGATTATTTTAGAATTTTAAAATCTTATTTTGCTATAGGTTATTCAAATTTTTCATTAAAACTTTCAGTGATACACTGGATAAATGATGTTTTGATGGCAATTTTCTTTTTTTTAGTTTCATTAGAAATTAAAAGAGAATTTATTAAGGGTGAATTATCAAATCCAAAACAAGCAATGTTGCCTATTGTAGGTGCAGTTGGAGGTATGTTGATCCCTGCTCTTTTTTATATTGCTATTAACTATGATGACAGTGCTAGGCTTAACGGGTGGGCAATACCTTCCGCCACAGATATAGCCTTTTCATTAGGTGTTCTGTCCCTTCTAGGTAAACGTGTACCCTTATCACTTAAGGTATTCTTAACTGCGCTTGCAATAATTGATGACCTTGGAGCAATTTTAATTATAGCTTTTTTTTATTCAGACAATGTCGAGGTGAAATATTTGTTGCTTATGGTTTTATCTATCATAATTTTGATAGCAATGAATAGATTTAAAATAAATTCTTTTTTACCTTACTTAATTGTAGGTATTTTTTTATGGGACTTTACTCATAACTCTGGAATACATGCTACGATTGCTGGAGTAATTTTGGCTCTTACAATTCCACACAATACAAAAAATGAAAAAAAATCTCTTTTATTAAAACTTGAACATTCAATTTCACCTTATGTTGCCTTTGGTATAATGCCAATATTTGCTTTTGCTAATGCTGGTGTATCTTTAGAGGGATTAAGTATTTTATCATTACTCGATCCAGTACCCTTAGGTATCGTGTTAGGACTTTTTGTAGGAAAACAACTTGGTGTATTTATATTTTCATATGTTTCAATAAAACTTAAACTTGCAGAAATGCCAAATAATGCAAATTGGGGGAGTTTCTATGCTGTTGCTATATTGACAGGAATTGGTTTTACAATGAGTCTGTTTGTGGGAAATTTAGCATTTGTAAATTCTTTAGAGTACATGAATGGTGTTAAGATTGGTGTTCTTGTGGGTTCACTGTTTTCAACTTTAGCTGGTTATTTCTTGTTGGTAATTTCAACAAAAAAATGATTAAAAAAAAATTAATTAAAATTGCATTAAATTTAGATAATTATGGTCTAACAAAAAATAGAACACATTATGCATATTATAAAAATAAAGTTTGCGGAGATAAAATTGAAGTAGAATTAAATGTAGATAAAATTAAAATTAATACTATGAGGTATGAAACAGAATCATGTATCTATTGCCAAGCTTCAGCTAGTATCTTGTCTAAAATAATTTCTTCATTATCAATAAAGAATTTAAAGAAGGATAAATCACTAATTCACAAAGTTTTCTATAAAAAAAATTCAATTTTGCCTAAAAAATATATTCTTTTTAAAGATTTAGTCAATTCAAAGAATAAAAATAGACTTGAATGTATTATGCTTCCATTTGATGCATTGATTAAAGCTTTAAAAATATGAAAAAGTAATTATAAATGAGTAGATTTTTAATATTATTAATTTTAATGTTTAGTTTTTTTACAAAAAATTTAGCTTCAAAGGAAAAATTAGCTTATGACTTTACTTTCAATGATATAGAGAGTGGCTCAATTGAATTAAGTAATTATAAGGATAAAACTTTAATAGTAGTTAATGTAGCTAGCAGATGCGGTTTTACAAACCAGTATAAAGATCTGCAAAATTTATGGATTAAATATAAAGAACAAGGACTCGTTATAATAGCAGTTCCTTCTAATAATTTTAAACAAGAACCTGGTACAAATGCTGATATCAAAACTTTTTGCAAAAATAATTTTTCAATAGATTTTCCGATCACCGAAAAAACAAATGTTGTTGGTAAAAATGCTCATCCTTTTTTTTTATGGGCAAAAGAGTCATACGGCATTGCGGCAGTTCCGAAGTGGAATTTCCACAAAATTATTATTAATAGTAAAGGGAAAGTATCAAATTCTTTTTCATCAATTACTAATCCGTCTTCCAAAAAATTTATCAGTTATATAGAAAAAGAAATTAAAAATTAAAATTTAACCCATCATAAGCAGGAATTATATTTTTCGGCAACCTTCTTTTTAATTTAGTATAATCTAAATCTACATGAAGATTTGTCAAAATTGTTTTTTTTGGTTTTATTTTCTTTGAAATAAATATAGCATCATCATAATTAAAATGAGATGGGTGTTTTTCATTCTTCAAACAATCAATTATTAAATAATCTAAATTTTTTAGGTATTTAAAATATTCGTCTGGAATATAATTACAATCACTTATATATGCAATCTTGTTAAAGACATATGCTGTAGCTTTAATTAAGCCATGTTGAACTTCAAAGCTTAATATTTTTATAAATTCATTTTTTTTTATTATTTTAAATCTTCTTTTAATTTTTTTAGCTATTAATATAGGCACATATCCATAGCGGGGTTTAAAGCAAAAAGTATAACTTTTAAGTAATCTATTTATAGTTCTTGTGCTTCCGTAAATAGGTATTTTTTTTTTATTTTTCCAAACAAATGGTCTTAATTCGAAGATACCTGCTGTTTGATCAGCATGATCATGTGTGTATATTATTGCGTCTATATTAGAAATCTTATTTTTTTTAAACTGAGATTTAATATCAGGTGAAGTGTCTATCAAGATAGATAAATTTTTAAACTTAATATGCGCTGAACACCTAGTTCTAACATTTTTAGAATTTTTTTTATCACACGAACCCCAATTACCAGTTATCCATGGAGATCCTAATGAACTGCCACATCCTAAAATAGTAAATTTATTTTTCAATTTAAATTTCCAAAAAGGTTAAAAAAATTTTTACTTGTAATTTCTGATAATCTATTTTCATTCAAATTTTTAATTTTTGCTAAAAATCTGACTGTGTGAATTAAATGACTTGGTTCATTAGTTTTGCCTCGCAAGGGGTCAGGAGAAAGATAAGGAGAGTCAGTTTCTACTAAAACTCTTTCATTTGGAATTTCCTTGAAAGTATTAGCAAGGTCTGATGATTTTTTAAAAGTTATAATTCCACTAGCAGAGATATAAGAGCCGATATCTATTAATTTTTTTGCAAAATCTTTTGAACCTGTAAAACAGTGAATTAATATTTTAAATTTTTTTTTTTTAAATTCTTCATTTAAAATCTTAAAAGTTTCTTCTTCAGCAGCTCTTGTGTGAACAATTATTGGAAGGTTTGACTCTTGTGAAGCTTTTATATGTTCTTTAAATGAAGTTATTTGTATATCTCTATCAGAATGATTGTAATAAAAATCTAAACCTGTTTCACCTATTCCTATTATTTTCTTATTTAATTTGATTTTTTTTAAAATTTCAAAACATTTTATACCTTTATTGTTCTTGCTCTCGTGAGGATGAATTCCGTAGGTGCCGTAAATATTTTTATATTGTTCAACAATTTTTAAAATTTTATCAAACGCTTTATTTGTTGTTGATATTGTTAAAAGAAATTTAATGTTATTTTTAGCAGCTCTATCAACAACATTTTGAAGGTTTTGAAATAAAGGTTCGTATTCTAAATGGCAATGAGAATCAATTAACATTTTCTACTTTTTTAAAAAGAATTTTACTTTTGATTAATTCTTTTTTATGGTCAAATAAATTTTTATTTTTAATATTTTGAATATTTCTTTTTTCATTTGGAACATTTAAAATATTTAGTATTTTAGTAGTCGCAATAGGAATAATTGGATTTAATAATATACTTATATTTTTAATTTGTTCAGATATAGTGAATAAAACTGTTTCCATTCTAGAAATATTGGTTTTTTTAAGTTCCCAAGGTTTTGTGTCATTAAAATACTTATTGGCATTAAAAGAGTAATTAATTACTTTTTTTAAATATGAATTAAGTTCCTGATTATTAATTTCATCTACTAATAATTCAACTTTATCTGTCAAACTTTTAATTAGTTCATGATCTAGCTCGGTTAATTCGTTCGGTTTAGGAATTTTATTTGAACAATTTTTTTCAATAAATGCAAATACTCTTTGACATAAATTGCCATAATTATTAGCTAAATCATTATTAATACAATTTTTTAAATTTTCTAATGAAATGTTACCATCGTTTCCAAGAGAAACTTCTTTTGTTAAATAATATCGAAGTTGATCAATTCCATACTCTTCAATTATTTTTAAAGGATCTAAAATATTTCCAATTGATTTCGACATTTTTTTTTCATCAGATAATATCCATCCATGGCCATAAACTCTTTCTGGTAATGGGATTTTAGAAGCCATTAAAAAAGCAGGCCAGTAGATTGCGTGAAATCTAAGAATATCTTTTCCAATAACATGAAGTGAAGCTGGCCAAAATTTTTTATAAAGATTGCTTGAAGTGTCAGGGAAATTTAAAGCACTTATATAATTAGTTAGTGCATCCAACCAAACATAGATAACATGTTTTTCGTTTTTTGGAACAGGTATTCCCCATGTGAAAGATGTTCTGCTAACTGACAAGTCTTTAAGACCTTTTTTTACAAAATTTATAACTTCATTTTTTCTAGATAAAGGTTTTATAAAATTAGGATTTTTTTCATAGTGTTCCAAAAGTTTATTTTGCCATTTTGAAAGTTTAAAAAAATAAGACTCTTCCTCTACCCAGTCTACAAGCGAACCAGATATTTTTGATATTTTTTTGTTGTCCTTCTCTATTATTTCATCTTCATCATAATATGCTTCGTCAGATACAGAATACCATCCGCTGTATTTAGACAAATAAATATCACCTGATTTTACTAATCTTGCCCAAATTTCTTTTACTGAGTCGTAATGCCTTTTTTCTGTAGTGCGTATAAAATCATCATTAGATAAATTTAAAGTTTTTGTTAAATCCATAAATTTTTTTGATATCTCATCACAAAAAATTTTTGGATCTTTATTGTTCTTTTCTGCTTCTCTTTGGATTTTTAATCCATGTTCATCTGTTCCTGTTAGGTAGAAAACATCTTTTCCTTCTAGTCTTTTAAATCTAGCAAAAATATCAGCAATAATACTGGAATAAGCATGACCCATATGTGGTTTGCCAGAAGGATAATAAATAGGTGTAGTTATATAAAAGTTTTTATTTTGCATGTTTAAATTCTGTGACGATTAAGTTCAATATTGAGTTTAAATTTAGATTATAGATAAAAAAGTTATTTATATAATGAATTATTTTATTTTTAACTGAATTAAATAAAAAAGTTTTATTTTGATTTTTAATTGATAAGTTATAAAAATATTCGTCAGTTAATAAGATAGATAAATTTATAAAGTTTTTGTCCTTAGCTGACTTATATAAATTCAAAATCTTTTTTATTTTTTCTAAATATTCTGTATCATCAAAAATTTCATATTTATTACAAATATCGTTAAATTTTAAAAACATACCTGGTGTTAAATTAAGACTTTCATATTTCAAACTAGTCTCTATATTCTTTTCTTTTATTAAGGCTTCGATAATTTTTTTTTTATTATAGTTATTTAAAAAGATCTTAAATTTCAAACATCTAGATGAAATTGTTGAAATTATATCATTTTCTTTATTATCAATTAAAATAAAAAAGTTATTTTCTGAAGGTTCTTCAATAGTTTTAAGTAAAGCATTAGAGGAATTTATATTTAATTTTTCTACATCATCTAAAACAATAAATCTTGGTTTATTATTTGTGTTAGATTTTGAGAGACTTAATTTTAATTTTCTTATGTCGTTAATTTTAGTGGTGTTTGGGCCTTCATTTTTAAAAAAAATCATATTATCAAAAGTTCCTCCTAAAATCTTTTTATAAACTTCAGAATCTGAATTAATTTTTTTTGATTTAAAATCATATGAGTTTTTCGAAAAAATATAATTTACTAGATGATTTACTAAAGTAAATTTTCCTAAGCCTTTTTGACCAGAAATGAGAAGAACTTTTGGCATTCTTTTTGAATTATATAATTTAATCAATTCATCAAAATAATTATCCATTCCAATTAATTTTATTGAATTTAAAGGATTTAAAATATTTTCAATATTCATTTAAATTATTTCTTTATTTTTTTTAATACTATATTTAAAATTTCTTTCTCTAGATTGGAATTATCTAAAGAAGAGTCCAATATAATGTGAGACCGTTTGTTCTTTTTAGCTATCTTTATAAATGATTTTTGTGCTTTTATATAAAAATTTTTTGAAAATTTATCGTAACGATTTTTTTTCTTTCTCTTCTTTATTCTTTTTAAAGCTTTTGAAATTTTAACTTTCAACAAAAATGTAAGATTGGGTTTAATCTTGCCTAAAATTTGTTTGTGAATTAATTCTATAAATTTTTTATTTACCCCTTTTCCGTAAACTTGATATGCAAAAGTTGAATCTGTAAATCGATCACATATTACGATCTTCTTTTTGAAGGCTGCTGGTTTAATTTTATTAACAATATGTTCATTTCTAGCAGCCAAATAAAGTAGTGTATCAGTGTATTTGTGAAATTTTTCCTTTGTATCTTTTCCAAAATAATCTTTAAGAATAAGATCTCTAATTTTTTCAGAAGTTATTGTTCCACCTGGTTCTCTAGTCAAAACTGAAGGAAGACCTTTTTTCTTGAGGTTTCGAAAAAGCTTTTTACTTTGAAAAGACTTTCCACATCCTTCAATACCCTCAAAAACAATAAAAAAAAACTTTCTCTTATACATCTCCCCAAATCATATAATTAAGAGAAGTGAATAAACTTTTAAAAAAATTTATTTTTTTTACTTTTTCTGAAGAATAGATAGGTATATCCAACATTACTTCATCTTTTGTAGATACTTTCAAACTTGCTATTTGTTGATCTTTTTCTATAGGTGCTTTAATTGGCCCATTATACTCTAAAAATACTTTAAAATTTCTTAAATCTTTTTTATTAATGGTTACATAAAAATCTTCCTTAGTTACTCCTTTAACGGTATCTTTTTCTCCTAACCAGGTTCTTATATCAAAAAAAGTTTTTCCCTTTTTTGAAATTTCAAAAGTTTCTGTGTGTCTAAAACCCCAACCTAATAATTTTATAGACTCTTTTGTTCTAAAGTTTTTTGTTTTAAAACCACTTCCTACTGATATTAATCTTCTCTCTCCTCTTTTTATGGTACTAGCTAGTGAATATTTTTCAGCATCTAAATAACCAGTTTTAATCCCGTCGGCTCCAATATTTCTATACAGTAACCCGTTTCTGTTATTTTGTTTTATAGGATCACCTCCAGTCCTGTCCCAAGTAAATTCTTTTTCAGCGTATAGAGGATAGTATTCTGGATAATTTTTAATTAAGTATTGTGACATTAAAGCTATGTCTCTTGCAGTAGAATAATTATTTGGATCTGTAATACCAGATGAATTTGAAAAATTAGTATTCATCATTCCTATTTCAGATGCTTTTTCATTCATCATTTCAACAAAGCTTTCTTCACTTCCTGCTACTCCTTCTGCTATTGCTACACAGGCATCATTTCCAGAAACTACTATTATTCCTCTCAATAAATCTTCAATTGAAACTTCATCATTTGGCATAATGAACATCGAAGAAAAACCACTTTGTGACATATGCCAGGCTGTATCAGAAATAACTACTTTATCATCCAAAGAAATTTTATTTTGTTGAAGTAAATCGAAAACAATAATGGAGGTCATTATTTTTGTCATAGAAGCAGGATAGATTTCTAAATCAGGATCTTTTTCAAAAATTATTTTGCTTGAATTATGATCCATTAATATTAAAGTTTTCGCATCAATATTGTTAGGATTAGCTTTTAGCAATGTACTTAAGCTTAAAAAGATAATAGGCAATAATTTTAAAAGTTTATTCATTTAATTTAATATCTAATTCTTCAAATCCGTGTTTCTTTAGAATAATGTAATCATTTTTCAATAAATTAACAGCACTATATGGGCCCATAAAAAGTTCATATTCGTTTTTACCTTTAGCTTTTATTGATATCTTTTTGCTATCTAGACTTATCAAGTCTTGTCTTAATCTATTTTTCAAGACTATAGCTGATTCTTTTGAATAAAATTGGGCAATAATTATTGAAAAATTATTAATTTTTTTATTTTTTGTTTTTTTCTTTTTTGAAATATTATCAATTTTAACATTTTCAATTGGAGCTTTGTTGTGGACTTTTTTTTCTTCATTGAAGGTTTTTGCTCTATCTGCAATAAAAGATTTATTTTTTTTAATTTCTTCGATCTCAACATATGGAACTTCTTTTTTTAAATTAAGTTTATTAGCAACAGGTTCTGTAATTAAAACTTGGTAAAGTTCAGGGTAATCTAGTTTCCTATAAACTTTTAAATTAACAGATTTATTGTTATTTGGATTGGTTAGTTTTATTAATGTTCCTGTTTTTAGTTTAGAATGAGCAACTAAGAATTTCGTATTATCAAATTTTTTTTTAATAATTTTATTATTAAAATCTTGTTCAGAATATATGTAAGCAAAACCACTGGATGAAAAAGAAGTTTTTTCATAATTTTTATTGAATTCTGTAGTACAAGATATAAGTAATAAAAAAATTAGAGATTTAAATTTCATTTTTAATTTCATTTTTTAATGTACATACAGCTAAAGCAAATCTTAAAGATCTATTCCACTTTAAAATAAGTTCGTAATTATTAAATACTAAGTAAGCTGGTGCTAACTTATCTGCACCTGGAATTATATCAATATCTGGGGTAATTATACCTACTATTACATTGTCTTTTAAATTTAAATTTTGTTGATTTTTAATATATTTTTTAAAGAATTTAAAACTTTTTTTATTTTTAATTTTCTTTGCTGATGAATTTAAATATTTTTTAGGAATTTTTTCATCTAATTTAATTTTATAAAAACAAGGTTGATTTTTTTTCCACCCTATTCTTTTGATATAATTTGCGGCAGAGGCAAAAGAGTCTTCAATTTTTTTTAATTCGATTATTGAATTTTTATCATAATCAATTGCATATTGCTGGATTGTTGATGGCATAAATTGAAAATTACCAAAAGCACCTGCCCAAGAACCAAACAATATACTGTGATCAATAATTTTTAAATCAACTAGCTTTAATAAGGTTAAGAGTTCTCTTGAGAAAAATTCACTTCTTCTCTTATCAAAGCTTAAAGTAGCTAATGATGATATAATATCCATTTTACCCAAATATTTACCGTAATTAGTTTCAATTCCCATTAAAGCTAAAAGTAGTTCTTTTTCTACAAGAAATTTTTCTTCAATTTCGTTAATCATTTTTTTTTGTTTTTTATATAGAGTGATGCCTTTTTTTACTTTTAATTTAGAAGTACGTTTATTTATATATGTAAAAGTATCTTCATAAAATTCTGGCTGATATCTGTCATATTCAATGACTTTAGGTAAAAATTTAGATTTATCTAATGTTAAACTAATTGTGCGATCAGAAATTCCATTTTTTTTTGCAACTATTTTAAAATTTTTAAGCCAAGCGTCAAAATTACTTGAATATGCAGGACAATTTAAGTTAAAAAAAAATAATAATAAAAAAAATATTTTAGAAATTTTTTTCACTTTCAGTGCCTATTTTTTAACTTTATAATTAATTATTTAACTTCTCGAGTATTAGCGTTAACTGACTCTGTAAAAGGTATTGGTACAACTACTGCATTAACTGGTTTGTTAGAGTATTTTTTAGGCAAATGCACTTTGTATTTTTTACCGAAATTTCCTATAGGAAAACCGTTATTGTTTAAATTTCCCTCAAAAGGAACATATCCCATAGCAATATTTTTCTTTTTTTCTGGATGAAACCATGGGGAAGTTATATAGCCCACTGGCTTTCCTCCTCCTTCGCTCGAAATTAGCCAAAAATCGTTAGCATAATCCTCAATAGGCTTTCCTCCATCCAATTCTAAACCAACAAGTTGAAGTTTATATGGTTTTTCTCCATTCTTAATTTTTTGTTTCATTTTTTCTAAAGATTCTTTGCCAACATAATCTGACTGCTTGTCCCATTGTCCTTTTCCAGATAAAGAGACTTGATAACCTAAGTTGCATTGAAAAGGGTTATGTTCTTGATCCATATCTTGTCCCCAAGATAAAATTCCAGCTTGAATTCTTCTGTGATGAGCTGGAGCTATTACCATTAACTTATGCTTTTTACCTGCCTTAAGTACAGCATTCCACATATCTTCTGCATACAAAGTTGCATTTCTTAAATATATTTCATAACCTGACTCTCCTGAAAATCCTGATTGAGATATCACACAGCTTCTTCCACCTACTTTTGCTTCTGCCAAACCATAAAAAGGTATCTCATCCATGTTTACTTGATCTCCTATTAAATCATTCATTAAAGCTTTTGCTTTAGGTCCTTGAATTTGAACAGGACATGCATCAATTTCGTCAATTTCAACATTAAATCTTTTATCGGCATTAACACCTTGTAAATATAAACCTATGTCTGAGTCTGATAAACTAAACCAAAACTCATCATCAGCAATTCTCATTAAAACTGGGTCATTAAGAACTCCACCTTTATAATTACATAAAATTACATAACGCCCTCTCATTGTTGAAATTTTTGTTGCGTCTCTTGTTATCACATAATCTGTAAATTTTTCCGCATCTGGTCCTTTTACTCTAATTTGTCTTTCAACAGCCACATTCCACATAGTTACATGATTTTTTATAGCTTGATATTCGACCATAGCCCCGCCTTTTTCAGGTTTAACATAACCTCTAGGATGATAAATACGATTATAAACTGTAGCTCTCCAGCATCCAGCTTTCATAGATAAATGCCAATAAGGAGACTTTCTTACTCTTGTAGAAATTAACATTTCAACTTTTGTAGATCCACTTTGTCTCAAATTATATGGAACAAGTCTATCTGATTGATCTACTGAAGTTTCGTGCCTAATTTTATCATAATTTATTTTTTCTACTTTGTATGAATTTGGTATTATTATTGAATTCTTTTTTTTTTTATTTTTTATCTTTTTTTTAGGCATAGTTATTGTTTTTTAACCATTTATTTGTTTCTTTAAGTCCACCAAATGTATAAATATGAAAATTATCGGTTGAATTTTTTATTTTTGCTATGAGATCATTAGGGTCTCTTGGTCTTAATAAATCTACAGCTTTAGTTGCATTAGATTTAAGAAAATTAAGAGAGTTTTTTGCTCCAACAATACTTGCAAATTTTAGTAAACTAGTTATCTTTAGTGGTCCAGTTATGCCGACATGAACGGGTAATGATTGTTTAGAGATAAAATCTAATATTTTTTGGCTCTCAAGAAGCCATTGAGTAACTATATAGTCTGCAAATGGTTTTTTATCTTTCATTGCTTTTTCTAATTCAGAGTCGGATATATCAGGGGACCCCTCAGGATGTCCAGCAATTCCTATTTTAAAACCCTGAAATAAACCTGTTTCTAAAAGTTGTAAAGAACAATGAAAGTCACCAATAGGTTGAGAACTTCCACCGATTACCAAGGCTTGCTTTACCCCGATTTCCTTGCACTTTGTTGTGTACTCTCTTAACTCATTTAAATTTTTAATTGATCTTGCTGGAAAATGAGGAACCGGATTAAAACCAAATTGGACCAATTCTTTTGCTTTTTCTACAACATTTCTAAAATTATCCCCTGGTAGCATTGTAATGTATACGTCCTTTACTTTTGGAAGGGTTGATAGCTCAGTTTTTATAGTAATTTCTAAGGAAAAATTCATAATCTTTCGGATATATCAGTGGGAGCTCGAACTGTCTACAATTTTCAAATAGTCAAAATCAAAATTTTCGACTAAAAGTGTTGTACAAATCAAGTCTGGAGAGGTGGCTGAGCGGTTGAAAGCACTAGTCTTGAAAACTAGCAACGGGGCAACTCGTTCGTGGGTTCGAATCCCACC
>MDSV01113451.1_pt1 | contig 48658 bp, 50 predicted proteins | sample 810851 | NCBI WGS metagenome assembly MDSV01 (sample SAMN05326640, study PRJNA326480) | marine metagenome | isolation source: seawater | place: Atlantic Ocean: North East | collected 2012
CTCAGGTACTATGCCTTGTGTTTTTGCAGAAGCAGGTATGGAACATTCAAAAGATCATGGAACAACCTTTGAACAATTTGCAAAGATTTCAGTGAAAAATCATCATCATTCAACAATGAATCCTAAAGCAATGTATCAAATTGAAACTCCTTTGGATATTGTAATGAATGCGGAAATGATTTCTTACCCAAATACAAAACTTATGTGTTCTGTAAATGTTGATGGATCTGCTGCTGCAGTCCTTGTTTCAGAAAAGAAAGCAAAAGAGTTAGGAATGGGACGAGCTGTAAGAGTTAAAGCTTCTGCTCTTGCAAGTGATCCATATACAGATAGAGATTTGGTCATGCCTGATGTAAATGCCTGTACAAGATTAGCTGCTGAACAAGCATATGAAATGGCTGGAGTAGGCCCTGAAGATATTAATCTTGTAGAACTACATGATTGTTTTGCAACTGCTGAGATGCTTCATTATGAGAACCTAGGACTATGTAAAGATGGAGAAGCAGGAAAAATGATTGATGAAGGTCATGTTGAGCTTGGAGGGAAAGTACCTGTTAATGTTTCTGGAGGTCTTCTTTCAAAAGGTCATCCTTTAGGTGCTACTGGAATAGCAAATATTTATGAAGTTTGTACTCATTTGAGAGGCGAAGCAGGAGAAAGACAGGTTGAAGGTGCAAGGCTGGGTATGACTCATGTGATTGGGCTTGGTACTGCTTGCGGCATACATATTTTAGAAAAAGTCTAATTTAGTGATTATTGGCGTAACAGGAGATACGCATAATAATCTCAAAAATATAAAAACCATCTGCTCTATTTTTAACGAAAATAGAGCAGATTTAGTTTTACATACCGGAGATATTTCACTTCCAAAATCATTATTAGCTTTCAAAGAATTGAATTGCCCAATAATTGCGGTACTAGGTAATAATGATATAGGTGATGAAAAGCATCTTAGAGAAGTATCTAAAGAATTTAGATGTGAAATTTTTTGCGAACCTCATATCATCGAAATAGAAGAAAGGATAATTACTCTTATTCATCATCCTGAACTAATAAATGAAGAAATGTTAGAAAAAAGCGATGTGATACTACATGGACATACCCATATGCATAGGCATGAAAAGATAAACGGATGTTTAATTTTTAATCCAGGAGAATGTGCTGGATTGATGCAAGGGAAAAATAAAATAGGTATTTTAGATCTTAAAAATTTAAATACTAAGTTAATGAGTTTTTAGTCTTTTTTCCAAAGCACTAAAGACACAACAAATACCAAACTAAAGATAAAAGAAAAAGGCCTTAAAATCCTTATCAATCCGTTACTATCAACTATTGTTGATTCAATTAAAAATATAGAAAATACTGGCGCTAAAGAATCACTTCCAGGATTTTTGAACCAAAAAGTGGCAAATATAGATAATGTAAAACTAAAAATTAATACTTTTAAAGTTCTATTTTTAACCATGAAAGAAAAAAGATAACTTAATACAATTGTTAAGATTAAATAAATTAACAAAAAGATCATAAGAACTTCTTTATAAATCTTTCTGATATTTCTGAATCGCCAATAATTTTCATAACCTTCTTTTTTGCAGAAGTATCTTTAGGTAAAATTTTTGATAAATGATTTATATATTTATCTTTAAAAATAAAACTTGGCGGAACATCTTCATTTTCAGCCTGATTTTCTCTCCAAATAAAAACCTCCTTATCTCTTTTACTAAATTTTTTACTCCTTTTCTTCAGTCTCGAGTTTATGAGAGGTTGATTTCCTAAATTTGCTTCTTTTTCTGATAGCATAAAAGCTTGGTTTAAAAGATCCTTCTTTTTAAGAATTCTTTCTTGGATTTCATAAATTTCAATTAAGTAATCTACATCATCTTGAGCATAAATAACTTGATTTTCGGTTAAAGGTCTTTTCAACCAGTTTGAGTTTGTCTCCGCTTTATCAAGTTTTAAATCAAAATATCTCTCTACAATTTTTCCGTATGACTGTATTTCACCTTTTGATAAAACCTTTTCAGCAATTTGAATATCAAATACATTCCTACATTTACAATTTAGACATTTACTCAAAACTGTTGTGTCGCTTCTAACTGAATGAAAAATTTTGAGACAATCATGATTTTCTAAAAAAGATATCAATGAAGTTGCTGAAGCAATATTTAGAAAATCAATAATAAATATCTTATCTAAGGTAACAATTTGAATAAGAGAAAGCTTTGGAAAGTAAGTCGTTCGCCAATCAAACTCTGTATCTATACCAATAATGTTGCTTTTAAAAAGTTCTTTGTCCAAATTATGTAATTCTGAACTCTTAGAGATAAATTCAGCTGATCTTTTTTTTTTTAAATTTTCTTCTAAAAAAAGACGATATTCTCATATTTTCACTTATTAGTTACCTTCATAAAAACTTTCTCTTTCAATATCTGATTCTCTTAATTGTTCTCCATATTGAATTTCTATAATTTTACAAATTTTGTTAGATAGATTTATTATTTGATGCCAATCTTCTTTTTGTACTTGGAAAATATCATCTTTTTGAAGGTTGTATTCTGTTTCAAGTTTATCTCCTTTTTTTTTGTGCTTTACCAAACAAGAACCTTCACTCACAAACCAAAGTTCACTTCGATAAAAATGTCTTTGGAAACTCATACCTTTTTTTGGATTAATAACTAATTCTTTGATTTTTATTTTTTTATCAAAAAACAGATTGTAAAAGCTTCCCCAAATTCTATCCTCTCTGGCAAAGTTCCATTTTTTTAAAATTGAACTAGAGGAGTTTTTTTTAAAATCTCCCCCTATACCAAATTTAAATTTAATTCCTTGAACTTGCATCTCTGGAATGTTTGTTTTTTTACGATCTCCTCCATTACAAAAAAGTATTTCGTTATTTTTGAATCTTTTTTTAATCTTTTCTAAAGCGTTAATGCAACTTCCATACTCATCATCATCAAAACTGATAACTTCATCAACCATTGATAAATTTTCAATAATTGATTTTCTTTCTTCAAAAGGGAGCAGATATTTTGTTTTCTTATTGATCAGCCATTGATCGCTATTTAGGGCAACAATCAGATAATCTCCTAATTTTGCTGCCTCTTTGAAGGAGTCAATGTGTCCTGAATGGAGAGGATCAAATCCACCGCTTACTACAACGATTTTGTTCATAAAAGTTTTTTTATCGTGAATTTAATTTTTTTTGTTTATTAAGATAGCATATGTAAATGCATAATTTTATTAAAGTTAAAGATTTAGATGATGGTGTAAAAAAAATTTTTGATTTTTCTAATTCTTTATTAACAGATAAAAAACAAAATAATATTGGTATTACAGGAGGGAGATTTGGTAAGAGTTTTGCAATGTTTCTTACTGAAAATAAAAACATATTGGGAAAAAATTTTTTTTTAACTGATGAAAGAATCACTTCAAAAAAAGAACTTAGAAACTCTGAGTTGCTGCGCGAAATTCTCAATAAAAATCATTTTCTTAAACAAAATCAACTTTACTATTTCCCGCAAAACTTTGAAGAAAACAATCTTGATAATATTTTTTACACTAACTTTGATATTTGCTTCTTAAGCATAGGAAATGATGGGCACTTAGCGAGTCACTTTAGTAATTCAAAAAGTTATGATGACTTTTTTTGTATAACCAACAATGCTGCAAAACCACCCAGAAAAAGACTAAGTTATAAAGTTGAAAAGCTTTTTTTATCAAAAAAAATAATCTTAACTGCATTTGGACTAGAAAAAAAACAAGCTTTAAAAGATTTATTTGATGGAAAAGGGATTCATTCAGATGAGTTTTTTAAGAAGAGGGAAAAAATTACAGTAATTAGTGACTTTAAACTCTAATTAGATAACTTTTTTAATATATTTTTTAAATTCTTTCCCAATATCTTCATCCTCTTGCGCTTTATGAACAATCGCTTTTAAGTATCCGAGCTTATCTCCGCAGTCAAAAAGCTCTCCTTTGAGATTGAAAGAAATTACTTCTTCATTTAATAAAAAATCTTGAATTGCATCAGTGAGCTGTATTTCTCCAGATTTGTCTGGTTTTACTCTTGATAAGCTATTAAATATTTTATTTGTAAAAATATACCTTCCTGCAGCAAATAATCTCGAAGGAGCTATATTCATTTTAGGCTTTTCAATAATTTTTTCTATTTTTCTAAACCCTCTTATATTTTTTTTATTACTTAGTTTTACTATTCCATATTTAGATATTTCTGATTCCTTTGCTTTCCCTAGTAAGATTGAAGAGTCGCCTGAAATCTCAAATTCATTTTTCATTTCTAATAAATTAGAAGATTTTTTGTCAGATGAAATCAGCATATCTGGAAGAGTTATCGCGAATGGTTCATCCCCTACAATTGATCTTGAACATAAGATTGCGTGACCTAAGCCCTTAGCTTCTCCTTGTCTGATACTTTGTATAGTTACATTTAACCTTGAAATAGATTTTATTTCTTTTAATAGACCTCTTTTAACTCTTTTTTCTAAAGTTGCCTCTAACTCAAAACTTTTATCGAAATGGTTTTCTACAGATGCCTTACTCGAATGGGTAATAAAAATTATTTCGTCAAAATTAGCTTCGACTGCCTCCTCAACTATGTATTGAATTATAGGTTTATCAACAACTGGAAGCATTTCTTTTGGAATAGCTTTTGTAGCTGGCAACATCCTAGTTCCCAACCCAGCGATCGGAATAACTATTTTTTTTAAGCTATTTTTCATTTTTTTAACTTCGAATAACTGAACTCAATTAGAATAGGCAGATAGAAAATTTAAATGATTATTTTGATTCTATCCGATTTAAAATAATTTTATATAAATTTTTGATTTTGGATCTAAAAGTTTAACGAAGAAAAAATCTATCTTATGTAATGCAGAAAAAAGACAAAAAAATTCTCATAACAGGTCATCTAGGCTTTATTGGATTTCATTTAGCGAAAAGACTTATTCATGAAGGTCATTCAATTATGGGAATAGATTCCCTAAATAATTATTATTCTCAGAAATTAAAAAAAGATAGAGGAAAGGTATTAGATGGAATAAATGGTAACTATATTTCTAAAATAGAAGATATATCTAATGAAGAAATCATTAAAACTTTAAAACAATTTAAGCCAGACATTATTGTTAATCTAGCAGCACAGGCCGGTGTAAGACACTCTTTAACTAATCCAGAAGACTACGTATCAAATAATATTTCATCTTTCCTGAACATAATTAAATATGCAAAAGATTATGGAATCGAAAAGATTGTCTATGCTTCAACTAGTTCAGTATATGGTGGAAATACAGATTTTCCATTTTCTGAAAATGATAGAGTAGACGATCCTCTTCAATTTTATGCTGTTACAAAAAGAACAAATGAATTAATGGCAAATGCATACAATGATTTATACAAAATAAATTTTATTGGCCTTAGATTTTTTACAGTTTACGGACCCTGGGGAAGACCAGATATGTCGATTCATAAATTTACGAATTTAATAATAAATAACAAGCCAATTGATGTATTCAATTATGGCAAGCATTCACGGGACTTTACCTACATCGATGATTTAGTAGAAGGTATTTCGTTGGTTTCCTTAAAAAAAAATAAATATCTTTCTAATAATTATTCTGAAATCTACAACATAGGAGGAGATCATCCTATTACTCTAAATAACTTGATCAAAGAAATAGAAAAAAATTTAGGAAAAAAAGCTAAAAAAAATTTAATGCCACTTCAAATGGGAGACGTAAAAAAAACCGTATCTAATATAAAAAAAATAAAAAAACACTATGGCTTTTCTCCTAAAACTTCTATCAATGAAGGAATAAAAAGTTTCGTTGATTGGTACAAAAGTTATTACTAAAAATCACTTTTTTTGAAAAAATCATTAATGATAAAAAAAATATCTTTAACATTGATATTCCCATTCTTTAAATAGGAATCCTTAGCTTGAATACCTTTATCTAAAAATAGATAACCTTTTTCAGAATGTTTGCCATTTTTTATAGCCACAAAAGAAAGCTCCTTAAATATTTCAATTTCCTTCTCGCCTAGTTGAATTTTATCGCTATCATATATTTCTTTATCATATCCAATAGATATAAATATCGATGTTCCTCTGTTATCAGGCTCTAAAAAAAAATATTTATCATTAAGTTTTATTGATCTTAGCAATTTTTCAGCATTGCTTGCTTCCCCTTCCGAAGAAAATTCAATAAGAAAATCTCTAGACATTCTTGGCAAAACCCTTTGGAATTTGATTCCAATCTTATTTAAAAAACCCTCATGATTTTTCGGTCTGTAATAAAAGACAGCCTTATCATCAAGTTCTTGTGTTAATCCTGTGGCAACGATTAGGTTTCTATCTTGTAAGTTGACTGCTTCTTTAATTATTTCATCATAAACTACAAGCATTTCAGCAAAAGGATCGTATTTATGGCTGACATACCATTCTGGATTTATTTGCTTCTTATTTTTCTCTACTCCGAGAGAACAATTAAAAAAATAATGATGTTGAATATGAGCTCCTCCATTTAAGAAAAGAGTTCCAAAATTTAAATTGTGCTTAATTAATAAATTAAAAAAAACTTCACTTAGCAGCAGATCTAAAAATAGAGCTTTTCTCCAAGGCTTTTTGAAGGAAAAAAAAGCTAGTTTGAAAAATTGTAAGTAATTTTTAAACCTAGCAAATCTTAAAAAAGTTAGAAGAATATATAAATAATTTACTAAGCGAATCTCATTTTTAGAATTATCGTTAACTGTTTGATTTAAAAATTTAGAAATTTTCTTCTCCCAAAATGTCTCTCCTGAATGAGTTGAAGTCCATGGATCAGGAATAAAAAAAGCAGCATGCTTAAAGTTATTTAAAATATTCATAGCGCTTATTACCCCGATTTTTAAACCTTTGGAATCTAAATACTCAAAAATATTTTTATTTTTATTATTTGTTGTATCTCCAAGTCTAAATAATTCATGTTCCTGGGCAGATAATCCTGTATGAATTGAGTGCCATTGAATCCAAGGCTCCAATAACTCGTATTTTTTTTCAGAATTTGTTTTTAAAGAATTTAAAAGTTTAAGCTTTTTAAAACCTTCTAAGTTTAATTTTTCAATGTAAGAATCAGCTATATCTAAATTTATTTCATTTAATTCAATAAGGGTTAGTTTCTTCAATTTTCCTATAGCCTCCCATCAGTTTCATTAATAGAAAGAAAGCCTTTTAAATCGTATATAACTCCTTTATTTTTTCTTAAGCTAAAGATATATTTTTTTTTATCTATTATCTTTTTGTGCGGAACCGCAAAAATAATAGCATCATATTTTTTTGATTCTTTAAATGTATTTAACCAAGAGACTTTGATACTTGAACGATCTGTTTTAGACACTAAAGGATCAAAGCAATGAACAGATTTTACCTTCTTTGATAGATGATTAATCAATTCTATTACTTTGGAATTTCTTATATCTGGACAGTTCTCTTTGAAAGTGGCCCCAAGAATGAGAACTCTACTTTTAGCGATATTTATTTTTTTAGTTTTCATCAAATCAAAAATTTTCTGAGTAACAATCTTAGGCATTCTATCGTTGAGACTTCTTCCGGCTAAGATTATCTCTGGAGAGTAACCTAACTTTTTAGCCTTATAAGTAAGATAATATGGATCTACCCCAATACAATGTCCTCCTACAAGACCAGGAGTAAATTTCATAAAATTCCATTTTGTTGAAGCTGCGTTTATTACAGAATTAGTGTCTAAATTCATTTTATTAAAAATCAAACTCAACTCATTAACCAAAGCTATATTTAAATCTCTTTGGGTATTTTCAATTACTTTAGCTGCCTCTGCTACTTTTATACTTTCGGCTTTGTAAGTGCCAGCATGGATTATTTCTTGATAGAGGTCATCAACCATTTTCAATGCTTTTTTATTACTTCCACTGGTTATCTTTAGTATGTCAATTAATTTGTGATTTTTATCTCCCGGATTCACTCTTTCTGGACTATAGCCACAATAAAAGTCTTTATTCAATTTGAGACCGCTTACTTTCTCTAAAATAGGAATGCAAAGTTCCTCTGTTGCTCCTGGAAAAACAGTAGATTCGTAAATAACAAGATTATTTTTATTAAGTAAAGATCCGACTAACTCAGAGGCTGCCTTTAAATTTTGAAGATTTGGATTTTTATGCCTATCAACTGGTGTTGGAACTGTAACAATAAAAATGTTTGTTTTTAAAAGATCGCCTTCAAAAGAAGTAAACTTAACGTCTGTTTTTTTTAATTCCTCTTTAGAAATTTCGCTAGTTCGGTCGACACAATTGATCAATTCTTCAATTCTATTTTTATTAAGGTCGAAACCGACTACATTGAATTTTTTTGAAAATTCTATTGCAAGAGGTAAGCCGACATATCCCAGACCTATTACTGAAATATTTTTGTTAAAATTCTTTTTTGTCATTCAAATTTCTTTTTAAGCAAAAGTTCATAAGTTCCCATCACTTTATCAAGAACAACATTTAAGTCGAAGTTTTTCTTTGCAAATTCAATCCCCAAACTTCCAAAATCTTCTCTTTTCTTTTTGTTGGATATCAATTTTTCTAAAGCTTCAATAAGTTCATTGATATTATAGGGACTTACTAAATAGCCTGTTTTATCTCTTTCAATCGACTCTCTACAGCCAACAACATCTGTTGTAACAATTGCACACCCCGCTGCTTGTGCTTCAAGAATTGCTTTAGGCATTCCTTCGCGATAAGAAGGCAAACACACAATGGACGATCTCCTAAACAGCTCATTGACATTGTTCACATGTCCTAAAAACTTTACAGAATTATTTGAAACTAAATTTTGAATCTCTTTGAATGAAATAGATGTTGGATTTTTATAATCATAAGCTCCAGCTACCAAAAAATCCCAGTCAGGATGAATTGGTTTCAGCTTATTAGCAGCCAATATAAATTCTCTTATGCCCTTATCCAAAATAACTCTTGCAGGGAACACAATTATCTTATCTTTTTCTTCAAATGAAATATCAGCAAAATCATTCAAATCCACACCAGAGCCCTTAATCAACAATACTTGGCTTGGCTTTCCTATTTTTTTTTCTATGAAAAAATTAAGATCATCACTATTTTGAACAATAATTTTAATATTTTTATTTCGATCAATTATAAATCTAGAAAAAATTCTAAAAATTAGCTTTATTGAGTCTCTAAATAAAGAATTTTTTTTAGTTTTAGTAAATATAAATCCCAATCCTGAAATTGAAAAAACTAATCCAGGTATGGTTAAAAAGTTAGAAATAATTCCTCCATATGTAACTGCCTTTGGAGATGCCATATGCAGAATATCTGGTTCCTTAGCTTTTAATAATTTATATAACTCGATTAAAGATTTTGTTTCTCTAAAAATATTTAAACCAGAACTTTCAAAACTAACTCTTGTATGTTTGATATCATATTTTTTAAGAGTCTTTAAAGCTTCTTTTTCCATAGTTTCGCTTCCTGCTTTACCTGTAATAAGTTCTACATAACAGCCTTCTTCTATAGCTCTCAGAGCTATAGGGAGTCTGTGAGATATAAAAAAGGAAACATGATTTATGAGAAAAATAATTTTTTTATCTTTTAACATCTTTATTTATTTTGTCGATAACCTTCTTATCGAAATATGATTTTAATTATCGAAATACTCTTGAAGTTGATAGAAGTTTTTAAATTTTATACCGCCAAATGAGGAATCTACTTCCTGATTAGATTTATGAGACCTCAAAATAAATTTTATTTTGCATTTTTTAGCGGCCAATAGATCTGTATTAGAGTCTCCTACAAATAGCAAATTATCCTGATTAAATTTATATTTTTGGATTATGCTTGTAATGTGCTGGATTTTTGTTTCTGGTGAGCCATAAATTTCTTGAAAAAAATCATACATTTTAGTTTCTTTTAAAATCATTTTAATTTCCTCTGTAGGAGTGCCAGTAGATATAAAACATTTATATTTGTCAGAATTATTTTTTAAAAATTTTCTCACACCTTTCACTTTTTTACATTCTATGACCTTCTTCACAACCAACCTTGAAAAATGGGTTGATTTTAATTCTAAGTCTTCGTTAGAAATTTCTTTTTTTAATACTTTATTATAAAAATGTTCTATTTTTTTTATTCTAGATATGCCTTCATGGTTAACATGAAAATTTATAAGTTCTTGGATATCCTCTTTTTTCTCATCCTTAAATAATTGTTTGAACGCTGAAAGTTTGATTTCGTTTGATTCTGCAATAACACCATCATAATCAAAAATGAGAGCCTGAATATTCTTCATTAATTATTTTTAAATAGATTTAATAAGGTTTTTCACTGCTTCTATTTCCATTTCTACTCTTGTTTCTTTTGCGTAAGCTGAAATATGCGGAGTGATGAATATATTGGGAAGCTCTAGAAGCTGACCTTGATAAGGTTCATTTTTTAAGACATCTAGAGAAGCTTGAATGTTTTTATTTTTTTTTAAAAAATTATATAAATCTACTTCATTAATTATTTCTCCCCTAGATGTGTTCACTAATAAAGCATCTTTCTTCATCAGGTTAAGCAGATTTTTATTTACTAAGTTCTTATTTTTTTTAGATAAAGATAAGTGGAGAGAAATTACATCAGATTTACTGAAAACATCCTCTAAAGGAACATATGAAATATTCTTTTTATTTTTTAATTCTTTGTCTTCATACTCGTCAAAAACCAAAAAATTATTCTTAAAGTTTGACATCAATTTAATTACTTTCTTTCCTATATTTCCCGCTCCGACGATTCCGATTGTTTTCTTTGATAATAAAAATCCTGATTTTTTATTCCATAAGCCTCTCATTGCATCGAGAGAAGTTTCATTTAATTTTTTCAGAGAATTTAGCATTAAAGATATTGTAAACTCGGCAACGGCTAAAGAAGGCGATAAAGGTGTATTAAGTACTAAAATTCCTTTTCTTTTAGCATAATCAATATCGATATTGTCTAATCCAACACCTACTCTTGAGATAATTTTAAGATTAGTTAATTTTTTCAATAGCCTTTTATCATAAGTCTCAGTGCCAGCAATTATGTAATTCACATCTTTTGCCAAATCGATTATCTCCTGATGTTTCATCTTTCTTCCATGAGGATTTAAAGTTAAATCCCATTTTTTCTTAGATAATAACTCCATTGGAGAGCTAGAGAATTCGCAAAAACTAGATGTTGAAATTAATACTTTCATTACTTTTATGGTTTAGTTTTTATTAAAACTTAACAAATAAATTCACTTTCTTCCTAAAAATTTGAATTTCAGTAATCTAAATGATTGAATCATTATTAAAAAGTAATATTTATAAGCCTCTATCCTTCCCTCTAAATAAAGATTTTTATATAAAACATAGCCTTTTTTATATTGATTTTCATTGTTTTTATTTGACAGAGAATCTTTATGGACTCGATATGAACATAATGGAGTATCAATAATCTTTAATTCATACCCGGTGGACACTAAATCTATCCACAAAGCCCAATCCTCTATAGATTGCAAATTTTCATTCTCCTGAAATTTTAAATCAGGACTATTTTTAACTAGACTTGTTGAAAGAATTATAGGGTTATAAATTAGAAAAATATTTTTAAAATCAAAGAATTTTTTCAGCTTTTTAAAAAGATAAGACCTATTAAACTCTCCTAAGTTTTTATTAAATTCGTCTACCTTGTAAGCTTCGGACGATATTATTAATTTTGTGTTTGAGTCTATAAGAGATATTTGCTTTTCAAGCTTTTCCTTTTCCCAAAAATCATCTGCATCTAAAAATGCCACATATTCTCCTTTAGATATTTTCATACCCTCATTTCTTGGAAATGCTGGACCTCCAGAATTTTTCTTAAAATGTATGCACTTTATACGCTGATCTTTCTTTTCGTAAGAATCCATTAAAAATTTTGATCTATCTGATGAGCCATTATTAACAAGAATAAGTTCCCATTGAGTAAATGTTTGTGAAATGATGCTATTAATAGTTTGGTCTAAGAAAGAGTCGCTATTGTAGACAGGCACAATAATTGATATCAGAGGATTCATGCTTTTCCTTTTTTAAAATATTTAGGTATGTATTAAAAAGTCTTATATTTAAAAAGCAATCTAATTATTGATTATTTTATATATCCAATTTTTATCAAACTCTAGCTTATGTGCCTCCCAAGAAAGAGTTAAATTCAAACCTTCTTTTTCTAAATGATTATTTTTTATCCATTTCAAACTTGTTTTTAAGTCTTTTTTTGATTTTGAATAGTAGATTGTAGATAATTCATCAGAATTATTATCTTGCATATCTAATGCTTCAATATGTGAATATCTAGAATAAGGATCATATTGCAAGACAGGTTTTTTTGAATTAAGAGCTTCTTCAATTGTAGTGGAAGAATAACTAATTAATAAATCACAACTTGATAGAAAGTCATCAAATTCTCCGTCATGACGAATTTCATAAGATTTTGATTTAATAAAAAGTGATTTAATTTCATCTATTGACATGCCAGGAAAAGTTTTCAACCTTAATCGAATAACTAAATAAAGATTCTCAATTTCGTCAACTGCTTTGATAATATCATTTATAGATTCTACATACTCATCCAAAGATAAATTTACATATGGCAAAAAATACTGCCAAGAGTATGGTGTTGCAGCGTGCAAAACTATCTTATTCTTATAGTTATTTGGAAATAATTTCTTTTTAATTTTTAACGATTCTTCTTTATTTTTTTGCTCAGAAAATATTAAAGGTCCTGTTTTCAAAGGAATAGACGAAAGATTTTTTATACTATTTAAGAAATTTAGAGATTGTGGTGTTTGAACTGAAATGAATGGAAAGTCCGAAAGAAACATATAACCAGCATGATCTTGCCAAATACCTTTCGCTAAAATATCTTTACTAAGAACATGGGTTCCATGAGATACCAAAATTGCTTTTATCTTTTTTGACTTGCATTGTTCCCCTATTGCATAGTGATAGCTTGATGCATGATTAGAAATTACAAGGAATGGTTTTTTTGTTGATGTAACTTTGTCAAACGCAAAAGAACCATTGAAAGTTTTTAAAATTTCATTCTTTAATCCGTTAGCAAAAAAATCTAAAACTAAGCTAATCAAAGAAATATTATTGTATGAAAATAACTCAGGATTCAATTTAATATTTGATTCTAAAAGCAAAATTAATTTTTCATAATTTTTAAGAAAATCTTTTGTTTTTTGAAATGGTGCAGGGGGCGGGAAATCATAAAAGTTCCAATTTTTTCCTGTAAACAAAGATAATATCTTTTCTATTGTCCTCGGTCTGGATATGCCAATAATAAAAGATGGGTTAATTTCTTGTTTGAATATTTCTACTAATCGAGGAATATTATAAGAAGCACTTGTTGCCCATATAATTTTTTTATTAGAAGAAAAAATTCTCATCAAAATAATTTGAGCTTTAAAAATAGTTCGATGGATAAAACTTTTTAAGACTCTTTTTTTTAATGCTTTTTTTGGTTTAGTCCCTTCATTTTTAAATTCTAATTTATTGGTTTTTGAATATAAGGCTCCAATAAATCCAACTAATGATGAATTTAAATCAAATCTATTTATATTTTCTGGATAAAATTTCTCAGGGAGTATTAACTCAGATGGATTATATTTGGTCACCGCATTATTAATAATGCAGATTATTGATAAACAATAGTTCAAATAGTGATGATGGAATATTCTAAAAAAATCTGATTTGTAAGCATTTTTCACTCCAAAAGAATCAGACAGAAAAAAATCTTTTTTTAAAAAATTGGAAATCTCAGTACCTTTTTTCAAAATAGATTCATGGTCCTCTTTCTTGAAAAAATCTTTTGTATTTAAAAAGTTTATATTTTTACTTTTAAGTAATACTTGAGCTTTAGGATGAAGGGCTAAGACATGAAAATTATCGGAAAAATTATTTTCTTGAAAATATTTCTCAAAGTACTCTGCTTGATAAGGATGTTCAATGATAATTAGTTTTTTAATTTTTTTATTCATTTTCCATAAATTTTTATAAATAAAATATCTAAGACAGTTTTTTTGAATAGGGAAAAATTAAACTTTTAATCTTTTACAAACTCTACAATTTCATGATAAGAATTTCTCAAAACATCGCAATCTACGGAATAAACTAGATAGGTCATACCCAGGTTAATGAAGTCTTTGATTGCATCTTTTGATGTTGCGATTGTGCCAACGAATTTTTTTGAATCTAGGGCTTTTTTTGTTATTAACTCTAAGTGCTTTAGAACTTTGATATCGTTTACTTGACCTGGAATGCCAAGTGATTTTGACAAATCATAAAGTCCTACAAAAATAATATCGACATCAGGAATTTCAAGTATTTGGTCTAGATTTTCTAAAGCTCCGCTTCCTTCAATATTTAGGATTACTAAGGTATTACTATTTGATGAAGTAATAACATCAGAATTATTTCTGTTATATCCTCCAGCTCTGGTAAAAGGGGATAGTCCTCTCTCTCCCAGAGGTGGAAATTTTGAATATTTAATTATTCTTTCTGCATCTTCTTTTGTTTCTACATTTGGAATTTGAATACCATGTATCCCAATATCTAGGGCATTTTGAAAAAAAGCCTTATTTATATCTCCGAGCCTCAAAATTGGAGATGTGGAATGAAGCTCTGCTGAAATAGCCATTTTTTGTGCAGTTTCAAAACCTACAGGGCCATGCTCTTGGTCAATAATTACAAAATCTAAGCCTGCAAGACTTATAATCTCAGTATTTATTTCAGAGGGAATTGATAGCCAAGTACCAATAGTTGTATCGCCATTTAAAAGTTTTTCCTTTAAAAAATTTTTTTTAATCATTTTTTATCAATTTTTTTTTATTTTCTAAAAGGATTTTAGCAAGCTCAAAGTCATATTCAGAATCAATATCAATTGATTCGTAATTATTTACTTCAAATAAGAATGGATTTCTTGAGATGACATATCTATTTTTCAACATGTTTTGTTTTGTTGTTATGAATAAGGCTCCAGTAATGTAAAAAAACTTTTCTAAAAATTGTGAATATTGATGCCATGGTCCCCAGCTGTAGTTTAAAGGCTGAAGTTTTTCTGAAATAATAAAGTCTGATGATTTTGTTACTGTTATCAAACCATCATTTTTAAGTTCTTTCTTTTGCTTTAAATACTTACTTATAGCTTCCTTATATCTATTGAATGTAGGAGAAGTTGTATGACACCAAGCAATATTGGAATCATCGTCTTCTGGAATGCTTTCAGCTACATGAGCAATTACATCACTCCAAGGAACATCGTTATTGCAAAATTCGTCTGGTCTAGAAATAAAATTTATACCCTTTTCATTCAAGGTATCTTTTAAACTATGAAGATTTGAAGAAACATATATTGCATCAAAACTTTTTGAATCTATTAACTTATCTATCAAAAGGTCAAAAAGAGATTTTCCTTCGTAAAAATTTCTAAAATTTTTACTTTCAACTCTTTCTGATATTTTTTTTACAGGTATGACAGCAACAGTTTTCATTTTATTTCGTTTTATTTTGTAAAATAGTATCTACGTATTTAATTTGATCTATTACTCTTGATGAGTAACCTGCTTCGTTATCGTACCAAAGAACTAATTTTAGCAAGTCCTTACCGTGAATAGATGTCCATCGTTTATCTACCACTGCAGAGTACTTAGTATTTACAAAATCGAGAGATACGAGAGGTTCTTCCGTTAGATTCAAGATGTCCCATTTTTGTTCTGACTTAAATAACTCTAAGATATCATGAATATCTTCTACCCTAATATTCTTTAATAGTTTTAAGGTCATATCAGCACTCCCTACAATAGACGTAGGTGTTCTATATGAAAAGGAACCAATGTCGCTTTCCTTTATTCGACTCAACACTTGAGTAGTGGCTGTAATAGCGGAAGTAGGTTTAGGAATGAGATTTCCTATGACGGACCTTCCCAAAGCATAATGATGATAAATTTCTCCAGGAACTGACCAACTACTTGAAGAACCGTCCATCAAATTTTGATAACTTAACCAAGGGTGAAGAGTTGTTATCTGCCCACTATCTATACCTACTTCTCTATCTAACAACTCTAATACCGGAGCTATAGCAGTTGCATCACAGATACTAGTGGCTATTACAAAGTGCTGATCAACATTTAAATTTTCTTCGTTACAACCTAACACCATTGTAAAGTCTACAAATTTTTCTGGAGCGTGAGTGATAAAGACTCTTTTGACAATATCTTCTTGAGTAAGTTTATTAGCATCTTGTACATTTTTCAGAACACCAGTTGCATCTATAATGTAATCAACATCACAATTCTTCCATGGGACTTCTTCTATAGAATTCTTACTATGTACCTCTACTTTATTTCCATTCGGTAAAAGAATTTTATTGTCAGATACTGAAACTTTATTTTTTAAAGGACCGTAAATCGTATCGTAATTAATTGTGTAACAAATATTATTAATGTCAGGGTTTAAATCATTAATAATGCAGATATTTATATCTTCGTTGTTTAAGGATTGCCTTAGAATAGATCTGCCTATCCTCCCTAATCCATTTATTCCAATTTTCATAACTTAAAATTTTTTTACACAATCTTATTGTCGACTTGTTTTTTATGTAAACAATTTAGAGCCATTGTTGCTGCTTTTTCCCTCATTTCTTGGTAGCTTTCAGGCGAATAATAAGAAGTGTGAGGGTTAATTATAATTTTGTCACTTAATTCATTATTTTCAGCAATCCAAGATGTTAATAATTCTTCTTTTTTAGACAATGATGGCGGCTCTTGAGGTAAGACATCCAAGCCTAATGATGAAAGTTTTCCTGAAGATAAACCACTGTACAAACAATCTAAAGAGTCAATAATTCCTCCTCTTGAGGTATTTATAAGAATTGAATTATCTTGCATTTTGTTTATAAAAGATCGATTGATCATGCCTTTCGTTTCCTCATTCAAAGGTACATGAAAAGAAATTATTTGAGAATTTTCCAGCATTTTCTCGAGTGAATTAAATCTATTTGCTCCAAGAACTTTTTCGTATCCTAAAGGAACATAAGGATCATAAAAATTTAAATTCCTTACAATGTTTTTCATCTTTAAGGCAACAGAACTTCCAATTCTTCCTACGCCAATTAATCCAAGAGAAATCTCTTTGAATCTAATAGAAGAAAAATCAGTATTTTCCTGCCAAGGATTTTCAATATTAGGTTCTTTAATGAGCTCTTTAGCTTTATTGTTATATTTTCCGATATTTCTTCCCAAAGCAAGAATCATTGCAATCGTTGTATCGCTTACCTCATCAACGCCGTAATCTGGATTATTAAAAACTTCGATATGATTCTTCCTGCAGAAATCTATGTCTATATTATCTACTCCTACTCCGTATCTAACAATGGAGTGTAGATTTGGAAAATCCTGAAGGGTTATTTCATTTATTTCAGCATGCCATACAAGCAAAACTTTAATTTTAGATTTGTCTAACTGTTCTTCTTTGTAAGATGAAAAATTACTTCCTAAGATTTCTTCCTCAATTTCAAAATTTTTGATGTAATCTGTAATAAAGATCATAAGATTTCTTTTTGTATTTGATTTAAAACACTCTCTGAATTATCTTTTTTAAGATTGTAACCCCATCCTGCAAGTATTGGAGTAATAGAAATTCTTTTCCAGTCTTTTGAAATAATTTCTTCAGCAGAATCATCAATAAAAATTCCTTTTTTATAGTTTTTTTGACTTTGAAGATGTTCTATAAGATTGAATTTACTATTTTCATATTGGGATATTTTTTCATTGCAGAAAATCTGACTTACATTTATTTTCTTCTCATCTAACCATAAAGAAATAGAGTTTCGATCTTTGCGAGAAATTATTATTATTTCTGAATTAATTTGTTTTATTAAATTAAGAAATTTTTCTAGAAATTTTGTTGGAGGGTTTTCTAATAGCCAATTTGACTTGCCATACTTTTCTAATCTATCTTTTCTTGTAAGAAAAAAATCTACCTTGAACTTTTCTAGGAGTTTTGGGCTTACAGTTTGCGTACTTCTTCTAAATTTATTTTGAGCGGATTTATTAGTCAATTCTATTTTTGTGGAAAGTATTTCCTGTGCAATGAAGTCAATAAGACAATAATAGTGCTCGGGGGGGGTTACTAAAAATCTATACTTTAAAGCATTTTCAGTTACAAGATCTCGGAAAGATTCAAAATCCTTTTTAATATTCATTTCAAGTATTTCTTTGTTATATTTTAACCATGCATCAAAAGATGTTTTTATACATTCTTGAGCAGAATCTACAATAACTCCGTCAAAGTCTAAATAAAAAGTAAAATTATCAATTTTCAATTCTTCAACCCTAAAATCTAATTCTACTAGTAATTTAATTTGCTTAAAAAATCTAATTCGCTAGATTATTTAAATAGGAAAAATTAAATTTTTAAGATATTTCTCCATAATTTTAAGCTTTCATCTAAATTCAAAATACTCTCTTGGTGAGTATCTTTTTGGACAGAAGTTTTTTTTCTTAATTCCTTTGAAAAGCTATCACTATCAACAGTAAAAGAAATTCCTTTATACCCTCTCAATGGACTCATATCTAAAAGAGTTAAATCTTTAGCACAAATTAGCTGTTTTCCTAATGTAATAACTTCAGACGCAACAGAAGATACGTTTCCTACAAATACTAAATCTGATTGAGATATAAGTTTACCCGGAGCAGAAAAATTAATTTCAACATTCAAATCTTTAAAATCTGATTTTTTTACAGGACATAGGGGATGTGGCTTAAATATGGTTTTATAATTTTCAAGAACTTCTTTTACATTTTCTGATGTTAATAAATCAACCATAAATTTTGTATCTGATCTTAGATATTCTCCTAAAACTAAAAAAGTATTAGACATTTTATGCTTTATTGAAGTAGATAAATATTTATTCAGATATATATATCTCAAAGATTCTGCCTCTTTTATTTTTTCTTTAGGAAATCCAAATTCAGTCATATTTTCTAAATCCTTTTTACCATGAACGATAAGATCACAAAAAAAAGGAAAGAGAGTCTTAGAATTATTCTTGTATATTCTCTGAGAATTAAAATATCTTAAGTCCCAATATCTTATTGAAGAATGAGCAAATCCAAAAATTCTTTTAGCCTTTTTGCCAAAAAAATAAGAGGCAGATAACTCCCAAGGTTGATTTTCATATAAATAAATTAAGTTGCTTGCTGGCATAGTTTTAGAAATCCTTCCAAACAAAGAAAAATAAAATAGATTTCTTATCATTTCTGGTCCAAATAATGATTTCTTTAAATCATTATTTAGAAGGTCCCAATAATATGAGCTTTCTTTTTTTATTGAGCTTGAAACAAGTCTAGATTGTCGAAAAATGAATAGAAAATTTCTAAAAATCTCACCCAGCAAAGTTAAGCTAAAAAAAGAGGATATGCTGAAATAATTATTTTGATTAATTTGCTGCTCTTTAATCTTTTTAAAAAATAATAAATTTTTAAAAAAACTTAATTTTCTATTGGGAAGATATAACCAATTAGATGAAATATTATTTTTATTAATGTAACTAGGCAGAGGGCCCCAATAATCTGAATTAAGTTCTTTATTATTTTCTATTTCATTTTGAGATAAATAGCTAATGAAAATAACATTTGATTTAAAATTTTCTTTTACGGAGATGGGAGTGATAGCAAAAGGAATAGATAGGACCGTTTCCCTTAAAAGCCAAAAAAAGGATTTAAAAAGATAAAAAAACTTATTTGTATAAATTATTTTTAAACGAGATAAAAAATAATTTTTTTTCTTTAAATTTATTAATTTAATATCTTTTGTTTTACATAACTTGCTTATAGATCTAAATAATTCAAAGTTTCTTGTATTTATAAATAATTTTTTGCATTTATTACTGTTTAGCCAATCTTCTAAGACCATCAACTTGAGTATATGATTAATTTGAGGTGATTTAGCCCAATTGTTTTTTTGAGCAATTAATGTCATCCACCAAAAACTAAGATCAGGTTTAAAAGCAAGTAAATCTATCACTGATTTACCGTTGTGCTCGGAGAGACCTAATTCTTGTACGAATTCTAAATAAAAAGATTTATATCTATCTGAGTTTTTTTCTAAAATATCTGTAATTGAAAAAGAAGAATTTTCTAAGCTAAAAATTTTACTCCAATAGATAAAACTTAAACCCTCTAAATTTTCAGGGGAATTTACATCATCCCATATACAAAACATTTAAAAAAATGAAATAAAAATTATTAAGACATTAGTAACTGCACTTTTTCTAGATCTTCCTTTGTATCAACTGCTTGAGTTTCATGTTGGGTGTGGACCATTCTTACTTTATAGCCATTTTCTAAAACCCTCATCATATCTATAGATTCTGCAACTTCTAAAGGTGTAGGAGACATTTTTTGATATTGAAATAGAAAATCCCTTTTAAAAGGAATAATACATACTTGCTTTTTCATAGAAATATCGCTTCCCTTCTTTTTATGGGGTATAGGCTCTCTAGAAAAATAAATTGCATCGTCATATCTATCTAAAACTACCTTTATACAGTTTCTATCATTAAATTCACTATCATTCTTTATATCAGCATATAAATTAACGACACCAATTGATGAATCTTGCATCATTGGCTTGACCGCCTCATTAATCATATCTGGATGAGTCATTGGCTCATCCCCTTGAACCATAACAATAATGTCATATGTCGTATTATATTTATTTTCAAGGTAAACAAGAGCTTCTGCGGCTCTATCACTGGCTCTTTCATGACTATCGCTAGTCATAACTACCTCTCCATTTATACTTTTAACATACTCACTTATTTCCTCATCGCAAGTAGCTACAACTGTCTTATCTAAGAGGTTGCATTGATTCACTCTTTCAAAAACATGTCCTATCATCGGTTTGTTATTAATTTTTGCCAAAGGCTTTCCAGGAAATCTACTACTTCCCATGCGCGCCGGTATAATTGCTAAAATTTTCAATGTGTATTTCTAAACCGTTTTATTCTGAAATCTTTAATTTAGCTGAATTTCGAAGCATCACACTATCCATAGAATATGCGATGAATCTAAAACCTTCTTTGACTCTTTTTTTTAATTCAGTTTTAGATGGTTCAACTATATGTATCCCACAAGGTACATTTTTAGATTTTGCAAAATCTAGGATCATACGCATGGCGTCCAAATACTTTTTGCTTTTAAAATCGCCCGTTTTACCAATTGAGGCAGATAAATCGTAAGGACCAATCATTATTGCATCTAGCCCTTTTACTTCAAGAATTTCTTCTAAGCTTTCAAGTCCCTGTTTAGTTTCTATCATTGCAATAATTAATGGGGACTGAGCTTCTTTCATGTAATCTTTGAAAGTTCCTCCAAAAAGATTTGCCCTTGTGTATGCAACTCCTCTGGCTCCAATAGGAGGCCAACTTGATTGAGCCTTTATAAACTTTAATTGTTCAGCAGATTCAATCATTGGAACTATAACTCCTCCTGCTCCAGCATCTAATGCCTGTTTACAATCTTTTGCATTTGCTTGAGCTAGCCTAACTAATGGAAGACTTCCTCCGAGCTCTATTGCTCTGAACAAATCAGGTAAAGTATCTATGGAAATTGAACCATGCTCTAAATCTATTGCTATCCAGTCATATCCTGAAAAACCCATTATTTCTGCAACAGAAGAGTTAGGAATTTGCATCCAACTTCCAAGACTTAGTTTTCCTAGTCTTAGTTTAGATCTTATTGATTTTATTTTTTTTAATCTGGTCATAGTACCTGGTAGCTAAAATAATTTTTATTTATTTTCTTCACAATCTTTGATTAATTCAATTAAACCTTCTCCAAAATCAACATATGAATCTGGAACATATTTCAAAGCTAAATCTGAATCGTAATGATATGGAGTCTGAATGTAATGACCGTCATAATTCTCATCTAAAAAAGTTATAGTATCTTTAGAGTAATTCATTATTTCAGCAAGCATGTTCAAGAGATCAATTATTTTTATTGGTTGATGACCGGTGAGTATTATTTTTTTATTTTTATATTTTTTATTTAAAGCTTGAACAGAAGCAATTGCAGCATCTTGAACGTGAATATATTCTCGTACAGAATCTTTATTTCCCATATATTTTAATTCTTTATGAGAAACTGCGGTTGATATAATTTTTCTAAGACCGTTATGCTTATCTGACCTTGGACCATAAAGCGATCCATATCTTAAAATAGTAAAGTCTAGATCATAATACCTTTGATATTCTTCTACATAAGATTCGGCTGACTTTTTAGTCAAACCATAAAATCCGCCTTCTCTGCTATTAGCATATACAGAGCTTGCATATATAAATCTTTTAACAGAATTGGTCTTGCAACCTTCCAAAATGTGGCAATTCCCCAAAATATTATTTTTAATTGCTTCAATGGGTTTTTCCATTGCGACATTTAAATCAGATAAGGCTGCAAAATTGTATACAACTTCTTTTCCCTCTATTGCTTTAGTTACCAAATCCACATCATTTAAATCTCCGAGAATCATTTTTTGATTTTCTTTTAAATAAGTAGAACTATTTTTATCAAAAATAGTTACATCATGATTAGCTTTAGTCAGTTCATCTACAACATGAGAGCCAATAAAACCACTTCCTCCAAATACAATTACTTTAGACATTTAAACTCCCCCTTTAAGAACAGTTTCATTTTGAGAAGGCATTTTTTCTTCGTTCTTAGAATCTAAATAACCTGGTAGTAATATCAAAGTTAGAATAATAAATAGCCCAAACATGTTAAAAATATCGCTAAAAAAATAAATATTAAACACTACATATGTATTTAAAAGAATCATAAATCCAATTTTTTGTGATTTATTAATTTTTTGAATTTTATAACTTTCAAACATAGGGGAGACAAGTTTATAGAAAAACCACCAAAAAAGAAGAAGTCCTATCAATCCATAGGTTGATGTTAAACTTCCAAGGAGACCTTGGTCTTTACAAGCTTGTCCATCACAAGAACTTCCAAATGATTCCCCAAGTATAGAATAATTATTAAAGCCTCCATCACCTATATCAGTTGCTGCACCCAAAAGTCTAAACAATATGAAACTTTCTTCACCGGCAACGCTTATAAAAAATTGTACTAAAGCAGGCAAGATCAATACCGGAGCAATAAAAATTAAAGCAGAGTAAAATTTTGCTCCAATAAATCTAAAGTAAACGATTATTGGAGATAAGAATAGAATTACAAAAGCACTCCCCGCTAGAATAAAAACGAAACTAAGCAAATGCGAGAATATAAAGATACTTCTTGCAAACGACTTAGTTGTTGATATCAAAAGACATGAAAATGTTACTAAAAGAATTGATGCGGCATATTTTGGTTCAGTGGAAAAAAAGATTGATCTATTTATTATAAAATCACCAATCATAAAATCTGGAGATGCAGCACATCTTTCAAAAAGTCCAATGCCAAGTGGGGCTACAAAATCACATGATGGGGATCTTCCCCATAATTCGCCACTGATAGCGACGTCGTAACTACTTATATTGCCACTACTAAGAAAATAAAGAGCAATTTGCTGAAAAATTACTATAAACCCTATTACACCTCCAAGATAACCTAATACTTTGAAAATGAAGAAAAAGTTATATCTAATGCTAAGAGCAATACTTATTAAAAACAAAAAAACGCTATATTTAATAGAAACAAGTGAGTCGCTAAAAATCAATTCATGTAATAAAAAATATAGAGCTAATAAAAAGGTTATCAACATTAATCCTCTATCTTTTTTTCTAATTACTAACCTACCCTTAAGCAAAGTCATTAAAAATAAAAAATACATAACTAGGAAGGTAGCAAAAATTGTTATCAGCCAAATATTGGACCTTCCACCAAATAGATATTGGGTAATAAGTAAATTCCTATCAAATGAAAATAAAAATAAAATAAATATTGCTACAAATAATTGCAAAACAGGATTATTTGATAATGCTTGCCACATGTAATTACAAAAATAAAATTAATTAATATTATTTAATATTTCTTTTGGGGTTCCTTCATTTATCACTTTGCCATCCTTTAATTCAAATATTCGGTCACAAAATCTTAAGGTATCCTGTCTATGTGCAATTAATATAAGTGTTTTAGATCCTTTTATCTTTTTTATCTCTTGCATAACGTCGTCTTCAGTTTCCATATCTAGAGCGCTTGTAGCTTCATCAAAAACCAAAAGTTCTCTTGAATGAAATATCGCTCGTGCCAAAGAAACTCTTTGTCTTTGACCTCCTGAGAGCTTAATTCCTCCTTCTCCTAAATTTGATTCTATTCCTTCTGAAAGATTTTTTACAACATCCTCAAGTTTTGCTTGAGCAATTATCTCTGAAAGCTTTTTTTCATCATCTTCAAAAAACTTTTCAGATAATTTAATATTTGATTTCAAACTTTCATTTATCATTAATGTCTCTTGGGGAATATATGCTGTCATTTTTCTCCAAGAATCAAGATTATCTTCCATAGGCTTATCGTTTAATAAAATTGTTCCAGCATCAGGCTTCAAGAGTCCTAAAAAAATATCAACTAGAGTTGTCTTGCCTGAACCAGAGGCACCAATTATTCCAATAGACTCTCCTTTCTCAATCTTCATAGAAATATTCATTAAGGCCTCTCTTTTTGAAGAAGGATAACTATAGGTTATATTTTCTAAAGAGATAGACTTAAAAGTACTATCTTTTTTGGGTTCATAATAATCCTGAACTTTTATTAATTTTTCTTTTTCAACCTCTAAATTAAGATCCTGTATAGCGTCAAAAAGTCTATCTACAGTATTTTTGTGAGCTCTTAATTGAAGAATTGCTGATGATACTAAAGTAACACCAGGTAGGAGCCTTATTGCGGCAAAAGCAAACATCCCTATTACTCCTAAGACATTAGAAGTTTCACTAGAGATAAAAAAAGATGATGCAGATATTATGACAATGAAAAATGTCATTACAGAAAATTCAATAAAATATTTAGAGGCAGTGGTTATTAATACTGAATTAGCATGTAAATTTGCGTATTGTTTTGAGTTATCTTCAAGTCTGTTGTAAAAAAAGTTTTCTTTTCCCAGAACTCTTATTTCTTTTAGCCCTTCCAATGCTTGTTTTACAGCTTGTATTGCGCTTGCATTAGCAAGATTAATTTTTTTTCCATAAGAGCTCATTAAATCTTTAAAAAAACTGCTGTAAGAAACAATAAGTAAAAATAACCCTCCAATTAAAATCAGTACAAGCACAGGATTTATAAAAAATAGAAAAGAGATAATAAAAAAAGCTAAAAGCAGCTCTGCTGAAGCTTTCAAAGTCATATAAAGTACGTTGTTGGTAAAATACATTGTAAGTATGGTTATATTTGATATGGCATCTGAACTATCATAAGAAATAAATTTCTGATAGTTCATACTCTGATATGACTTCATCATGCTTGTCCTTAGAGATATTTGTATATCTCTACAATAAAATAAAATTAACCTATTAACAAAGATTGCAGAAACAGTTCTAAATGCAAATATTGTGATTAAAAAAAGTCCCATTAAAGTTAATGGTTCAAGATTTGTCCCAATAAATTCATATGCAAGTAAAAAAATTTCCTGCTCGCTAATTTTTGAAGGATCAGTAAAAAGAGCTATATAAGGACCCAATAAACCAATCCCTAACAAGTCAAGAAGCGATAGAAAACAAAACAATATAAAGAACAAAGGTAATTTTCTTTTATTAGTCTGAAGAATAAAATAAGATTTTTTTATTGTTTTAAAAATAACAGCGCCTCTTTATGATGTTAAAAAAGTTTTTATGGAATTAAGAACTTGAGGATTTTGTTTAGAAAAGGTTTTTTTAAAATCTTTAACTGAACTTTGAACGTTTGCACTAAACCACCAAGAATCTACATCATCCCAAATCTTGATAAGGTGCTCTGCAGCACTTTCTGGAGTTGAATGAAAGATTTTTTCATTTTCTAAATTTAGGAATAAACTTTTTGTTGCGTTATTTAATTCCCAATGATGTGGGTTCCAAAAAAGGATGGTTGGCATGTTTGCTGAAAAGGACTCGATATAAGTAGTTGCATTATATGTGCCTATAAATACTCTGCAATTCTTAAATGAACTAATTAGTTTTTTTTTGTTATTATCAAAAGATATTTGTCTGCCAAAATTAGACTCCCATCTATTTTTTTGATTCCAGCCTCTATCTAAAGAATAAAGCCTTACATTTAAATATTTAAGCATTTCATTTGGTAAACATTTTGCAAACTTTATTTGATCATTTAAATAAGCTTCAACTTGACTTGCTATTGGTACACAATATAAATAATAACTATATCTAGGCAAAGTCATTCCGGCTAAAAGAATGCTACCTCTAGGTGAGTACTTTGCCCTTTTAAATGAAGACTTGAAATTTCCAACAGGATTAATGTTTTTCTTTTCAGGATTTTTCCACCCCCAAGATAACCAACTATCTGCAATTTCTATTTGATGTGATTCATGAATTGCCATTGGAGTCATGCCGAAATTTCCTCCATGTTGACCGATAACAAGTTTTGAACCTCTTTCAACCTTTAACCCAGCCCACAATTTAAATTTATCGTCTGAATTGTATGCATTGGAAGTAAAAATGGATTTTGGATTTTCAGGCCATCCTTGAACTTGTGTTTTTTTAAAGAGAATTTCAAATGATTCCAAATAACTTTGAGGAATTAAGTGCATTAGAGTTTTATTTAGGACGCGATTGAATTCGTCTGTCTTGTCTAATGAGTAAGATAATCCAACATCTCTTTCTGAAAATTCTTTATTAATTTTCAATTTGTTTTCTTCCTTAAACCTAAAAGTTGGAAATTGATTTAGTTTTAAAGAGAGTAAAAATTGATTATATAAAGATAGATGAGAAGAAATAATAAAAACATCGGAGTCTTTTGAGAAAATATTTGCAAATTTATTTGAAATTTTCTTTAAAAATTTTAAAAAAAAGTTTTTCTCTAATTTGCTTTCTTTTTGAAGCATTTCTTTTTTAGAGTCTAAAAAATTAATGCAAAAATTCGAGTTATAAATTTTATTAATTATTAGAGAATATAATGCTTCATTCCATTGATCTGTTTCAATTTTTGAATTGAAATCATCCATATCGCTAGAAATAAGAGTAGTTTTATAATCTTTGTGAATACTCTTATTTAAGTTACCTTCCTCAGAAATAACTTTCTGAAGCATGAACCACCTGTCATAAATAATATTTATGGAAGTATATAACCATGGTCCAATTAAAATTCTCCAGAATCTCTTTGAGTATTTTTTTTTATGTAGTTTGTTTAAATAAGGGTAAAGTTCATTAAGAAATTCCTCATAAATTGTCTCAAGTTTTATAAAGTCAGATTGAAGTTTATTTCTATCATCCCAGTGAAAATTTGATATTTGATAATCTAATTTAGACCACTTATCTTTTCTATCAAAAAGACAGCACCATTTACCTAAAAAAATTATTTTTCCTGATTTTGGCCAAGTTGACTCTAGTGAGCTTGTAACTAAAGTTTTTACCAAATTGTTCTTCCCCCATCAACTACGATATTTTGTCCATTTACATAAGAGGAAGCTTCCGAGCAAAGATACTGAACGGTAGATCTGTATTCATCTTTACTTGCCATTCTTCCAAGAGGAATCAATCTATTTAATTTTTTAATGAATTCATTATCCTGATCTGTTAAAACCCCTCCCGGTGATAATGCATTGCACCTTACTCCTTTTGAAGACCAATATGTTGCAACATATTTCGTCAAGCCAATAAGACCATTTTTAATAACAGAATAAGTTACTGGCTTAACGGGCTGATTTTCTTCAGAAATTCCCTTAAGTTGATAAATTCTTTGATCAGGAGAAATTACTGAAAGATCAGAGGATATATTTAGAATAACACCGCCCTTGGCATCAGAGGCCATTTTTGTTCCAAAAATTTGACTACAAAAAAAAGCTCCCTTTAGGCCTACGTCTAATTCCAGATCCCAATCTTCAGGAGATAAATTTTCAAATCTTAGTTTTTTTGTAGGATTTAATTTTTTGCCAACTTTTGGATTTATTGCTGCATTATTTATCAAAACATCTACTCTTATTTTGGACTTAGATAAATCCTTTGAAACTTTTTGGATGTTTTCCTTTTTTGTAACATCCATTTTTGATATCAAAATAGAATTAGGATTAAATTGAGAAGAAAGAATCTTTTTTGTATCTTCTAATTTTTTCTTTGTAACATCAGTAAGAATAACTTTACCTCCTACCTCTAAAATGGCAGATGCATGCTCTGTGCCTAAAAGACCTGCTGCTCCTGTGATAAGAACATTTTTATTTTCTAACCTAAATTTATCTAATGTCATTTTTGCCTATAAAGAACGAGTTTGACCACCGTCAGTAGTGAAAATTGAGCCAGTTGTGAAATTAGATAAATCTGAAGATAAAAAAAGAACGAGATTTGCAATATCATCTGTTGAACCTAACCTCTGCATTGGCACATTTTCTTTGATCATCTTTTTTACTTCGAGTGGATTTTCATTAATTTTTTTTTCCCAAGTAGAGCCAGGAAAATTTATGTTCCCTGGAGCAATAGAATTTATCCTGATTCCTTTCTTTGATAAGGGGAAAGATTGAAACTTTACGTAAGAATTAATTGCGTTTTTAGCAACTGAATATGTTACAGGAGCATTAGGAATATGTTCTAAAGCACATATAGAAGATATACAAACAATACAGCCTTTTGATTTTTCTAATAAAGGCTTAGTAGCTTCAACAATATTAGTCGTACTAAAAAAATTCTTTGAAAATGTTTTTTGCCACTCTTCATAGTTTTCTTCACCTTGAGGTACTGACTTTCCAGATCCAACATTACAAATTAAGACATCTAATTCATTAAATTTTTGAGATATGAAAGAGGATATCTTTACAGCATCATCAGTTTTAGAAACATCTCCCTCAATATAATCTAAAGATTTATATTTACTGGTTAATTCTATTAAATCATCCGAATTTCTTGAATTTATGATGACATTCGCTCCTTCATTCATAAACTTTAAAGCAATACTTAAGCCTATCCCTTTTGATGAGCCTGATATGAATACTTTTTTTTCTTTTAATTTATAGTCCATATTCTTTAAGGCAAAGCTCTGTCATTTTCTTATATTTTATTAATACTTTGGCATGTTCACCATTTATTGACCTAGCTGTTTGGAGAATAAAGTTTCCTGAATAATTAACTTCTCTTAAACTTTTATAAAATAAAGAAAAGTCAGCGTGTCCCTCTCCTAAAGGAACAGTTTCTCCATTTAAAACCCTATCCTTAATATGAATATTATAAATATTCTTTCCATAAGATAGTAATTCTTCTTGGTGATTGTAGCCAAGCGATGCGCTATTACCAATATCATAATTTATTCCAAATACTTCTGGGTTAAATTGGTCTATAAATTTTTTTAAGTCTTTAGGGTTAAAATCTGATTCAAAAAGAATCTTTAAATCTAAATCTTTGAGCTTATGTTCTATTTCATTTAAAACATCCAATAATGATTTTAATTGGTCTTTATTTTCTATAGATCCTCCATCTACAAGAGGGATAACAATCATCCTTATTCCTAAATCTGAACATGCAAAAATAAGTTTTAAAAGATCATTTATTCTAGATTTTTTTTCATTTCCAAAAAATTTCCAAAATGGAGATTGCATAAAGCAATCACCAGTCACTGAAGGAATATTGACTTTATACTTATTTGATAAATTTTTGATCTGATATCTGCCATCATCAGTCATTAAAGGGTTTTGCATAATTTTATGTTGGTCTATTGTCCACTCAATCAAATCGAAGTTATGTTTTGAGGCTAAAGCGAATTCATTCTGCCAGTATTTCCATGGAAAAGATTGAATTTTTCCGTCCTCCATAGGAGAAAACCTTCCTTGCATAAATCCTATATTTTTTGTCATTCTATTTAAGAATTTTTCTTGCACTGCTTAATAGCATAAGCTCTCTAGACCATCTTAAAAACTTATTGTTTACTCTCACTGGAATAAAAGGACTTATAAAGGCACAAAAATAATTAAGCAAAGGGTATTTCCAAACAATTGGCAGTTGTCTAAATTTACTGACTTCTACTTCGCTAAAATTAGTCATTTTTAATATGTCTTTCAAAGAAGGCATTGTAAAAGGAGTTCTATGAGTGAAATCATCAAAATACGTTTTATAATTCGATTCCCAGTCGGGTACTAGGCTAATAATAATCCCACCAGGTTTTAAAATCCTATATGCTTCAGTCAAAAATTTATCTGGATTAGAGAGATGTTCCAAAAAACTTTTATTGTAAATTACATCGAAACTATCATCTGGAAAAGGGATTCCTTTTTTATCCTCAACATCGCCCAAAATTAAATTAATTCTATCTTTTAAAAAATCTTCTTCAAATTCGTTTGAAATATCGAGACCAACAGCTTCTAATCCTAGATCCTTAAATATTTTTAAAAATTCTCCTCTGCCACAACCGGGTTCTAAAATCTTCATACCTGGTTTTAATGAAAATTTATCAAATAAAAATTTAACTAACTTTGGAGGGTAATCAGTATAAGGTCGATTCTTTTTAGAATAGGTAACTTTTAAATAATTTGACATTTATTTCAATTCCTCAACTAACTCGATAATTATCCCATCTAGGTCATGGCAATACATGACTTTAAATACTCCATCGTCTGTAATGGATGGTAAATTTACAATAGACCCTCCCAATTCAATTATTTTTCCCGCTATATCATCTAAATTTTCTACAGTAAAAGAAACATGGGAACAGCCATGTTTGTTTGACGAGTAGAATTCTGCTGTTTTTTTTGTTTTGTGGGACTTATATTCTAGCAACTCTATTATAAATTGATCAGAAACTTTTAATTTAGCCGTTTCAATCTCAACATTATCTATACCTACGACCGTAGATATAAAACCTCCTGATTCAATTTGTCTTTTCCAAACAGTTAGCCCTAAAGCTTGATAGAACTTTATAGACTTCTTAATATCCTCTACCACTAAACCAACATGACGCGTGTTAAGAATCATAATTTTGAAATGACGTCATATATTGACTGTTCTAAAACATTTATTCCCTCTAGCATAGCTTCTTCTGTAATTGATAAGGGGGGAGCTAACTTTATAGATTCTCTTCCTGTATGCACAACAAGCAAGCCTCTCTGGAGACATAGTTCTGAAACCTCATCACAAATTGAAATCAAAGGAGTTCTGTTTTCATCATTAAAAATCAAAGCTCCAATGAGACCTTTGCCTTGCACATCACTAATATGATTTCTGAACCTTTGTTTTATTCTGTTTAAATTATCTATAAATACTTCTCCCAGCATTTTTGAATTATCTAAAAGTCCATCATCAAATAAACACTCTAAATTCGCTTTACCCGCTGCACATACAATTGGGTTTGCTGAATGAGTTGAACTCATAGAGCCAATTTCAGGAATATCTAGAACTTCTGCAGAGCCTAAGACAAGAGATAATGGAAAGCCCGAACTTGCTCCTTTTCCACAACAAATTAAATCTGGTTCTACATCGTAGTGCATATAGCCAAATAATTCTCCCGTTCTTCCGAAGCCTGATTGCATTTCATCAAAAGTCAGAAGGATTCCATTCCTTTTTCCATAATTAGAAATAGCTTTAACAAAAGCTTTTGGATAAAAAATAGACCCCCATCCTTGAAAAGTTTCTAGCATAAAACCACAAATATCTTTTTCAGGATCTAAGTTTTTTGATTCACATAAGTTTTTAATTGAGTCTTCAAAGAATTTTTCAGGTTTAGACATTGCTTCATCATCCCATGGATAAGGAAAAGGTATGTGATAAATATTAGGGTCATGATATCCAATCCAATCCTTCTGTTGAGGATTCCAACTCATCATTTGTGCTCCCAAAGTTCTTCCATGCCAATTTCCTTCAATACAAACTATTCCACCTTTTCTTTTGCCATCTTTGATTCCTTTTTCGCGCATGAGTTTGAGAGCGCACTCTGTAGCCTCTGTTCCTGCTGAAAGAAGAAAAGCTTTTTCAAATTGTTCTGGTGTTTTTTCTATCAAAAGTTTTAGATAATCATTTCTTTCTTTAGTAAGGTAGGTATAACTATGTATAAGCGGTTTATCTATAACTCTTTTTACAGCATCCAAGATTCTTCTATTTCCATGACCTGCATTGGAGACAAAAATTGTACTTGTGAAGTCAAGCCAACAATTTCCATGGGCATCATAGATTTGAAAGTCTTCAGCTTTACTCCACACAATCGGAAGTTGACCATGCATTGATCTAGATTCTAATTTATAAGCATTTTTAAGAATTTCAAGGTCTTCAGGTACAGGAATATCTGTAACTATTTTTCTAAATTTGCTATTAACTTGAGGAACCTTTATTGGCTTGTGATTAAAATTAAATCCGCTCATTTTTTTGTAATCAAATTAAGTTTTTTTGTTAATTTACTCCCATTTGTTTCTAGTTGATACTTAATCAGCTCTAGTTCTTCTACCGTATCTACTTCGTTACAAAAGGGTGTTTGAAAAGCTAATACTTTGTTTCCATGCAAAAGTTTTTGTTCTTTTATTACAGAACTTTTAACGATATCAACATATCCATTAGGGATAAATACATCTAGGTAATTTTGTCTTGGACCATTGTATTCATCAAGATTTGTATCTTTACCGGACAAGCTGGTAAAAAATCCTTTTTTATTAATTCTAAACCATTTAAATGGCGACTCAGGAGCAAGGTGACAGGATCTTAAAGCTGTAGCTTCTTTATTTGAAATCATAAGGTCTATAGCTTTTTTAACTATCGATGGGTCTCTAAGTGGAGTAGTAGGTCTAAGATGAACAAAATATTCAGGTAACTTGCTATTTTTCTCGAACCATTTTACCGCATGAAGCATAAAATCATAATCAGATGATTTGTTACCAGAGAGTTTTGCAGGTCTTAAGAATGGTACTTCTGCTCCAAATTTTTTTGAAATTTCTGCATAGCGTTTTGAATCAGTTGAAACAATAACTCTATCTATTTGGGGAACCATTTTAGCCAAAACTATGCTGTAAGCAATTAAAGGATGATTGTCCAATAAGACCAAGTTTTTATCTTTAATACCTTCAGAACCACTTCTTGCAGGAATGATAGCTACGATTTTCATTTCAAAGCTAATTTAATAAGGATGAAAAATCTAAAGGTGTTCTCTTAATTTTTTGGCAATGAGAAACTCTTCATCCAGAATTCTCTTTATGCCATCTCCCATTGCCTCTGGGATTTTTCTAACGGATCCAATAAGGTTTCTCCAACCCTGAGGCTCCAAAGATGCAGCTTGATCAGATCCATACATAGATCTGTCCAAAGTAATATGTCTTTCTAGAGATGAGATACCCAAGGCACATGCAGCTACAGATATAGCAACACCTGACTCATGACCGCTATAACCAACATTGCATGAGTATCGTTTCTTTAAAGTAGTAATCATTTTTAAGTTTGCATCACTATCTTTCATAGGATAAGTCGAAACAGTATGCATCAATTCAAAAGGACATTTTTTTTCTTTAAAGATTTCTACCGCTTTGTCAATATCTTCTACTTTAGCCATTCCGGTTGAAATAAAAGTATGTTTTCCTTCTGAGGCTATTTCGCTTAAGAGATCTTCATATACAATCATTGCAGAAGCGACTTTATTATACTTACAGCGAAACTGTCTCAAAAAAAATTGACTCTCTAAGTCCCATGCGGAGGCAAACCACTCTATTTTTTTAGATTTACAGTACTTGTCAATTTCCTGATATTCAGATAAACCAAATTCTAAACCCTCTTTTTGGTCTCTTTGGGTATTGCCCCAAGGACTCTCCCTAGGACCATCAAGAGTTTCTATTGAATAAACTTTATCTATGGTCCTTTTTTGAAATTTAACTGCATCTGCTCCCGCATCAACAGAAAGATCTATCAATTCCTTGGCAATATCAACATCTCCATTGTGATTGATACCAATCTCGCCAATTATAAAAATTCTATCCAAGTGAATTCTCCATTATGTGCTCATAAAAGGCCATAATAACACCCTTTCCTCCCTTTTTATTGAGCACAAAAGTTGACGATTCAAGGATTTTTTTGTTTGAGTCCTTTGGGCAGAATGAGTGAGGGAGATATTCTATAACCTCTAGGTCATTAAGATCGTTTCCAATAAAAGCAACCTCTGAAGGATTTAATTCATATTCTTTTAATAAAGCTTTAATAGTTTCTAACTTATTCAAAACGCTTTGGAAAGCTCTTATTCCAAGCTTTTCCGCTCTTTTAGAAACAACAAGGTTTGATTCTGAGGAAACTATGCATTGATTTATTTTTAATTTTTTAATAAGAGATATTGCAAGACCATCACTTCTATTGAGTATTACACTTTCCTTTCCGTCTTCAGACAGGATAACTTGATTATTTGTCATAACTCCATCGAAATCATAAACAATTAATTTATATTTCATTTGGTTTTAAAAAATAGCTTGTTCTCAACTTCGAAACAAATTTCATGTCCTACCAAGGAGTGAAATTCCTGAATAATGGGTGTTTCTTTACTTGGTGATTTAAATACTTCATCGCAGTATTTTTCTAATTTAGTTACTCTATGGTTACCAGTAAAGCCAATTACTATTATTTTCTTCCTTTTAGCTATTTTTGCTGCGTTTATTACATTTTCACTATTTCCACTTGTTGAATAGCAAAAAAGTAAATCTCCTTTTTTTCCAAGGGTCTGAACTTGTCTTGAAAATATATCTTCATATCCAAAATCATTGGTCCATGCTGTAAGAAAGGATGAATCGGTAGTTAAAGATATTGATGCTATTCCGGGCCTAGGTCTTTTATGATCTAACGTAGCACAATATTCAGCTGACATGTGCTGACATTCAGCTGCACTTCCACCATTTCCACAAAACATAAGCTTTCCATTTTTTTTTATTACAGATGAAACTAGTTTTGAGATATCTTTAATTTTAGTTTCAATTAACCTTGCATTAGTTTCTAAGAGCTTTGCTCTCTTAAGAATTTTATTTTCTAAACCTGACATAAATATTTGTAGTGAAATGGATTTATTTGCTCTTAGTCCAAAAAAAATGATGAACAAGTATGCAAAATATTGTCATCAAAAAGCTTAAAAAAGCTGAGATAATTACAATCACCGACCTTTGTGGTCTTGATTTTAACTCAGGAACAAAAGGAGGTTCTAAGATTGATAAACTATACTCATCATTAACCTTTGCAAGCATTTGTGTTTCTAACTGACTTTCTATAAGACTTTGTATCGATATCTTAATCTCTTTTAGAGAAGTTCTTTTAAATTCTTCCGTCAAAAATTCTAATGCATTATTGGTTGTATCTAAATCTCTTTGTCTTTTAAGGCTATTTGCTTCGCTAATAACAAGACTTAAAAAATCTTTAGCAAAAATTGGTGAAATATGTTCAAAACTCATAGATATAAAACTAGTTTTTTTATCTTGGAAGATATTGAGCTGAGATAAATAAATCTTGTGAACTTCTAGATATGAAGGTTTACTTTTACCATATCTAAATGAATTTCCTTTCCATTCATTACTTGATTGGTCATAAATATCGGAATTATAAATTAATTCATTTGTATCTTTCCTAAATTCTTTTGCAGCCATGATGGATGGTAAAACGTCAGGAAAAGTTAGAATATGCTTAACAAACTCCCTTGACTTGATAAGTTCAATAGTTTCAAAGACTTCATTGTCACCTCCAGCATTTAAAGATAGTCCGGCTAAAGACGCAAGATCAGCATATTGACCCAAAGGGGAAGAGTTGTTTTTATCTGTAGATACCAAGATAGACTCGGATTGATAGTAATTAGGAAGAAGTAATGAATAAAAAATAGATAATAAAGAGAACGTAAAAGAAACTGCAAGCAATAAATACTTTCTCAACCAAATAACAGAAGCAATTTCTTGCAAATTAATTTCATCTTCAATTATTTGATTATTTGAAGATTTTTTTGAGTTTAGGTCAGTCATTTAGTGTGGTACCCAGGGCCGGACTTGAACCGGCACGAAGTCGCCTTCGAGGGATTTTAAGTCCCTTGTGTCTACCAATTCCACCACCTGGGCAAATTCATTAACATTATGCGTAATGAGATATTATATTGCTCTTAGAGTTTCATTAACAGCAATAAAATGGAGGCTGAGGTCGGAATCGAACCGGCGTAGACGGATTTGCAATCCGCTGCATGACCACTCTGCCACTCAGCCGAAATGCTATTGTATATATTTAGTTTAAACAATCCATTGTTTTAAATACCTTGCTAAAGAATACCAAGACATAAAAGCGCTGAAAAAAATCAAACTTAAACTAACATTGAAAAAGGTACTAGATGACAAGGGAGAAATTAATAAAAATCCCAACCCTAACATTTGGAAAGTAGTTTTATATTTTCCAATCAAATCTGATTTAATCTCTTCCATGGACTTTGATTCCGAAACAATAAAAAGTCTCAAATAGCTAATAGAAATTTCTCTAGATACTATAAGAATTGTAGAAATTAAGATTAATAGACTTTCAAAATTAAAAGTCATCCAAATCAATAATGTAGAAACGAACACTTTATCAGCTAAAAGATCCAACAAAGCTCCAACATTTGAAGCTTGATTGCTCTTGCGAGCGAAATAGCCATCTAAATAGTCAGTGATAGAAGCAACTATAAATATGCCCAATGAAATATAATAAAATTCGTATTCAAATAGAAAAATTATCGGAACTAAAAGAAAGATTCTTGAGGCGGATAATATGTTTGGTAGGTTCATTTTAATTATTATTAAGGTAAGAATAAATTTTCTTAGCTTTTTCTTCTCCTATTCCAGGCGCGGATTTTAAATCGTCAAATGAAGCTTCAATAACTTTATCTATACCTCCGAAAAATCTAATTAAATTCAATTTTAATTTAGGACCTAATCCATCAATTCCATCTAAGCTAGAGGAAAGAAAATCTTTAGATCTTCTTTTCCTATGATGGTTGATTGCAAATCGATGTGATTCATTTCTTACGAGTTGAAGAAGCTTCGATATCTCTTTAAAATTATTTAATTCACAACTATTTTTACCGTCATGCAAAAGATCATACTTTTCATTTCTATTAGGCCCCTTTGAGACGGAAATAAACTTTATATTTTCTAAAAATTTTTTATCAAAATATTTCTTAACGGTATTTAGCTGGCCCTTACCTCCATCAATCAAAATCACCTCAGGCAGGCTCAAACCATTTTTTTGTAAATTTTTACATCTTCTTTGAATCGCTTCACTAAGTGCCAAGTAATCGTTATTAGAATCTTTTTTAATATTCATGATTCTGTAATTTTTTTTATTGGGTCCATCTTTTGTAATTGATACGCAGGAAGCTGAAACATTTTTTCCTGAAGTATGACTAATATCAAATCCTTCTATTTTATTAATAACTTCTATTTGTAAAAAATTTGCTAGAGACTCTAAACAGTTATTGACCCAAGAAAAATTATTATTTCTTGATAATGCATCTTCAGCCTGGGAAGAACAGATATCAATTAAATTCTTATTTTGCTTATTGGCCTTATGAGTAATGACTTTAGGAGAAGATAAATTAAATAAAAAATCTTTCGTTTCTTTCAAAATTTGTTCCTGAAAAAGTAAATTAATTTTTTTCCTGTCGCTGCTATCAATCACATAACTTTCTAAGAAAACTGACAAAAGCTCTTGGTCAGATATATCATCTTTAGAATCTGGATAAAAATTTTGAGAACTTGTAATCCACCCATCTTCAATTCTAAGGACGCTAATACAACAATTAAATTTATTTCTTTTTATTACAAAAACATCTAAATCATCAAATCCCGTTAATACATTTTGTTTTTTTTGAGTATCCCTAATGGATTGGACTTTATCTCTATATATAGCTGCTCTTTCGTAATCTTTATTTTTAGAATAAAAATCCATTTTTTTTTGAAGTTCTAAAATTACATTTATTGTATCTCCTGAAAGAAAATTTATGGCGTTTTTTACGTCAAATGCATAATCTTCCTTAGAGATATTTCCTACACATGGAGCTGAACATCTATTCATTTGATACTCAATACAAGGACGAGATCTATTTTTAAAATTAATATCTTTACAATTCCTAATTCTAAATAAAGACCTTATCAAGCTGACGTTAATCCTCATAGCTCCAACATTAGCAAAAGGCCCAAATAATGTGTTGCTGGAATCTTTTTGCCTGGAAACATAAATTGCTGGAAAGTCTTTAGAGGTAGATAAATGAATTGCTGGATAAGATTTATCGTCTCTAAATTGAATATTGAATTGAGGTCTTTTTTTTGAAATTAGACCTTGTTCTAAGATCAAAGCATCAGATTCTGTTTTTGTAATAATTGTTTCAATAAATTTGATTGAAGATTTAAGTTTAGCTATCCTTTTACCTTCCCCTTTTCTTAATTGAAAATAACTTTTGACTCTCTTTTCAATATTTTTTGCTTTTCCAATGTAAATAATTTCATTTTTTGAATTATAAAATTTATATACTCCTGGCAACTCTGGAAAATCTGTATTTTTATTGAATAATATTTTTTTATTTGTAAATTGAGCTTGCTTTTCCATCTGGTCTTCTCTTGTCAGAAAATGCTTCAATTCCATCCTCTTTTAGCAAAATTGAATGTACTTCACCTAATTTTCTATTAATAAGTTTTTTATCTTTTTTTAGAGATTTTATAAGACTATTATCAAGTTGTTCATGAAATAAAACGTCCGGCAAATGTTGAAAATGAATTCTACTTTTTTTTGAAGATTCTTCTAATGACATTTGAAAATCAAGTACATTTAAAATCTCTTGTAATACACTTGTAATAATTGTTGAGCCTCCTGGAGACCCAGTTATTAAATAAGGCTTTTTATTAAGAAAAACTATTACAGGTGACATTGAAGAAAGAGGCGTTTTCTTAGGTTCTATTTTATTTGCTTTAGATCCTACTAGACCATAAGCATTTGGATATCCGGGTTTTGATGAAAAATCATCCATTTCATTATTCATTAAAATTCCTGTACCTGTAGGAATAATTCCAGATCCATATGCAGTATTCAAGGTATAAGTATTACTTACTGCGTTTCCCCATTTATCTACAATAGAAAAATGAGTTGTTTCTTCACTTTCGAATAGATTTACATCCGCTTTGGAGGGAATTTTTTGTTCTTTAATTTGCTTAAAAATTTCATCCGCATATTTTTTAGATGTAAGCATATCTTTTGGTACCTTAGAATAATCAGGGTCTCCAAGAAATTCTGCTCTATCCTTGTAAGCGTAATCCATAGCGGAAATTAAAAAATTTAAATATTCTTCTGAATTATGATCAAGTTTTCTCAAATCAATATTTTCCAGAACATTTAAAATCTGAACCAAAGCGATTCCTCCAGAACTTGGAGGGGCCATAGAACAAATTACATAATGCCTATAACTTCCACAAACTGGCTTAAGAATCCTGAGCTTGTATTGATTCAAGTCATCTAAGCTTAAAATGCCTCCGTTGATTTGAAAAAACCTCGAAATTTTTTTTGCTGTCTCTCCAGAATAAAATTCTTCCTTTCCATATTGGCTTATTCTCTCTAAGGTATTAGCAAGATTTGTTTGAACCAAAATATCCCCTTCAGAAAATCCATTAGGTTTTGTAAAAATTTTTTTTGCCTCTTCATTTTTAGAAAATTTTTGTTTGTATTTGTTAAGGTTTTTTGCTTGAAACTCAGATAAAACAAAACCTTTTCTTGCCAGTTCTATTGATGGAGAAATTAAAGCCTTGATATTAATTGTTCCATATTTTTCTGACGCATAAAACATCCCCGATACCGTGCCTGGGACTCCCGAAGCTAAAAGAGAATTTAAGCTTAATCCCTTTATAACTTTTCCAGACTTGTCTTGAAACATTTTCTCAAAAGACTTGATTGGAGCTCTTTCTCTATAATCAATAGAGAACGTTTCGTTTTTTTCAGCTAAGTGAATTAACATAAATCCGCCGCCGCCAAGATTACCAGCCGAAGGGTTAACAACAGCCAAAGCAAATGCTACTGCTACTGCTGCATCGATAGCATTTCCTCCTTCATTTAAAACTTTCATTCCTATGTCTGTCGCAAGATGATGTCTCGAAGCTACAGCATAAGACTCTGCTTTTACAAGTGAAGAGTAAAAGAATAATAGTATTAGGAGAAATGCTATTAGTGGATATTTTGAGATATTTATTTTGCTAATTTGGCTTATCTTCAGTATGCCTCTCACCATTAAATATTGCTGCAAATTCTAAAATCTCACTAGACTCATTGAAGACTCTGTGAAATGCTCCGTCTGGAACTGGTATAACATCTCCTTGCTTGACCTCAAATTTTGAGTCATCAATTTGCATTATTCCAGTGCCTTTATAAAACACATAAACTTCTTCTTGACCTTCATGTTTATGACCAGAAGTACTTTTCTTTGGATTTAATTTAGTTATGCTGGGAACGAGTTTCGACAAAGAACTATTGTCTAACACAACATATCTATCGTCTTCTTTAACTATATGCCAATTATTATTCATATTTTCAAATTATATATGATTCAACTTTTTTTATCATTTTAGAGATATTTTCTGAAGCAGTTATTTCTCTTCCTAAAACAATATAATCACTTCCATTTCTTGTAGCCTCCTTTAAAGTTGCTACTCTAGATTGATCATCATTATTCTGCTTTATCCTTATACCAGGAGTTACAGCAATAAAATCTTGACCTAAGTTTCCTTTTATTTCTGGGACTTCTTTTGCTGAACACACAATACCATCAATGTTATTTCGTTTGGCGCTCGTGGAGAGGATATTTACTAATTCTGAAATTTGAATACTAAAACCCATATTTTTAATATGATTTACACCTAGACTTGTAAGAACAGTAACTCCAATCAAAAGAGCTTCGCTTCTTACATCTTCTCTCGCTTCTCTAGCAGCTTGTATCATTTCTTCTCCTCCAAGAAGATGTATATTTGTCATCCAGAGTTTCTCATTTAGTAAGTTTTTCATGGCTTTATATACAGTATTTGGAATATCATGAAGCTTTAAATCTAAAAAGATATCAAAACCTTTTTTATTAAAATTTTCTAAAATTTTAGGACCTTCGCTAGCATATAATTGTTTTCCAACCTTTAATCTATAAATTTCTGGATCTAAAAACTTTACAATAGAATTAGCTTCTTCGATGGAATCGAAATCTAAAGCTACAATAATTTGTTTAGGTTTAAGGATTTTCATCTTTTTTATCAGAGAGAACTTTTGATTTTCTTCTAAGCAACCTAGGCAATTGAAGTATTAGAGAAATAATGGACCCTATAAGAACAGAAAGAATTATAGTAAATCCGACTGATACCCCTTCAATTTTCACAAAGAATAAATCCAATGCAATCAAATCAGGATTAAGACTGCTGAATATAAAAAAGAAAGAAATGAGAAGGACTAGTAAGATGAAATAAAAATATTTCATATTAGAATTTTAACACAATCTAATTAATTCTTTTTTTTAATAACTTTGAAGCTCTAAAATATGGAATGGACCTTTTTGGGAGCTCTATGGATTCACCAGATTTTGGATTTCTGGCTCTAATGGATTTTCTATCTCTGATGCAAAAGGATCCAAAGCCTCTTATTTCTACTCTGTTTCTCTTTCTTAAGGATTCGACAATCACTTTTTGGATCAAGTCAGCTGAAAGATTTATATCTATCTCATTATAGTCCTTAAGGTTATTAGAAAGTAAAGATATGAAATCGGATTTCTTCATTTAATCCTTTGAAGAATCGCTTAATTCTTCTTGGATAAGATCGCCAATTGAAGTTTTGGTTTCTGATTCGATTTGTTTATTTTTGGATATGTTTTCTTTGATAAGCTCCTTCTCCTGAGATTTTTCTAATGCAAAAACAGATAAGTTTACTTGTCTGTTTTTTCTATCTATTGATGTTAAAAGGGAAGTAACACTATCGCCTTCCGATGGAAGATTATCTTTGAATTCTTTGTTCTTAATTTTTCCAATAACGTCTTCTGCCAAGTTAATGAAAATCATGTCTTCTCCAATTGAGCTTACTAAACCGGTTAATTCCGTCCCTTTAGGATTATTTTTAGTAAATGTGTCAAATACATCTTCAGAAAGTTGCTTTATACCCAAAGATATTCTTTCTTTATGGGGATCTATTCCAAGAATAACAGCTTCTACTTCTTGCCCTTTAGAAAAAGATTTGACTGCCTCTTCTTCAGATTGATTCCAAGAAAGATCAGACAAATGAACAAGTCCATCAATATTTCCATCGAGACCTATGAACATTCCAAAATCTGTGATTGATCTTACCTCTCCTTTAACAACATCTCCAAGGCTATTATTATCAGAGAAGGTTAGCCATGGATTTTCTTGGCACTGTTTCATTCCAAGAGAAACCCTTCTTTTGTCTATATCAATTTCTAGAATCATTACGTCAACTTCATCACCTAAGGATACAACCTTGGAAGGATGAATACTTTTATTAGTCCAATCAATTTCAGAAATGTGAACGAGCCCTTCTGTATTTGTATCTAATTCTGCAAAAAACCCATATTCAGCTATGCTAGAAACTTTAGCTTTATGGATGGAATTTACTGGAAAAAAGTCCTTTATGTTTTCCCAAGGATCGCTTGATAATTGTTTTAGCCCAAGAGAAATTCTTGACTTTTCTTTATCAAAATTTGTTACTTTAAAGTCAAGCTTGTCTCCAACATTAAGAACCTCTGAAGGATGATTTATTCTTTTCCAAGTAATATCAGTAATATGCAATAAGCCATCTACTCCACCAAGATCTACAAATGCACCGTAATCAGTTAAATTTTTAACTGTTCCTGAAATCAATGAGCCTTCTTGAATGGTGGCAAAAATCTTTTCTCTTTCTTCAGAGTTTAGGTCTTCTTGAACTGCCTTTCTAGAAAGGACGACATTGCTTTTTTCTTTATCTAGCTTAATAACTTTGAAATCTTGAAAAGTCTTTTCCAAGTGATCAAAACTATCCAAAGGCCTTGAGTCTACTAAAGATCCTGGTAGAAAAGCTCTTACACCTGCAACATCAACGGTCATGCCACCTCTTACTTTCCCAGAAATATAACCCTTGATCAAAGCTCCAGTTTCTAATGCCTCTTCTAGGTTTTTCCAACTTTCATCATGCATTGCTCTTATTCTGGATACTCTTGTAGAACCGTGTCCATCTTCAACAGCTTCAAGGGATACTTTTACTTCATCGCCTATTGACAACTCTCCATCGGCTTCATCTGCTAAAAATTCTGTTCTGGGAATAAGAGATTCTGATTTCAAACCAACATGCACAGTTACCCAATCAGAAGTTAAGTCTACTATTACTCCAGAGATCAGCGCCCCTTGTTCAAAGTTCAAAGTTGTAAGACTTTCGTCTAAAAGTTTTTCAAATGCTGTTTCTGTCATAATTTTTTAAAATTCTCCATTACCTTTTCTTCTACTTCCTTGATACTTAAATTGCTCGTATCAACTACTAGAGAGTCATCAGCTGGTTTTAAAGGGGATATCTTTCTATTGATATCTTCTTCGTCCCTTTGCTGAATTTGCTTCAAAAGGTCGTGCATGATAACGCTCATGCCCTTTTCTTTCAACTGATTAGCTCTTCTTTCTGCCCTAACTTCTGGCGATGCTTGAAGATATACTTTTAAAGCTGCTTCAGGAAAAATAATGGTCCCCATATCTCTTCCATCAGCAATGAGTCCTTTTTCAGGATCATAAGTATTCCTTTGAATTTTGATTATTGCATTTCTAATTTCCTTTTCTTTGGCAAGTTCCGATGCTTTAGACGCTATATTTTCATTTCTAAGCTCTTTCCCCAAGACCTTGTCATTAAGTTCTATTTCACAAATACCTGCATTTAGATTAGTGATAAGTTGAATTTTTGATTTATTAATATAAGAAATTATATTTTTCGAAGTATCAATTCCTTCTTTTAAACACAAATAGCCAATTAGTCGGTAGATAAGTCCACTATCAAGAACATTCCAATTTAGATTTTCAGCTAACGAAAATGCAAGAGTCCCTTTTCCTACTCCACTAGGTCCATCTATAGTTATTATATTTTTAACTAATTTCAAAATTACATCCAAGCTTTTTTCCTAGCTCAATAAACTCCGGAAAAGATGTGTTAATGCTTTCAGGTGAAGCGATATCAATTGCAGAATTACTATTTAAGCCGGCTATAGCAAAGGACATAGCAATTCTGTGATCATAATAAGTCTCAGCTAGAAAATATGGTGATTTATAATCTTTACCCATGCCTTCAATACAAAAAACATTGCCATCAAAAAAATTTTTTATCTTCATTTTGTCTAAGCCGTTTTGCATAGCTTTTAGCCTATCGCTTTCCTTATGCTTTAATTCTCCTATCTCGCTGAAACTTGAAATACCATCTGCAAAAGAACTTGCAATAAATAATATAGGGAGTTCATCAATTAAATTTGGCACATCATCTGGCGCCACTTCACAGGGGTTTAGAACTGAACTCTTTACATTCAGGTCTGCAATGGGTTCTTTCCCAAATGAAGAGTGATTAAATACTTGGATATCTCCTCCCATTTCCATTAATTTATTTAAAAGAGCAATTCGAGAGGGATTCATACCAACTTCTTTAAGGGTGATATTAGAATTTTTTGAAATTAAAGCTGCAACAATAAAGAACGCTGAAGAAGAAAAGTCTCCTGGTATTTCGATATTTTGAGAAGTAAATTTATCAGTTTCTTTTAGTGTTATTTCTTTTTCAGAATAAGTAATGCTTGCTCCAAAATGTTCAAACATTCTTTCAGTATGATCTCTCGATATAGATTTCTCTATAATTTTTGTATCGCCTTGTGCTCCTAAACTAGCAAATAAAATTGCAGATTTTACTTGGGCACTTGCTACTGGCATTTTGTAATTTATTCCATTAATTTTCTTAGAAGGTGCTATTCGCAAAGGAAGAGTATCCTCTTTTGAACCAGATATGTTTGCTCCCATCTTTAATAAAGGCTCAATTATTCTATTCATTGGTCTTTTGGAGAGAGATTCATCTCCTACAAGGCTCGAAGAAAAATTCTGTATTGATAATAATCCAGACATCAGTCTTATTCCCGTTCCAGAATTTCCAAAATAAAGCTGATTTTCTGATTCTTTTAATCCTTTGAATCCCTTGCCTTCTACATAGAAAGACTCACTTTCTTTAGAAATGCTTATACCAAGTTGTCTAAGAGAATTAAGAGTATTAATTACATCTTCACTCTCTTGAAGGTTTGAAATTTTAGATGTACCGTCTGAGATAGAAGCACATATCAGAGCTCTGTGAGATATAGACTTATCACCTGGTATTTTTATTTCGCCATGGAGTCCTTTGGCAGATTTAGAAGTGAGTTTCATCTGTTTAGAGATTCTTTAATCTTTTTAATTTTTTTTAAGTGTCCTTCTAACTTACTTCCGTCGTCTTCAAGAATAAATGTTTTAATTTTATTTATTTCTTTTTCAATCTCATTTATGTCTTTCAATAAGTTATTTTTATTTAGGGAAAAAATATTCTCCCACATCATTGGATCGCTTTCTGCGATTCTAGTGAAATCTTTTAAACCTCCTCCGATATATTTTTTATATTCAGATGTTTTTCTTTTTGAGAAAAGAGAAATCAAGCTAAATGCCACGACATGGGGAAGATGACTTGTTAAAGAAAATACCTTGTCATGTAATTTTGGATCTAGATTATGAGTTTTTGATCCTAACTCAAACCAAAGTTCTTTGCATTTTTGCAAAGTAGAAGAAGAAAGTCCTTTATGCTTTGAAATTATTGAAATTTTTTCTCTAAACAAATCTTCATTTGAATTCAAAAATCCACTTTTTTCAGACCCCGCAATGGGATGAGATAAAATAAATTTTGATTCTAGATTATTCTTTGTAATTTTATTTAGCAAAGACCCTTTCACACTAGTGCAGTCGGTAATAAAGTCAGCTTTATAAAAAAGATCCAGATATTTATCAAAATTACTAAAAAGAATCTTAGGTGGTAAAGCAATAATCACAAAAAGTTTTTTTGTGCTATCAATTTTTTCTAAACTACCAATAATAACTTTTGATTTTTTTGCATAATTTAAATGAGATTTATTCTTTTCAATAGCTAAAACCTCAAAACCATTTTTTGACAGTCTTTTTGCTACAGAACCCCCAATTAACCCAAGACCAATTATTAAAAACTGGATATTTTTGTTATTTTTCAGAAAGGTCTTTTTCATAGTCCTCTAATACTTGGAGAAAAAAATCCATCTCCTCTTCGGTACCAATGGAAACTCTCAAATGCTGAGGCATTTCATATACTTTTAATGATCTTAGGATAACCCCTTTTTCTAAAAAATATTGAAAAGCAACATCAGAGTCTTGCTTAGCATCAAAAGAAATAAAATTTCCCCAAGATTCGATAAAGTCATAATCAAGATTAGTGAAGGCTTTTTTTACTTTGTCCATACCAGAAGCATTAATTTTTAAGGATTTGCTAATATGCTCTTGATCAGAAAGGGCAACTTTTCCCAAATCTAAGGCAAGTGAGTTTGCATTAAAAGGCTGTCTTACTCTGTTGAGATAGTCAGACAACTCAGGATTTGAAACGCAAAAACCCAATCTTAATGCTGCCAGTCCATGAGCTTTAGAGAAGCTTCGTGAGATTACTAAATTAGGATGATCACCAATTAATGAGAAAGGAATGTCAAACTCAGAGCCTTCTATATACTCGTAATAAGCTTGATCAAGAAAGACTAAGATATCATCAGGTAAATTATCCAAAAAATCATTAATCTCTAGAAGAGTTTTTGCTGTTCCAGTCGGATTATTTGGAGAGGCTATAAAAATAACTTTTGTCTTATCATCTATTAAATCGGACATTAATTCTAAATCATGACCCCAATTTTTTGCTTTCGATTTTACTGGAACAGCTCCAGTTGCCTTTATAGCTAACGGGTAAATGGCAAAACCATGTTGTGAATAAATTGCTTTTTTTCCTTCTCCTAAAAAACACCTAGAGACGAACTCAATTAAATCATTAGAGCCGTTACCTATTGTTATTTGATTTAGATCTACACTATATTTTTTTGATATAGCTTCCTTTAATTCATAAGCGTTTCCATCAGGGTATCTGTTTAATTCGGATGAAAAGCTATTCATTTTCTCTTGAAGCAAATCTAAAGCCTTTGGGCTCGGTCCCAAAGGGTTTTCATTGCTAGCCAGTTTGATCATTTTTTTTAGACCTAATTTCTTTTGAGTGTGTTCTAGTGGCAATCCTGGTTCATAGGGTTTGAGCCCAAGGACACCTTGGTTAAGATTTTCTAAAAATGAATTTTTCATGGGTTAGTAAGCTGCTGGATATGAACCCAAGACCTTTAGATCATAACTAGCTTTTTGAAGTTCTTTAAATAATTTTAAAACATTATTATCTGATGCATGTCCAGAGAACTCTAAAAAGAAAGAATATTGCCACTTATTTTTCTTAACTGGTCTAGATAAGATATTTGTAAGATTAATTTTATTTTTATTCACTATCTGCAAAACTTTTAATAATGCTCCCTGTTCATTTTTTAAACTTAAACTTATAGATGTTTTATCATCAGAAGTTTTTCCTGGAAATTCATTTCCAATTACTAAGAATCTAGTTGTATTGGTTATTTGATCTTGAATCTTTTCTTTTAATAAATTTAATGAATAAATCTCAGAAAGTTTTTTTGGTCCTATAGAGCCTTTTCCAGATTTATTCTTAATCAACTGAGCCGCTTTGGCAGAACTCTCTGTTTCCATAATTTTAGCTCTAGGAAGATTTTTACTTAGCCAGTTTCGACATTGGGCGAGAGCTTGAGGATGTCCATAAATGGTATTAAGTTTCTGTATATTTTTTTCAGATGAAATAAGACAATGCTCTACAGGTAATTCCAATTCTGAACAAATTTTTAAGTTACTTTCTATGAGATTATCTAAAGATTGATTCACCATACCTTCTATTGAATTTTCAAAAGGTAACATTCCGTAGGAATTTTTATCTTTAGCTACTTCTTTAAAAATATATCTTATATTTTCTGTTTCTATTTTTTCAACAGAGCTTCCAAAATGCGTTGTTGTTGCAATTTCTGAAAAAGTACCCTTAGGACCTAAATAATAAACTTTAATTTTTTTTTCTAGGGTAAAGCATGCTGAGATTATTTCTTTGAAAATAAACTTAATATTTTCTCCAGGAATAGAACTTTTGTTTTTCTTTTGCAAAGTCTTAATTAAACTTGCTTCTCTGTCTGGCCTGTAGAATGTTTTATTGCCTGATTTCTTTTTTATTTTTCCAGCATTTATAACAAGCTTAGATCTTTCGTGGATGAGATTTAGAAGTTTTTGGTCAATTTGATCAATTTCTTTTCTATTGTCGGTTAGATTTTTTGGTAGATTTTTTTCAGCCATTTTTCTTTTCAAATTCTTTCATAAAA